>Ga0207851_100486_pt1 | contig 19541 bp, 20 predicted proteins | sample A23E3SouthBayCA_FD_187747 | JGI IMG/M metagenome (GOLD analysis project Ga0207851, IMG submission 187747) | Aerobic enrichment media microbial communities from Eden Landing Ponds, California, USA - A23 E3 (SPAdes) | ecosystem: Environmental > Aquatic > Marine > Unclassified | place: Emeryville... | reverse complement strand
GACGTGGGTGCCGTGGATGCCGAGTTTCTCGGGTTCGTCGACCGGCCCCCAGACGTCGTGGCCCTCGTGGGTGTCCACTTGCTCGCGGTTCTCCTCGAAGTTCGGGTCAATGGCCATTGATACACCTTACCAGCCAGTCTACATACACTTAAAACTATCAGGAACGTTCATCCGCGACTCGCAAGACGGCGGCGCGACGGCTACACAGCCACGAAAAATGGAGAAACGCCAGTCAGGGGTGTCCGGACTACGACTTCTGGCGCTTGCCAGCGTTCGTGCTGGGGCGCTGCTTCTCGGTGCCCTTGCCGCGGTTCTGGAGGCCGCGGGCGCGGCGCCCCGCGCTCGTCAGGCCGCGGAACACGCGGTTCTTGTGGGCGTCGTCGCAGATCCAGTTGAGGTCGTCGTCGTTCTCGATTGCGCCGTGCTCGGGGTCCAGGAGAATCACTTCGAACCACTTCTGCGACCCGTCTTCGCCCACCCAGTAGGAGTTCAGCACGCGGAGGTTGATGAACTTCCGCGACGCGCGCTCCTCTGCGATGCGCTGGAGGTTCTTCGCGCGGCCGATGCGGTTGACGCCCTGGCGCTTCGTCCGGCGGCCCGCCTTGAACCGCGACTTCCGGGCGGTGCCCTTCCGGACGCTGACGCGCGCCACGACGACGCCCTGCTTGGCCTTGTAGCCGAGTTCGCGCGCCTTGTCCAGGCGCGTCGGCCGGTCGATTCGCTCGATAGCGCCCTCGTTGCGCCAGTCCTGCTTGCGCTGCCACTGGAGCTCGGCGAGTTTCCCGTCGTCGGGGTCCCGCCAGGCTTCCTTGATGTGGGAGTAGAAGCTTCGTGTCATTGGTGTGTCCGCGGGCGCTTGCGTGGTTCAATCCCGCCGGGCGGCGCGCGCCGCTCGGCCGTTCGGGGACACGTCGGATCCCCCGGATCACATCCCGTCCCGACTCGCGTCAGGAGCCCACTGGAGCCCGCTCGCCAGCGAGTTACCGAGGATTCGTCGCGGCGGGGGTTAAGAACTTCGAATCGCCGCGACGGACCCGCGGACCGCTGTCACTCGTCCACGGCGAACTCGAGGTCCGTCCGCTCGAACTGCAGTCCCGCGCCGCTGGCGCGCTCTACGAGCGTCGCGCCGTCGAAGTCCGCCGGCACCGCGAACACCACGAGGATGCGTCCGGACTCGCCGGGCCGGGCAGTTACCGCCGACTGCTTCGCTCGGAACTGCTGGCTCCGGTTTTCGAACTGCTGGTGGCCGTAGTTCGTGCCGTTGACGGACAGCGCGAAGTCCTGGTTCCGCACGACGATTTGCGAGTCGCCCCCGGTAACGTTCAGTTGAACGAGCACGAACGAGTGCCCGGGCGGCGGCTGATAGGTGTTGTTCGCGGTGCGTAGCCGATCCTGCACGCGGACGTCCCACTCCGCTGTTGCGGTCGTGTTCTCCGTGGCGGCCAGCGAGAACGCGGTGACCGCCGGCCCCGCGCTCCCCCCGCCGCCACCGGCGCCGACGAACGGCACGAAGCTCAGCACGGTTCCGCCCGCGAACACCGCCGCGAAGACGACGACGGCCGCAACCACGAGCGGTACCACGGGAACCCCACTCGGGATGCCGCTCGGCACCGGCAGCGGGAGGCTGGGCAGCGACGACAACAGCGACCCGCTATCACCGCTCCCGGCGTGTTCGGTCACGAGGTGTTCGGCGTTCTCCTCCCTGACCGACGAGGCTAGTTCGTTCGGGTCCAGCAGGTGGACATCGCCCGCGTCGGCGGCGCTTCGAGCGCCCGTCGTGAACCGGCCGCGGGTCGCCATCACGCGCACGTCCACGCCCTTCCGGTCGCAGAACGCGGCGAAGTCCTCGACCTCTGACGCGCCGATCTCGGTGTCTCCGCCGGGGCGGACGCCGATGAGGCCGCGCGTCCCGTCGTCCTTGTCGCCGCCCACGAGATACGTGCCGTCCTCGTTCGCCTGCACGGACGTCGACCACCCTTTCTCCGCCCAGAACGCGGCCAGGAACTCGGGGAAGTTCGACTCCGCCATCTCCTCGAACATCACGCCCACCTCCTGGCCGGTCGCGTGTGCTGTCCCGTCATGCGGTACGGAAGTACTGTCCTAACCACCACGGTGCCACCTCATAAACGGTCGGGTCCCCGGCGGATCACCAGCAGCGCCGCTGCGAAAAGCGCCACCAGCGTGGTCACCGGCGACAGCGGCACGAACCCGCCCGACGACCCGGCGTCGTTGCTCGCCGCAGGCGCGATGGGGTCCGCCTCGGCCACCTGGATCGTCGTCTTCGTGGCTGTCGCCGCCGCTGTCGTGTTGTTGGTCGTCGTCTGATTCGCCGTCGTTGTCGTCGCTGTCGTCCTCTCGTTCTCCGCGGCGGTCGCGGGCTGAATCACTGCCGTGTCGCGGACCGGCGTGTTCCACGACCCGTAGACGGGGTCGGACTCGTTGAGCTCGCCGTCACCGTCGGCGTCCACGATAGCTGTCGCAGTGACGTTCGTCGGCTCCGTTAGCGTGGTGTTCAGCGGGACGGTGAGGCTCCGGTTCGTGACGGGCTGGAGCGCGTCCGTCACGCCGACCGTGGCGTTGTTCGCGGTCAACCGCACGAATCCGCCGTCGGAGAGCGTGACGTTCTCGAGCGTGACGGTGTCGTCGTGCACGGTCTGTGACGGGAACAGCAGGGAGCCGTTGGCCGCACGCAACCGCACCACGCGCTTGGTTTCGTCGTAGCCACGGACCTGTAGCGGGAACGTACTCGGACGGTCGGCGTTCGAGAAGTCGAACATGGTCTCGAACGTCCCGTCTGCGGAGACTGTGGTGTCGTCCTGCCAGAGTTTCGCGGCCGGCGGTTCCTGGAGCGCGCGAACGTTCAGCACCGTCCCCGGGAGCAGGTTCGTCTCACCGGTGACCCGAATCGTGTCGCCGTCCCACGGGTCGAGGGTATACCCCGGCTCCGCGTCGATGCTGACCGACGGCTCGACGAGCGTCACACGTTCGGTGAGTAGTGTCTGGTCCGTTTCGAAGAGCGGATTCTGGTCTTCGTCCACGGTCAGGTCGAACTCGTACGTGTGGTTCGATTCGCTCCCGATGTCGATGCCCTCGGTGTCAAAGAACACGCCGAGCGTTCCGTCGCCGTCGCCGAACTGCGCTCTCACGGTGACCCTCTCCCCGGAGTACGTCTTCGCGTCGGTGTTCGGTTCGGGGTCGAGTTCCTCGACGGATATCTCGAAGCCCTCCCCCGCCAGGTCCGATAGCGACGCGTCGCCGCCGAACGGCGTTCCGATGTTGCTCCCGTTCTCGTCGACGACGAACACCGCGTAGTCACCGGAGACGACGTGCTGGTTTCCGCGCCCGATCTCGTCGTGTGTCTGGACGGCGCTCAGCGGATTCCCGCTGTCCTCCTCGAAGTAATCGCCGGGGAGGACGCCGGTTTCGCTGGTCACCTCGCCGTTCGAACGGATGGTGAGTTTCCCGTAGGCTTCGGTCGTCCCGTCGATCGTCACTTCCAGCGTGTACGTGCCTGGCTTGAGCGCTTCGTTGAGCGGTGGCCCGATCAACGTCGCACTCCCGCCGGAGATGAACTCGCTCGCGTTGCCGGTCGACGCGTAGGTATCGAGCTTGACGGTGTGCGAGCCGCTCCCCCCGAGTTCGACGACTGCCTCGAAGCCCCCACCCGAGATGGTGAGGTTCGCGGGTGCCGAGTGCCCGACGGACATCGAGACAGTGTCTCCTCGTGTCACCGTGTAGTCCCCGACCGACGCGGACGCCTGTGCGCTCGCGGCTGCTGGGGCGACGCCTGCGAACGCACCGGCCAGCACGACGAGCGTTGCGAGGAGGGGGACGAGACGGGTGTGTACCATGGCCGTGTAGAGTTCGGCCGTCCCTACCGCGCGGTCGTATAAATACAGTGGGGTGTCGGGTAAGCTGCCGAACAAGTCGCTGGCGGTTCTTCGCCAGCGCGAGCTGTCTCCGTCTCAGCGATGACTTCACCAGGTCAAGGCGTTCCAGCCTCTTCTTGGTCCGCTCGAGACGGACACCACCGCAGCCAACGGTATTCTATATCGCGATACTTGGTTTATTGCCGATGAGCGCCACTGACCAGGCGTGGCGGCCACCGCTCAGACACGCAGTCAGAACTCGGTGACCGACGAGAACTCGCCGTCAGCGACGGCGTCCGCGACCGCTGCGACGTCGACGTCCGGGACGTCGCTGGGGTACTTCTGCTGGAAGTAGCTCACGATGTTGTCGACGTCGCGGGCCAGCAGCTCCGGGGCGTTCTCGTGGTCGCTCGGGGTGGCCTGCGGCCAGTCGAACAGCGTGACGCCGTCCTCGTCGACGAAGACGTTGTACTCGCTGACGTCCGCGTGCACGTACCCCTTCTCGTAGGCGGTGGCGATCTCCCGGAGGATCAGGTCCAGGACGCCGCTCGCCTGCTCGGGTTCCAGTTCCGCGCGCGAGAGCTCCGCGCCGTCGATGCGCTCCATCACCAGCGCGTGCCGGTTCTGGTCGACGGGCCGGGGCACGTTCACGTCCGGATACAGCGTCTCCAGGGCTTCGAACTCTCGCTCAGCGGCCTTTCGGGCCGTGTACTGCCAGGACGTGTGCTCCTTGTCGCTGGTGTAGTCCCGGCCGCGGTGGACTTCCCGGAACTGCGTGTACCCCTCGCGGTGGAACTTCAGCGCCATCGGGCGGAACGACTGCACCTCGTAGACGTCGCTCTCCTTGCCCACACCGAGCGGGGCGCCGAACCCCTCGACGGTGTCACGTTCGGCGAACGTGTGCAACGCCAGTGCGTCGTACCCCGCGAACGTCAACTGGACGCCCTCGTACTGGATTGTCTTCCGCTCGAGGAACTCGAGGTCGAGCATGCGGTCGAGCCGGTAGTCGACCTCCTCGGCGGTGAGTCGCGAGAACTCGGGGAGTTTCTCCCGGCTCACCCACTCGGAGAACCGCATCCCGTGCTCGACGCCCGAGAGGAGGTGGAAGTCTTCGGGGTCGAGGTCCGCCATTTCGGCGGCGACGTTGCGAACCATTCTGCTGTCAGTACGTCGCTGCGGCCTAAAAGCCCCGCGGAGCGACGGGTCGACGACGGTTCGAGCGACCGGGGTCGCCGTCAGCGCTGCCTGCGGGAATGTCCGCGCCAAACTGCCGGCCTGGGATTCTGATGTGTCCGCGGAGTCGATTTCGGCGGCATAGAACTGGCCGAACAGGCGCTCTGTCTGTGCTCCGTGGTATTTATGGGTATTTCCTTGCCAATTAGTGATAAACTACATACCACGATATAGAAAAATAGGTGCGGCGTCCTGCCGTGCTTCACTCCGAACACAGATTCACCAGCGAGTCAGCAGCCAGAATCCCAAATTTTGGGGAGAATAATTTGGAATATTGTCCGGGGGTCAGTCCCGGGGGAGTTCCGCTCGCCAGTCGACGACGTCGGATTCCACGAGGAACGTCGCGTACACGCCCTCCGCCCAGTCGTAGGCCGCCGGCGAGTCAGTATCGAGATACATCGTCAGCAGGCCGGTCTCCTCGTCGTAGATGCCGACGCCGACGCGGTCGTCGCAGAGCGTCAGTCCGAACTGTAAGTCCTCGTGCGTGCGGAGCATCAGGTTCCCGCTCTCGAAGGCAGTCCGCGCGCGCTCCGGATTGTTCCGGATCAGCTCCTGCACGACGCTCGGTCGGAACACGGCGTCGGTCTCCATCCCGTCCACGATGGCCTGGTGGAGGTCGTCGAGGTGGAGCGGATTGATTGACGCGGGGTCGACCCCCCGGAGCGTGTCGGTGCCCGCGACCAGCGACATGAATCGGTTCACCGGGCGGTACGGGTCCTGGGTCGTCGATTCGGTAGTGGTGGCGTCGGCGAACGCGTCGACGGGGAACGTGAACCGGGTCTCGTGGAACGCCGCCAGCGCCGGTTCGAGTCGCTGCGCGGTGGCGAACGTTTCTTCGAACGCGCGGAGTTCGTCAGCGACGACGTCACCGAGGGCCGTGAGTTCGAGGTCGCCGTTTGGCCGTGCGAGGAGATTCTCGGCTTCCAGTTGCCGAGCGATGCGGTGGACCGTCGACCGGGAGAGGTCCAGGCGGTCCGTGAGGTCACTGGGGGTCAGAGCGTTCTCCTGGAGGGTTGTGAGCACTGATCGACGCCGGACGACTTCGAGGAGAACGTCGTTTCCCATTCACGAATACATTTGGAATTTGACTAATTAAAGCTAGGCCGTCCGATGAGGCGGTTTTTTGCCGGTGCCCGCGAACCGTCCCCTATGACGCTGGCCGACCGCGAGTGGCGGCTGATACCCGAGGAATCACGGGACGGCGCGATGCAGATGGCGCTCGAGGAGATCGCCGCACAGACGGCAGCGGACGGCGGCCCGCGCACGGTGCGCGCCTACCAGTGGTCACCGTCCACGCTCTCGATGGGGTACCGGCAGGAGTCCGAGTCCGTCGACTGGTCGTACTGCGACCGCGAGGAAATCGACGTGACGCGCCGGCAGACGGGCGGCGGCGGCATCTACCACGACGAGTACGCGGACATCTCCTACAGCATCGTCGCGCCGGCCGACGAACTCCCCGGCGACCTCATGGACTGCTACGAAGTGCTCTGCGAGCCGATTCTCGACGCCTTCCACGAGATGGGCATCGACGCCGCGTTCGTCCCCGAGAAACACCCCGCACTCCACGAGCCAGCGTGTTACCTGCGCGCGCTCCACCCAGCCCACGACATCACGGTCGACGGCCGGAAGATCAGCGGGAACGCCCAGTACCGCACCCGGGACGCGGTCATCCAGCACGGGTCGCTGTCGTACGCGCTCGCGCCGGCCGCGCACCTCGGCGTGTTCGCCGACCCGGGCGTCAGCGAGGCCGTGTTCCGGGAGCGGGTGACCAGCATCCGGGACCGGTCCGGCATCGAGCGCGACGAGGCAGTGGCCGCGTTGTCGGACGCACTCGCAGATTGGTGCGACGCGTACGTCGGCGAGTGGCGCGACGACGAACTCGACGCTGCGCGCGAACTCGCGGAACAGAAGTACGCCACGGCGGAGTGGACGCGAGGGCGCACCGACCCGACAGAAGCGTAGCCCGCGCTCAGTTGAAGCCGAACGTCTCCGGCTCCTCGCCGGACAGCTCCTCCACCGCTTCCCGGATCTCCCCCAGCGGCGGCTGGTCTCGCGTCGGGTCCAGTGGGTGCTCGCCGATCCAGCGGTACCGGACGACGCCGTCTGAGTCCACGAGGAACACCGAGCGTTTCGACCGCGGGAACACCTTGAACGTGCGGTACGTGACGCCGAACGCGTCCGAGACCTCGAGGTCGCGGTCGGAGAACAGCGGGAAGTCGAGGTCGAGGTAGCTGCTGAACCGTCGGTGGGTTCCCTCGCGGGATTTGCTGGACCCGACGACCCGCACCTCGTCGTTGGACGCGAACCACGCGTAGTCCCGGAACGAACACCACTCGGTCACGCAGTCCGGGCTGAAGTCGTTCGTGTAGAACACGACCAGTACGGGCGTGTCCTCGTACAGCTCCGACAGCGCCGTTTCCTCGACGTCGCCGTCCGGGTACACGAGCGGCGCTGTCGTCGCCGGCACCTCTTCACCTACACTGAGCACGTCCTCGGAACCCATACGGTCAGGACGAACCCCCGCGGGGATAGCTGTTCCGACGCTTCGAAGCCCCTATGTCGCGTGCGCCGAACGGGAGTGTATGCGAGTAGGTGCACACGTCTCGATTGCGGGCGGCGTGGACAACGCCGTCGAGAACGAACTGGACGTCGGCGGGAACTGCGGGCAGATTTTCACGCACTCGCCGCAGGTCTGGCAGGACCCCAACATCGGCGAGGAGGAGGCCGCCGCGTTCCGCGACGGGACCGCGGAACACCTCGACGGTCCCTGGGTGATTCACTCGTCGTACCTCGTGAACCTCTGCACGCCGAAAGACGACCTCCGCGAGAAGTCAGTGGACAGCATGCAGAAGGAGGTCGACGCCGCGGACCAACTCGACCTCTCGTACGTGAACGTCCACCTGGGCGCCCACACGGGGGCGGGCGTCCAGCAGGGCCTCGACAACGCCGTGAGCGCGCTCGATGAACTCGACGTCCCGGACGGTGTCACCGTGCTCGTGGAGAGCGACGCCGGTTCCGGCACGAAACTTGGCGGCGAGTTCGAGCACCTCGCGTACGTCGTCGAGGAGTCAGCACAGGACCTGGACGTCTGCCTCGACACGGCCCACATGTTCGCTGCGGGCTACGACCTGTCGTCGGCGGACGCCGTCCACGACACACTCACCGAGTTCGACGACGTCGTCGGCGTGGAACACCTCAAGTGCGTCCACCTCAACGACTCCAAGCACGAGTGCGGCACGAACAAGGACGAACACGCCCACATCGGCGAGGGCCTGATCGGCGAGGACGGTATGGACGCGTTCGTCAACCACGACCTGCTCGTGGACAACGACGTCCCCCTCGTCGTGGAGACGCCGCACGAGGACGGACGCGGGTTCGAGTGGAATATCGACAAAGTGCGGGAACTGCGAGCCGGAACGTAGTGAGGGCACGTTGAGGGGAACGGCGGGCGTGTGCCCGAACGTGGTGAGGGCACATTTTGGCGAACGGTGAGTGGAGCGAGCCGCGAACTGCGCGGCGCGTTAGCGCCGCGGGATAGTGAGCGGTGAACGAAGTGAGCCGCGAACTGCGCGGCGCGGAAGCGATTCTGAATTGTCGCCGGCGCGATTTGCGAGGCCCGAAGTTTGCGGCCTGCTGGCCGTTAACTCCGCGCCGTCGGTCGGTCAAACGGATTTTTCACCTTTGAGTGGCTCTAAGTGAGATGGCACTGTACGTGGATGTACGTCCGCTCCAGCCTCGTTCCCGAGCTGTCACGACCTGACACTTAGAGCGCTGGGGTGGGCGTCGCCTGCCCCTCCCCGAACCCGGACCCGTCCGCTTTTCCCCGCACCGTTTGTAGTGGTCGTGTGCGACGCTTCAGTGCCGAGTACCTGGAGGAGACCCGTCGTGGGATGTGGGACCAGCGGGACGCTCTCTCGGGCCTGGACCTCGCCGCACGCGACCGGATTCTCGACGTCGGGTGCGGCACGGGCGAACTGACGCGCGTGTTCCGCGAGGAGTCCGACGCGGACGTGTTCGCGCTGGACGCCGACCCGGAATTGATCGCTGGCGTGACCGCCGACGAGCGCGTGCTGGGGGACGCGACACGGCTGCCGTTCCGGAATGACATCTGCGACCTGGTCGCGTGCCAGGCGTTGCTCATCAACCTCCCGGACCCGGCGGCCGCCGTCCGGGAGTTCGCGCGCGTGTCGTCGGACCTGGTTGCCGCCGTCGAACCGAACAACGCGGCTGTCACTGTCCAGTCCACCGTGGACCGCGAGCCCGCACTCGCCACGAGAGCGCGCAAGGCATACATGGAGGGCGTGGGGACAGACGTGTCGCTGGGGGCGGACGCCAGGGACAGCTTCGAGGACGCCGGCCTCGTGGACGTCACCACGACCCAGTACGAGCACGTGCAGGCTGTCTCGCCGCCGTACGGCGAAGGCGACCTGGAGGCTGCTGCACGGAAGGCGACCGGGGAGCGCCTCGCCGAGCAGCGACCGACGCTCGCCGCGGGCGGCCTCGACCCGGAGGCCTACGACGCGCTGCGTGCTGCGTGGCGCGAGATGGGGCGGGAGGTCGTCGAGCAGATGCGCGTGGACGACTACGAGCGCGTCGAAACGGTCCCGTTCTACGTGACTGTGGGTCGCGTTCCCGAGTGACGGAAACGGCTTTACTTCGCGAGTAACGTGTCACTGCCATGAGTGACGCCGACCCTGCGGCGGCCTTCGACGCGCTCGGCGACGAAACCCGCGTCGCCGTCCTCCGCGCGCTCGTCGAACACCGCCGAGCGGACCCCCAGGAGCCACACCTCTCGTTCTCCGACCTCCGCAAGCGCGTGGGTGCCAGCGACTCCGGCCGGTTCAACTACCACCTCGGGAAACTCCGGGACCGGTTCGTGGAGAAGACCGACGACGGCTACGAGCTGACGTTCGCGGGGGAACGCATGGCGACGGCCGTGCTCTCTGGCACCGTCGCGGACACCGTCTCGGTCGACCCTCAGCCGCTGGACCACGATTGCCTGCTGTGTGGCGCGCCCGTCGAGGCGTCGTACCGCGACGGCCACGTGCGCGTGGAGTGCCGGGGCGGCCACCACCTGCTCAGCGCGCCCGCGGCGCCGATGCTCGTCCGCGACCGCGACCTCGAAACCGTCGTCTCCGTCACCGTCCAGGACGCCTACGACGTCATCTCGCTTGCGAAACAGGGCGTCTGCCGGTCGTGTTACGGGGAGATGGACGCCGGGATCGAGGAGGCCGACGTCGACGACCGGACGGTGTTCGACTTCCGCGCGACCTGCCAGCGGTGCGGCGAACACTACAGCGCGCCCGCCTCGGTGACGCTGCTGGACCACCCCGCGCTGGTCGCGTTCTTCTGGGAGCACGGTCGCGACCCGACGAGCGAGTACCCCTGGTTGCACGGGTTCCTGTCGCCGGAGAACCCCCCGACGGTCCGCTCGGAGTCGCCGTTACGGTTGCAGGTGACGGTCGAACTCGACGGCGACGAGTTCAGCGCGGTCATCGACGAGGACGCGGCCGTCGTCGAGACGGACGTATCGGTTTGATTACAGAACGTCGGTTCTGGAAACGCCTTTCTTCCGGCGTCGCTACCACGGCAGCATGGACCCCCGCATCGAGGCGCACGCCGAACTGCTCGTCGACCACTGCACGGACGTCCAGCCGGGCGACCACGTCGTCGTGAACGCACCCGCCGAGGCTCCGGACCTCGAAACCGCCCTCTACGAGAAAATCGGCGAACGCGGCGCGATACCGATCGGTCTCAGCATGCCCGCGCGTGCGATGCGAGCGTATGCAGAGGCCGTCGACGTCGACGACATCCAGATGGCCGAGCACGCGCTCGCGCTGGTCGAGGAGACGGACGTCCTCATCGGCGTCCGGGCGGCCTCGAACGTCTCGGAGATGAGCGGCCTCGACCCCGAGGACATGCAGGCGTTCGCGAAAGTCCAGAAACCCATCCAGGACGCCCAGATGGAGTGCCGATGGGTGGGGACGCAGTACCCGGCGGCCGGAAACGCACAGAAAGCGGAGATGGGCACCGACGAGTACGCGGACTTCGTGTACGACGCCATCGACAAGGACTGGGACGCCCAGCGGGAGTTCCAGGCGCAACTGGTCGGCATTCTCGAGGACGCCGACGAGGTCCACATCGTCTCCGGCGACGAGACGGACGTGACGATGAGCGTCGCGGGCAACGTCCCCGTCAACGACGACGGGGACAACAACATGCCGGGCGGCGAGGTGTTCACCGCGCCCGTCCCGGACAGCGTCGAGGGAACGGTCAAATTCGACAAGCCGGTGATGGGGCTCGGCCGCGAGATCCAGGGCGCGTATCTCGAATTCGAGGACGGCGAGGTCGTCCACCACGACGCCGACCAGAACGCGGACGTGCTCGCTGGCATCATCGGCACGGACGAGGGCGCGAAGCGCGTCGGCGAGCTCGGTATCGGGATGAACCGGGACATCGACCGGTTCACGTACAACATGCTGTTCGACGAGAAGATGGGCGACACCGTGCACCTCGCACTCGGTCGCGCGTACGAGCGGTGCATCGGCGACGGGAACGAACAGAACGAGTCCGCGACCCACAAGGACATGATCGTGGACATGAGCGAGGACTCGTTCATCGAGGTGGACGGCGAGGTCGTCCAGCGCGACGGCACGTTCGTGTTTGAGGACGGCTTCGAGGAGTAGCGCAGGCCGAGCGGAGTGCGGGCCCGCGGGAAGACCGACCGGCGAACGAAGAGCCGTGAGGGCGGAATCGCGGCGATCTGGCAGAGGTGCGCGAGCGGTCGTCAGCCAGCTCACCGGGAACGTATCACGACGATAACAGAACAGCTCTTCTGAGAGGCTTTATTCGGGTGCGGGGACGAGGTCAGCTATGGACGAGCGAGTCCGCAGGCACGCGGAGATTCTGGTCGAAGACTGCGCACAGATTCAACAGGGCGACATGGTACAGGTGTCGGCGTCGAAGCAAGCAGACGACCTCGTCGTAGCGCTCTACGAGAAGCTCGGCGAAGTCGGTGCACGGCCGTCACTGAACTGGAGTTTCGGCCGCGCGGCCCGGGCGTACGCCCTCCAGATGGACGAAGACGACTACGTGACGAAAGACCACGCCCTCGCGGCGATGGAGGAGACTGACGCGGTCATCATGGTCGGCGGCGGGTCGAACGCCTACGAGACCAGCGACGTCCCGCCGGAGAAGAGCCAGGCGGGGAGTCGCGCACACGGTCCGGTCCTCGAGGAGCGCCTCGGCAAACGCTGGGTCATCACCCAACACCCGACGCCCGCCGCGGCCCAGAAAGCCGAGATGAGCACGGAGGGGTACGCGCAGTTCGTCTACGACGCCATCAACAAGGACTGGGACGAACAGGAGGCGTTCCAGGCGCAGATGGTGGAGATTCTGGACCCCGCGGAGGAGGTCCGCATCGTCTCCGGGGACACGACGGACGTCACGATGAGCGTCGCTGGCATGGACGCCGCCAACGACTGCGGCGACAAGAACATGCCCGCGGGCGAGGTGTTCACGTGTCCGATCCCCGACTCCGTGAACGGCGAAGTGCTGTTTGACAAGCCGCTCATCTGGCAGGGCAACGAGATCACTGGCGCGTCCCTGGAATTCGAGGACGGCGAGGTCGTGGACTTCGCCGCCGAGCAGAACGAAGCCACGCTGGAAGGCGTGCTGAACACCGACGAGGGCTCGCGGCGCCTCGGCGAGCTCGGCATCGGGATGAACCGGGACATCGACCGGTTCACGTACAACATGCTGTTCGACGAGAAGATGGGCGACACCGTCCACATGGCCGTCGGCGGCGCAATCGAGGAGTGCGTCCCCGAGGGACAGCCGTACAACGAGTCCGCGACACACGTCGACATGATCGTGGACATGAGCGAGGACTCGTTCATCGAGGTGGACGGCGAGGTCGTCCAGCGCGACGGGACGTTCGTCTTCGAGGACGGATTCGAGGACGCCTGAGTACGCGTCAGCGAGCCTCTACCGGTTCGTAGGGCCAGCAGGCGACGTCGGCGTCCGACCGGGACTGCCGCGCTCCCGCCACCCCCGGCCGGCCAGTCGTCAGGTCACGACCGGGGCTGCCCCGGCTTCCGACTTCAAACTACACCGATACAATTGGCGTCAAACCACGTCGCCGCGGACAGTCGCGCCCTCGGCGCGCTCGCGGCGCGCCTGGACGGCGTCGGCGGCCGTCTCGGCCTCGTCCTCGTCTGCGCCGAGCATCTCCAGGGCCCCCGACAACGTCGGGAACACGAGTTCGCCGTCGCGGAGTTTCCGGAAGGCGTCCTCGCTGCGCTGGCCCTCCACCCACAGGCAGACCCCGCGCGGGTCCAGCACTTGTTCGTAGTCCTGCGTGGCTCGCGCGCCCTCCAGTCGCTGCGTGACGTTGTCCTCGAAGCCGGCGTTGCAGACCTCCAGGTGGATCGGTTCGTCGTCCGCTAACAGGTGCGCTGCGAGACACTGTTCGGGTGCGACGTGCCCGTTGTCGTTCGCCCGCAGATACTCGGGGTGGCTGTCGGCCCACGACGCCCGCACCGTCTTCCCGACCCCTTTGACACCGTACTCGCCTTCGAACTCCGCGGCGCGGTCGGCGTCGTCGCCGCGCAACAGGATGTCCTTAGTGACGTAAATGTCCAGGCGCTCGACCGGGTCGAGGCCCAGCGCGACGTCGCCGTACACCCAGACCTCGCGCACCGGTACCGGCATCTCCTCGCTGGCGACGGCGTCCACGAGTTCCTCCACACGGTCCACTGCGACATCCCTGTCCATCGGGCGTTCGTAGCCCGTGCACGCCGAAAACCGTTCCGCACGCGACGCGCCCCAGTCGCCGCCCGAAACCGAAAGACCGACCCCGACCTGTCTCGTAGGTGGTACAATCTCGGCGCGGTCCACGCGGACCCGCCCCCACCATCCATGCCGCCAACGCAACTCAAAGACCCAGTCCACGGCTACGTCGAACTCGACCAGGCGCTGGTCGACAACGTCCTCGACGTGCGGGCGTTCCAGCGACTCCGCCACGTCCGCCAGCTCTCGGCGACCTACCTCGTCTACCCGGGCGCCAACCACACGCGCTTCGAGCACTCGCTCGGCGTCTACCACCTCGCGCGCACCGTCTTCGAGAACCTCCGCGAGCAGTCGTACTTCTACCGGGACGCCACGTCCGCGGAACTCGACGACATCCAGCGCACCCTTGAGTGCGCGGCGCTCCTCCACGACGTCGGTCACCCGCCGTTCAGCCACCTCGGCGAGCGCTTCATCGACACCGACGACCTCCGCGATCGCCTCGCAGACCGCGGCCTCCAGGCCGCCTTCGCGGACGCGGGCGTCGACGCCGACCCGGTTCGCGCCGCGAACGCGCACGAACTCCTCGGCTGTCTCATCGTCCTCGAGAAGTTCGACGACGGCCTCCGGGAACTCGACGTCGACCCCTTCGACGTCTGCGCGCACATCCTCGGGTACAGCCTCGAGTACGAGCGCGGCGGCCGCTGGCAGCACGGCGTCGCCGCCCAGATTCTGCACTCGCCCATCGACGTCGACCGCCTCGACTACATCACGCGGGACAACCAGATGACGGGCGCGGACGTCCTCAGCTTCGACACCGAACGCATGATCGGGTCGTACACCGCCCACCCCGACGAGGGCCTCGCACTCTCGGACAAAGCCCTGTCCACCATCGGGAACTACCTCGAGGGCCGCATCGCGGTGTACATGTGGGTCACCCAGCACCACAAGTCCGTGTACGCGAACGTCCTCCTCGGCGACCTGCTGGACGAACTCGCCGCACTCGCGGACGGGCCGCCGGTCACGACCGACCTCATCATCGAGGAGGAAGTCGACGACAACACGCTCATGGAACGGCTCCGAGTGGCCGCTCGCGACAACCCGGACACGACGCTCGCGGAGCTCTACGACCGCTTCCGGTCGCGACGGTTCCCCGAAACGTGCTGGAAGCACCGCATCGCGTACGCCGACCGAGTGGACGCGGACCTCGACGCGTTCAGCGACTGGCTCGTCGGGAACGACGACCGCCTCGAGGCCGCGCTCGCCGACGAACTCGACGTCCCCGACCACGAAATCTGGATCGAGCAGTCCTACGTCCCCGAGTACGAACCACAGGACCTCGAAGACATCCCCATCGCGTACGGCGGCACCACGCGGTCGGTCGGCGACTGGGGGCTGTACGGCGACCGCGCGTTCGACAGCCCGATTCCCTTCGTCTACGTGCCCTACGGCGTCGAGAAGCGAGCGACCGCCACGCTCACCGACTGGTTCCACGCCGAACAGTAGGCCGCGGCACCGTTCGATCGGTTGGTTTCGACTTGCGTGACGGTTCGCGATGCTGCCGGCGCTGCCGAGCGGCGACGTCGACCCCAAGACGCTGTCCGACAGCTACGACGCCAGCGACGTCGCTGAGCACGCCGTCGGCTCCGCGTTCGGCGGCTGACGGTACGCTGGCCGCTCGTTTCTCGACGAATCTGTGCGCAGGATTCCAGTTGAGGATGGTATTTACTATCGCAACATGTAGTTTATTAGTAGTCGTCGGCGGGCGCTGGTCAACGAGACGAAACGGTGAAACGCCGCGGTTCACAACGTGTCACCAATGGATTGCACCAAGTGCGACCGCGAAGCGGTGATGCACGCGGCGTACTCCGGCGCGCACCTCTGCGAGGGCCACCTCTTCGAGAGCGTCGAGCGCCGGGTTCGTCGGCGCGTCCGCGAGGACGGCATGCTGCCCGACGACGCCACGCCCGAGGACCCCGACACCTGGGTCGTCGGGCTGTCCGGCGGGAAGGACAGCGTCGTCCTCACCGACATCCTCCACGAGACGTTCGCCGACGACCCCCGCGTGGAGCTGGTCGCGCTCACGATCCACGAGGGCATCGAGGGCTACCGGGACGAGAGCCTCGCCGCCTGCGAGGAACTCGCCGCCGAGCGCGACATCCGCCACGAGGTCGTCACGTACGCCGACGAATTCGACGTCGAGATGGACGACGTCGCGGAGGACGACCCGCTCGATATGGCGCCGTGCGCGTACTGCGGCGTGTTCCGCCGGGACCTCCTCGCGCGCTACGCCGAGCAGTACGACGCGGACAAACTGTTCACGGGACACAACCTCGACGACGAAGCCGAGACGGCGCTCATGAACATCTTCGAGGGGAACGTCGAGCAGGTCGCCAAGCACTTCGACGCCAGCCTCGGGCCCTTCGACGAACGTACCGCGAACGAGGACATGATTCCGCGCGCGAAACCGCTCCGGGACGTCCCCGAGAAGGAAGTCGCGCTGTACGCGCAGCTGCGGGACCTGCCGGTCCACATGGAGGAGTGCCCGCACTCCAGCGAGGCGTTCCGCGGGGAGATCCAGGATTTGCTCCTGGCACTCGAGGAGAACCACCCCGGGACCCGTCACTCCATCATGGCCGGCTACGAGGAGCTCGCGAGCCTCGCCGCCGACGAGTACGGCGACGAAGACCGGGCAGTCGGCGAGTGCGAGGCGTGTGGCGCGCCGACCACGCGGGAGAAGTGCCGGAAGTGCGCGCTCGTCGACGCCGTCAACGCGGTGTAGGAAGTGGCCTGAGAGAATTCGCGAAGCGAACTACCTTCAGAGAATCGGCGTAGCGAACCGGCGGCGGAAAGAACGGTCGGCGTTACCGGATAACGTCGAGGCCGTTGTTCTTCTCGACCTCTTCTGTGCCGCCGTCGGAGTGCGCACCGAACCCGTGGGACGCTTCAGTGTCTTCCTCGGTCGCTCGCTGCTTGGAGTCGACTTCCTGGAGTTCCTGCCGGGACTTGTCTGCTTGCTTCTGCGTGGACGGGCCCAGTACCTGCGCTGACTGCACGCCGGTCATGATGGCCATCACGCGGACCTTGCCCTTGTAGTTCTCCTGGATGCGTGCGCCCCAGATCACGTTCGCGCTCGCGTCGAGGCGTTCCGTGATGTTGTCCGCGATGCCCTCGGCCTCTTTCAGTGTGAGGTCGGGGCCGCCCGTGATGTGGACGAGGCCGCCGCTGGCGCCGCGGTAGTCGACGTCCAGCAGCGGGTGGTTCATCGCGTCCTTGACCACTTCGTTGGTCTTGTTCTTGTCCTGGGTTTCGCCGACGAGCATCACCGCGACCCCGCCCTGGTTCATGATGGCGGTCATGTCGGCGTAGTCCAGGTTGATGAGACTCGGCTGCGTGATCGTCTCGCTGATGCCCTTGACGGTCTCCGCGATGATCTGGTCCATCACGGAGAACGCTTTCCCGATCGGGAGGTTGGGCACGTAGTCGAGTAGCCGGTTGTTGTCGAGGACGATGATGGAGTCCGCTTCGGTGCGGAGTTTCTCCAGCCCTTCCTCGGCTTTGACGGTGCGGGCGCGTTCGACGTTGAACGGCGTCGACACCATGCCGACGACGATGGCGCCCTGTTCTTTGGCGATCTTGGAGACGACAGGTGCGGCGCCGGTGCCGGTGCCGCCGCCCATACCGGCGGTCACGAACACGAGGTCCGCGTCGCCGAGTACTTCCTTGATGGTGCCCTGCGCCATCTCGGTGGCGCGTTCGCCCATCGATGGGTCGCCGCCGGCGCCGAGACCGTTGGTCAGGGACTTCCCGACCAGAATCTTGGTGTCGGCTTCGACCATCTTCAGGTGCTGTTTGTCGGTGTTGATGGCGACGGTGTCCGCGCCTTCGACGCCGATGTTGTACAGCCGGTTGACGGTGTTGTTCCCTGCGCCGCCCGCGCCGACGATGACGATGCGTGGGTCCCCGAACTCGTCGCCCTCCGACGAGCTGGCGTCCATCTCTCGTTTTTCTTCTTCCGCGTTGTCGAGGGCGTCCTGGACGATATCTTGCATCGGTTACACCTTCGCCCAGCTGTTCGGACTGGCTTGGTCGGTCTGTTCGTCAATCATTTCGCGAACGGCGGACCGAATCGCTTCGCTGCGATTCGGGAACTTGCCCCGTTCGACCATCTGTTCGACCTCGTCGATCTGTTGTTCCGGAATGCGGAGTGTCACACGCTCCATTGTTTTTGAATCCCCGTTTAGGCAAGACGGCCCACGTTCCCCGCGGTCGTGTCTTACACACTCGCTCGAACGGGGGCGTACCGCCTCCGTCTTGCGATTCTTTGTAAGACAACCGTCTTACGTACAACTACCCACAGCGTGACACCGTATATAATTAACGGCCATGTAAACGACTGTCTTACCTGTCGAGCGCGTCCGCCGATGCGGTCCGCCGGCCGCAGTGCGGGCAGAACGCCCAGTCCGAGCGCACCTCGTCGCCACATTCGCAGAAGAGCCGCCGCGTCGCCTTCTCGCCGCAGTTCGGGCAGTACACGTGGTCGGGGAGAACCGTCTCTCCGCACTTCGTACACGACGTCCCTGACTGCTCTCCGGGGCGTTTACGCTCGTTCTGGGCGTCGCGTCCGTGTCCGCGACCGGCGCCGTGTACAGCTTCCCGTGCTGGGTCCCGGTGAGCGTCCCGCTCTGCACTCCGGCCAGCACCGCCACGTCCACCTGAGTGCTGGCGACCGCGTTCCTCGGCTGGTCCGCGTCCGCGTTCTGGCTCTCCGGCGTCCGCACGGAATCCCTCGCCTGCCTCCAGCGTGATGCGGACGTTTACGTCGCCGTCGGACGCCTGCTGGCCGCCCAGCTGGCGTTCGACGAGGTCGTCTACGCGCTGCGTGACAGTGTCGTTGATGGACGCCGCTACCGCGTCGACTTCGCCCTCCTCGTGGAGGTACGCGCGCAGCGCGTCGCGCATCACTTCGCTCTTCGACGCCTCGAGGTCGTCGACGGCCGCCACGAGGTCGTCGTCCGCGCGGAAGGTGATCTTCGACATACCGGTTCAGGTACCTAAAGGGCATGCAGGGTTATCAAGCCACTCCCCTCGTCTGACGTCCGTCACCTGGCCCGAATGGCAACCCTTAAATCCAAACCACGGCGTACGAACAATTGCGTCCGCCCTTAGCTCAGACTGGTAGAGCAGCCGACTGTAGATCGGCTTGCCCCCCGTTCAAATCGGGGAGGGCGGATCTTACTTTCCGCCGATTCTAAGCATTCACCAGAAACCCGTATACACCGGGTTTCAGGCTCTCCTGTTGCCTATTCCTCTTTTCCAGAATCGGCGCTGAAATCTGGGCTGAACTCGCCCCGAGTCGGGGGGTCGCGCCATCTGGCGAATAGCGTAGTCGAAAGTCGGGGGTGGTGCGCGTGAGCCTCCGCGTCGTCACCTACCAGCGGAGTCAGCGCCGCATCCACCTCGAAACCTGTCCTGCGTGTGGGTACGACTTCGACCGCGACGAGTTCCGGCACAACCACATCGCCAGCCACGACCCCGAGGACTTCGGTCTGCAGCCGCTCGGCGAGACGGTCAGGGTCGCGGACGGTCCGGCCGCGGGTGGTCGCCGTGAGTGAGTCCGTCGTCGACGTGCCGGATGTCTCGGAACACGCT
>Ga0207851_100480_pt1 | contig 19716 bp, 11 predicted proteins | sample A23E3SouthBayCA_FD_187747 | JGI IMG/M metagenome (GOLD analysis project Ga0207851, IMG submission 187747) | Aerobic enrichment media microbial communities from Eden Landing Ponds, California, USA - A23 E3 (SPAdes) | ecosystem: Environmental > Aquatic > Marine > Unclassified | place: Emeryville... | reverse complement strand
CGCCCAGCGGGCGGGCAAGCACCTCTCGGTGGCCGATCCACTTGTTGACGCGTCCCTCCCCGACGGCTCACGGGTGCAACTTACTTTGGGCGGTGAAGTGACCACCGGTGGTTCGAATTTCACGGTGCGTAAGTTCGCCGAGGTTCCGTTCACGCCGATCGACCTCATCAACTGGGGGACCTTCAGCCTCGAACAGATGGCGTATCTCTGGGTCGCCGTCGAAAACAACGCTTCCCTACTCTTCGCCGGCGGTACGGGATCGGGAAAGACGACGAGTCTCAATGCCGTCTCGATGTTCGTACCGCCCGAAAACAAGATCGTCTCCATCGAGGACACGCCCGAACTTACGCTTCCGCACGACAACTGGATCCAAAGCGTGACCCGCGAAGGAATCACCGCAGGCGGCAAAGGGTCAATCGAGATGTTCAAACTGCTTCAGGCAGCGCTTCGCCAGCGCCCGGAGTATCTCGTTATCGGCGAAATTCGGACCGAGTCCGACGTCGCACACACCTTCTTCCAGTCGATTGCCACGGGCCACACCGCGTTCACGACGTTCCACGCTGATTCGATCCAAGGACTGCTGAGCCGTCTGGAGAACGAGCCACTGAACGTTCCGAACCAGATGATCGGCAACCTCGACATCGTCTCGATTCAACAGCAGACGACGCTCGACGGCAAGCGCGTCCGCCGGAACAGTGGGCTGATCGAACTCGCACACGATCCAGATACCCCCACTGAAGTATCGAAACACAGGATCTTCCGCCGGGATCCACGGGCGGATGCGTTCGAACAAATCCAACATTCCATGGTCCTCGAACAGATTGCCGACGAACGAGGGTGGAAACGAAGTCGTATCGAAACGGCGCTCGACCGTCGTAAAGAGGTGTTGGAATACCTCTTGGAAGAGAACATCACTGACTACGAGGAAGTCGCGCGCGTCATTCAAGGATACATTCGAGACCATCAGTACGTCCTTGGGGAAGTCCGCGCCGGCGAACTCGATCCGGAGGATATCGCTCTCACGGAGGACGATGACTGAAAATTCGACGGCGGTCGGGACGTGATTCGACCGTGACTGACGACGAGTCGCCCGATGGTTCCGATGAACCGACCGTCGACGAGCCAGTCTTTCGGGAACCCTCGCTGGACGACGAAACGGCCCAAGAAATCCTCGATACGGCGTTCGATGAGTCGTCGGCTGTACCGGACGCTTCTCCCGAGGCAACTGGGGGTGAGAGGGAGTCGGACGCGAGCGAGACAGCGATCGATACTGATGCTGAACCTGAGCCTGAGGACGCCCTAAGCGAACCGTTTGCCGAAGAGCGGTCGCTCGGTGCAGAAGAACAGGCGACGCTTCGTGAAACGTACGGCTACGTGCGAGCGTATTTCAAAGCCCGCCCAGATCGGTATCGGAGACTCCAGCGGCACCTCAAGCAAGCGCGGGTTCGAGATACCTACGATGAGTACCTGACAGCGAGTGTCCGGTTCGCCGTGATCGCCGGCATTGTCGGTGGCCTCCTCGGGAACGTGGTCGTGGCCGTCGTAGGATTAACGACGGGGCTTGACGTGTTTGATCCGCTCTACGGTATCGGTGGCGTCGTTGGTGGCGTCGGGCGGCAGACCGGTGCCGACGCGTTTACTCCGTTCTTCGGACTCGGCCGGGCACTGATCGACTTCTTTGCGGCAAATCCACTGGTGGCCGCAGCACTTCTCGTACCAGCCATTGGAACGGTCGCGGGGGGCGTGTTGGTCTGGGTCGGCCGCAACTACTATTATCCCAGAAGCGTCGTCGCAGCGCGCCGTCGGAGTATCACCCTCAATCTACCGTACGCGATCACGTTTATGTACGCACTCTCCAGCGGCGGGATGAACTTCGTCGAAGTCTGTCGCCGCCTCGGCGAGCGCAAGGCCGTCTACGGTGAGGTTGCGAACGAATTCGATCTCGTCGTCCGAGAGATCGACCTCTTCGGGAACGATCTCCTCCAAGCGCTGAATAACGTGCGGACACTCACCCCGAGCGACGAACTGCGGCGTTTCTTGGACGACTTGCTCGGCGTCCTCGAATCCGGCGGTGATCTCGAAGCGTTTCTCGAAGAGGAATCCGAGACGTACCTCGATACCGCAATCGACGAGCAGGAGTCGTTCATCGAGACGCTCGGGGCCTTGAGCGAGGTGTTCGTCGTTGCCTTCGTGGCCGCACCGCTGTTTCTCATCGTCGTCCTGATGGTCGTGAGCTTCCTCGGTGCTCAAACGCTTTCCCTGATCGGCGCACTCATCTATCTCGTGTTCCCGCTCGCGATGGCCGCCTTTCTGCTGGTCGTCGACCTCCTTTCCCGCCCCTACGAGGAGCCAACTGCCGAACTCAAAATCGACGACGAGCGGCGGATTTCGACTGACCAAGTTGCCGACGACCCCCGGTTTCCTGCACATCGACGGACCCAACAGGAAACAGGGCTGCGAGCGTTTTTGTCCGACCCGTTCCGGGCGATCAGGCGGCGGCCCGTGCTCTCGCTGGGGCTGACCGTTCCCGGGGGGCTCATCGTTACTGGATTCTTGATTTGGCTCGGCTGGGTCGATCCAACCGTCTCCGGATTCCTCACGGCCCCGATTCGAACGACCGTCGGCATTGCAGTCGTGCCACTGATAACGGCGACGGGACCATTGACGCTCCTGCACGAACGCGAACGGCGTCGAACGAACGAAATTACCGAACGGTTTCCAGACGTGTTGAGCATCCTCGCCAGCGCCAATCGGATGGGGGTCGACATCGTCGACGGCTTCGATCTGGTTACCCGGTGGGCCAATGAGAAGCTCGCCGGTGAACTCGGACGGGTCCGCAACGATATTGCGTGGAACCACGACCTTCAGCGAGCGTTATACGCGTTCGCTGCCCGCCTCAACGTACCACAGTTGACCAGAACGATGACCTTGATTGCCGAAGGCAGTCGATCGAGTGGTGACCTCGGAGGACTCCTCGAAGTTGCGGCCGATGATACGCGTGCCCGAGCGAAACTCGCCCGGGCTCGACGCAGTGAAGTCGGATCGTACGTCGCTATCGTCGTCGTCGGATTCCTCGTGTATCTCCTCGTCATCGTTATGGTCGGCGAGAGCTATCTCACGCCGATCGCCGAATTAGCAGCCGACCAAGCACCCGCTTCGACGCAGAATCCCGTCGGACTCGGGTCGATTCCGGTCGACACCTACCGGCTGTTGTTCCTCCACTCGGCACTGATTCAGGGGTTCGGGAGTGGCCTCATCGCCGGAAAACTGGCCGACAACACGGTCCTCAGTGGACTGAAGTTCGGGCTGGGACTGGTCGGTCTGACAATCGCCGCGTTCGTTCTCTTGGTGTAATATGGCTGGAATGACTCCCCGCTCACGATGGCCGTTCGACGACGCTGACGCCGCCGGCTGGCATCGCGACGAGCGTGGCGTTTCGCCGGTGATTGGGGCCGTTTTGATTTTCGGACTGCTACTGGCGTTACTTGCGATTCTTCAGACAACAGCCGTACCAGCACTAAACGAGCAACTCGAGTTCCAACACAACGAGCGGGTGCAGGACGATATCGTGGCGGTGGAGTCGACGATTGATGACGTAGCGCGGTCCGGGAAGCCGGCGACAGTGTCCGTCGAGACAGGGCTCCGGTACCCCCCTCGGATGATGTTCGTCAATCCGCCCCCGGTTTCGGGGACCATCCGGACGGGAGAACGGCACTCGATCCGGATCAGCAACGCAACGGCTCCCGGGGAGACTGGTGACTACTGGAACGGATCCGCCCGGACGTTCGAGACGCGGACGATGACGTACCGACCGGCGTACAACGAGTACGGATCGGCACCGGTTACGGTCGTCGAACCGTGGGGCGTCTATAATGACTTCGACGGGACGACGCTCGCACTGACCGAGCAGGATCTCGTCGACGGGCGTCGTGTCTCGTTGAGCACACTCACCGGCAACCGCTCCCGTTCTGACGCCGGTCGCACGCAACTCGCAGTTAGACCAACGAGTGCTGAAACGCGGACGATTACCGTCCGCGGGACGACGGATCCGATCACGATCACGATTCAGACCGGGCTCTCCGAGCGGCGATGGCGCGAACTCCTCGCGGGACAGACCTGCGCGAACACGGACGGCGACGGCCGCTGTGATGCTGGCAGTTCCCCGACCGCCCACGTACTCAACGACAGCGTCGACGTCTCGGGTGGCGTTCTGACGTTCCGACTCGAACAGGGCGTGACGTACGCGCTCGAACTCGGAGCGACAACGGTGGGTGACGGTGGACGCACGATGGAACCACGCTACCTGACTGATGTCGCCGGGAACGCTACCGCAGTCCCCGAAAACGGACGTCGAAAGCTCGTCGTCGAAGCCCGCGACCGCTTCGACAACCCCGTCAGCGGGGTCACGGTCGACGGAAGCGTCGATGGCTCTGGAGCGATTCGGCCGGTGAACGCCATCACTGGGACAGACGGTCGCGCGGCATTCGTATACGAGGCCCCGACCGACGTCGAGACGAGTCAGACGGTCCCAGTGACACTCGCGTTCGACGGCGATGACAGTCCGTCACAGGAAGTAACGATGACGCTCAGCGTGCTCGATATCGATACCGGCGGCGGAAACGAATTGGGAACCCCACCGAGTGTGACGATCACGAACGTCGCTGGCAACACAGCGGGGTCCCAAGATCGGTACGATGTGAGCGTCGACGCAGGCGATCCCGACGGGGATCTCGACCGCGTCGAGTTCGAGTTGAGGAATCTCGATACGGGTGTCGTCATCGACACCGCATCGGCGCAGATCAGCGGAACGAGTGCCACCGTGACCGAGCGGCTTCGAGCCCAAGGCGGCGATCGCGCTGACGAGTACCGAATTATCGTCACAGCGAGCGACGCTGCAGGGAACAGTGGGACTGACGAAACGACGGTTTCGGGGTGAGCGGCGTGCTGATCCCGAGTACTACAGAATCCGGCCCGCGGTCGTTCGATCGGTGGTCATCGGTTCGTCGTTAACTCTTGGATCGTTTGCGAAATCTTGTTGACGCCCTCGGTTTGCTGCTCGATCGCCTTTGCGATCCCCTCGGTTTCGTTTTGCACTTTGGCCGCCTGATCGCTCGCTTCGTCGATCATCGCGGCGAGTTCTTCCGTACTGGCGGCTTGGTCGTCGGTCGCATCAGCGACCTCCGAGATCCCACTGGACGTTTCCGCCACGGCCTCCGCGATCTCGTCTAATTTGTCCATGGACGAATCGACGCTTTCGACCCCAGCCTCGATCTGTTCGGTCGTATAGTCGAGGCTCTCAACGGTGTCTTCGGTGTCCGTCTGTATTTCAGAGATCATTTCCTCGATCTGACTGGCCTGATCCTGCGATTCCTCCGCGAGAGATTTGACCTCGTTGGCGACGACAGCGAAGCCCGCTCCGGCGTCGCCGGCGCGTGCGGCTTCGATCGACGCGTTGAGGGCGAGAATGTTCGTCTGATCGGCGATGTCGTTGATGACTTCCACGATTTCGTCGATCTCGTCGACGCGCCGTTTGAGTTGCTCGACGTCGTCTGCGACGTCGTCTGCGGCGTCTCCAACGCCGTCCATCACCTCTCTGGCGTCGGACGCGGAATCGCGTCCTTCGGAGGCGAGTTCTTCGGCGTGTTCGCTCGTCGCCGCAACCTCACTCGCCGTCGAGGCGACTTCTTCGACGGTGGCACTCAGATTCGACACTTCGCCGGAGACTTCGGCCATACTCTCGGCCTGATTCGCCGTGATGTCTCGGATCTGATGGGAGCTTTCGGCGACGTCCTCCGAGCGCTCTCGGAGGTCGTCAACGGACGATTCGACGTCTTCGGCAACCATCTGTTGCCGTTGGAGTTCCGTTTCGACTTGCTGGGTGTACGAGTGGAGGTACGTGTCCATTGCCACCTGCTGATCGAGATTGATCAGCTTGAGCACGGAGAGCGTTCGATCGACGACCCGATCGACGGCTTCGTCGACGACCGCTGCCTCGGCTGAACCACTATCGGCCGCGCTGTTTTCGGCGTCCGCGGGGGCCTGTTCGTCGTGAATCGAGCTCTTCACGTCCGCCGCAATCGCTTCGATGATCCCCTCGTAGTAGACGGAGTACGCGCCGAGATAGATTTTCGGACCGAGTTCGAGCATATCGTGGATTTTTCCGATCCGAGCCCGACGGTCGAAATATGATTGGTCGTAGTTCCCGCTTCCGAGGTCTTTGAGGTAGTCTATCTGACTCTTTTTGAGTGCCTCGACCGGCTTCGTCGACGAATCGAGGATCGCGACCGATTCCGAATACGATTGAATATGACCGTAGAACTCCTCGACGAGATCATCGGCGATCTCGTCGAAAATGTGTTGGTCCTGTTGGAGATTTTCCCGATCCTGCTGGGAGAACCGGGTGAAATCTTTCCGCCAGTTGATTTCGCCGGAATCGATGCCGATCTGCTCCGTCAGTCGCTGTCCGTCCACCTGCCGTCGTTCTTCGTTCGAGATCTTTATGTCGCTCACAGCTATATCATCGGTCTCCAGTACAAAAATGTTGATTTTAATTTATCAAGTGTGAGAACGGATAATCGCCCACAAAAATAAATTTGCCACGGTTACCACGCGATATAGAGACCGAACGAAGGGATTCATTCGAGTGTGATAACTGCGGGGTTCTTCGCAATGTTTCGAACAGCCGCTTACGACGAGTGAAATGATACGTCGGCGATCTCGAATCGTGCCCCACCAGCAGACCCGTCGGTTACGGAGAGAGTCCAGTCGTGACCTTGGACGATCTGTTGGACGATCGAGAGGCCGAATCCGGTACCCGCTTCCGAGTTCGTATACCCCGCTTCGAGGACCTTGTTGCGATCGTCCGCCGGGATACCCGTCCCGTCGTCTTCGACGAAGAACCCCCGGCGTGCGGGCAGCGGCCCGACGGTTACCGTGACGGATTGGCCAGCGTGCTCTACGGCGTCCGTCTGAGTGTTCGAAGACGGGCTCGTGGAACCGTGTTCCACGGCGTTTCTGAAGAGGTTCTCGAACAGCTCTCGTACCCGTCCCTCGTCGGCGGTGATCCGCATATCGGAGTCGAGTTCGACTTCGAGCGAGGCTTCGGGGGTCTGAACCTGAGCCCACGCCTTCCGAATGACCTCCGTAAGCACCATCGGTTCGGGATCGAGCACGACCTGTCCCTGTTTCGCCAACGAGAGCAGTTCTTCGATCATCTGCTCCATCCGCTCGTGAGACTGTTCGACGACGGTGAAGTGTTCGGCATCCCCCGTTTCTTTGGCGAGATCGAGCCGACCACGAGCCACCGAGAGCGGGTTTCGGAGGTCGTGAGCGACCGTCTCGGCGAACTCCTCTAAGCGTTCGTTCTGCCGTTTGAGCTCCTGTTCCTGTTCGATCCGGTGTGTGACGTCTCGGAAGATCCCGATGCGCTCGGCGGCACCATCGATGCCGCTGACGACGTCCGTGTTCAGTTCCGTTATCATCGCGGAATCGTCGCCGAGATCCCACTCGACGGTCGCCGTGGACGGGCTATCGTCATTAACCCGGAGCAACATCCGTTCGACGGATTCGGCGGGCGACAGCTCGATTTCGGTGAGTTGACGCCCGATCACCTCCTCGTGGTCGATCCCGAATATCTCAGCGAACGCGTCGTTCGCTTCCGTGATCGTCCCGTCGGACGTGACCACCACGACCGGATCCGGCGTCGATTTGAAGAGCGACTCGAAGCGTCGTTCGCTCTGTTCTTTTTGTCGGGTGAGTTCGAGCGAGAGCCGTCGACGCTTGAGGAGATTCGAGATTCGGGCGTCGAGTTCGGATTTGCTCACCGGCCGTTGAATCACTTCGTCCACGAGCGTCCAGATCTCACTGTCCAGTTCATCCGGCGATCGATCCCCCGTCAGGAGTAAATACGGGAGGAACGTCGGTTCTGCGGCGTCTTTCGTCTCGTGCAACTGGTCGAGATACGTTCCGAACGAACCCGTATCGACCAGACACAGATCCAATTCCGTCGCATCGAACGGAAAGTCAGCACGGGTTTTGACAGTGAATCGGTCTCGAAGTCGCCCAGCGAGGAGTTCTTGATTTCGGTCGTTTTCGATGAGAAGCAGCACAGTCGCTTCCGATTCTTGATTGCCTTCCGCGCCATACGCCACGTGAGTAGTCATTTAATTGTCCTGGGATGGTTCGTCCATCCATTCAGGCGTGCCGCTGAGGATCCCACGAAGCCCCGTCAGTGGCTCGCCGACCGTGATCCCGTGTTCGGTGATCTCGAACTCGCGAAGCGTCCGCTCGAAATCGCTGGTTCGCATCTTCAACACGCCGATGACCTTTCGCATCTCACCCCGGATCTCGAGATGGCGGAGGAACACGATATTGTCCGCGAGGTAGCTGATCCCGACATTGGTGGCTTGGAACTCCCCGGTGATGTTCGAGACCTCGTCGATGAGGACGACGGTCACGCCCATATTCTTCAGATACCGGTTGACCGCGTGCAGATGGGTGACGAGTTCAGACTCCTCGCCCTGTAATCCGAGTTTATACCCCGCGATCCCGTCGATCATCACGATGTCGGCGTCCTCCTGTTCGACTTGGTGTCGCACCTTCTGGGCAAACTCTTGTGGAGACACTCGGAGCGGTTCGATCTCTTCGACGGTGAGCGTTCCGCGCTCGCGCATCTTGGCAACGGGGATGTTGATCGCCTCCGAGCGCTGCATAAACGTCGATTCGGATTCCTCGAAGAGATACATCACCGAGTGCTCGCCGCGCCCGGCCGCCTCCTTCATAAACTGCGTTCCAGTCGTGGTCTTCCCGACTCCCGTGGGCCCGCTGATGACGGTCACCGTTCCGCGATCGAGCCCGCCGTTGAGCAACTCGTCGACTTCGGGGACGCCCGACGAAATCGATTCGTCGATGAAGTCTTGCCTGAACTCTCCGGGCGTGAGTTCCGGATAGACTTCGAGCCCATCGTCGGTAATCTCCATCGCGTGGTCGCCGCCTGCGGTCTCTGAACCGCGGAATTTGGGGACGTCGATCGTCCGTCCAGTCGACGCGTATCCCAGTTCGATCGTCCCGTCGCTCATGAACTGTAAGTCGTCGTCGGGGGCGTCGTCCGTCGCTTGGGTCGTGAACAGAACTGTCGCACCGTGTTCACTCAGCAGGCGCATAAACGACAGCGCCTGCTTCCGGAACTGATACTCGTCGCTGGAGAGATATCGAAGCTGCGTGATCGGGTCGACGAACACCCGGTCCGGCTCGAGCTCTGCGATCCGGTCGGAGATCTTCTCGACGATCGGATCGCGTTCGACCTCACTGGACTCGAAGATATCGTAACTTTGATCGCCGGCGAAAAAGTCCGATTTGGGACTCAGATCCAAGAACTGAACGCCTTCGAGATCGAATCCGAACTGGGCCGCATTCTGTTTGATATCGTGGGTGGCTTCCTCCAAATTGATGAACAACGCGGTCTCGCCCTCGGCGATTCCAGTCGTGAGAAAGTGGATGCCGAAAATCGTTTTGCCGGTTCCCGGCTCGCCTCGGAGCAGATAACTCCGTTCCGGAATGAAGCCTCCGTGTAGGATTTCATCGATTCCGGATACTCCCGAGGAGATCCGCTCGATACTTCGTTCAGTACTCGTCGACGAATGGGTTGAATCTGTCATTGGTGTTCCCCAGTATGAGTAGTCGATTGCGAGGCGGTGAATGTGATTTCTCCGTCTGCATAAATGGTCACCAGAAACCCGGCGTATGGAATTGAAATCCGTCCAGCAGTGCGCGGCGTGGCCGTCGTTGGCTCGAAAGCGCTATCGAGCGCGTCGGGGTCGACGGACTCGAAAAGCGGTGGAAGAGTCGTCGATTGTTCCCCGACGACCGCGCTGACGGCCTCAAGCAGTGTCGTACTGATCGAGTCGTGCTGGGTCCAATCGTGTACTGTTCGATACGTTTCCGTGGACGGGTCGAATTGGACGGACGCTGCATCCGTCTCGGTCCATCTATTCTCTTCGGCGTCGAGTTCAGTGGTATTGTTGGTATTCATAGCTGATCACGTGGGTCGATATCGCGAAAGAGGCCGTCTAACTCCCCCGATTCCAGCAGCTGAGTGAGTGAGTCGTCAGCGGCGTTACGGGCCCGTTCGACCTCGGTTTTGAGGGTGGTGTACGCCTCACTCGCGTCACGGTCACGCTCACTCAGCTCACGGTCCAGTGAGACCTTCATCGTGAATAACGACGTGTACCGTTCGATCTGTTCACTATACGAACGACGTCGTCGGAGAGTTTCGATTACATCGGTCAGATCTGCTTCATCAACTGGTTTTATGATGTAGTCGTTGAATCTGAGCGAGGCGAGTTCCGGATCCGGATCCACGGCAGTCACGAAGGCCACCGGACAGTCACAGCCCCGGTCTCGGAGTTCGCGCAGAACCTGAGTGCCGGAGCGTGTGGGCATCCGACGATCCAAGAGGACCACGTCTATCGTTTCGTCGATGATCTCCAGTGCCTCCTCGCCGCTGTGGGCGGTTCGAACGTTGTAGGCGTCTTCCAGCCAGTGCGCGTACAGGTCTGCGAGGTCCGTTTCGTCCTCCACGATCAACACCGTTCCGTGGGAAGGGGAGTTCTCCGACATCGTTACCACTCCGGTTCTTCGAACGGGGGTTCGACCGAGCCGAGGCCGCCGATACTCCGTTGCGGGAGGTGGAATGTCACTTTCGACCCACTATCGTCGGGTGTTTCCACGGTGAAATCACCACCTAGACTCTTGATGATCCAGTTGACGAGCCACAGTCCGAGTCCGCTCCCGTGTTGAAGCGGGGTTTCCAGTCCGCTCTTGAGGACGTCCTGTTCGATCGCCGGAATGCCCGGACCGTCATCGGTGATCGTGATTTCGGTCCATCCCTCGGTCGACCCCGCCTCCGTCACGGTCACCTCCACCGTTGGATCCGATTTGGCGGCGTGTTTGACGGCATTTTCGAGCACTTCGTGAAACGCGATTCTGAGCAGTTCGCCGCCGACGACTTCAGCACGGTCCGGCGCGTCGACAGTGACGGTCATCTCACCGTACTCGTCCCGGATATCGGCGATCAGTTCCTCGATTAATGGGACGACGTTAATGTCATCGGAAGCGGGGTCTCGCTTATTCGCTTTCCGAAACTGCGTCGTCTTCTCGCTCAGGTCCAAGAGTTCTTCACTCGCTTCGCTGATCGCGGTGACGGCGTCGGCGACCGGGCCGTCGACCTGATCCTGAATGCGAGTCGCATACCCGTGGATGACGTTGACTTTGTTGTTGAGATTGTGCCGCAGGATCCGATTGAGTACCTGGACCTGTTGTTCTTGTCGTCGACGCTCGGTAATGTCCGTATAGACGGCGTAGCCGCTGGTCACTTTCCCGTCTTCCTCGATCGGGATGCCGCGGAAGAGGAAGTCGCGGCGGCCGTCCGCGGTCTCTCGCCGGACTTCAGTCTCGAAGGGTTCGCCGCGACGAGCGCGGGTGATAATACTGTCAGATTCGGCTGTCCGGTCCGGCGGAACGATGAGCCGTTGAAGCGAGTCACCTCGGACAGCGTCCCTGTCGAAGCCGAAGACGGACTCGAAAGCGGGGTTGACGTCTCGAATGATCGGCGTCCAGTCTTCGAACTCGATTTCGACCACGCAGTCGGTGGAGTTCTCGAAGAGTTTCGAGCGGTGCTGGTGGGCCTCTCGGAGTTGTTGCTCGCGATCGGTCCGTGTCAGGGCGGCGGCCGTGTTCGTGGCCAGTAGCTCGAGTTCTTCACGGTCGGTCCGTCCGAGCGCTTCCATTTCGGTCGAACCGACGAGGAGGATCCCGTGATCGCGAAGCGGGAATCCGACCATACTGTGAAGCGTCTCGAACGAACCCCCGTCCGAGCCGTCGTCGAGATCGGTGATCGGTACCGACTCGTTCCCCTCAAATACTCCTCCGAGGGGGCTTGTACCGACTCGTTCTGAGGGAAGTTCCCGGTCGAAGCGTTCCTGTGCGCCCGGTGATGTCGCGACGGGATCGAGAGTCTCTCCGTCCGCTCGTACCAGATAGACGATCGCGATATCGATCCCGAAGATGTCTTCGACCGCCTCCGTCGCGAGCGAGACGATCTCCTCCCGAGTTTCTGCGGTGAGAAGGTCGACGGATACCCGATGGAGGTCGTTCAGGATATGGGTGCGTTCGCGTCGTTCGAGTTCGTGACTGAGCCACCGGGCGATCAGTTCGATGAACGTTTTTTCGCGTTCACTGAACGGGGAGTCTCGGGGCTCTCGATCAACAAAGCAGACGGTTCCGAACACCTCTCCGCCGACGACGAGTCGGGAACTCGCGTAGGTCGCGAGGCCGGATTTCTCGAAGGCCCGCTCGTACTCCTCTCCCTGTTCAGGCGCATTATGGAGTGCTAACACACTATCAGATTCGATCGTCTTGCTGCAATAGGTGGGTTCGAGCGCCTGTGTACTGCCTTCTTGGACAATCTCACTGCCGCTGGCCTTGAGCACCTCGTGACTGTCGGTGGTGGCATCGATCCGTACGAGATGTCCGTTTGCCACGTCAAGTCGTTCACAACCCAGTTCCAACACTCGGTCGAGCTTCTCGTCGAACGACAGACCGGGATCGGAGGTGATCTCGTACAAGCGCTTGCGGTACTGTTCGCTCTGTCGCCGCTGCGCCTCACGGCCTTTCTGTTCGGTGATATCCCGGACGTTGTTGATGAGATGGGGGCGTCCGTCGATCTCGACGTAGGATGACGAGAGCGAAACGTGAAATAAGTCCCCGGAAGCGTTCTCACAGCGGAGTTCCTCGGTTCGACCCTGTCCCTCCTCGATCACCCGGTCGACGAAACCCATAAACGCCTCGTAGTCGGGGTAGAGATCCGCGAGGCGAACCGTTTCGATGTCTCCGGCTGAGTAGCCGAATAAGTCCTGCGCGGACTGATTCGCGGCTCTCACCCGTTCGCGTTCGATATCCGCGATACAGATGGCGTCGTTCGAGGACTGGAAAATCCGCTGGAAGAGCGTCGTCGCTTTATCCCGTTCGTCCTCCACCTGTTGCGACAGTTTTTGCCGATCGACGAGGTTTTCCACGCGGTTTCTGAGAAGCGCTGGCTGCGTCGGGACTGTCAGTACGTCGTCGATCACCTGCCAGATGCTTTCGGCGAGCTCGCGTTCAGCGTGTGTCGTGACGAGTAACACCGGCTGAAATACCGAATCACTGTCGTCCGTCAAGTGGGATATTCTGTCCCGATGACTCGCCAGAAACGACTCGTCGACGATATACAGATTCGGGGTGGCATCGACCGCCGCATCGACTCCCTCCAGGGAATCGACGCGGTAGTGGCCCGATAGCACGTCGGACACTCGCTCTTGATTCGGCTCTCGATCGAACAGTAAGCAGATGCGTCCCGCGGTACTCGGTGGGTGGTCCGATTCAGACATAGGATAGTTCAAAGAAGAGTCTATCCGGGGTACTGCAGTGTGTTTGCTGGAGTTGTAGTTCCCATACGGGCGTGATACCTATGTAATAAAGTCGACTACGTATAAAATGTGACACTTGATGATACGTGCGGTTACATTGCAACACTACTTATTTGGTGTCCAATCATCAAACGGGGTGGTATGAACAGTAAACACAGCCAGCGGTCGAACGACGGGGCTATTCACGAGGTCTTTGCCGAGCGTTCTCCCGATGGGCTGTTTGCGCTGTCAGAGGACCTCGAAATGGTCTTCATCAATCAGACGATCGAGGAGATCACGGGCAGGGATCGTGAGGAAATCGTCGGCAATCACGCGAGCGTATTCCTCGAACTAGACATCGTAAATCAAGAAGCGTACGACCGTGCGATCGAGGCGTGTACGGAGGTCCTTACCGAGAGTGCGGTGTCCTCCCGCTCGTTCGAGATTCGATTACAAACGCCAGAGGGGCCCATCGAGACGGAGTTTCGAATCTCCGCCGTGCCCGAAGACCACGGTCAAACCGCCGCTCTGGTCGGTACGATTAGGGATATCTCCGAGCGGGTGGCACGGAAACGACGACTGGAACGACAACGGAACGAACTGAACTCCGTCAGTAAGATCCAGAGCCTGATTCAACGAAGCATCCAATCGCTGTCGGAAGCGCCGACGAGAGAAGCGATCAGACGGAACGTATGCGACTCACTGGTGGCCGCAGAGTACTACGAGAGTGCGTGGATCGCGGACGTCGAGTATGGAGCGGACGAACTGACGAATTTGTATACCGCGGGGGTGAAATCGGATCTTCTGGCGTCGATCACCGAGCACGGGATCGAAGAGCAGGAACTGTCCGTTGTCACGGAGGCGTTGGATACCGGTCAACCACAGGTGATCACTGACGTCGAATCCAGTCCCCTGCTTCCCCCGGAGACGCGGCGACTTTGCGCGAAGCACGGTCACCAGTCGATTCTGACAGTGCCGATCACGATTAACAGCTCAGTTGTCGCGCTTCTCACCGTCGGGACAGCACGGGAGCACGCCTTCGGCAGCAGAGAGCTCAACGCGTTTTCGGTGCTTGCTGATCTGATAGCCTTCTCACTAACGGCTGTCGAAGGAAAACGACTGCTTCTCGGTGAAGGCACTGTCGAATACGAATTCAAATTCCCGACGGGAACCGTACTGGCTGAGCTCACGAGAGAGTACGGCGGAAAAGTAACACTCGATACCGTGTTACCGATTTCCCAACAGGGCTGTCACTGTTACTTCGTTGCCGAACCGGAGCTTCCGCCTGAACTCGTGAAGGCAGTGACGGCCTCGACAAAGGTCAATCAGTTCAAATTGGTAGACGCGTGGAATAGTGGGACACGCTACGAGGCGGTATTAACGGACTCCCCGTTGGTCACGCTCGCCGAAACGGGAACGGATGTCGTCGGCAAACGCGCTGTCGATGGCAACGCGTACATTTATGTCCGGACGACGAAAGAGCGGAGTTCAGCAGAACTGCTGAACGCACTCAAAGAGACGTATCCCGGCGTGGAACTGGTGTCGCAGCGAATCCACGAATCGACCGAGACAATGGCATCGCTCTCCCAGTGGCTCGACGAGCATCTTACGACGAAACAACGACAGATGCTGGAAGGAGCGTATTATCAGGGGTATTTCGCTTGGCCACGCGAGAACTCCGCCGAAGAGGTCGCTGAATCGTTTGGGATCACCTCGTCGACGTTCCACGCACACATCCGAAAGGCCAACCAGACGTTGCTGGCTGCAGTATTTGACGGGGTGGAATCGTAAATCCGGATGCCAATCCACATTTAATGTCACTACTTAATTATTTTCTTCACCCAGACAAATCTCATCTGTGGAGGGGCCCCTAGGCTTTTGCCACTCCCAAGTAAAGAGCAGACCAATGCCTCCCTCCCACCCGGACCAGCGAGACGGTCCCGCAGAATCCGTTCGTGAAAACGAGCCGATCACGGTCCTCTACGTCGACGAGCAACGGGAGTTCGTCGACACGGTTGCAGACGTTCTCGATAAACGAGAGAATACAATTACTGTCGACTCAGAAATAAGTGCAGCTGAAGGAGTAGAGCGGCTCAACGAAGGGGGTATCGACTGCGTTGTGAGTGACTATCAGCTCCCCGATACCGACGGACTGGAATTCCTCGAAACCGTTCGCGAGGAGTATGCCGATCTCCCGGTTATTTTGTTTACTCGCGAAGGGAGCGAAGAAGTCGCAAGCGAAGCGATCTCGGCCGGTGTGACGGACTATCTACAGAAGGGTTCGGGGGGCGAGCGGATTCCCGTTCTGGCCAACCGTATCGAAAATGCGGTCCAAAAACGCCGTATGGAGCGACGCCTCGAGGAAAGCCAACGGCAGTTCCAAACACTGCTGAATACCATTCCGGGGATGGCATATCGCAGTCGGAACGAACGCGGGTGGCCGATGCAGTTCGTAAGCGATGGATGTACGACACTGACGGGGTACGACCCGTCGGAGTTGGTTGGTGGGGACGTGAGTTATGGCAGAGAAATTATGCACCCTGATGATCGGGAGAGAGTCTGGAACACCATTCAGGACGCGCTCGATGCCCGGGATCCGTTTCGCGTCGAATACCGCATACAAACGGCCGATAGCGAGACGAAGTGGGTCTGGGAGCGTGGACGCGGCGTCTTCGAGGACGGCGACGTCGTTGCGCTGGAGGGGTTCATTACGGACGTCACGGAGCGAAAAACCGCCCAGTCTCGGTTGGAGTACCAAACGTCGCTGTTGGAGGCCCAGATGGAGACCACCATCGATGGGTTGCTCGTCGTCGACGACAGCCGCGATATCCTCTCGTATAACGACCGGTTCGTCGAGATGTGGGACGTCCCGGAGGACAGTATCGAACACGGGTCCGACGAAGCCCCGCTAGACTGGGTGATTCAGAACAAGGTCGCGAATCCAGAGGCGTTCTGCGACCTCCTCGAAGAACTCGATGCGAACCCCGAGCGGTCGATGCGAGATGAAGTCCAACTCACCGACGGGCGCATCTTCGATCGGTATTCCGCACCGGTGCTCGGTGATGATGGAACGACGTACGGTCGACTCTGGATGTTTCGCGACATTACGACGCAAAAGGAACGCGAGGCCGAACTCGAACGACAGGAGTTTCGCTTTCGTCGCGTCCAAGAGATCGCCGACATCGGTGTTTGGGAGTACGATCCACGGAGCGGGACACTCGATTGGTCCCACGGGATTCGTCAGATACACGGCGTCAGCGAGGGATACGAGCCGACGCTCGAAGAGGCAGTCGAGTTCTATCACCCGGACGATCGCGACGAGATCAGAACGGGCGTCGAACGGGCGATTGAACAGGGTGAGTCATACGATCGCGAACTACGGATCGTTCGTCCGGACGGGACGGTCCGAGACGTTCGTGCGCGGGGCGAAGTCAATACTGACGAGACGGGAGAACCCACGCTCGTCCGGGGCGTGTTTCAAGACATCACCGAACGCAAGCAACGAGAGCGGGAACTCCGACAGTTCAAAGAAGCAGTCGAGCAAGCCGCTCACGCCATCTACATCACTGATACCGATGGGACCATCGAGTACGTGAATCCGTCGTTCGAGGAGATAACAGGCTACACCCGTGAGGAGGCACTCGGGGCAACTCCCGCGATTCTCAGTTCCGGCGAGTACGACGAGGGGTTCTATGCAACCCTCTGGAGTACCGTCCTCTCAGGGGAGGACTGGGAACACGAGATGATCGACGAACGCAAAGACGGCCAGAAGATCACGCTGGACCAGACGATTGCGCCGATCGAAACCGACGAGGGCGAGGTCGAGGGATTCGTCGCGATCAATCGTGACATCACCGAACGGAAAGAGCAAGAAGAGCGACTCCAGATCTATGAGTACGCCTGCAATTCGGCTCTCAGTGGGATTGCAATCGCCAACCTAGATGGTGAATTACGCTCGGTCAACGCCGCATTCTGTGAGATGTGGGGATACGAGGATCGCGAAGACGTGCGAGGGAGATCGGTCACCGAATTCTGGAGTGAACCGGAAGCCGCCGCTGAAGTCGTTGCCTCAATTCGGGAAACCGGAAGCTGGGGAGGCGAACTCAAGGCGGTCAAACAAGACGGGTCGACGTTCATTGCCTACTGTTCGGCCAGCTACGTGAAAAACGAGAGCGGCGAGCCGATTGCCTTGATGTCATCGTTCGTCGATATTACCGACCGCAAGGACCGCGAGCAGAAATTGAAGCAAGCCAACGAGGAACTCGAGGTGCTGAATCGCGTCATTCGTCACGATATCCGCAACGATATGTCCGTCATTCTCGGGTGGGCAGAACTGCTGGAGGGCCACGTCGACGATACTGGGACGGAGTATCTCGAAAAAGTCCTCACGAGTGGTGAGCATATCGTGGAACTCACTGAAGTCGCCCGCGATTACGTCGAGGCAGTGACGAGCGACGGGGCCGTCGAAATCAAACCCACCCCGTTGCAATCAGTTCTGGAAACGGAACTCACGCTCCGCCAAGAGTCCTATCCAGACGCAGAGATCACAGCCGTCGGGTCGATCCCTGATGTCGAAGTGCAGGCCAACGAGATGCTTTCTGCGGTGTTCCGAAACCTGTTGAACAACGCCGTACAGCACAACGATAAAGACACACCCGTAGTCCAAGTGCGGGCCGAAGAGCACGACGACCACGTGGAAATCAGTATCGTAGATAACGGTCCGGGAATCCCAGAGAGCCGCCGAGAAGCGATTTTCGGAAAGGGCGAGCGAAGCCTCGAAAGTCCCGGTACGGGAATCGGGCTCTACCTCGTGCAGATGATTATTGAGCAGTACGATGGCGCTGTCACGGTAGACGATGCCGACTCGGGGGGAGCAGTATTCACCGTGAGACTCCCCAAAGCGAACTAATACTCCAAACGTCCCTTTGCGGCCCCAATCGCTCGGGAGCGACTGATGATCCGGGGGCTACCTAGGTCTGGATTTCGTTTTGGAACGTCGTTTCGGGCCCGTCCGTATCCAACAGTCTCACGTTCTCGGCGACGAGATCGGCCAACCGTCCGTAGATCGATGGGCTATGTCCAGCCATATGTGGGGTGATAGTCACGTTTTCAAAATTCCACAACTGGTGGTCTGACGGCAGTGGTTCGGGATCCGTCACGTCCAGTGCCGCGCCACCGATCCAGTTTCGTTGTATCGCGTCGACCAGCGCGTCCGTGTCCACGATCTCCCCCCGAGCGATGTTGACGAGGTACGCGTGGTTCGGCAGCCGTTGTAACACCCCCTCGTCGATCAGCCCTCGCGTCGTCTCGGAAAGCGGGGAGGCGACGATGAGGTAGTCGGTCCCGACGAGTTCGCGAGAGAATTCGTCGGTCGAAAAGCCGATGACGCTGTCCGTGGGTCCGCCTTTCTCCGGAGAGTAGCGGACGCCAACGGTGTCGACCTCGAACGCCGATACGCGCTGTGCGATCGCCTGCCCGATCGATCCCAAACCGACGATCATAACGGTGCTCCCTTTGAGTTCACCAGCCCGATAGTGTTGCCAGACGTTTCGGCGCTGCTGTCGACGCCCGGTTCGGAAGTTTCGAACGTGGTCGAGAATGTATCCGAGGACCTGTTCGGCGATGTTGGGCGCGTGGATCCCCGAACCGTTCGTGACGGCGACGCCCTCCTCGGCGAAGACGTCGAGCGGCAGGTGATCGTACCCTGCCGCGACGCCGGCGAACAACGCCAACTCCTCGGCCTCCCGGATCAACGACGGGTCGATCGTGACGGACGAGATGACGCGTGCCCGAGACGCCAATCGCTGTTTCTCCGCCGGCGTGTCCGCGACGCGAACCGTGTCCTCCGGCAACCGCTCCCGAAGGGCGTCCACGTAGCGGTCCACCCGCAGCATATTGATCTCGTCGCGCAGGACGAGGACGTCGATTGGTGACATCGGCTGAGTAACTCGTCTCGATGAGTCCCGGCAGTAAATATAGTGTTTTCCCCGCGTATTCACGGTACTGTTCAGAGAAGACTGAGAGTGTTGGGACAGCAACTAGGCACCCAAAAAGCTCCCGCGCTCTCGGTTTGGCCAGCGGAAACCGCTGGCTGTCCGAGGGACCTGCGGTCCCTCGCTACCCGCAACTCGCTGTGGTCCTCGGACTGCGTCCTGCGGTCCTTGCTTCGTCGGGGTTCGCCGTCACTTCGCTCCGCTCGTGACGAGCCATCCACTCGCTTCGCTCGTGGAGACGTCACCAGAACGCACGGCGTTCTGGTTGGCGAGCAAGAGCT
>Ga0207851_100478_pt1 | contig 19782 bp, 20 predicted proteins | sample A23E3SouthBayCA_FD_187747 | JGI IMG/M metagenome (GOLD analysis project Ga0207851, IMG submission 187747) | Aerobic enrichment media microbial communities from Eden Landing Ponds, California, USA - A23 E3 (SPAdes) | ecosystem: Environmental > Aquatic > Marine > Unclassified | place: Emeryville... | reverse complement strand
AACGCCCCAGCCTACACGTTCGTTTGCTGGCTGTACTGTTCGACCTACGACGTGCTCTGGAGCAACACGGCATACACAATTGCGCTATTCGGCATCGTCACGACGCTCCTCGTCGTGCGACACCAGGATAGAGACCGATATGCCCTTCTCGGGTTCGGGTTCCTCGCACTTCCGCTCGGATTACCAGCCCTGTACGAAGGATATCGACGGGTGACGCGAACCAGGAGCTGAGGAACTGTGACGGGCGGCTTTACAGCTCTACGGGGGACATCTGTGGGTGATAATGCGGACTGGTAATCGGCATCACTCAGTACAGGCCGAGGAAACGTTATCCGTGAGAGCCTCCTCAGCACGAGTATGTCGACGACCGTCTCAACACCCGAAACAGACGAGACGTGTACGTACTGTGAATCCCGAATCTTCGACCACGACCCCATCTGCGTCCGCGACTGCGATGATGACTGTGGCTCGCCCACGTACTTCTGTAACTACGCCTGTCTCTCTGCATATATCGACGAAAACAACCTTACTACCGGCGATGCGTGTAAGTGGACTCCCGACGACACCAGTTGTTGCTGATCGGTCCGTTCGAAACCTTCAGCGACCGTTATTCACGGAATCCGAGTAACCGAAGCCCATTCAGTGAAACGAGGACGGTGGACCCCTCGTGGCCGACCACGGCCAGCGGCAGGGGGATGCCTCGAAGCAGAATCGTCCCAACCATCAGGGCGATCGCACCGAAGGCGATTGCGAGATTGACCGTCAGCGTTCGGCGTGTCCGACGACCGAGTCCGAGTACGTAGGGAATCTTCCCGATGTCGTCGCCCATCAGGACGACGTCCGCTGTTTCGAGGGCAACGTCGGTCCCGGCGCCACCCATCGCGATCCCGAGCGTCGCCGTCGCCAGTGCTGGTGCGTCGTTCACGCCGTCACCCACCATCGCCACGTTCTCGTGTCGCTCAACCAGATCCTCGATGGTAGCCACCTTCTCTTCCGGCAGCAGCTCCGCCTGCACCTCGTCGATACCGACTTCGTCAGCGATCTGCTGGGCGACGCGTTCGTTGTCGCCGGTCAGCATGACGATGTGCTCCACGCCGAGCGAGCGGAGTTCCTCGATCATCTCTGCAGCCCCAGGGCGAACCGTGTCGGTGAACGTAAGCCAGCCCAGTACCGTGACGGTGCCGGCGTGCTCGCGGACGACGAGGACGCTCGTCTTCCCCTCCGCCTCCAGGGACTGGAGCCGTTCGAGACCGGGTTCGAGTCCCTCGATCGCAGCGTCTTCGAGAACCGTCTTTACATAACTCCGATTCCCGATGTGGATGGTCCCGTCGTCGAGGTCGGCACGGACGCCTTTCCCGGCCGCCGACTGAAACCGCTGTGCGTCGGGAACATCCAGTGCGCGGTCTTCGGCTTCCGAAACGGTCGCACGAGCGAGATGGTGCTCCGAGCGGGACTGGACGGCAGCCGCGAGCGAGAGCAGCTCGTCCGCAGTCAGCGACTCGTCCACGAGGTCGTCCCGGACGAAGACGTCCGTCAGCTGCGTCTCGCCCCGCGTGAGTGTGCCCGTTTTGTCGAATGCGACCGCGTCGATATTCGCGGCCGTCTCGACGTGTTCGCCGCCCTTGAACAGGACGCCCTGCCTGCCGCCGGAGGCGATCGCCGACAGGACCGCCGCGGGCGTCGAGATGATGACCGCACACGGCGAGGCCGCGACCATGAGCGTCATCGCGCGGTAGAACGTACTGGTGAACGCACTCCCGAGCGCGAGCGGAATCGCGATAGCTGCGATCGTGAGTGCGAACACGCCGAGGACGTACGGTTGTTCGAGGCGGTCGATGAGTCGTTGTGTCGGCGCCTTCTCGCTCTGGGCCTCTTCGACCATGGTGATGAGGCGGCTGATCGCCGACTCGTGGGCCTGCCGCGTGACCTCGATTTCGAGGCTGCCACTCTCGTTGATCGTCCCGCCGAATACCTCGTCGCCGGGTTCCTTCGGCACGGGAACTGATTCGCCGGTGAGCGACGCCTGGTCGACCGTTCCCTCGCCCGAGACAACGACGCCGTCGAGCGGGATTTTGTCGCCTGGACGGACGACGAACACGTCGCCGACGGCGACCTCGTCGATTGGGACGGTAACCTCCTCACCGTCGCGGAGGACCTGTGCCTCGTCCGGCCGCATCTCAACGAGTGACTTGATCGCCCGGCGTGAACGCCCGATGGCGTAGTGCTGGAGCGTGTTCGATAGCGAGAACAGGAAGAGGAGCATCGCACCCTCGAACGGAGCTCCAATCGATAGTGCTCCAAGAGCGGCGACGATCATCAGGAGGTCGATGTCCACAGCGCGGTGGCGGAGCGTCTCGACCGCGCCTTTGAGCCCGTACCAGCCACCGAAGACGTATGCGACGCCGTACCCGGCCCACATGAGAAGCTGTGGTCCTTCGACCCATCCCGTCACTAGGCCGACCGCCATCCCGAGTAGGGTCAAGCCGACGAACACGGCCTCCTGCCTGAGTTCCGAGCGGGAACTCACGTCATCCGTTGCTGTCTCAGATTTTTCCTGAATCGACACGTTGCGGTCGCGGACAGCGTCTCGAATCGTTTCTTCCGAGGTGACGTTCCCGTCGTAGGTGATCCGGGCGTCCCCTGTTCGAAACGAGACGTCGACATCGTGGACGCCGGAGAGACGCTTGAGATGTTGTTCGAGTGCCCGTGCTCCCGCGTCGCCACGACCACCTCGTCGTTCAATGTGGATCGTACACGTCGAGAGAAGTGGAGATTCAGTAACAGCCACGTTCTCGGAACCTATGAGTTGGTTTGGTTTCACGTTTGAGGTGGGCCCACGAGCATTCATCCGCTCCTAATCTCGGCATACGAGTCGAGGCTTTCATCCAATGATGGTTACCGGGATCTGTGCTCGTCGAGTGACTGTTTCGGCTACACTTCCGAGGAACGTCCGGTCTAAGCCTGACCGACCGTGGCTACCCATAACGATCTGGTCGATGCCGTTGTCGGCAGCGTAGTCGAGAATCTCACGCGCTGGTTTCCCGACTTCAGTGACAGTATCGAGTACAATATCGTGTTCCGCTGCGAGATCCGTCGCAGTTGTGTGAATCTCGGTCGCCCGCTCTTGGGCGGTATCGTACCAGTCCTCTGCAACTGGCAAGCCACCGGCCTCTACATCGATTACCGAATCGATCGGGTTGATGACGTAAATGGTGGTAATCGTGGCGTTCGGAAAGGTCTCGAGTGCGTATATGAGTGCACGCTCGGCAAGCGGGGAGCCGTCCAAGGCGACGAGAACGTTGTCAGGCATACGATAGAGTTCGAGAGGTGCTGAGAAGAGTGTAGTGCCGAAAACTCGGCACCTGGGAGTACCGTTAATTACCCATCAATCTCTGAGAGCGCCTCTGTTGCAACGTCACCGAGTTCTCCGGCCTCGATGTGCGAATATCGCTCCCGAACCATCTCCTCTGAGTTATCGAGATACCGGGCCGCCACCGTGTACCCGAACGCCCGGACAAGCACCTCACCCATCCCTCGGCGACCGCCGTGCGGAGCGAGGTAATCGTGTTTTGGATGGTCGATGTCGATCTCTGCGGCCTCCGAGAGTCGTTGGAGAATCGACCGTGCGCCGTCCGTCGTGATCGACGGCGGCCGAATGTCCTCATCGAGCGCCAGCAGCAGGTCGCGAGCGTATTCTTCACGGCACTCAGTAATCGCCCCTGGGCGTTCTCCCCGCTCTTCGAGGTCATCTTGGACGAGTCCTGCGAGCGTCCGTTGGTCGAACGTCGGAAACACCGGCCAGCGCTCCGTCGGCGGGTCCATCAGCTGGCGGTAGCTCCGGAGCGGCGAGATTACTGGGTCGGGGAGACTCGCGGCGTCCCACTGCTGTTTCTTGCGGTAGACGTCCATACTGCCGTCGTCGAGCGAGAGGTCCTCCCAGCGGACGCCGCGCCGGCGCGGGTCATTCGGGTCCCGGAGGAGTTCGCCGACGCGGACGGCGGTGTACGCGAGAACGAACACCAGCGCCCGGTCACGAGCCGCCTTCAGCGCCGCGTAGCGGGCTCGCTGTTTGTCGAGTGGGTCAGTATCCTCCGGAAGTGTCGTGTACGCCTCGACGGCGCCCCGGGCCCGTTCGTCGACGTGACGGGTGAGGGCATGGCGCTGTTCCGACGTCCAGGCCTGCTGGTCACCGGGCTTGCGGCCGTCGTCTTCCGGCAGCGGCGCCATCGCACTCGCCCGCTGCGCGTAATGCGCCTCGAGATAGCCCTCGTTGACACACCAGCCACACCACGCAGAGATATAGCGATAATAGGTTTGGACGGTGTTCTGTTTGAGGCCACGGTCACCAGCGAGATGCCGGGCGTATTCGCGGAAGACGCGTTCGTCGAGGTCCTCGAATGTGGGGTCGCGGTCGACGTCGTCGGGGACGATACCGGTCCAGTCGTCGTCGCCGCGGTCGCCGGCGGCCCACTCGGCGAACCGCTCGAGCTCGCGTGCAGCGTTTCGTCGATAATTCCCACCGTCCCCACCGCGGCCTTTCCCCTTGTCCTGGAGGTAGCGCTCGAAGGAACCCGCAAGTGTCTGATCGGAACGGTTTCGAGGTGTACCCGGAGTCATGATTCTTCGTTCGCGTACTGGTAGGTCGGACGGACGTCCTCGAGAAGCTCTTCGATGATTTCCCAAAGGATCAGGGATGGGGTCTCGTGCTTGAATCTAATTCCCCAGCGTTCCTCCGTATTGGTGATTGAGTATTGAAAATGCGCCTGTCCCAGATCGGGATGGTCCTCGTCTTGGTGCCAGCCGGCGTGAAAGCCCGTGTTCGGATCCGTGTAGTTGATACGGAACCAATCGTCTGGTTCCTGTCGATACCACTTGATGGTGAGTTCCGGTGAATCCGGGCCTGTCGGAGGGTCAAGACGGGCTGGATCGAAAATCGCTCGCAGCTGCTTGGCTTCAATATCATCAGGAACGAACTCAATCGCCGTGATCTGTGGCACACGATCGAGGACATCCCGCTTTAGCTGCGCATAGAGGTTCGCGTTCGGATCACCACCTGGATGCGGGACAGACATCCGTTAGCTGTTAGCCTCAGCAGGTTCTGTCGTCGGAGCGAGGAAGTCCCATTCGCGGATGGCGAAGCCAACGATCTGGATCCGTCGCTGAAGGTGCTCCCACTCACGGGCAATCTCACGGCGACGGTCTTCCTCCTCAGCGTCTAGGGACTCGTCAGCGAGCGTTCCGCGGAGTTGGTTCGGAGACTCAACGCCGAATTCGTCCTCCCAGTCGCGGAGCTGCGTCTTCATATCGGCGAGTCGGTCCGTGAGTTCCTCGACAGTGTGCCCGCTGTCTCGAAGACGCATCGCCTCCTGCATCGCCTGACGACGATAATCCGGGTAGTACGTCGTGTGGGTGCCGCTCTCGTCACGATGGAGAATACCGTCGTCGACGAGCCGTTCGAGGACGCGCTTGGTTGGTTCGTGTGACCAGCCCGCTTCGGAGGCAATCCAGTTTGCCGTCCGCGGCTCCGACAGCTGCCGGGCGGTCATCCGAACCCGGTCTTCACCCGTGGTCTGGCGTTCCATCAGGCTCTCAGAGTTCGACCCGTCTTCGGTCATACAACATCGTTCGAGCTGCGTCTTAATATAGATTGAGGACATTAGTCCTATATTGAATTCTTTTCTTCGGTATCGTCTCGAGCTCAACTGAGGAAACTCAGCGAAATCCCGAACCTCTGTCTTGGCGGCTCTACCCCGGGGGAAGCGTCGTTGTGAGGCGGTTGCAGCATTCGTGCTTCACCGACAGCGTCGGGGTACTTCAAAGTGGCCGTGATTATTGGTGTAATCACGTCCAGACGCTTATTTGCCTAAAGTTCCGAATTCTGGCGGTAGTAGTGTTAATAGCCAAGAAACCGGATTTATAAATTATATATCGCTATATCAAAACTGAGCCGGCGGTCTCAACTGAGTTCACCGTATAGAGGCGGAATCAGACTATTCTGAGGTTGCTGTTGGGGTATTGTAGAATAGCTTTCTATTTTGGAATAGTACGCTATTCAGTCGATTCTGAAGAAGCAGATTCGCGAGCTTGTTCGAATCGTTCGGCCACTTCGTCTACGAGATCTTCCTCCACGACGGTTCGGAGAAGAGCATCAGTCATTTCCCGAACGACGATGTTCTGGTAGCCCTGCTGGTTGAGCTCGCGTTCCAGTTCATACTTCAGCCAGGAATCGAAGTCCTCGATCGTAGCCTCCCGGGCGTAGAAAGGCCGCTGTTTAGCGGCCTCATAGCTGAACGCTGAATCGGTCATCGGGTCCCGCGGCTCGACCGAGTCCGGAGCAGAGGTCTCCTCGGTCGTCTCCGATTCAGACACGTCATCCGTTTCTTGGGATTCGTCGTCCGGTTCATCTTCGAGTGTCTCCCCGAGGTCGGCGAACGGATCGTCCTCACTCATGACGGACCACCTCCCCGGCCTCGACGATGTGCGCCAGCTCATCAAAACACGTCAACTGGTCACAGTCGGGATCGTAGTCCAGCAGAGGTTTGCGCTCGCCGTACGCCTTCGTGATGCTAGTTCGGTCCCGGATACCCGGTGAAGGCCTGAGGTCGCCGGCGTCGACGGCCTCCCAATCTGTAATTCGCGCGAAGTTCGGGATGCGGTCTTGGAGATTATCGTGCGAATTGAGACGTTCAAGCAGCTGGCGATCCTGAGTTTGTTGGTCGATACGGCCGCTCAACATGTTCGGAACCAGCGACAGGACGTCGACGTCCATATGCTGCCGAAGCGGGGAGATCTGGCGCTCGATGGTTCGCTCCAAGCCGGCCATCGCCTCGTTCCCAGGCGCGAGCGGAAGCACGAGGTTCGCTGTTGCGACGAGCGCGTTGTCCGTGAGTCGGGACCGGTACGCCGGCGAATCCGTGACGATATAATCGTACGTGTCCCCGAGGAGTGGGTCGACGACTTCCCGTTTGAGCAGCGCAGAGGGTTGGAACACGTCGCCCACGACGATCTCCCGCTCAACCTGCTCGAGATCCTCGCTGGACGGGAGGATGTCGAACTCGTAGCCGGTATCATAGACGACAGAGGTCGGGTCAGCATCGTCGAAGAAGACATCACCAATGGTTTCCTCTGTGTTGTGGTATTCGTCATCATAGCCTAATCCGACAGATGCGTGACCGTTCGGGTCAAGATCAATGAGGAGAACATCGTGATCTTGAGCAGCCAGCTGTCGGGCGAGGTTGACTGCGATCGTTGATTTGCCAACACCCCCCTTCAGCATACAAACCGACACAGCGCGAGAATTCCCGCCGGTCTCTGCCAAGCTATATGGGCTATTTGGGCTATTTGTGCTATCTATACTATTCTCTCTATCTGAGCCACTCATACTATTCAACAGTATCATCTCCTCACGACTTAACTCTGTGGTGAATAGTTTGAATAGCATTCTATTCGTCTCGGTAGAGCTATTTTAGAATAGTATTCGATTCCCGAATAGAGTAGATAGAAGAGGGGATCTTAGGCCCAGGAAATGAGTTCTAACATTGACCGTGGCTGGAGATGCTAACGGATGTCCTAGTCCGTGTCGAACAGTACCGCGTGGACCTGTTGGCTACCCACGTACTCCGCCGACTCGTAGAACTACTGTCAGGCGTCTCGATCAGTTATCGATGCCCGGCGTGTGTTAGACTTACACGGCTCCACCTTGGCTGTGTTCTCGTGTAGGTCTATTTATTTATACTAGTACGGGTTTACACGACTCTACGAGAACCACTACCTTCTCGAAATGCTTAATCTCAAGAGATCACTCCCTCAAAACCTGTCTATGAGAGAAGTGGTCTATGCGATTCGGATTTCTCACCTCGAATACTCCGGGCTCAAAATCATGGACATCAAGATCGGCAAGTCCACCGACATCGGCAACACCCTCCGCCAGTACAGCCGGGGCAACCGCGACATCGAACTGCTCGACATGTGGACGCCGAACCCCGACAAGACGCTCTCTACCGTCGAGCGCGGCGTCCACGCGGTCGCCGAGCAGTACGCCTACGACAAACAGAGCGAGAAGTTCGTCTTCCTCCAGGGCGCGTACCAGGAGTTCGCTGAGACGGTCAACATGCTCCTCCAGAACGTCAGTCGCGAGGACCTCGCCGCGGAGTCAGCGTCGAGCGAGTCCGACGACGTCGACGACTACACCGGGACGACGCCCTCGGTGATCAAGATCCTCGGCGAGACGCACGACGTGGACAGCTGGGCGGACGCGCTGACGGTGTGTGTCGCAACGATCCTTCGTGACGTGGATGACCACGAGCGAATCAAAGAGGTCTCTGGCCGCAAACGGACCTACTTCGTCGAGGAGGGGCGACAGTCGGAACTCGTCAAACCACGAAGGATTTCAGATACCGATCTGTACATGGAGACCAACTTCTCTGCGAACACGGTGGTCCGGATCATCAGAAAAGTGATAGACAAGTACGGATACGACAGTACCGAAGTAGAAGTTTACACCGAGGAAGCCTGAACGGTTGCCTTTGTGAGATGCTAAAATTTAGTCTAGGTAAATCGGTCACTTCTGCTGTTGAGTGCTTTATTCGAATCTGGCTACCGGGATCAGTAATCGTATAGGCTCTGACGTGAGATGTCCCGTATAGAGTTGGCTACTCAAATTGAGGGTCAAAAATGGTTGATATCGTGAATATAGTGAGTTCGGGATCTCTCGATCTGGAGATTGATCTCGAATCTCTTTCCGACGAGATTGGCCCAATCGCGGATTACGATCCGGAAAAATATCCGGGCATGTACCTTCGGTTCGGAGCTGATATTCCGCTGATCACAGTGTACCGAACTGGCAAATATATCATCACTGGTGCGAATTCTAAAGAGGAAGCATACACTGTCCGAGAGAGGTTTCTGAATCTTCTCTCAGATCTCGGTGTTATCGAACATCCGGATGACGACTGGTTCTCAATTCAAAATCACGTATGTACGGCCGAGTTCGATCAAAGTCTGAATTTGAATGCGCTCACGGTTGAGTTGGGTCTCAAACAAACTGAATACGAGCCAGAACAATTTCCCGGTCTCATCTACCGACCCAATTCCGATCTAGGAGTCGTGTTGGTTTTTGCTACAGGACGTGTCGTAGTCACAGGCTGCCGTAGTCTACAAGACGCTGAAGATGTTTTCTCGGACCTAAAAAAGACGTTATCCGAATTTATCTGAACCTGGTTGGGGAAGTCTGACTCTTACAAGTGTCTCCTGGGAGATGGATTGTGATTTCAAGATACAAGAAGAGGGCTACGTCAACGGCTGTCGCTAACATGACTACAACTGGAGGGTCAAGAGAGACCTCCAGATCTTAGCATACGTAGGTCCAAACAATTATTCAGATGTGGTCACTGGTCACGAAGTAGATGGTTGATAACTTCAACGAGAAGGCGGATTTTATTTGGTCCATTGCCGACCTCCTCAGAGGAGATTACAAGCAATCGGAGTATCAGAAGGTCGTTCTTCCGTTGACGGTTTTGCGGCGACTCGACTGCGTGACGGCGCGGAACAAAGACGAAGTCTTGGAGCGCTACGAACAGCTTCAAGAGCAAGATATCGAGAACGTTGCGCCGTCGCTGAAGAAAGCGGCCGACGCCGAGGTGTACAACACGAGCAAGTACACGTTCGAAACGCTGTGTAACGACCCCGACAACATCGCGGAGAACCTTCAGTACTACATCAATCAGTACGACGAGGAGACGAAGGAGATCTTTGAGAAGTTCGACTTCGGGCACCAGATTCAGCGCCTCGACGACGCCGACCTTCTCTACAAGGTCGTCCGTCAGTTTGCGGAGCTACCCCTCCATCCCGACGAAGTACCGAACGAGGAGATGGGGTACATCTACGAGGAACTCATCCGGAAGTTCAACGAACTCAGCAACGAGACCGCCGGGGAGCATTTCACCCCCCGAGAGGTCATCGAGCTGATGGTGAACCTCATGTTTCAGGAGGACGACGAGGCGCTGTCCGAGCAGGGCGCGGTTCGAACAGTCTTTGACCCGGCGTGTGGGACCGGCGGTATGCTCAGCGTGGCAGAAGAGTACGTTCGCCAGCTCAACAACGACGCCCGGCTTCACGTCTTCGGGCAGGAGCTGAACCCCGAGTCCTACGCGGTCTGTAACTCGGACATGCTCATCAAGGGCCAAGAGCCCGACAACATCGTCTACGGGAACTCCTTCACACAGGACGGGTTCAAGGGCCAGCAGTTCGACTACATGCTCTCTAATCCTCCCTTCGGCGTCTCGTGGAAGAAGGTGAAAGAGGAGATCGAGCGCGAACACGAGGAGGAAGGGCACGCAGGTCGATTCGGTGCGGGGACGCCGCGGAAGAACGACGGCGCGTTCCTCTTCCTCCAGCATATGATCAGCAAGATGAAGCCACCCGAGGAGGGCGGCTCTCGGATAGCGATTGTGTTCAATGGCTCTCCACTGTTCAACGGCGGCCCGAACAGCGGTGAGTCGGCGATCCGGCGGTGGATTCTCGAAAACGACTGGCTGGAGGCGATCGTCGGCCTGCCCGAGAACCTCTTCTACAACACCCCCATCCGGACATATATCTGGGTTCTCTCGAACGACAAGCCCGAGGCCCGCGAAGACAAGGTCCAGCTGATCGACGCACAGGACCTGTACGCGGAAATGGACGAGAGCCTTGGGGAGAAGCGCCACGAACTCGCGCAGGAGCACATCGACGAGATCTCACGCATCTTTGGCGACTTGAAGGCGAACGGTCGTTCGAAGGTCGTTCCCACGGAGGAGTTCGGCTACCGCCGAATCGTCATCGACCGGCCGCTCCGGATGAGTTTCAAGGCGACGGCAGACCGCATCGAGAGCCTTGACGAAGAGCGCGCGTTCACCAACCGCGACGAGGAGACGCAAAAGGCTGTGAAGGAGGCCCTGAGGACGCTGGATGCTGAGAAGCAGTGGATGGACCGTGACGAGTTTATAAATGACGTGGAGTTAGCGTTCAACATACAGGGCGTCGACGTGAGAAACAGTGTTTATAATGCGATCGAGCGCGCCCTCGGCGAGCAGAACGACGACGCGGAGATCGTGACGGACAGCAAGGGGAACCCAGATCATGATTCAGATTTACGTATGCGAGAGCGCGTCCCACTTGGGACCGATCCGAGGGACTACTTCGAGGAAGAGGTTTCACCGTATCTGGAGAACGCATGGATCAACGAGAGCAGTAAGTACCACGACGATCAAGACGGGGGACTCGGAGTAGTTGGTTATGAGATCAATTTTAGGCGATATTTTGAAACATATGATCCTCCTCGGGCCGTTTCACAAATTGACGGCGAGATCTCAGACGTACAGAGCAACATTTCACAACTTCTCGAAGAGATGGGTATAAGCAGTGACTGATATTATGACCTGTTCTCCAATTGCTACACGGAACCCTCCGATCGAAATTCCGGAAGGTTGGGAACAAGTTCCGCTTAAATATGCATGCGAGATTAACCCAGACAGTCTATCTGGTGACGAACCTGACGAAGAAGAAATTGAATATGTGGATATATCATCTGTAGATAGTCTAGGAAATATACAAAATACGACGAGAACAACTATTGAAGAGTCACCAAGTCGTGCGCAACGACTAGTACAAGATGGCGACACGGTCGTCTCAACAGTACGAACTTATCTAAAAGCAATTGCACACGTAGAAGACCCACCAGATAATATGGTGGTTTCTACCGGATTTGCCGTTCTAAGACCGTCTGGTGAATTTGATCCAGAATATCTCCGATGGGTGATTCAATCTAAACCCTATATTAAATGGATCGTAGGTAATTCAACGGGTGTCTCGTACCCTGCAATTGACTCTACAACATTAGGGGGCCTCAAGATACCATTACCACCAGAAGCCGTCCAACAAAACATATGTAGTTATCTTCAGACTCACACGAGCCAGATTGACAAATTAATTGAGGAAAAGCAAAATCTGAGGGATCTATTGGAATACCGAAACCAATCCTTGGTTAGTGAAGCGATTACCTCCCAAACGGAAGACTCCAAATTAAAGCTGGATCGATTAGAGAATCTCCCAACGAACTGGGATGTGACGCCTCTTAAGTATCAAGTAGAGATCGGCAGCGGATCTACTCCATCACGCAGTAAAGACGAGTATTGGGATGGGAGTATCCCTTGGGTTACAGCAAAGGATATGAAGAGAAATAAGATATATCAGACAAAGGATCAGATCACAGAGGAAGCTCTCGTTGACAACAGTATCAGCCTATTCCCTTCTGGAACAACAGTGGTTCTTGTGAGGGGGATGATCCTTGATCACACGTTCCCGGTCTGTGTTTTGGGTGAGGAGGGCTACGTCAATCAAGATGTTAAAACCCTTATTTCGTCCGGCAATCTGGAAGAAGAATTCCTATTTAGAATAATGCAGGGAATGGCTCCACGTATTCTTGCAATGGTTGGGGAGTCCTCGCACGGTACTAAGAAGTTAGATATGTCACGGCTCGAAAATCTGCGGATCCCGGTTCCACCGAAAGAAGACCAAAGAGAGATTTGTGAGAAAATTAATCAGAAAACAGAAATTATATCGGATTTAACAGATGCGATCGAGACCTCAATTGATCTATTGAAAGAAAAACGCCAAGCCCTCATCACCGCCGCAGTTACGGGTCAAATTGATATGTCTAAGGAAAAAGGTGTTATTCAAGGCGACGATTAATGAGCAAACCCTACGACGAGAAGGCCTTCGAGAACGAGATCGCGTCCGCCCTCCTCGACCGCGGCTACATCGAGATGCCGAGCGATCGGTTCGACGCCGAACGCGGCCTCTTCCCCCAGCAGATCGTCTCGTTCGTGAAGGAGACCCAGCCGGAGGCGTGGGAAAAACTGGAGACCGCGCACAAAGGGAACGCCCGCCAGCGCTTCCTCCAGGAGCTCACCAGCGCGATTGAACGCCAAGGGACCCTCGAACTCCTTCGACACGGACTCCACACGACAGGGACGAAGATCGACCTCGCGACGTTCCAGCCCAACACCGGGATCAACCCCGAACTCCAGCGGAAGTACGACACTAACGTCCTCGGCGTCACCCAACAGCTCCATCACTCCGCGACGAACCCGGATCGGAGCGTCGACCTCGCCCTAAGCCTCAACGGGATCCCGGTCGCGACGGCCGAACTCAAGAACACCTTCACCGACCAGACGACCCAAGACGCCCGCGAGCAGTACAAGAACCGCGATCCGAGCGAGCCGGTCCTCCGGTTCAAACGCGGCGCGCTCGTTCATTTCGCGATCGACCAGAACGACGTCTACTACACGACCGAACTCGACGGCGAGGACACCAACTTCCTCCCGTTCAACAAGGGCCACGAGAAGGGCGGCGGCAACCCGCCGCGCGAGGAAGACCACCGGACCGCCTACCTCTGGAAGGAGGTCTGGGAGAAGGACAGTTGGATGGACATCATCCAGCGCTTCATCCATATCGACACCGAGGAGATCAAGAAGGACGGCGTCACCGTCGAGGAGGATGAGACGCTGATCTTCCCCCGGTACCACCAACTGGAGTGCGTCCGCCAACTGGTGGACAGTGCGAAAAGCGAGGGCTCGGGCGAGGACTACCTCGTCCAACACTCCACGGGAAGCGGGAAGAGCAAGTCCATCGCGTGGCTCGTCCACCGCCTCGTCTCGCTCCACAACGATGACGACAAGGCTGTCTTCGACGGCGTCGTCGTCGTCACCGACCGGACGATTCTGGACGAACAGCTCCGGAACACGATCTACGAACTCGACCACAAGACGGGCGTCGTCCACGGGATCACCGGCGAGAATGGACCGAAGTCGGAGGAACTGGCAGAGGCACTTGAAGCCGGAAAGCCGGTCATCATCACGACGCTCCAGACCTTCCCGTACGTCATCGAACACACCCAGTCGCTCCCCGAGCGGGACTACGCAGTCGTCGTCGACGAGGCACATAGTAGCCAGACCGGCGAGATGTCGGCCGAGATGAAGGGGATCCTCTCGGGCGTGGACGAAGAGGAGATCGAGGACGCCGAAGACGCCATCGTCGCCAGTGCCGAGGCGAGGAGCAAACAGCCGAACCTCAGCTTCTTCGCGTTCACCGCGACGCCGAAGGCGAAGACGCTCCAGATGTTCGGCGAGCCCGACGGGGACGGCGGCTACGAGCCCTTCCACCTCTACTCGATGCAGCAGGCCATAGACGAGGGCTTCATCCTTGACGTGCTCAGGAACTACACGACGTACGAGACGTTCTACAACGTCGCGAAGGTCGTCGAGGAGGACCCGCAAGTCCCCGAAAAGAAGGCCGTCAAAGCCATTTCGCGGTTCCTGAAGCTCCACCCGCACAACGTCTCACAGAAGGTCGAGATAATCGTCGAGCACTTCCGGAACAACACGCGGCACAAGATCGGCGGGAAGGCGAAGGCGATGATCGTCACCTCCTCGCGCTCTCACGCCGTCCGGTACAAGAAGGCCATCGACGAGTACATCGAGGAGAACGGCTACAATCTGAGCGCGCTCGTGGCGTTCTCGGGCACCGTCGAGGACGACGGTCAGAGCTACACCGAAGAGGGGATGAACGACGGGATCAAGGAGTCCGAACTTCCGAACGCCTTCGACAGTCAGGCGCACCAAGTCCTCGTCGTCGCCGACAAGTACCAGACCGGCTTCGACCAGCCGCTGCTCCACACGATGTACGTGGACAAGAAGCTCTCCGGGATTCAGGCCGTCCAGACGCTTTCCCGTCTGAACCGGACGCACCCCGGCAAAGAGGATACGTTCGTCCTCGACTTCGAGAACGAGCAGTCGGAGATCAAGGAAGCGTTCGAGCCGTTCTACGGGAAGACCACGGTTACCGAGGAGACTGACCCGCAACACCTCCAGCAGCTGGCGAGTGAGGTGAAGTCGTTCCGTATCTTCGATCAGAACACCGTCGACCAGTTCGCGGAAGTCTTCTTCGATCCCAAAAATACCGGGACTGAGGGGGCACACGCGAAGCTGAGCAGCCTTGTCCAACCAGCGCGTGACAAGTTCATCGCGTCCGACGTGGAGACGCAGGAGGAGTTCCGATCGACGCTCCGCTCGTTCCTTCGCCTCTACAAGTTCCAGTCACAGATCGTCAGCTACGCCGATACGCACCTTGAGAAGCTCTATACCTTCGGACGGTTCCTCTACAAGGAGCTACCGAAGGGCACGGGGCAGCCGGACGTCGAGTTCGACGATGAACTCGCACTCCAATACTACCGGCTCGAAAAGTCGGAGGAGGGAGAGATCGATATCGACACGACCGACGGGAAGGTACAAGGTCCAACCGAGACGGGAACCGGTGGAGGAGGTGACGATGACGAGGTCGAGCTCTCGACCATCGTTGAGAAGATCAACGACAAGCTCGGTACCGACTTCACCGAAGCAGATCAGCTCTTCCTCGAACAGCTGAAAGAGGACGCACTCGAAGACGATCACCTCCGTCGGTCTGCCCGGGTCAACAGTCGCGAGAACTTCGCGCTAGAGTTCGACAGCGCACTCACCGACATGTTCATCGACCGGATGGACCAGAACGAAGAGTTGTTCGCCGAGTTCATGGACAACGACGAAGTTCAGGAGGTCATTACGGAGCATCTCCGTCAGCAAGTGTATCAAGAAAGCCAGCAGGCGGAGGGATAGGGCGGTCGGAGGCGGGTCCCCTCCTGTTCATACGTCTCTGGCTTTGTTGAAATCCTCAGGAAGTTACATGTTCGCCGTGTAATTCGATGAGATGAAGCCCCTCCCGAAGTCGCAGATTCTCCGGTTTACTGAGAAGGCGATCCATTTGGCACGCCGAGCGGTTTCTCGATACTCCTCGAAATTCTCTAAACACCGCTACACACTTCCCCAGCACGTTGTTTTGCTGTGTCTCAAAGTTCGGAAGAACACGACCTATCGTGGCCTGCTTGACGAATTAACCGAGATGCCACGCATTCGTTGCGCCCTCGGATTAGCTGAACTTCCTACGCCTTCAACGCTCTGTAAGGTGTTCAATCGGCTTGATATGGCTGTGTGGCGTGTCATACTGACTCTCTCAACGGCGCTCCTTCCGACGAGTGGCGTCGTCGGAGTTGATGCGTCAGGGTTCGACCGCAGTCACGCCTCAAAACATTACACTAAACGCGCCGAACTCACGATTCAGCAGCTCAAAGTGACATTGCTGGTCGATACGAAGGTGAACGCAATCCTCGATCTACACGTGACGACGACACGAAAACACGATAGCCAGATAGCTCCGTCGCTGATCAAACGCAACCCCGAGGGCATCGATATTCTGCTCGGTGACAAAGGGTACGACGATCAGAAAATCAGGCGAGTTGCCCGTCAACACGAGGTTCGCCCATTAATCAAGCACCGTGAGTTCACATCGCTCCACAAGGCATGGAACGCACGGTTGAACGCTGATCTCTACGGCCAGCGGAGTCAATCTGAGACAGTTAACTCCACGCTCAAGCGGAAGTACGGTGCGTTCGTCCGATCACGGCGCTGGTGGAAACAGTTCCGTGAACTCACCATCGTCTGTCTCGTTCATAATCTTGACCGGTCACTCTGACCGGTCAATACAGGGTCCTCACGAATCGCTCAGTACATTAAAACGGCGTACCATGATTCACCCAGAAATTTTAATAAATGTATGCCCGAGTAACATGCGTGACAGAAATAACAATAATACGTCAGGAGGTCAGGCCGGATAAAGTAAACAAGCTGAAAGGGTGGATGGAAGAAGCTAATGACCGGAAGTCGGAGATAATCGAAACCTTACAGCATGAGGGTGTGAAAACGGAATCCACATTTTTAGAAGAATCTTCCGACGGCACATTTCTTGTGACTTATATGGAAGCAGAGAACCTACAGGAAGTTCAGGAAGCATTTGAGGATTCTAATTTCGATATCGACATAGAATACAAAGAACTTGTCCAAGAGTGCTTGGTTGATGGTCAGCCAGTAGGCAATTTTGAGCCACTCTATCACGCCACAAATCCTGATAGATAAGCACTCTTCAGCGACTGGCTGTTTCAGACGAGAACATATTTGAAGAATAGGATTTCAACAGAGCCACGTCTCTTGTTCGTTCACTCCCTAGAGCAAGCCAGAATACCGCTACAAAACTGATTAGAGGACCAAATTCTCCCGGCTCGTATGCCCAGAATGTCCACTGACGCTGTCTGAACCTGTCCTGTCATCTTTTCAGTAGGAATATATCCCCCGCTAATCTCCCAGACGTTGTGCCAACACTACGCCGGTATGTATCTAGTTCTGATAAGAATGGATTCTATATACAAGCCAACGTCGGCGCAGGTGCGCCAATAACGCTTCAGGTGTCTGATTTGGCCGCTCGTATATTCAAAGATAATGGATATAGGGATGCTGACACTGTACCGACAAAACTCGTCTGGGCGATGTACGATGTGGGCCTAGTATCTACAACAGGTTCTACGGAAACAAAAAGTAAGAGCGCCAATGTTTACAAAGCGTTCAACCACAACGGTGTGTCTGCCCGTCTAAGTGAGAAAACCCGTAGACAGTTGGTCCAGTACTTGACTGATTATCGAGGGCCCCAACGCAGACGAGTCCGTCGACTGCGGAGTGAACTTGAAACGACGAAATTCAGTAGCAACAGAAGAGAAACCGACACTGAAGAAACAACTGACGATGAAGAGAAAACCTATGATGTAGATACTTACGACCTAGGATATGGATTTATTGATAGCTTACGCACCATCTGGAGACACTTAGTCGCCAGAATTTGGGGTTAGGCTCTTCGACGCTGTGAATTCTATTCGTTCTCACTAGACACTCTCCGGATCGAAGTTCATCACCAACCGCTCTTTGGCGTCTTTCGCAGACCCACGCTTCCCGCTGTTGATGAACCGCTTCTCGTCGCGGTCGAGCACGTAAACGTCCTCGAAGGCCTCCGGCAGATCCTCGTACGAGCAGGTCCAGTCGCCCTCTAGTCCCGCGAGCCCGTCGACTGGCGCCTCGTGGTCGATCGTGTTCACGAGGTACTAGTCCTCATAGCCGACGTACGGCGGGTCGCAGTAGAACATGGTGTCCTCGCTGTCGTACTTCCCGAGGACGCCGGCCTAGTCGAGGTTCTCGACGACCACGTCCCCGAACCGCTCGGCGGACTCGTCGAGGCGGCCGACCTTGTTCGCGTACGACAGCGCCTGACTCGACACCTTCGAGGTCCCGAACCCGGACGGCTCATCGTACTTCCCACCCCAGGGTAGGGAAAACGGCGTCCACAATCTCTGAACCTTTCCCAGGCGCTCATCAACGACGTCGACGACGCGTTTGAGGACTACAAACAGTTCATCCGAGATGGGCACCCAATTGAGGATATTGAGTCCTATCTCAACGACAAGGACCTTGAACAATTTCGGACGACATCAGTCAACAATCTCAGCCACATCTGGGGGACCTCAGTAGCCGAAGCGTGGCGGAAGATCAAGCGCATCTCAAGCGTTCTCGAACCGATCACGAAAGGTGAACCCGCCGACACAGCCATCGTCACTGGACCCAGCGGCGCTGGCAAGACCTGTATCTCGAAGTTCGTCACGAAACGGCTCCGCGAAGAGGTTCTCGATGTCGAGACCACCTACGTCAACTGCTGGCGCAACTAGCCCCGATTTCGGACGCTGTACCAGAGCCTCGACGATCTCGCCACGACCAACGACATCCACCGACAGTCGACGCCGCACGACGGGCTGAGGCGAACGACCGGAAGACGGTCCAGCCGCGCGATCTGTAACTGACGTGCTGCGATCAGTCCTTTCTGAGCGGCGTGGGGATTCCGTCTGCAGTAAAGCGAGCGACCGCTCCGCAGCTGGAACACTCGTCGACGAACGCACAGACTCGAAGCGTGGTTTCTAACTCACGAACGCTGCTGCACACGGAGCACTTGTACGCGGTGCGATACCGGACTGACGGACGGTGCTGTTGCCGTCGTGTACGGGGGTTCGCTGCCGGTATCGCCTTGCCGTGAGACGCTACTGTCGGCGGTCGCTCCCGGTTCGTCGTGGACTGATCGTGATCGAGCTGCCAGGCCGAATCGGGAAGCGTGTCGTGGATACGATTTGGCCTGCTGATGCTCATGTCGAGAGTATCAGTCTCAGCTGGTTCGCGTGCGTCATCTGATCGAGATTCACCGACTGGGCTCCCATCGACGTGTGATGCATCTCGGTGACTGGGAGGAACCGTCTGTGTCCACGCACCGAGTTCGACGGCCTCCGCTTCCTCGTAGAGCACGCCGTCGATGGCAGCCGCCAGTTCAGCGAGTGGATCGGAGATCTCGGACTCACCGTGTTTCTCGACCGCGCTCTCGAACAGCCATTCGCGGAGCGTCGCCGCGATTTCTCTATCGACGGTATATGATGGAACAGCCTTCATTTGTTTCTCACTCCGCTCCTCGTGGGTACGACAAACCTACAGAGATCATAGGCACCGTCGAGAGCGTCCCTGTTGGAATCAGCTCGAGTAGAGAGCCGACGGTGAAATAGTCGGTATTCCCCTCTCAGACCGACCATAACTTCGATTATTGTGGACGTCTAACGTTGACATACCCGTGTCCGCCTTCCAGGGGAGATAGTCGGGGTTCAAATCCCCGGAGGGGAATGGGTTTGACTCCCAGTCGGTTGGGAAGGCGCTATTGAAACTGGGCAAGGTGGCGGTCACGGGCGGCGTCGAGGAGGTGTTCATCTACATTACGAAACAGATGATGCACAAGATTGCGGCG
>Ga0207851_100475_pt1 | contig 19985 bp, 20 predicted proteins | sample A23E3SouthBayCA_FD_187747 | JGI IMG/M metagenome (GOLD analysis project Ga0207851, IMG submission 187747) | Aerobic enrichment media microbial communities from Eden Landing Ponds, California, USA - A23 E3 (SPAdes) | ecosystem: Environmental > Aquatic > Marine > Unclassified | place: Emeryville... | reverse complement strand
CTCCGCTCGTGACGAGCCATCCACTCGCTTCGCTCGTGGAGACGTCACCAGAACGCACGGCGTTCTGGTTGGCGAGCAAGAGCTGCGCTCTTGCTAACGTCGAGCGGCCGGCCCCTTCCATTCCTGATGGACGCTATGCGTCCATCAACGTCCCGCTCGTTTCGCTCGCGGGACTCCCACCCGCCAGCGGTTTTCTGGCTGCAGTCGCTTAACTAAACACGGCCTTCGCGACATACCACTTTCACTCCGGACGGCTCGCTTACAAGTCGCTAACCCGACTACGACCAGTCGATGATCACGGACACGCGTGCCCTCCAGACGCAGTTCGTGCCGCAGGAACTCCAACACCGGGACGCGAAGGTCCATCGCCTCGAAGGGGCCTTAGAGCCGATAACGCGCGACCAACCCGGAGAGGATGTCCTGATCACCGGTCCCTCCGGCGTCGGGAAGACGACCCTCGCGAAGTTCGTCGTCAAAGAACTCGAAACGAAGACGTTCGGAATGCGGTGGGGCTACGTGAACTGTCTCAGCCGCTCGACCCGCTCGCAGGCGCTCTGGAAGCTCGCTCGCGACGCTCGCGTCGGGCAAGATCTCCGGCCCGAGGGACACGCCCCGGTGCTGTTCCGCGACCGACTCGCCGAGCTCGACGAGCAGTTCGTCGCGATCGTCGATGAGGCGGATGCGCTCCGCGAGCCGACGGCGCTGTTCGATCTCTACGAACTGCCGCACGTTACGCTGATTCTCGTCTGTATCGACGAGAACGAGTTCCTTTCTGCAGCCGACTCCCGGCTCCGGTCGCGACTCCACGGCGTCGAAACGCTCCGGCTCGAACGCTACGACGTCGAAGAGCTGACGGCGATTCTCGACAACCGCGTCGAGCACGGACTCGCACCCGGTGCCGTGGCGGCCGAGGTCACGTCGACCATCGCCGACATCGCCGCGGGCGACGCCCGATACGGGATCATTCTGCTCCGGAAGGCCGTCCGATACGCGATGGACGCGGGCGATTCGACAGTCACCCGCGAGCACGCACTCGCTGTCGAGGACGACGCGCAGATGGAGATCCGACAGCGGTACATCTCGGAGTTCGGGACCGACTTGCGCCTGCTCTACGAGATCGTCGCGGACAACGCACCAATCGGGGCCGGGAAGCTGAAAACGCGCTACGAAGCGCAGGCCGCGGATCCGGTCGCCGATTCGACTCGCCGAACGTATCTGAAACGGCTCCGGCAGTACGACGTGATCGAAAAGCAGGGCCGGGGGCGCGGGGCGGCCTACACCGTTCCTGCGCCGATCAGCTAACCACCCGACGAACGCATTCCGTCGAGCTTCCGTCAGCGCGCTTATTCCGACCTGAGGAGGACTGAATCGACGCGAATCGTGGGTTTCACAATCTCGATTTTGTTTCCGTCACGGTCCGCTGTAGCGGTTTATTCCCGACGGCAGTAGACGTTCGTATGTCGCCCGCTTCGCGCTCCGAGTACGACGTACCGACCTGCGGATTCGTGCTCTCGCTCGGTCGCGACGATGCTACGTTCGGTGATTCATAATGACGGTTGTAGTCTCTTACCGGTACTCGCCGGCACCGGGGGTGGCGAGTATCGGTGAAAAGTTACAACCGTCATTATCAGCACCCGACCGAGTTGCGGTTGTGTTCGCACGAGAACCCCACGGTTCGTTCGACGTGACGGTCCGTTCGTCCGTGTCTCGGTGGGATATCCGAGTGCGGCCGACCCCGAGAGCCTGTGCCCTACAGCCCGTGACCGTGTTTCGCGACACCATGTTGCTCGCGTCGACAGAGGTTTCGACCGCACGCGACGTGGCCGAACTCGATCCGTGGCTCCGGGTTGTGATGGACCGTGCTGTCGATGAGAGCGACGGTACCGATCGTGCGGAGACGGCAGAACGCGGTGTCGTCTCGCGATTCACCGGCGAGGTGTCGGGCGCTCGACTCGTCCGGTGTCTGCGGACGCTCATTTGCCTCGCTCAGCTCCTCGGATTCGAATCTGCGACCTCGAAGGTGTACTCTCGGCTCTCACGCCTCTGGGAATTGTCGGTGCTGCGTCGAATCGAGGCACTGCACATCGTATCGAACGTGATTTCAGCGCTGGGAGTCGTTCGTCTCCGCTGCGCTCTCATCGCCATCCTACTCGTCGTCGTTGGCGTCGTTGGCGTCGTCGGCGTCGTCGGCGTCGTTCGTCCGAGGGGCCTGCCCGTGCTTCGGTCACCGATCGCCACCGAGAACTCCCGGACGATCGATTTCGAGGCACTCGCCTGTCGATTCTGGGCACTCGTTGCGATAATTGTCGGTGCGTACCTGTTGTCTGGGTGAATCTTCGCAACTTCGGCCCCGTGAACCGATACGCCGTTTTGGCTGCCGATCTCCGCACGCTTGCCATCGCGGGCGCGTCCGACAAGATGAGGATGCTGCGGCCGCAAGCGCACCACAATGACTGATGACACCCGACAGGAACACGGAGAAGACGGCGGGCTCTTCGAGCTAACGCGCGATAAACTCCTGTTGGCCGCGCTGCTTTTCGTTGGCATTGCGGGCTCGGGAATCGCGCGCCGTCTGCTCGGTGAACTCGGCTACAACGACCTCGGGGCGCTCGTGTTCGTCCTCGGATACGGGGGGATGATCCTGACGCTCTGGTACGTGTGGATTCGCCCGATGGATATCTCGGGCCCCGACTAGTCGAACACCGGGTGCCCGAACCGGATCCCACTCCACGAAGAACGGAACTTTAATACTCGATTCGCGCCGAACCACCGCATAAGGATGCTCCCCCTACAGCTCGTCGACAGTTTTCTGCTCGATTATCACGTCGGGCAGGCGCTCCTGCTCGTTTTCGTGTTAGCGACAGTGGGCGTGCTTCCCCTGAAATCGCAGAAGATCCTCGCGATCAACACAATGGCGTTCGGCGCGCTCTTCGCGCTGACGCCCCAGTCGCTCGTGCCGATCCACTATCTCTTCCTCGGCATCGCGCTGCTCGTCATCGGCCCGCTGCTGTACACGACCGCGAGCAAGTAAGCGTCCGATAGATCTGCAGACTCGCTTTCTCCCGCGTGCGTCCGCCCGAGAGCGCGACGTTTAACCCCCGGCACCGACAACGCCGGGTATGGTACAACCGCAGGTCCCCGGCGACGGCGGTGAGACACTCGAGTTGCCGTGCGGCGAGACGCGGTCGGTTCGGTCGTTCGATCTGGGGATGCGGGAGTTCGAGTGCGCCTGCGGCGAGCGGCACGCGATCGTGATGGACGCTCATCCGCCCGAACGGTTTCTGCCGGAGTTTCTCGTATCGGTGCTTCGCGAGGCGATCGAGACGACGAGCGAAGAGATGCCGGAGTTCGGCACCGCACATCTCCTCGGGATCGTCCTCGAAGAGTTCCCCCAACGGGTCGTCTCCGCGGACGTGAGCGACGACGGCGACGTCGGCGCGGGCATCATCTGGGTGACCGACTTCGACTCCCGGCGACTCCACGAGATCATCGTCGAACTGGTCGTCGAGATGATGGAGCACGCCGTCAGCCACGCCGAGGACGACTCGGCCGTCTCAGCGTTCGAGGCGCAGATGCTCGACTTCGACGTGAGCGAGTTCGTCGCCGAGTACCGCGCGGAGCGGGATCTCTCTGAAGACGACGTGTACGCGTGAACGATTAGCGATATGCTCGCGCGAGCGACAGCGACATACACGTGAACGACAGCGACATACACGTGAACGACAGCGACATACACGCGTGAGCGACAGGTAGCCGACACCCGCAATGTCTGACGCGCGTCGCACTGAGACATAAGCGCCGTCGGCGCGTACTCGTGGTATGATCGCGACCCGGCCACCCGGGTTCGAGCATCTCCTCGACGTCCTCGCGGACGCCGACGGGCCGCTCACGGCACGGGAGATCTGTGACCGACTCTACGAGCGCGGTGTCGACGACTTCGAGACGCCGTATCGAGTGGCGACCGTCCTCGGGCGAGTCGTCGAACGCGGCGGACCGATCGTCGTCGTCGAGGGAAGCCCGTACCGCTATCGCCTCGCGAAATCCGAGAGCGAGCACTGACGCGGCGTCCGCTGACGGACCAACTCCAACGTACCGTCCAGCGACGCGGCATCTACCTGTCCGTTTCGCGCAACCCCGTTGATCCGCCGTAGACGACCGTCTCACGGACTGGGATCGCACTCGCCACCCTTGCTACGAATTTCGAAATCGATTTTCGCATCTCGTAGTATTTCGCCGGGCTTATTACGATGTGCGGACTTCATCCCACTGATGACTGACGAGGACCTCGTGACAGACGGTGGTGCAGCAGCGTCCGAAGACCGGACGATCCTGCTCATCGGTAGCGGACCCATTCAGATCGGACAGGCGGCCGAGTTCGACTACTCCGGCGCGCAGGCCTGCCGAGCGCTCCAGGAGGAGGGGGCGCGAGTCGTCCTCGTCAACTCGAACCCCGCGACGATTATGACCGATCCCGAGATGGCCGACCGCGTGTACATCGAGCCGATCACGCCCGAGGCGATCTCGGAGATCATCCGCAAGGAAGAGCCCGACGGCGTCATCGCCGGCCTCGGCGGGCAGACCGGACTGAACGTCACGGCCGAACTCGCCGAACAGGGAATCCTCGAAGAGTACGATGTCGACATTATGGGCACGCCGCTCGACACCATCTACGCCACGGAGGACCGCGATCTCTTCCGCCAGCGGATGGAGAAGATCGGCCAGCCCGTTCCGTCGTCGACGACGATCTCGCTCGACGAGGGCGAAGAAGTCCAGCGTATGACAGAAGACGATCTGCGCGACCGCGTCGACGACGCCGTCGACACAGTTGGCGGCCTCCCCGTGATCGCACGTACGACGTACACGCTCGGCGGCTCTGGCTCCGGCGTCGTCCACGAGAAAGAGGAACTCTACGAGCGCGTTCGCAAGGGCCTCCGCCTCTCTCGCAACTCGGAAGTGCTCATCACCGAGTCCATCTCGGGCTGGGTCGAACTCGAATACGAAGTGATGCGCGACGCCGACAACTCCTGCATCATCATCTGCAATATGGAGAATATCGACCCGATGGGCATCCACACCGGCGAGTCCATCGTGGTCACGCCCTCGCAGGTCATCCCCGACGAGGGCCACCAAGAGATGCGCGACGCCGCGCTCGAAGTGATTCGAGAACTCGGCATCCAAGGCGGCTGTAACATCCAGTTCGCGTGGCACGACGACGGCACGCCCGGCGGCGAGTACCGCGTCGTCGAGGTGAACCCCCGCGTGTCCCGCTCCTCCGCGCTCGCCTCGAAAGCGACCGGATACCCGATCGCCCGCGTGACCGCGAAGGTCGCGCTCGGCAAGCGCCTCCACGAGATCGAAAACGAGATCACCGGCGAGACGACCGCGGCGTTCGAGCCCGCGATCGACTACGTCGTCACGAAGATCCCGCGGTGGCCTAAGGACAAGTTCGACGACGTCGACTTCACGCTCTCGACGGCGATGAAGTCGACCGGGGAGGCGATGGCCATCGGTCGGACGTTCGAGGAGTCGATGCTAAAAGCGATCCGCTCGACGGAGTACGAGCCCGCGACCGACGTCGAAGCGCTCTCGGACGAGGAACTCGAGACCGACTACCTCGCGCGCCCGACGCCCGATAGGACGTACGCCATCTTCGAGGCGTTCGACCGCGGCTACTCCGTCGACGACGTACAGGAACTGACCGGCATCAAGGAGTGGTACCTCGAACGCTACCAGCGCGTCTCCCGCGCGATGGACGCGGCCCAAGAGGGCGACTTCACCACCGCCGCGACCGCGGGCGTGACGAACGCCGAAATCGCGACAGCGACCGGCACGTCTGTCGGCGAGGTCGAGACGTCTGTCCCCGGCCGAACGTACAAGCAGGTCGACACCTGTGCCGGCGAGTTCGCCGCACAGACGCCCTATTATTACTCCTCGCGCAAACCCGAGTTCTACAAGGGCCCCTACGAGGGCGACGCCGCCGCGGGCGAACTCCGCGTCGACCGCGACGTCGAGAGCGTCGTCGTCGTCGGCGGCGGCCCGATCCGCATCGGGCAGGGCGTCGAGTTCGACTACTGCTCGGTCCACGCCGTGCAGGCGCTGCGCGAGATGGGCATCGACGCCCACGTCGTCAACAACAACCCCGAGACGGTCTCGACGGACTACGACACCTCCGACGGCCTCTTCTTCGAGCCGATCACGGCCGAAGAAGTCGCCGACGTGATCGAGGCGTCCGACGCCGACGGCGTGATGGTCCAGTTCGGCGGGCAGACCTCCGTCAACATCGGCCACCCGCTGAAGTCCGAGATCGACCGCCGCGGCCTCGACTGTGAGGTCCTCGGGACGAGCGTCGACGCGATGGACCTCGCGGAGGACCGCGACCGCTTCAACCGCCTGATGGACGACCTCGGCATTCTCCAGCCCGAGGGCGGCTCCGCGACCAGCGAGGAAGAGGCGCTCGACCTCGCGAACGACCTCGGCTACCCCGTCTTGGTGCGCCCCTCCTACGTGCTCGGCGGCCGCGCGATGCAGGTCGTCCACTCCGATGACGAGCTGAAAGAGTACATCGAGGAGGCCGTTCGCGTCTCCCCGGACAAGCCGATCCTCATCGACCAGTTCCTCGCAGATGCGATCGAACTGGACGTCGACGCCGTCTCCGACGGCGAGCGCGCCATCATCGGCGGCGTTATGGAGCACGTCGAGAGCGCGGGCGTCCACTCCGGCGACTCGGCGTGTATGATCCCGCCGCGCTCGCTCGACGCCGACACGCTCGAACGCGTGCGCGAGGTCACCGAAGACATCGCCACCGCGCTCGATACGGTCGGGCTGATGAACGTCCAGCTCGCCGTGAAAGACGGCGAGGTGTACGTTCTCGAAGCCAACCCGCGCTCCTCGCGCACGGTCCCGTTCGTCTCGAAGGCGACTGGCGTCCCGATCGCGAAGCTCGCGGCGAAGGTGATGGCCGGCGAGTCGCTCGACGACCTCGCGGCCGAAGAGCAGATTCCCGACGACATCAGCGTCAAGGAGGTCGTCCTGCCGTTCGACCGCCTGCCGGGTTCGGACCCACGTCTTGGCCCAGAGATGAAGTCGACGGGCGAAGTGATGGGAACAGCCGCCACCTTCGGCAAGGCGTACGATAAGGCCCAAGACGCGACGGGCAAGGAAATCCCGGAATCCGGTACCGCGTGGGTGGATCTCTCCGCCGACGAGTTCCCCGAACCGGACACAGAGGACGGGCAGGCACTCACGGCCGGCTTCGACGCGCACTTCGATCTCGCGACGTTCGACGACGAGGAGGAACTGATCTCCGCGATCCGCGCCGGCGAGATCGACCTCGTCGTCTCCCGCGACCGCAACCCGCTCGAAATCTGCGTCGAAGAGGAGATCACGTACTTCTCGACGACCGCCTCCGCGTTCGCGGCGCTGGAAGCGCTCGACGCGAAGGACGACCCGATCGACGTCGAAGCGGTCTCGGACCGCCCGCGCCGCGTCCAGCAGTGGGGCGCGCCCTCGGACGACTAGCCCCGCGAACTCCCTTCTGACTGCGTTTTTCACCGCCTCTCTCGTCAGCCGCGAATTTATATACGAAGCCGCGGCCAGACGCGCCGTGAGTTAACGACAGCCCCGCGTCGCGCTGCGGTTGCTCGGCACGTCGACGCGGGGGACGAAATGTGACGGCGCTGCGAGGACGTCGTCGTGAGCGGTGTGCCGACTGTTCGCCAACGAGACAGCCGCAACTCCGCGATGATCCCCGGTTTCCCGCTGACGACGACTGATGGCCACTGCTCGGGTGGGAATGGAAGGGGCCGCGCGCTCGGCGAAGACGGGCGAAGTAAGCACCGCAGCGAACGGAGTGAGTGAGGAGCGCAGCGAGCGCATCGAGTCGAGCGCGCGGGGGCTTCCGAGGGCGTCACATCCCGACTCCCTCTCGGATCCCCGAACTATCACAGTCCTAAACGCGTGTCATTCAAGTCCCGTCGGTCCTAGAAGCCGATAATGAAACTCCGTCAGAACATCCGCCACTTCGCGGCGAAGAAGGCGCTGACGATGCCGGTCGTCGGCGACATCGCGAGGGACAAACTGGTCGACCTGCACGTCCGCGTGTTCGGCGAGAAGGCCGATCCCGACCGCCGCGAGGAGCGCGAGCCACATATGGAGACGTTCTTCGAGTTGACGTTCGACACGTACGTCCGCGCGCTCGAAGAGGGGTTCATCGAGGCGAAGGCTCGCGAAATCACCCACATCCAAGCCAACTTCGACTTCTACAACCACGGGTGGACGGAAATGATGGAGTTCCCGGTCGAGGAACTCCAAGCCCACTACGAGCGCTACGAGGAGTTCTTCGAGCGGTACGACATCGACATCGCGAACCCGCTCGGGGACTTCCGAACGAGGGAGATTCCGGACGCGCCGTCGACGCCCGAACGACTCGACGACCCGGAGCACCCGCACGCGGAGGGTGGCTTCGCCGACGATGCGTACGTCGAAGACGAGGACGGAGAACTCCGGATCGGCGGCCGCGAGGAGCCCGAGGACGTCGACGTCGGGATTGCGCCCGGACTACAGGACGTCGACAGCGACGGCGAGGTCGACGAATCAGAAGCGTAGGAGCGCTTCGCCCTCCACTCCCTCAGTTCGCTGAGTCAGCCGCGAGCGACGCGTCGATCCGATCGGCAACCTCGTAGCCCGCGACGATCCCGCCGTTGAGCGACCGCTCCGGGTACTGCGCCGCCGAGGCCATCCCGGCGTAGTAGACACCCTCGCCGACAGCTTCGTCGAGGTGGTACGGCACGACCAGATCGCGGTAGCCGCACTCGTAGATCGGCGCGGCGCGTGGGTTGCGCGCGACCCGGAACTCGGAAACGGACTCGCGGTCGAACCCGGGGAACATCGATTCGATCTCGGCGAGCCACGTCTCTCGCACCGCGTCGTCGTCCATCCGCCACAGTTCTTCATCCTCGCTTTGGACGTACGACGCGACGTAGAGGAGGTGGTCGCCGCCGTAACGTTCGCGTTCGATGAAGTTCGTGTGCTCGATGAGCGCGCCGAAGGGCGCATCGTGAGCGACGTTCAGCCAGTAGGTGTCCAAGAGCGACTCGTCCATCGTGACGAGGCCGCAGATCGCCCCTTGGAAGTCGATGTCGCAGGCGTAGCCCGTCAGCGACTCCAACACGTTCGGCATCGTCGCGACGACGGCCGCGTCGACGTCGTGAGTAGTCTCGCCGGCGTCGGACTCGCCGTCGCCTCCGCCGACCGTCAGCGACTGCACCCGCCCGTTCGCGACCGTGAGGTCCGTCACGGGTGCCCCGGTCGTAATGTTCTCTCGTCCCACGGCGTCGACGAGCGCGTCCAAAAGGACGCCGAACCCGCCGTCGAAGTAGCCGAGGATCTCGCCGCGCAGGAGGTCGCGCTCGCCGCGGAAGCGGACGCGGCCGAGGAACCACGCGGCGGAGATGTCGTCCTTCCGGTCGCCGTATTTCCCGTCGAGAAGCGGATCGACGAAGTTCTCGTAGACGCTCGTCGTCGTGTGCTCCTCGACGAACTCCCGGACAGTTACGTGCTCGTATTCCGCGAGGTCGTCGTAGGCGTCGAAATCAGGAATCAGACCGCGGACGTCGATCCCCTGCGTGAGCATTCCCAAGCGGAACTTGTCGTAGAGGCTCATATGCGGGTACGCGAGGATCTCCCACGGCGTGTCGAGGGGGTGGACCACGCCGTCGACGTAGTAGCCGTTGGTGCCGACGCGCCACTCGATTCGGTCGCCGAGTCCCAACTCCTCGGCGAGTTCGACGATCGTCTGTTCGGATTTCGAGAGGTGGTGATAGAACTGCTCGATGTCGTCGCCAGCGGTCTCGTACGTGGCCGCGAGCCCACCGAGTCGATCCGCGGCCTCGAACACCTGTACGTCGTGCCCGCGCTGTTGCAACCGATAGGCGGCCGCGAGTCCCGCGATCCCGCCGCCGACGACGCCGATCATACGCTTCCTACTCGACTGGTCGGAAAGTGCTTTCCGTTCCGGTGTGCGGATATCCGAACGCCGCCGCGGCTCCGTCGTTCGCTACCTTTTTACCGCCGTTGGGCAATCTGACGCGTATGCAGACGGTCAGGGCTCCGGCGACGAGCGCGAATCTGGGGAGCGGATTCGACGTGTTCGGCGTCGCCCTCGACCGCCCCGCCGACGTCGTCCGCGTCGAGAAGGCCGACCGGACGACGATCGAGATGACCGGTGTCGGGAGTCAGTACATCCCCGAAGACCCCGACAAGAACGTCGTCGGTGCGGTCGCCGAGGCGCTGGACGCGCCAGCGCACATCGAGATCGATAAGGGCGTTCGCCCCTCCTCCGGCCTCGGTTCGTCGGCGGCCAGTTCCGCGGCGGCGGCCGTCGCGCTCAACGCGCTCTACGACCGCGGGCTCTCCCGCGAGGAACTCGTCCCCGTCGCCGCGGAGGGCGAGGCGGTCGTCTCGGGAGAGGCGCACGCCGACAACGTCGCGCCCGCGCTTTTGGGCGGCTTCACCGTCGCTCGCGGCGACGCGGTCACCTCGGTCGACGCATCGATTCCGCTCGTCGCCTGCCTCCCCGAGATCGCCGTCTCGACGCGCGACGCGCGAGGTGTCGTCCCCGACTCGGCGTCGATGGCGGATATCGTCCACACCGTCGGGTCGGCGGCGACGCTGGCGGTCGGGATGTGCCGGAACGACCCAGAACTCGTCGGCGTCGGGATGGACGAACGCGTCGTCACGCCCGCCCGCGCGGAGCTCATTACCGGCTACGACGCGGTCCGCGAGGCCGCTCTCGACGCCGGAGCCGCGGGCGTCACGGTCTCCGGTGCCGGACCGTCCGTCATCGCGCCCTGCCGAGATTCCGATCGGCGACACGTCGCCGCCGCGATGGTCGATGCCTTCGCCGAGGCGGGCGTCGAATCCCGTGCGTACCAGACGCGCGTGAGCGGCGGCGCGACGCTATACGACTGATATCGTCTCGCCTGCAATATAATAAAAAGGTTCGTCAGCGACTCGTCGATACCGACTTCAGACGCCGCGACCCTGCAGCTTCTCCTCTTCGGGCAGGCTCGTGTTGGCCTCGCCTTTCATCCCCGCGCCGAGGTTCGAGGCGATCGCGGCGAGCTCATCGGGATCGTCCCAGTTGTTGACGGCCTCGACGATCGCTCGGCCCATCTCCGGGGGGTTCTCCGCGCCGAAGATGCCGGAGCCGACGAAGATGCCGTCGCACTCGTGGTGCATCATCAGCGCCGCGTCCGCGGGCGTCGCGATTCCGCCAGCCGCGAAGTTCACGACGGGGAGGCGACCCATCTCGGCGGTCTCGTGGACGAGTTCCGCGGGCGCTTCGTTCTCGCGGGCCCACTTCTCGCGCTCTTCGTGGGTTTGGCCTTCGAGTTTTCGGATCGAGCCCTTGATGTTGCGCTGGTGGTGGACGGCTTGGTTCACGTCGCCGGTGCCGGCCTCGCCTTTCGTGCGGATCATCGCCGCGCCCTCGTCGATGCGGCGGAGCGCCTCACCGAGGTTGCGCGCGCCGCAGACGAACGGCGCGGTGAAGTCGCGCTTGTCGATGTGATAGCGCTCGTCGGCGGGGGTGAGCACCTCGCTTTCGTCGATCATGTCGACGCCGACCGACTGGAGGATCTGGGCCTCCTTCGTGTGGCCGATCCGGGATTTGCCCATCACCGGGATCGAAACCGAGTCGACGATCTCTTTGACGTCCGCGGGGTCGGCCATCCGCGCGACGCCGCCGCGCTTTCGGATGTCTGCGGGGACGGCTTCCAGCGCCATCACCGCGACTGCACCGGCCTCTTCGGCGATCTTCGCCTGCTCGGCGTCGACGACGTCCATGATGACGCCGCCCTTCTGCATCTGTGCGAACCCGCGCTTGACGAGGTCGGTCCCGCGGCGGAGTTCGGAGAGATCGGTCGCTTCGGACATACTGTTCGATTGCGGTCGGACGCACTTAAACCGTTTAGTCACGGGCCCGACGGCCGTTCGGGCATCGACGTCTCGGGACGTAGACACTGCCCTTGTTCGAATGACATCGTCCTTCTGCCAACGACACCGCCCTCACGCGAAGGACGTCACCCTCGGAGCCGGCATCGAACCGGCACCCCTTTTTTGTCGGCATCCGAGCGTCGGGTATGGCATCGTCTCGCGCCCCGTCGCCGCTCGGCGCACTCGTCTCCGGCGAGGGGCTCCCGGAACCTGACGGCCTCCCGCGGTGGCTCGCGCCGCTGCCGACGTGGCTCGAAAACGTCGGCCTCCGGCTCGCTTGGGTCGTCGTCGCGATCAACCTCCTCGGCACCGCCTTCGGGTTCTGGTACTACGGCTTCCACCCGCTGCCGCTCTCGGACCCGCTCATCACGTGGCAGTTCGCCGCCGAGCCTGTCGCGATGTGGCCGCTCGTCCCCGACAGCCCGATGGCGACCCTATTTATCGCCCTCGCCTTCGCGAGCTGGAAGCTCGGCCGGACCAACGAGTACTTGGCGGCGCTCGCCTTTTTCGGCTGCTGGAAGCTCGGCCTGTGGACGCCGTACGTTCTCGCGGTGTTCTCTGAGGCGTTCCTCCAGACGACGTGGCTGCCGCTCTACGTCTTCCTGTTCGTGAGTCACCTCGCGATGGTCGTGCAGGCGTTCGTGCTGCATCGGATCGCCGACTTCCCGGTTCGCGCCATCGCTGTCGCGCTCGCGTGGTACGCGCTCAACGACCTCGTCGACTACTTCGTCCCGATCGTCGGCGACCCGCACCACACGTCGCTGCCGCTGGCCGACGCGACGGTCCTCGACGTCGGCGGCGGAACCACGGTACTCCTGCTCGCCGCCCTCGGAGCCGTCTTGCTCACGTACGCAGCGACGTTCTTCGCGCTCGCGACGCGCGTGAAGAAGCTCGAAGGGCGACTGCGGGCGGTGTAACTGACGATCTGCGGAATTAGGGCCTACGCTTTTCCGCACGCCGACCATCTCGATAGGCGATGAGTGAGCTCTTCGAGGCCGTCGCCGACCTGCCGCTGTCGATCGAATCGACCGACCGGACGCGACGCGAGCGCGACACCTCCAGCGGATTTCTCCGAGCGACGACCACGTTTCACCTCTCGGGGCCAGATCTCTCGGAGGCGGACGCGGGCGCGGAGCTACACGTCGGTCGCGGCGAAGACGTCACGTACGACACCGAGGATCACGACGCCCTCGCCGACGCGCCGCCGTTCGATTTCGCGGGCGAGTACACGGTCGCCGAGTTCTCTGCCCACCTCGACGGCGTGGATCTGTTCCCGACGAAACCCCCGGAACGCGAGCCGTCACGTCACTACCGCCGCTGGGCGGTCGAGTCGGCGGCGCTCGACCTCGCGCTCCGACAGAACGGGCTGTCGCTCGCGGAGGCCGTCGGTCGAACGCCCGACCCCGTCCGCTTCGTCGTCTCGACGCGGTTGGGCGATCCACCGACGACGGCGCGCGTCGATGCGCTTCTCGACGCCTATCCGGAAACCGAGTTCAAACTGGATCCCACGCCAGAATGGGACGACGCGCTCGTCGCAGACGTCGCCGCGACCGACGCCGTTCGGATTCTGGATTTGAAGGGCCTCTACGAGGGCACCGAGGTCGACACGGAGCCAGATCCGGACCTCTACGAGCGTCTGCTCGGCGCGTTCCCCGACGCGGTGATCGAGGATCCGGCGCTGACGGCAGAGACGCGACCACTGTTCGACGGCGAGGAGGGCCGCGTCTCATGGGACTACCCGATCACGGGCGTCGAGTCCGTCGAATCGTTGCCGTTCGAGCCCGAGTGGCTGAATATCAAACCCTCCCGGTTCGGCACCGTCGAGTCGCTCTTCGAGACGATCGAGTGGGCCGAAGCGCGCGGCGTCAGCCTGTACGGCGGCGGCCAGTTCGAGTTGGGCGTCGGCCGCGACCACGTCCAGTTGCTCGCCGCGCTGTTCTACCCGGACGGCCCGAACGACGTCGCACCCGGCGGATACAACGACCCCGACGTCGCCGCCGACCTCCCGCGGAGTCCGCTCGACGCGCCGCGGAACGACCGCGGACTCGACTGGGCGTAGTTCCAGACCGCGAGCGCCTCGATCTCGACTCTGACTGCTCGAAGTCCCGTCGGAGCGAACGCCTACCGCGACTAAGCTGTTCATACTAACGACCTACGTCGATCATACCGTTCTGTATGGCACACGTACGAGGGGAGGTGACGGACTACGAGATCCGTCGCTTCCGTCCCCGAGACCGCACTGGATTCCTCTCGCTGTACGAGGCGGTCTGGGGGCGAGCCAAGGGACGCGCGTGGTTCGACTGGCGATTCGAGGCGAACCCCTACGCCGAGCGCGTCGAGATCGTCGTCGCCGAGCACCGCGGGACAGTCGTCGGCGCGGAACCGATGCTCGCGTTCCCGCTCGCCACCGATCGGGGAGCGATCACGGCGAGACAGCCGGTCGACTGGATCGTCCACCCCGATCACAGACGGCGGGGGCTCTTCACGCGGATGACCGAAACACTGCTCTCGACTGCTTCCGATCGGGTGCCGCTGCTGTTCAACTTCCCGAGCGACCTCCTCCGACCGGGACTCGAAAAGTTCGACTGGACGGAGCTCGGCCCGGTGTCGACCAGATACCGTCCCCAGAACCTGACCCGGCTGATGTCGGACGGCGGCGGAACCCTGCCGAGAATGCTCGGTCCCGCCGCCAGAGCGGGATCGCCGGCGTTCCGAACCTGCCTCGGCGCTGTCGATCGGCTGTGGTCGCGCTCGAACGGGATCGAGATCGATCGAGTGGACGGGATCGACGTTCCGGCGGTCAGTGCCGTCTATCGCCAGACCCGACCGGACGCGATTCACGTCCCTCGCGAGGAGGCGTTTCTCGCGTGGCGGTTCTCGAACCCGCGCTGGAGAACGACGACGTACGTCGCGCGCGAGGACGGTCGACCGATCGCGACGCTCGTCGCGGCGACTGAGCGGATCGGTGAGTCGGTGCTCACACAGATCCTCGACGTTCAGCCGATGGCCGGAGACGCCGAGCGGGCGGACGCGTTCGAGGCCGCGCTCGGTGCGCTCTTGCGTGATCACGCGACTTCGGATTTCCTCGAAGCGGCTGCGACACCGTTCCCCGGCGTGTTGCGACGCCACGGATTTTTGAGCGACGCCGGATTCCCGTTCGCACGTGTTGCGACGCCGTCGACGCACGCTGTCCGCCCGCTCGCGTCCGACGTCGCCGACGTGCTCGGTCGCGACGTCCTCGACGCCGACGAGTGGATTCTCACACTGGGGGACCGCGACGTCGCCTGATGGACGGCCCGACTTCAGAAACTGAGCTGCCTCGCTTACGCGTCCGCGAACCCGTCCTCGAAGACGAACGTGCCGTTACGCTGGACGACCTCGCTGTCGACCTCGATCACCGAATCTTCGCTCATATCCACGATCATATCGACGTGCTCGGCGCTCTCGTTGCGCTCGTTCTCGTCGCCGACGGTCTCGGGATACGCCGAGCCGACCGCCATATGGACGGTGTCACCCATCTTCTCGTCGAACAGCATATTGTACGTGAACCGGTCGATCGCGCGGTTCATCCCGATCCCGAGTTCGCCGAGGTAGCGCGCGCCCTCGTCGGTCGCGAAGATCCCGTCTAACACGTCCTCGTTCCGCCCGGCGCTGTAGGACTCGACGCGGCCGTTCTCGAACCGGACGCGGACGTCCTCGATCTCGCGGCCCTGCCGGTACAGCGGCATATCGAAGTGGACCTCGCCGTCGACTTCCTCCTTCATCGGCGCGGTGAACACCTCGCCACCGGGCAGGTTCTTCTCGCCGAAATCGTTGAGCGTCTCGTTCCCCGCGAGGCGCATCGTCACGTCCGTCTCCTCGCCGGATCGGATCCGGATCTCGTCGGCGTCGTCGAGGATCTCGACCATTTGTGCTTGGTGCTCGCGCTGGGCATCCCAGTCGAGGCTCACGGCGTCCCAGACGAAGTCCTCGTAGGCCTCGGTGCTCATCCCCGCGAGCTGGGCGTTACCGGTGGTGGGAAACTGCGTGAGACACCACGTCTTCGAGAGCCGCTCTTGGAGGACCGGCTGCATCGCGCGGCGGTACGCCGCGTTGCGCTCGGGGTCGACGTCGGCGGTTTCGGTCGCGTTGACGTCGCCGCGGACGGCGATGTAGACGTCCATCTCCTCGTACATCGCGAGCAGGTGCTCGGGCGTCTCGAAGTCGCCGTCGCGGTTCCGGAGGAACGCCCGCGTCGCTCGGGAGTCGCTGTTGAGCGAGACCGGGTGGGCCCCCCGCTCGGCGCACTCCTCGTGGAGGGCGACAACGAGATCTTCTGCGGCGGCCGGTGCGCTGATCACGACGCGGTCGCCGGCTTCGACTCCTGTCGAGTGCTCGGCGACGATCCGTGCGTGTTCGCGGATTCGCGGATCCATACTCCGACGGTCGTCCGTGCGGACCAAACCCCTTTCGCCACGACGACTGCGTAGTTCGGAAGTCGGTCGGGACTCGACCCTTGATACGTAGGGAGGTTCCCTTTATGTCTCTGGCACTTACCAGTTTGTGAGGCATCCCCAAATGAAGTACCCTGATTCCGCCCCCTTCGACGATGCCGACGTGCTCTCCGATTCGGGAGTCGCCGTCTACTCCCGTGAGCCCGACGAGTTGCCCTCTACGAGCGTTATCGAGGCAGTCGCCGACGTGACCGGCACCGATACAACGGCCCTCCCATCGCTGTATGCTTCGATCGATACGGACGCGCTCGACGATCTCGTCGGCGAACGATCGGAGTCTCCCACCTCCGGGAACGTTTGCATCACGTTCAGATTCGCCGGGTGTGACGTCGCCGTCTGCGCCGACGGGCGGACGATCGTCTCGGAGACGCCATCTCACCCTCCGTAATTATCGCCTACGCGCCGATAGTTCGTGCGAACGATTGCCGTCGCTGTCGTCGAGCCCGTCGCCCCCGTCGCTGTCGTCGCCCCCGTCGCTGCCGTCGCTGTCGTCGCCGTCGCTGTCGTCGCTGTCATCGCTCCCGCCGCCGTCGCTGTCGTCGAGCCCGAACGACCTACGTCGACCAGTCCCGTTCGCCCGCGGGAACCTCGATCTCGAGCCAGTTCTCTTCGGGCGGAAGCGGGCAGGAGAACGCATCACTGAACGCGCAGAACGGCGTGTACGCGAGGTTGAAGTCGATGACGACGGTCTCGTCGTCGTCGAGTTCGCCGTCGGGGTGCAGTTCGATATAGCGGCCGCCTCGGTACGTTTCTTGTCCGGTCGTCTTGTCTCGGAAGGGGACGAAAATGGGTTCGTCGGCGTCGTCTGGGCGCTGCTTGTACCCGTGGAGTTCACACTGTTCGTCGTCGATGTCGAACGCGAACGTGACGACGCGGACGTACCGGACCTCCTCGCCCGTGTTGGTCTCCATCGGAACGGGATCGGGGTCCTCGTGGCGCGTCACTGTCGTCTCGACGCGGTAGTCCGGGGCCGGCTCGAAGTAGTCCAAGCCGTCGAAATCATCGCGATCCTCCGGCGGAACGGGCGACTGCGGGTGTGAGCCGAAGAAGTCGTCTTTCTCCCGGCGGTTCGCGCGCAACGTCTCGACATAGTCGTAGTCGGCGTCGTTGTCGGTGTCGGTCATACGTATGCAATTCACGCCTCGCCGTAACGTCTGACGGTTCGCGCTGGAACGGATCCGTCTGATTCGTCGCTACTGGCCGCGCCTCGCTACCGAACGGTTTGCGTGGTACGGTTCCCATACCCGTGGCCGAGGAACAGCGCGACGACGTTCGCCGCGAGCAGTACGAGAAACACGGTCGGTTCGCTCCCTTCCAGTCCGCCGAGGAGCAGTGGCAGGTACAGGAACGGGAGGGTGACTGCCGTCCAGAACGCGACGAACCGGAGCGGGGCGGTGAGCACGGCGAGCGAGGGCGTGGCGGTCGACGACGCTGCGAGTCGCTCGCGAACGCGGGCGAGACGCTCGGAGCCAACGAGATCGTGTATGTTCGACATAACGGGGGACACTCCGTGTGGAATACACGGCAGTATCCCTCATATATCCGCCCGAGCGTTGCCGTCGATTCACGCCGATTTACGCCGTTCGAACGGCATTAGGCACCACCTTTCGACGCACTGTGCGGCCGCAATATCGTTTATCCTGCCACCTAACGCTTTTTCGAGCCGAGTTGCCGCCTCGGAAACACGATCGGGGGAGACGACTCTCTCCGAGCGTCTCGTATGCCGACGCGTGACGTGCTCTCACCCGTCGAAGCGGCGCGCAGTTCCGCGGCTTTTTGTGTTCCGGGGATAAGTCCTCAACGTCTATGACAGACGACGACGTCCCGACGGCGCGGTCGGTCGACAGCAACCTCTTCATCACGGTCTCGGGACCGCCGGGCTGTGGCGCGACGACGCTCTGTGAGGGGCTTTCGGCGGCGCTGGACTGCGGGTACGTCTCCGGTGGCGACATCTTCCGTGAACTCGCCGAGGATCGGGATATGTCCCTGTCGCAACTCACCGCGAAAACCGACGAGACCGACGAGATCGACCGCGCACTGGATCGTCGCCTCCGAACGATCGCCGAGCAGTGGGGGGCATCGAGCAAGCCGTTCATCCTCGAATCCAGACTGGCCGGCTGGCTCGCGGGTAACCGTGCCGACCTTCGAATCTGGCTCGACGCCCCCGACGAAGTTCGCGTCGAGCGGACCCGCGACCGCGAGGAGATGGAAGCCGAGATGCGCGTCCGCGAGGTCAGCGAGGCCGGCCGGTACAAGTCCTACTACGACATCGACGTCTCCGATCAGTCGTTCTACGACCTCTCGATCAACACCGCGCGCTGGAGCCCGACGGCGACGTTAGAGATGGTACTCACGGCCGTCGAAGAGTACGATCCGGAGGTCGACGAGGGCGCGTTCCGGACGAAGGACGTCGAACTCTAACGTCGAACGCTAACGTCGAACGCGACGCTCACGCGGCGTCGCCCGCCCTCCGTGCGTCGCGGACCGCCCGGATGACGTCCTGTCTGGCGACGATGCCGACGAGTACGCCGCCGTCGACGACCGGGAGCCGGTTGATGTCGCGCTCGTCGTCAGCGAGGAGGTCGAGCACCTCGTCCAGCGACGTCCCGGGCGAGACGCTCACGACATCGGCAGTCATTACCTTCCGGATCGGTTTGTTCGTGTTCCGCAGCAGGTCGATGCCGAGGTCAAGATCGTCCCACGAGACGTCGACCGCGTAGGTGAGCGTCTCGAGGAACGGCGGGAAGCCGACCGGGATCCACAGCGTTCGGTCCTTCGTCTGGAACAAGCTGACGAGATCGTGTTGGGTGACGATGCCCACCACGTCCCCGCCCTCGTCGACGACGGGAAATCCGTTGAAATCCGCGCGAGCGAGCCGACCGAGCACCTCACTCACGTCGTCGTCGGGCGAGACGGTCTCGACGTCGGTCGTCATCAGATCCCCCGCCGTCAGCGACTGGTTCGGAGCCATAGGCTAGCGTTGTCCCCCCGTCGGGCTAACTATTGCGGCGTGGCAGAGGGGGCGGCGGAGATATCTTTATCACTGCCCGTTTACTAGCGAGAGTATGGCCGCTCACGGCCGTCCGATCCTCCGTGACCTGTTCGACGACTCGCCGACGCCGCACATCGCGCACCCGCCGCGCACCCACCACCGACACTTCTACGTCGCGACCGACGGGTCGTATCGCCGAAACGGCGGCGACGGCGGCCTCGGAGCCGTCATCGAGACGCGCGACGGCACGCGCGTCGCGCGGGTCTCCCTGCCAGACGTCCCCCCGAACAACAACGTCGCGGAGTACCGCGCACTGCATCTCGGCCTCGACGTTCTCGCCGCCCGCGCACCCGCCGAGGCACGCGTCGGCGTCCTCGTCGACCACGACGACCTCGCAGCGGCGGTCAACGGCGAGGTGTTAGTCGACGCCAGCGGCGACAGCGGCTGGCGACCGGGCGATACGACACGCGTCCCCGCCGGGAGCGAGTCGCACTGGCGGGGCATCC
>Ga0207851_100472_pt1 | contig 20047 bp, 19 predicted proteins | sample A23E3SouthBayCA_FD_187747 | JGI IMG/M metagenome (GOLD analysis project Ga0207851, IMG submission 187747) | Aerobic enrichment media microbial communities from Eden Landing Ponds, California, USA - A23 E3 (SPAdes) | ecosystem: Environmental > Aquatic > Marine > Unclassified | place: Emeryville... | reverse complement strand
CCGACGGGAGCGCCGCCGGCAGTAGCGAGGCGAGCACCGACGAGGCCGACCAGGAGGCGACCGACGAATGAGCGGCGGAGAGGGCGACGGCACGGTGGTTCGCCGCGACCGCTTCAGCGGCGGCCCCGCGCGGTCGTTCCTCTCCTCGATGGACGCCGACGACCGCATCTTCGAGGCGGACCTCGCGGTCGACCGCGCGCACGTCGTGATGCTCGCCGAACAGGGAATCATCGCCGCCGACGAGGCCGCGACCATCCTGGACGCGCTCGACAGCGTGGCGGACGCGGGGTTCGACGCGCTCCCGGACGGGGAGGACGTCCACGAGGCCATCGAGACGGCGGTCGTGGACCGCGTCGGCCGCGTCGGCGGGAAGATGCACACGGCGCGTTCGCGCAACGACGAAGTGGCGTCCTGCCTCCGCGCGCAGTTCCGCGAGGACCTGCTGGCGGCACTGGACAGCGTGCTCGCGCTCCGCGAGGCCCTGACCGGCGTGGCAGACGCGGAGACGGAGACGCTGATGCCGGGCTACACGCACCTCCAGCCAGCGCAGCCGACGACCGTCGCGCACTGGGCGCTCTCCTACGAGAGCGCGCTCGAACGCGACGCGGCGCGCCTGCTGGACGCCTACGACCGGACGAACGAGTCGCCGCTGGGCGCGGCCGCGTTCGCGGGCACGACGTTCGACGTGGACCGCGAGCGCACCGCGGACCTGCTCGGGTTCGACGGCGTCGTGACGAACGCGATGGACGCGTCGGCGAGCCGCGACTTCCTGCTGGAGGGCGTGGCGGCGCTGTCCTCGGTCGCGGTGACGTGCTCGGGGCTCGCGGAGGACGTCGTGTTGTTCGCGAACCGCGGGTTCGTGGAGCTGCACGACGACTACTCGTCGACGTCCTCGATCATGCCCCAGAAGAAGAACCCTGACACGCTGGAGCTCGTGCGCGCGACGGCGGGCGACGCCGTCGGCGCGTACCAGGCGCTGGCGACGACGCTGAAGGGGCTGCCGCGCGCGTACAACCGCGACCTGCAGCAGGCGACGGTGCACGCGTGGCACGCGACCGACGCCGTGACGAACGCGACGGAGGTGGCCGCCGGCGCGGTGGCGACCGCGGAGTGGCCCGCGGACGACCTGGAAGCGGCGGCTGGCGAGGGCTTTTCGACGGCGACCGGCGTCGCGGACGCGCTCGCGGCCGCCGGCCTGCCGTTCCGCGAGGCCCACGAGATTGTCGCGCTCGCGGCCGCGGAGATCGAGGCCGCGGACGGCCCCAGCGACGATGGTGCGAGCATGGCCGCGGAGAACAGCGGCGACCTCGTAGCTGTGGACAGCGCCGTCCGCGAGGTGACTGGCGAGTCGCTGTCGGAGCTCGCGGACCCGGAAGTCGTGGCGGCGGCCCTGGATCCCGTGCAGAACGTGGCTCAGCGCGACTCCCTGGGCGGCCCCGCACCGGCCGCGGTGCGGGAAGCACTGGTCGACGTTTTCGACGGCGTCGAGGCCGACGAGGAGGCTGTCGCGGCCCGCGCGGCCGCGCTCGACGACGCGGCGGACGCGCTCGCGGCGGAGGTGGCGTCGTATGAGTGACCAGACCGGGCCTGGAGCACTGGCTGCTGTGGTGGGCCTGCGACGACCGCGAGCACCGCGACCGCCCCGTACGGGGCAAATAGTCAATCTTCCATCAGTGGAATACGGTTCGGTCGTTCGCTCGTTTTTGTCCGTTTCGCGGCGTTAGTCGCTACTGTAGTTTATTAAAATTGTTTGACAGGTCCGATTAGCTTAAGTGGTACGGGCCGCTACGCTAGGTTGCTATGAGCACATGTCCCGAGTGCGGGGACGACCTGACCCTGCACGACGACCTGGAGGTCGGCGAGATCGTCGACTGCGGCACCTGTGGCACAGAACTGGAAGTCGTCGACACCGCCCCGCCGGTCCTCGAGCGAGCGCCAGACCTCGCCGAGGACTGGGGGGAGTAAATTGCACGTCGGCATACTGTACTCCCGGATCCGCCAGGACGAGAAGCTCCTGTTGACGGAGCTCCGCGAGCGCGGCCACGACGTCGAGAAGATCGACGTGCGCAAGCACGGGTTCTCGCTGGACGGCACGGACGCCCCCATCGCGGACTGCGACCTCGTGGTCGACCGCTGCCTGGCGACCAGTCGCAGCAAGTACGCCACGGAGTTCTGCGACCACTACGACGTCCCGGTCGTCAACACTCCGGAGACGGCGGCCATCTGCGCGGACAAGGTCCGGAACAGCCTCGCGCTCTCCGAGGCCGGCGTCCCCACGCCGGACACCACCGTCGCGTTCACGACGGACAGCGCGCTGGAGGCCATCGAGTCCTACGGCTACCCCTGCGTGCTGAAGCCCGTCGTCGGGTCCTGGGGCCGCCTGATGGCGAAAGTGGACTCCCGGAACGCCGCCGAAGCGATTCTGGAGCACAAGGCCACACTGGGCCACTACGAGCACAAGGTGTTCTACGTCCAGGACTTCGTCGCCAAACCCGGCCGCGACATCCGCGTGCTCGCCACCGACGGCGAGCCCGTCGCCGCGATGACGCGCTCGGACGAGCACTGGCTGACCAACGCCGCGAAGGGCGCGGAGACCGCTCCCTTCGAGATCGGCGCCGAGGTCGAGGAGCTAGTCGCGGCTGCCAGCGACGCCGTCGGCGGCGGCCTCCTGGGAGTGGACCTCATGGAATCCGGTGACGGCTACACCGTCCACGAGGTCAACCACACCGTCGAGTTCAAGGCGCTCAATGAAGTCAGCGACGTCGACGTCCCGAGCGTCGTCGTGGACTGGCTGGAGACGAAAGCCGACACGCAGGTCGAGGTGACTGCCTGATGGCGGTCACCGAAGCCGACGACGCCGCGGACGCCGACACGGCGACCGCCTCGGTCGTGGGTGCCAGCGGGTTCGCGGGCGGGGAACTCCTCCGCCTGCTCGCCGGCCACCCGAACGTCGAGGTGGCGCAGGCGACCAGCCGCGAGTACGCGAACAAGACAGTCGGCAGCGTCCACCCGAATCTGCGGGGCCTGGACCTGCGGTTCTCCGAGCCCTCCGACCTCGAATCCGTGGACGTGCTGTTCGCGGCCGCGCCCCACGGCGTCGCGATGGACCACGTCGACGCGTGGCAGGACGCCGCCGACACCGTCGTGGACCTGAGCGCGGACTTCCGCCTGGACACAGAAGCGCAGTACGACGAGTGGTACGACGGCCACACCGCGCCCGAGTACCTCGACGACGCGGTGTACGCACTCCCCGAGATTTCCCGCGACGACCTCGCGGGCGCGGAGTTGATCGCGGGCGGTGGCTGTAACGCCACTGCGACGATTCTCGGCCTCCTGCCGCTCCAGGAGGCCGGCGTGCTCGACGGCGCGGACGTCATCGTTGACGTGAAGGTCGGCTCCTCGGAGGGAGGCGCCAGCGGCGGGAAGGCGTCCTCGCACGCGGAGCGCTCGGGCGTCGTGCGCCCATACGCGCCGACCGGCCACCGCCACGAGGCCGAAATCGAACAGGAACTCGGGCTCTCGGTGTCGTTCACCGCGCACGCCGTCGACATGGTGCGCGGCGCGAGCGCCACCTGCCACGTGTTCCCGGATTCGCCCGTCTCGAAGGGCGACCTGTGGTCGGCGTACCGCGAGACGTACGGCGACGAGCCGTTCGTTGAGACGGTCGCTGGCGGGAGCGGCGTCTACCGCTACCCCGAGCCGAAGGCCGTCGCCGGCACGAACAACGCCGAGGTCGGGTTCGAACTCGACCCCGGCAACGAGCGCGTCGTGACGTTCTCGGCCATCGACAACGTCATGAAGGGGTCGGCGGGGCAGGCCGTCCACGCCGCGAACCTCGCACTCGGGTTCGCTGAGACGGCGGGCCTCGAACAGCTCGGGATGCACCCGGTGGGAAGCCCATGACAGTTGTTGTGAAGATCGGCGGCGCGCGCGCCGTCGACCCGGCGGGCGCGGTGACAGACGTCGCGCACCTCACGGTGAACGACGAGGACGTCGTGGTCGTCCACGGCGGGTCGACCGCGGTGGACGACGCGCTCGAACAGGTCGGCAAGGACCCCGAGTACGTGGAGTCGCCGTCGGGCGTCACGGGCCGGTTCACGGACGCGGAGACGATGAACGTCTTCGAGATGGCGATGGGGAAGGTGAACACCGACCTCGTCGCCGCGTTCGAGAACGCGGGCGTGCCCGCCGTCGGCCTGAACGGCGTCGACGGGAAGCTCCTCACCGGCCCGCGGAAGTCCGCGATTCGGGTCGTCGAGGACGGCACGAAGAAGATCCGCCGCGGCGAGCACTCCGGGACTATCGAGGCGGTCAACACCGACCTGCTGGAGACCCAACTGGACGCGGGCTACGTGCCCGTGGTGTCGGTGCCGATGCTCGGAGAGGACGGCGACGACTACCTGCCCGTGAACGCGGACGCGGACCGCGCGGCCGCCGCCGTCGCGGGCGCGCTAGACGCCACGCTCGTCGTGTTGACGGACGTCGAGGGCGTCTACGAGGACCCCGAGGACCCCGAGTCCCTCATCGACGAGGTGCTGACGCCCGCCGACCTCGACGGCGTGAAAGACGCCGCCGAGGGGTTCATGACGAAGAAGGTGATGGCGGCGACGGAAGCCCTCGCGGGCGGCGCCGAGGAAGTCGTGGTCGCGGACGCGAACAGCCGCGACCCAGTCGTGCGCGCGCTTCACGGCGCGGGCACGCACTTCTGTCCGGGTGCGCTGGCCGACGAGGCGGACGCGGTAGCCGACGACAACGGTGAGGCGGCATGAACCGCGCGATTGCTGCGTCGACGGAGGGGTCGGCGTGAGCGGGTTCGTCTTCGGCGAGAAGCCGATCCAGATCGAGTCCGGCGACGGCCCCAACGTGTACGACGATTCCGGCACGGAATACCTGGACATGGGAGCGTCGTACGCGTGCACGCCCGTCGGCCACTGTCACCCCGACGTGGTCGACGCCGTGCAGTCGCAGGCCGAAGACCTCCTGTTCGTGCAGGGGTCGTACCCGACCGAGACGCGGACGGCGCTGTACGAGCGCCTCGGGAACCTGGCACCGGGCGACAGCGACAACGTCTGGCTCTGTAACTCCGGGACCGAGGCCAACGAGGCCGCGCTGAAGTTCGCGCGCCACGCCACCGGCCGTGAGAAAGTGGTCGCGGCGAAGCGCGCGTTCCACGGCCGCACGCTCGGCGCGCTGGCAGCGACGTGGAAACAGAAGTACCGCGAGGGGTTCGCCGTCCCCGACAACGTCGAGTTCGTCGACTACGGGGACGGTGAAGCGCTCGCGGCCGCCGTCGACGACGAGACGGCTGCCGTGCTCCTAGAGCCGATTCAGGGCGAGGGCGGCGTCAACCCCGCGCCCGACGGGTACCTGCAGACAGCCCGCGAGGCGTGTGACGACGCGGGCGCGGCGCTCGTGTTCGACGAGATCCAGACCGGACTCGGGCGCACGGGCACGCTGTGGGCGTGCGAGCAGGCCGGCGTCGTGCCGGACGCGCTCACCGTCGCGAAGGGACTCGGCAGCGGCCTGCCCATCGCCGCGACGCTCGTCGCGGACTGGATCGCAGAGGACGCGGGCGACCACGGGTCGACGTTCTCCGGCGGCCCGGTCCCCTGCGCTGCCGCGCTCGCCACCCTGGACGTCCTCGAGGACGAGGACCTCGCGGCGAACGCCGAGACGGTCGGCGACTACCTCCAGAACGAACTCTCGACGCTGGACGTGCGGGACGTGCGCGGCGACGGCCTCATGGTCGGCGTCGAGGTGAAACGGGGGGCGAACCGCGCGCTGAAAGCGCTCGCGCTGAACCACGGGATTCTCGCGCTCCCCGCCGGACGGACCGTGCTGCGCCTGTTACCGCCGCTGACGGTCGACGAGGCGCACGCCGACCGCGTGGTCGAGGCCATCGACGCCGAACTATGACGCCGCGAGACCTCCTCGTCGACCTCGTCTCGACCCCCTCTGTTTCGGGTGGAGAAGCCGAGGCTGCCGGCGTTCTTGTGGACTACTTCGAGGCCCGGGGCCGGGACGCGTGGACCGACGAGGTCGGGAACGTCCGCGCGCCCGGCGACGACGGCGTCCTGCTCACGAGCCACATCGACACCGTCCCCGGGCACATCGACGTCCGCGTCGGGAACGGCGAACTCTGGGGGCGGGGGAGCGTCGACGCAACCGGGCCGCTAGCCGCGATGGCGGCCGCGAGCGTCGAGACCGGCGCGTCGTTCGTCGGCGTCGTCGAGGAGGAGACCACCTCGAAGGGCGCGCGCCACCTGGCCGCGGACCGCGCGGAACCCGAGGCCGTCGTGAACGGCGAGCCCTCCGGGTGGGACGCCGTGACGCTGGGCTACCGCGGCTACCTCGTCGGCACGTACACCGCCGAGACGGCCAGCGGCCACTCCTCGCGCCCGGACCCGAACGCCGTCCAGCACGCCACCGCGTGGACCGAGCGCGTGCAGGCGGCCTTCGGCGCCGAACCCGGCGAGGAGCCGACAACCGAGGCGGCGACTGACGGCGAGACGTCCGTCTTCGAGTCGGTGACCGTCAAGCCCGTCTCCTTCGACGGCGGCCTCGCCGACGACGGACAGTCCGTGCAGGCGACCGTCGACGTGCAGTTCCGCCTGCCGCCCGGCACGACCGCCGACGACGTCCGCGAGACGGTCGCGTCGTGCACGACTCACGGCGACGTGTCGTGGGGCGACTCCATCCCGCCGGTGATGTCGAGTCCGCGGACGCCGGTCGCGGGTGCGCTCCGTGCGGGCATCCGCGACGCGGGCGGCGACCCCACGCACCTCCGAAAGACCGGGACCAGCGACGCGAACGTGTACGCCGACGCCTGGGACTGCCCGGTCGCGACCTACGGCCCCGGCGACTCCTCGTTGGACCACGCGCCCGACGAGCGCATCGACCTCGCCGCGTTCGACCGCGGCGTCGACGTCCTCACGACCGCAGCAGACCGCCTATGCACTTCCTGACAATCGACGACCTCACGACCGAGCAACTCGCCGCCGTCATCGACGACGCCGCGGCGCTGAAGCGCGCGCAAGCCGACGGCACCCCCCACGAAGCCCTCGCCGGGCGCTCCCTGGCGATGCTGTTCGAGAAGCCGTCGACGCGAACCCGCGTGAGCTTCGAGGTCGGCATGACCCAGCTGGGCGGCCACGCCGTCTTCCTCGGCGCCGAGGACATCCAGCTGGACCGCGGCGAACCCGTCGCGGACACCGCGCGGGCGCTGGGCCTGTACGCCGACGCCGTGATGGCGCGCGTGTTCGACCACGACGAACTCGAGACGCTGGCCGACAACGCCGGCGTCCCGGTCGTCAACGGCCTCACGGACCACGCCCACCCCTGTCAGGGGCTCGCGGACCTGTTGACGCTGCACGAAACCATCGGCGACACTGGGACGGTGGCGTGGGTCGGCGACGGCAACAACGTCGCCGCCTCGTTCGTCGTCGGCGCGGCGATGCTGGGCTACGACGTGAACGTCGCGACCCCCGCCGAGTACGCGCTCGCGGACTCGGTGATCGAGCGCGCTGCCGCACACGGCGACGTCGCCGTGACCACTGACCCCGAGGCCGCCGCCGCGGAGGCGGACGTCGTCTCCACCGACGTCTGGGTGAGCATGGGCCAGGAGGCCGAACGCGACCAGCGCCTCGCCGCCTTCGAGGGGTTCCAGGTCGACGATTCGCTGCTTGGGGACGCCGCCTTCATGCACTGTCTGCCCGCGAACCGCGCCGAGGAGGTCACGGCTGACGTCATCGACGGCCCGCAGTCCGTCGTCTGGCAGCAGGCGGAGAACCGCCTGCACGCCCAGAAGGCCCTGCTCGTGGAACTGCTCGGGTAGCAGTCGGACGCAGCCGGCGACAGGGCGGGGGTCGTGGGCGCGTGGCGACGCGGGTTCACGCAGTGAAACCGGGGACACCGTTTTATCGCACTCCACGTCTCAGACCCCCGCATGGAGTTCGTCACCACTGAGACAGTCCCCGGTCGCGAGACGCGAGAGTCGCTCGGCATCGCACGCGGCAACACGGTGAAGGCGCGCAACGTCGGCCGCGACATCACGCAGAGCATCCGGAACATCACGGGCGGCGAACTGAAGGCGTACTCCGAACTCCTCACGGACGCCCGCGACGAGGCCATGGAACGGATGGCCGAGGACGCCCGGTCGATGGACGCCGACGCCGTCGTGAACGTCCGCCTGGAGACGTCCCAGATTGCGAGCGGCGGCTCCGAGGTCATCGCGTACGGGACGGCCGTGAAACTCGACTGAGCCGGCGGCACGCCGGCCCGCGAGCCGGTTCGGACAGCGCGGCAGCCAGTCATGGTCGAACGCAACGACCCCGCGAGAGCGGGCGTGAAAGCGGGTCGCGTGGTGGGAGTGGCGACGGCGGCGCTCTCCGTCGCTGCCCTGCTGGGCGTGCAAGACACGTACTACGAGCAGATGACGGTCCTGCTCGGGTTCGTCGGCGCCGACGCGGTCCCGCTCGCGGCCGTGTTCTGGGGGAACGTCGCGCTCACGGCCGCGGCGCGGTACACGCTCGCGTACGTGGTCGGGTCGCTGGTCGGCGTTGTCTACGACTGGCTCGGCCGCCCGTCGCTGGTGGTCCTCGGAATCCTCGTGAGTGTCGTCGGCGCGGTCGACGGAGCGTTCGCCGCTCTCGACACCCGCAGTGCTGTGTTCGGGGTGGCGTACCTCCTCGCGTGGCTGTGTTACGTGCCCGTGTTCGCGCGCGTCTTCGACGAGTCGGCCGACGAGCGGTCGGGACCGGCGCGGCTCAGTTGACGGCGGGCGCCGACCGGCCCGGCGTTCGTAACAGCTAACTGAACGTTCCACGGAGCGTCGGGCATGAGCCAGCGCCTGCTCGTGATGGGTGACAACCACGGCGATACGGAGTCGCTGCGGCGCGTGCTCGACGACATCGCCGACGAATCCTTCGACGCGGCGGTGCACGTCGGCGACTTCACGCGGGCGATGCGCCGCGACCGCGCGCTCGGCGCCGAACAGTTGCGCGACGTCGAACCGCTCCTCGCGGAACTCGACGCCAGGGCCACTCACGGCCTCCTGTGGGTGTACGGCAATCAGGACTACTTCGGCGACCTCGAATACGACCTCGACGTCGGCACCGAGATTCCCGACGACGGCACGGTGACGGTGGGCGGCCAGCGGTTCACGAACTCCCTCGACCACGCCGACGACGACGTCGTGCTGGTCACGCACATGGAGCGCTGGCGGCTCGCCGACACCTTCGGCGGCCGCGCGCACTTCTGCGGGAACACCCACCTCGGCCGCCGCCACGGCCGCCGGTTGAACGCGGCGTTCCTGCAGGCGACCGAACGCGGCGAACCCAGCAAGCGTTTCGGCGGCTACTTCGTCGTCGACCTGCGGGGGGACGGGTTCGACGTCGAGATGCGGCCCATCGGCGACCTGCGTCGCGTCGAGTGCGACGACCACCGCGAGCGCGGCGTCCAGTTCCTGCCCGCGGACCAGCCGTGCATGTTCTGCTGGCAGGACGAAGTGCTCATGCGGGAAATGGCCGCGTCGTCGTTCTACGGCGTCACGCACGAAGGCGACCGGGAGACGGCGTCCGCAGCGGAACTGATCGAGTACGCTTTGGACCTCTGGGACGACCCGCCGATGGGCTTCAGCAGCGACTTCGCGGCCTACCTGTCGGCCGTCGGCGAGGACAGGTACGCGCCCCTGGCACGGACCGACGACGGCCGCCTCACTGTCGCCGAGGAGAGCTACGCCTACTGAGGGGCGGACGCCGTCGCGAGGCTGCCGTGCGCGACGACGATCCGGCGTACAGAAGAGAGTTTCAGCAAACTCGCGTACAGAAGTATCATTCTGATTAGTATTAAGGCGGATGCTGTCCTGTCTCCGTGTATGCGGAGCCACCAAACACACCACCCGCTCGCCGCGTTCGACTTCGAGGCGGTTGTCGCTGTGGCGGTGCTGTCCTCGGTCGCCGTGCTCGCTGCCGTTGCCGCCGTCACCGCCCCCACGACCGCAGCCACCATCGTGGTCACCGTGGCCGCGACGAGCGGCCTCCGGCGCCTGCGTGCCCTCGCGGGCAAGCCCGTTCCAGTGCAGTCCCCGACGATGGCGGAGTAACGAACCAACCACTCGCGATTCGCGTCGCGAACCGAGAGCGCGTCCGTCAGTATCCAGCAGCAGGCTTCGGACGGAGTTCTGTCGCGTCGCCCAGCCCAGCGGCGTGGCCGCGACGCGGGTCCGACCGCGGGCGGCAAATCCCGCAGCACCCGCCCGGTATTTGTGTGTCCGCCACGGAGACGTGACTATGACTGACCTCTCGCTGGGCGGCCCCGCCCCGGACGCTGCCGACGACGGCGTCTGGCTGGCGTGCGTGGAGTGCGGTGCGACGATCGCACCGTTCGACGACGTGGTGTACGAGTGCCCGGACTGCGGCGGCCTGCTGGAGGCGCGGTACGCCGACTACCCGACGTTCGACGAGTTCGAGGGCGCGGGCGTCTGGCGGTACGCGGCGGCGCTCCCGTTCGAGGAGGGCGTCTCCATCCGCGAGGGGAACACGCCGCTGTACGAGGTCCCCGACATCGAGGCCGAAGCGGGCGTCGCCGACCTCCGCGTGAAAAACGAGGGCGCGAACCCGACGGGGAGTTTCAAGGACCGCGGGATGACCGTCGGCGTGCGCGTCGCGGACCGCCTCGGGGTCGACCGCCTGGCGTGCGCCTCGACGGGGAACACGAGCGCGGCGCTGGCCGCGTACGGCGCGCGGGCGAACACGCCGGTGCTCGTCCTGCTGCCCGCGGGGAAGGTGGCCGCCGGGAAGGTCGCGCAGGCGGCGCTGCACGGCGCGCGCATCTGCGAGGTGGACGGCAACTTCGACGACTGCCTCGACGTCGTCGCCGAACTCGCCGACCGCGGCGAGGCGTATCTGCTGAACTCGCTGAACCCGTTCCGCCTCGAGGGCCAGAAGACCATCGGCCTCGAGATTCTCGAACAGTCCCGGGAGGCGACCGGCGAGTGGCCCGACCGCATCGTGCTCCCCGTGGGGAACGCCGGGAACACGGCCGCGCTGTACAAGTGCTTCCGGGAACTCGTCGCCGCCGGCGAGATGACCGAGGCCGAGATGCCGAAACTCACCGGTGTGCAGGCCGAGGGGGCGGCGCCGATGGTGGAAGCAGTCGAGGCGGGCCGCGACTACGTCGAGCGCTGGGACGACGTGGAGACGCTCGCGACGGCCATCCGCATCGGCAACCCGGTCAACGCACCGAAGGCGCTGCCCGGCATCTACGACACGGACGGCACCGCGGTCGCCGTCTCCGACGAACAGATCACGGCCGCCCAGCGCATGCTCGCGGAGGACGGCGTCGGCGTCGAGCCCGCGTCCGCGGCCAGCGTCGCGGGCCTCCTGGAACTCCGCGACCGCGGGGTCGTCGACTCCGACGAGCGCGTCGTCTGCCTGACCACCGGCCACCTCCTGAAGGACCCGGAGGCGGCGGCCGAGGCCGGCAGGGGCACCACGCCGGTGCCGGCCGACGCGGACGGCGTGCTCGACGCGCTGTGAACTGACCTGATTTTTCTCTGATAGGATTGGACAAGATTTTGCCGACGTCCCGGAACGCGTCAACGAAGAGGCGATACACTTATTCGGGAATGCGAACACATCGCGAATCATGCAGTTCACCGCGGCTGTGGGGCTGTCGGTCGTGTCGACGATCGTCTCGGCCATCGTCGCGGTCTACGCCCACCGCCGCAGCGTCCCCGGGTCGCGGGGCGTCGCGGCGTTCAGCACCGCGACCGCGCTCTGGGCGGGCGGGAACGCCGTCCAGGTCGCCGTCACTGACCTCGCCACGAAACTCCTCGCCATCAACGTCCAGTACGTGGGCATCCTCGTCGTGCCGCTGGCGTGGTTCGTGTTCGCCGCCGAGTACACCGGTCGGGAATCGTGGGTGACCCCGCGGACGGTCGGCGCGCTCGCTGTCTTCCCCGTGGTGCTGTTCGTGGCCGTCATCACGAACGAGTGGCACCTGCTCGTGCGGACCGACGTCGGCCTCGAAACGGTCGACGGCGTCGTCCGCCTCACGCGCGAGTTCGGGCCGCTGTTCTGGGTCGCCACCGCGTACTCGTGGCTCGTGAGTTCAGTCGGGACGATGCTGTTGCTCGACCACGCAATCAGGGTCGGCAGCGAGTACCGCCGCCAGACCGTCGCCGTGCTCGCTGGCGTCTCCGTTCCGTGGCTCGCCCAGACGGCGTACTTCGCGGGTGCGACCTCCGTGGAACCGGAGGCGTTCTTCGGCGTCACGGCGGCCGCGTTCGGGTACGCAATCGTCCGCCACGACCTCCTCGACCTCGTGCCGGTCGCTCGCGACCGCGTTTTCGAGGAACTCCGCGACGGCGTCGTCGTCGTGGACGGCGACGACCGCATCGCGGACTACAATCCCGCGGCAGCGTCGTTGCTCGGGACCGACCTCACGACCGGCGAGCGCGCCACGGCGGTCCTCCCGGATGCAGTACTCGACGAGGCTGCCAGCGACGAGGCCGCCTCGGTCGAAGTAGAGGGAGACGACGATACGCGGTGGCTGGCCGTCGAATCGAACCCGGTCAGCGGGGCGGGCGTCGGCGACCTCCTCCTCCTCAGGGACGTCACCGAACTCCACCGCCGACGCGAGGAACTCGACCGCGAGAACGACCGCCTCGAACGGGTCGCGGACACCATCAGCCACGACCTCCGCAACCCGCTGAACGTCGCGGACGGCTACCTCGATATCGCCGAGCGCACCGGTGACCCGGAGGAGTTCGACCGCGTCCGGGACGCCCTCGACCGCATGGACGACATCATCGACGGCACACTCCGGATGGCGCGCGTGGACCTCCACACGCCAGAGAAGACGGACATCTCGCTGGCCGAGATCGCCGAGCGCGCGTGGCTGAACATCGTCACGAAGGATGCGACACTCGACATCGACTCCCGGGACGTGACCGTCCGCGCCGACCCCGACCAGCTCGAGAGCCTCCTCGAGAACGTGTTCCGGAACGCGGTCGAGCACGGCGGGGAGGACGTGACCGTCACGGTCGGCGTATCGAGCGACGGTCGGGGTCCAGCGGGGTTCTACGTCGCCGACGACGGCCCCGGCATCCCGGAAGCCGACCGAGAGGACGTCTTCGAGCGCGGTTTCACGACGAGCAGCGACGGCACTGGTCTCGGGCTCTCCATCGTCGCTGACATCGCCGACGTGCACGACTGGTCGGTCGACCTCACGGAGAGCGCGGCGGGCGGCGTCCGTCTCGAGGTTACGGGCGTCACGGCGCACGTCGAACGTGCCGCTGAACCCTGACGCCGGTGCGGTGTCGGTGCGGTGACAGTGCGGTTCCGGCCGGTCACGTTTTCGCCGCGACGAGCGCCGCACAGACGAGGAGCGCGCCGACCAGCCCCGAGAACGCGACCTGATAGTCCGCGACGGTCGCGACGGTGCCGACGGCGGTTGGGCCGAGCGCGCCGAGGCCGATGTAGACGGTGCGCATCGCGCCCAGGTCGCCGCCGGCGGACGCCGCGGGGAACGCGTCCATCAGGTACGACTGCATCACCGGCGGGAACGACATCAGGCCGGCGGCGAACGCGACCACCGCCGCGACGGCGACGAGCGGGGTCTCCGCGACCACCACTACCGCCAGGGAGCCCGCACCGAGGAGGAGGGCGCCGACCGTGATGGTGCGCCGGGGCACACGGTCGCCGAGCGCGCCCGCTGTCGGTTTCACGACGACGCCGACGCCGAACAGCACCGCGAACGCGGCCTGCGCGACGCCCGGGCTGAACCCCTTCCCGGTCTCCAGGAACGTCGGGAGGAACGACGCCGTCGCCTGCCACGTGAACGCGTACAGCGAGTACGCCGCGAGCAACCCCCGGAACTGGGCCGCGCCGAACAGGCGACGCGCCGTCTCGCGGACGGCCAGCGACCGCCGCTCGACCACGTAGTCCTCGCGGCTCCAGACGTGCAGCGCGGCGAGCACGCCCAGGGCGACGACGACCACCGGCGCGAACGCGGCCCGCCAGGTCGCGACCCCGAGTACCACGGCTGCGAGGCCCGCGGCAGCCACGCCGCCGAGGTCGCCTGACGCGGTGTGCAGTCCGAACGCGCGGCCGCGCTTGGCCGCGTAGAGGTCCGAGACCAGCGCACGTGCCGCCGTCGGGTAGAGGCCCGCGCCGACGCCGACGACGGCCGCACCGAACAGGAACCAGGGGTACGTCGCGGCGGTCGAGAGCGCGCCGAACCCGACCGCGACCAGGCCGAGGCCGGCGACGAGCAGCGTCTTCCGGGACAGCGCGTCCGAGAGCCGGCCGCTGGGGTACTGGAGGAGCGCGTACAGCCCCCACAGCAGGCTGAACGCGGCGCCGGCCTGGGCGTCGGTGATACCCAGGTCCGCGGTCACCGCCGGCAGCGTCGGCGAGAGCACGAGACGGCCGCCCTGTATCGCCAGCCAGCCCAGCGACGTCGCGAGGAACAACCGTCCGGCGTACCCGGTGACGAGACGTTCCTCGCTCGACGAATCGGTCACTGTCGGTGAGACGGACGGCCCGTATTTCAGGCGTTGGGTTACGGAATATTCAACAGAGTGTGAAGAACAGCCAGGCGGGGATGTGTATCATTTCGCCAGACGCTGCCGACTCCTGCTGGAATGTGCCTGCACGGTTCACTACGAGACCGAACTCGGCGGGAGTGGTCTCCACCATCGCGCGCATCCCACGCAAGTCTTTCCCACTGGGATCACCGTTTTTGACCTCGATTGGAAGACAGTACGCTGGTGTGGAGTGGACGAAGTCGACCTCCCCCGGGTGAATTGACGGACTTTCGCCCCGCCGTACCGCGGTCTCCAACCCGATGGCGTAGTCGCGGTCTTCAGCTACGCTCGGCGGCCAACGCCGCCTGCCTGAGTCGCTGGTCGCGATCGGACTCGACGGCGAGGTCGGGGACCGTCGTCGGCTTCATGTCCTCGTCGACGGCGACGAACACGAAGTGCGAGCGCGTCGTCTGCTCGGTCTCCCCGCTCCGCGGGTCCTCGCGGAACGCGCGCAAGCGGACGCGCACGCTCGACGTTCCGGCGGCGTAGACGTACGACTCGATGGCGCAGATGTCGCCCTGGGGAATCGGGCGCTCGAAGTCGAGGCCGCTGATGCGCGCGGTGACACACGTCGACCCGGCGAGGCGCATCGCCGACATCGCGCCGACCTCGTCCATCCACTTCACGACGTTTCCCCCGTGCGCCGAGGCGTAGTTGTTCGTGTCGTCGGGCTGGACGCGGACGCGGTTCTCGATGTACGTGTCGGTGACGCTGGGCACGACGGAACGTCGGCCGGCCGGACGAAAAGGATTACTCGCCGTTCCATCCACCGAACCGACCCTCCCCACCCCCCTGTGTCCCCGACCGTTCGGCCGTCAGCTGCGCCCTGTATCAGTGGTATTGAATTAATTTCCGCCAACGTGCATATCCGTGAACTGGCCGCAACCAGTCGTATGGCAAGCGCGGAAACGTACGGCGCGATCAGTTTGGCACCGGCGCTTCTCGCCATCGTCCTCACGCTGTGGTCCCGGCAAGTACTCCTCTCCCTGTTCGCCGGCATCTGGATCGGCGCGACAATTCTGGTCGGCTGGAACCCCGTGGCGGGTGCAGCGAGGAGCCTCGACCTCCTCGCGACACAGGTCACTGAACCGTTTAATATCAGACTGTTACTATTCACGTTCCTCATCGGAGCGATGCTCGGCATGGTGTTCCTCTCCGGGGGGATGAACGCGCTCGCCAAGCGGATCACCCGGCGAGTGAAGACGCGGAAGCAGGCCGAACTCGGCACCGGCCTCCTCGGGATGCTCATCTTCGTCGACTCCTACGCCTCGACGATGATCACGGGGTCGGTGATGCGGCCGATCACGGACAAGTTCGACATCTCCCGGGAGAAACTCGCGTACATCCTCGACTCGACGACCGCCCCGACCGCGTCGGTGGCGGTCATCTCGACGTGGCTCGGCTTCGAGGTCGGGTTGATCCGCACGCAACTCCAGAGCGCGGGCGCGAACGTCGACCCGTTCGTGCTGTTCCTGCAGTCGATCCCGTTCCGGTTCTACAGCCTGCTCGCGATGGTGCTCGTGTTCGCGATCATCCTCGGGGACTTCGACTTCGGCCCGATGCAGGAGGCCGAACGCCGCGCCAGCGAGGAAGGCAAACTCGTGCGCGACGACGCCACGCCGCTCATCGAAACCCGGGAAGACGACATCGATACGCCCGACCACGTCCAGGGCGAGTGGTGGTACTTCGCCGCGCCCATCCTCGTGATGATCGGGATGACGGGGTTCTCGCTGCTGTACTCCGGGGGATTCTTCGGCGGCCGCAGTCTCGTCGACGCGCTCGGCGAAGCCAACACCGCCAACGCCATCCTCTGGGCGGCGTTCGCCAGCGCGGCGACCATCCTCGCAATCCTGGTCGGCCACGCCCGCATCGAACTCGAGGACGTCAGCGACGCCATCTTCGAGGGGTTCAAGATGGTGATGTTCCCCGTCGCCGTGCTCTCGATGGCGTGGACCATCGGCGCGGTCAGTCAGAGTCTCGGCGTCGGCCCGTACGTCGTCAGCGTCACGGAGGGCTTCATCACGCCCGAGCTCCTGCCGGCGGTCATCTTCGTGACCGCGGCGATCATCTCGTTCGCCATCGGGACGTCCTGGGGGACGATGTCCATCATCTTCCCGGTCGCCGTCCCGCTCGCGGTCGAGATCGGCGGGCCGCTGGCGGCCGCCGTCGGCGCCATCCTCACCGGATCGCTGTTCGGCGACCACTGCTCGCCCATCTCGGACACGACAGTCCTGTCCAGCATGTTCGCCGCGAGCGACCACGTCGACCACGTGAACACCCAGATTCCGTACGCCGTCCTCGCCGGTACCATCGCCACGCTGCTGTTCGTCGCAGTGGGGTACGGGACGCCCGTCTGGGCGGCGCTGACAGCCGGCGTCGTCCTCGTCGTTCTCGGGGCGTACGTCCTCTCCGAGCAGATTGAAGTCGGGGCGGTGACCGTCTACGAGAACTAGCGGCCCGGGCGTCCTAGCTGGGGGAGGGGCGTTCTCCGCCCGTTCGCGAGAAGCGTACTCCTGCTGCGCGTAGAACCCCGCTACGGCTGTGGAAGCCGCGGTTTCCTCCGCCTACCGCTGTTCACTCGCCGTTGAGTTCGATGGTCTTCACTTCGATGAGGCGGTCGTCCGCGAGGAGTTCCTCAACGACGCCGTCTGGCACCGCGGAGTCGAGGTTGTAGACGGTGAGTGCCTCCCCGCCGATGGTCTCGCGGGCGTTGAACATGCCGGCGATGTTCACGTCGTTCTCGCCGAGGACGGTGCCGATGAACCCGATGACGCCGGGTTCGTCGCGGTTGCGCGCGGCGAGCATGTGGCCGTGCGGGACGGCGTCGACGCGATACCCGTCGATCTCCACGAGCCGCGGGTCGTTGCCGGCGAACAGCGTTCCGGAGACGGCGAGGTCATCGTCGCTGTTGCCGACGGTGACCGAGACGAGGCTCTGGAAGTCCTCGCTCTGGCGGGACTTGGACTCCGTGACGTCGATGCCGCGCTCCTCGGCGACGCGCGGCGCGTTGACGGCGTTGACCTGCCACTCCAGGGGGTCGAAGACGCCCTTCTGGGCGCTGGCGGTGACGAGGTCGAGGTCCTCGTCGGCGATGTCGCCCTCGTAGCTGACCTCGATGCGCTCGATGCGGCCGTCGAACAGCTGGGCGGCGACCTTCCCAGCGGTCTCCGCGAGGCCGATGTAGGGCTCGATCCGGCCGAACGCGCTCTCGTCGACGCTCGGCGCGTTCAGTGCGTTCAACACGGGTTCGTCGTTCAGCGCGGCGACGATCTGGTCGGCTGTCGTGGTAGCGACGTGCTCCTGGGCGGCCTGCGTGGACGCGCCGAGGTGCGGCGTCGTGATGATGTCCTCCACGTCGAGCAGCGGCGAGTCCTCGGGCAGCGGCTCCTCGGCGAACACGTCGAGTGCGGCGCCCGCGAGCACGCCGTCCTCGACGGCGTCGGCGAGCGCGGCCTCGTCGACGACGCCGCCGCGCGCGACGTTCACGACGTAGCCGTCCTCGAGTTGCGCGAGTTCCTCATCCCCGACGAGACCCTCTGTCTCCTCGGTGAGCGGGACGTGAATCGTGACGAAGTCGGCGCGCGCGATGCACTCCTCGTAGTCCACGAGTTCCGCGCCGAGCTGTTCGGCGCGTTCCTCGCCGATGTAGGGGTCGTAGGCGACCAGGTCCATGCCGAGGCCGCCGAGGCGTTTCGCGACCTCCTGGCCGACGCGGCCGAGGCCGACGACGCCGAGCGTCTTCCCGTTGAGTTCCGTGCCGAGGAACTCGCCTTTCGCCCACTCGCCGTCCGTGAGGCGGCCGTGGGCCTGCGGGATGGAGCGCGCGGTGGCGAACGCCATCGCGACGGTGTGTTCGGCGGCGGCGCGCACGTTCCCCTCGGGGGCGTTCGCGACGATGACGCCGTGGTCGGTGGCGGCGTCGATGTCGATGTTGTCCACGCCGATGCCGGCGCGGCCGACGATGACCAGGTCCGGCGCGGCCTCGAAGACCGCGTCAGTGACCTGTGTGCCCGAGCGCACGATCATCGCGTTGGCGTCGCTGACGGCGTCGAGGAGCGCGTCGCCCTCCACGTCGTAGGCCGTCTCGACGTCCAGACCTGCCTCGCGGAGCCGGTCGAGACCGGCGTCCGAGATGGGGTCCGTGACGAGTACCTTCATGTCCAGTGAGTTGGCACCGCCGCAGATAAGCGTTTCACCACGAGCATGAATTGTCGGGTGTTTTGCTCCCCGGTGAATACACACGTTCGTGCAAGTTACTCGGCTCGTCCACGTAGCGTCTGTCCACGGCCGCGCCCGTTTCCGGCGGTGCTTGCCGCGGCGGCCGCCATCCGGCACCGGGACTCAGTTGCGCGAGTCATCGTTCACCGACGGCGTCACGAGCGACCGCGGCCTCGGCCTTGCGGAGGAGTTCGCCGGCCGTGCTGGTCGCACAGTCCAGGTCGGCCGCGACGTCGGCGACCGAGCCGGTACGGGGGACGTCGTAGTACCCGCAGTCCAGCCCGGCGGCGAGCGCGGCCCGCTGCCGTTCTGTCAGCGTCGCGGGCGCGTCGCCGTGGTGAAAGTCGTGGACCGACGCGATGCGGGCGTCCAGCAGCGCGGACAGGTCCTCGTGGAACGCGCCGAGCGCCGCCGCGTCGCCGACCGCCTCGAAGAGCGCAGTGCGGTCCGCGTGGAACGTCAGCGGCGGCAGGAACGCGGCGTCTGCGGCCGCTACGAGGTCCACGAGCGGGTCGGCGAACGCGTACTCGGTCTGGCGCGTGAACGCGTAGGTGCCACCGTCGCCGGTGACCAGACTCGCGTCCGCGACGGCGTCGACGGCCCCGAGCAGGTCGGTTACCGCGCACTCGGGCGCGTCGAAGAACGTCAGCGTCGTCGCGCTCCCGACCGGCCCCCAGGTCACCACGGCGGCCCGCGAGACGGCTTCGCGGTCGATTACTTCGCGGTGGAGCGGGTGTGTGAGATCGGGCGGGTACGTTGCCTCGAAGACGACGCGGTTCACGTCCGCGATGCGGGCCCGGTACCTCTTAAAAGACCGGATTGGTGCGGCGGCGCTGCCACGTGGCTGCAGCCCCGAGACGGACGCATGCAAGCCACGACTCGCACTCGGGAGGGCGATCAGCATCGACCCGAGTCGAATCGGCCCGAGTCGACAGCCGACGCGACGACGCCGGAGACGACCGTCGTCGAGGGAGCGCAGGTCGCGTACGCGGAGTACGGCGACCCCCTCGGCGACCCCGTCGTCGTTTTCCACGGGACGCCCGGATCGCGGCTCCTCGGGAAACTCTACGACGAGGCGGCCCAGGTCGCCGGCGTCCGCGTCCTCTCGTTCGACAGGCCCGGCTACGGCCAGAGCGACCCGCGGGACGGCTTCGGCGCCACGGACACGCCGGACGTGGTCGCGGGAGTTCTGGACGCCGCCGGGGTCGACTCGGCGGGCCTCGTCGCCTTCTCCGGTGG
>Ga0207851_100465_pt1 | contig 20239 bp, 19 predicted proteins | sample A23E3SouthBayCA_FD_187747 | JGI IMG/M metagenome (GOLD analysis project Ga0207851, IMG submission 187747) | Aerobic enrichment media microbial communities from Eden Landing Ponds, California, USA - A23 E3 (SPAdes) | ecosystem: Environmental > Aquatic > Marine > Unclassified | place: Emeryville... | reverse complement strand
CTGAGCGTTGAAAGCCCTCGACCAGGGCCGCACCGCGACCGCGGACGGCCACGGACCTCCCCAGCCGATTCGCTCAGACCGCCTTCGCTCATCCCTCGCACGAGTCCGTTGCGCGCATGAAAGCGCGCGACAGCGCGCGCCACCGCAGGTGGTCGGTCGGGGGTCTACTCGCCGCGCAGCTCCCGAACTCGCTCCACGTTCCACGCGAAGCTCTTGCCGTTCTCGGTGGGGGTTTCGAGGACGAGCGGCACGTCCCGGAGGTCCTCGTGAGTGACGAACGCTCGCATGCCGTCCTCGCCGATGAGGCCCTCGCCGATGTGGGCGTGTTCGTCCTTGTTCGTCCCGCACTCGTGTTTCGAGTCGTTGAGGTGGACACACTCCAGGTGTTCCAGCCCGACGACCTCGTCGAACTCGGCGACTGTCTCGTCGACCCCCTCGGGCGTCGAGAGGTCGTAGCCCGCGGCGAACGTGTGGGCGGTGTCGAGACAGATATCGAGGTCCTGCTCGGAGCGGTCGAGGACGGCGGCGAGGTGCTCGAAGTCGCCGCCGAGTTTGGTGCCAGAGCCCGCGTCGGACTCGACGAGGACGGTCACGCCGTCGGGAATCTCCAGTTCGTCGAGCGCGCTCGCGGCGTTGTCGAGACCGCCCTCGACGCCGGCGCCGGTGTGGGCGCCGAGGTGGACGTTGACGTAGCCGATGCCGAGTTTGTCGGCGGCGTCGACTTCCTTCTGCATCGAGTCGACAGACTTCTCGCGCAGGTCGTCTTTCGGGGTGCAGAGGTTGACCAGATAGGACGAATGGATGACCCACGGGCCGAGGTCGTGTTCGTCGACGAGGTCGCGAAAGTCAGCGGCCTCGTCGTCGCCGATGTTGGGGTCCTGCCAGACCTGCGGGGAGTGGGAGAATATCTGGCCGCAGTTGCCGCCGATATCGAGCTGTTCGTCGACCGCGTTGGGAACGCCCCCCGCGATGGAGGTGTGCGCGCCGATCCTGAGCATGTCTGTCGGGTCGGGACCGGCCGTCAAAGTGGTATCGAACCAGTGCGGGAGCGGCGCGGCGAGCGCCGGCGGCTCACAGAAGGGTTGCGACGGTGGCGCCGAGCGCGAACCCGATCAGGAGCAAGAGGAGCTTCGGCAACAGCCACTCGACGCGGCGCTGTGACTCGGGCGTGCGCGTGAGCGCGTCGGCGGTCCAGCGGAGGGCGCGCCCGCCGAGTCGTCCGGCCGCCGCGCCGGCCCGCGCGAACCCTGCGATCAGGCTCCCTCCGAGGTAGGTGACGAACCGGGCGGCCTCCCACGCGGGGTCGCTCGCCGGGTCGGTCCCGCCCGCGCCTCCACCGCCGGCACCGCCGCCGGCACCGGACGCCGTCGCACTCGCGGCCCCGCTCGCACTCGCTGTCCCGCTCTCGGTCGCTCCACTGGCACTCGCCGTCGGACTGTCGTCGTCGGTCGCGCTTTCGGCCGATTCGTCTTCCCTGTCCACGCCGGCGAGGTCGGCGAGCAGGTCGTCGTCGACGGACTTCAGATCGGGCGTCTCGACACCCCCCAGATCCGGCGTCGCGCCGGCGTCGAAGGTGCGCTTGCGGCGGAACCGGACGCGAGTCGTCCGCCCGTCCCAGTCGGTCATCACGATCGCTTCGCCGTCGGCCAGGTCCTGCACCTCGTCGGCGGCGTCCGACCCCAGGATCCGCGAGACGACGGCGGTGTCGTTGTCCCAGGTCAGGCGGTGCCAGACCAGCCAGTCGCACTGGGTGATGTACTCCTTCGAGACCGAGGCCGGGCGCTGGGAGAGCGCACAGACCCCGAGCCCGCGCTTGCGGCCGCGCTTGGCGACGCGAACGAGTGTCTTCCCCACGTCGTCGAGCCCACCCCCTTCCGGGATGAACTCGTGTGCCTCCTCGACGAGCAGGAGGAAGGGCGTCCGCGCCTCGGCCGCGCGGGCGAACAGCGCCTCGACGACGGCGCCGACGACCTCCCGACCTTCGTCGGGGTCGCGATAGCCCGAGAGGTCCAGAATGACGGGAACCTGTCGGTCGAGCGCGACGCTCGCGAGGCGCTCGGCGTGGGCGGTCGAGACTTGCAGGTCACAGCGGTCGTCGCCGCCGACGTGGAGCAGTTCGAACGACTCCTTGAGGCCGTAGTACTCGCCGTCGGCGTCGACGACCAGCATGGGCGCACCCGCGGCGAGCAGCTCCTCGGCGACGACGCTCGCGGTGTTGGACTTGCCGCTGCCGGACTTGCCCGTGACGAACCCGCGGCCGGTCAGCACCTCGATGGTCGGCATCGAGAAGCCGTCCTCCGAGAGCGTGATCGCGTCGGGCGTGTCGGCCATCTGCACCGGAATAGGCGGCCAACCGGTAAATGCTTCGTGGCGAGGAGTCGCGTCCGACATCTCCCCGGACACCGCTCCCGGCGCGGCCGTCCACGATGCTCGTCCTCCGGTTCGAGAACGCAACTATTTGATCGGGGCGTAGGTTTATTGCATATCGCGGCCCTACACGAGCGCATGGCAGAGTCCGATCCGGGGGTCGAGGCGTGGGTCGAACACACGAGCGCGTTCGACAGGGTGCGGTCGGTCGCGGGGGCGCTCTCGGAGCCGCGGACGCCGTCGTGGATCGCCGCCGAGGCGGCCGTCTCGGAGAACACCGCGCGCGGCCATCTCGACCGGCTCGTCGAACTGAACGTCCTCGTCGAAGTCGGCGGCGAGGGCGCGACGCGGTACGCGCCGGACCCGTTGCACGCCCGGCTCGCGACGCTGCGCGAACTCGTCGCGGAGTACGACCACGACGGGCTGGTCGCGCTGAAGGCCGACCTCCAGACCGAAATCGAGGAGTGGCGCGCCGCGTACGGCGTCGACTCGCCGACCGAACTCCGCGAGCGCGCCGCCGAAGCCGATACCGCCGCGGAGACCTCTGAGATCCGGCGGACGGCCAGCGACTGGGAACTGGTGACCTACCGGCTCGGCATCGTCGACGACGCCATCGAGAACTACGCGGTCTACACTCGCGACGGGGCGACACCGGCCTGAGATGGGTGGACGCGGACCGACCGACGACGCCGCGGTGCGGACCCATCGCGCGTTCGGAGCGATCCGACGGGAACTCGACCGCAATCCCATCGTGACGAGCGCGCGGGGGTTCCCGCCGGACGCCCACGCGACGGTCGAGGCCGAAATCGACGCCGACCGACTCGAGGGTGCCGTCGGCGACGCGACGCTCACCGTGCGCTGGTACGACGGCGAGTCGGGCGACCGGCCCGAGTTCTCCTTTCACTACAGCGACGACGCGGGAGCGGATTTCGGCTGGCATCACGAACCGAACCCGCACGTCGAGGGCTGGGGTCACTATCAGGAGCGGCCGGACGCTTCGGCGGCGTACGACTACGAACCCCACTCGTTCGCGATGCTCGTGCCCTCGCGGGTGGTCTGGGCGGTCACGTCTCGACTGCGAGAGCGACTGGCCGAGCGCGGGTGAGGTGGCTCCGGGGCTCACGGCAGCCTCCCACCGGCCTCCCGCCAGTAGACTTTTGCCGCCGCCAGCGGACCCGTCGGTATGGCCTTGACCGACGGCGTGAGCGAGCGCGTTCAGACTGTCCTGGGCACGCGCGCGGTGGTCGGCGTGGCTGTGCTCACGGTCCTGTTGACCTGTGCCTTCCTCGGCGTCCTCGCGTTCGTCAGCGGCGCCGACCCCGACGTGGGGTCGCGCCTGCCCTTCTACGTGCTCGCGATGGCCGTCGTCTTCGTCGCCGCCGTCTTCCGCCTCGACGACCGCGAGCGCGGCGCGCGGGCCGTTCTCTCCTCGGTGGCGGCCGTCGCCGTCGCCGCCTTCGTCCTCGTCGCCCTTGCCACCGAGGGCGTGATCTACGCCGTCACCGACCCGGACGAGATCGTCGCCTCGCAGGTGCTGGTGTACTTCGTCGCCGCCGCGCTCATCTGCACCGGCGTCGGGGTCTGGGGCCTGCGCCACTGGCGCGAGTTCGCGGGCGAGTAACTCCGTCGGTTTGCCAGCGTCGGTATTCGGCGCGCCGCCAGCGTCGGCGCGCCCCGCGAAAGTCGTGAGAAGAGCCGTTCAGTCGTCCGCCGGGGCGGGCTCCGTGGGTTCCCAGTGCTCGACGTCGGGCGCTTCGAACAGGTCCGTCGAGAGGTAGCGCTCGCCGGTGTCGGGGAGGACGACGACGACGAGGTCGTCGGGGCGCTCACTGGCCACGTCGCTCGCGGCGGCGAGCGCGGCGCCGGCCGAGACGCCGGCGAGGATCCCCTCCTCGCTCGCGAGGCGTCGGGTCGTCTCGACCGCCCGCTCGTGCTCGACGGCGCGAACCTCGTCGATCAGTTCGGTCCGCAGTATCTCGGGGATGAACCCGGCGCCGATACCCTGAATCGAGTGCGAGCCGGGGTCGCCGCCCGAGAGGACGGGCGAGTCGGCGGGTTCGACGGCGACGGTATCGACGGCGGCGTTCTCGACTTCTTTGAGGTACTCGCTGACGCCGGTGATCGTCCCCCCTGTGCCGACGCCGGCGACGAAGACGTCCACGTCGCCCTCCGTCGCGTCCCAGATTTCGGGGCCGGTCGTATGGCGGTGGGCTTCGGGGTTGGCGATGTTCTCGAACTGACTGGCGACGACGCCGCCCCGCTCGTCGGCGATGGTCGCGGCGGCCTCGTTCGCGCCGGTCATCCCCTCGTCGGCAGGAGTGAGCACGACCTCCGCCCCGAGCGCCGCGAGGAGCGCGCGCCGTTCCTCGCTCATCGATTCGGGCATCGTGAGCACGAGGTCGTAGCCGCGTGCGGCGCAGGCGGTGGCGAGGCCGATGCCGGTGTTGCCGCTGGTGCCCTCGACGACGAGGCCGCCGGGTTCCAGTTCACCCATGCGCTCGGCGCGGTCGAGCATGGCGGCGCCGATGCGGTCTTTGACCGAGCCCGCGGGGTTGAACGACTCGACCTTGCCGGCGAGGTTGTCGGCGAAGGCGTCCAGCCACACCAGCGGTGTGTCGCCGACCTCCTCGGTGATGTCGTCTGCGATAGCCATCGTTCCGGACGTGGGCCGCGACGGGCATGGGCAGTCGCCCTCAACATCGGGGGTGTTGAAGCGCGGAGCGGAAAGGAGACTGCGTCGAGCGGGGCAGAGAGCACACCCTGACGAGCGGGGCAGAAACACACCCTGACGAGCGGGGCAGAAACACACCCTGACGAGCGGGGCAGAAACACACCCTGACGAGCGGGGCGGAGAGCATACCGCGTCGAGCGAAGCGAGACGCGGTTTCGCCGTCAGAGCAAGCTCTGACGAGCCTCGCGGCGTGCCACGCCGCGAGACACCGGACGCGAGCGAACGGAGTGAGCGCGCCGTCCGGCCTTTTTGGTCCAGCTTTTTCGAGGAGTGGTACCCGCAGCGAGCCAGCGGCTCGCGAGGACACCCGACGACGAAAAAGGTGGTCTGCGGAGTTTTTCCCCATGTTTTTGCGGCGGAGAGTTCCTCGCGCGCCCCCGGCGCGCGAGGAACTCTCCGCCGCAAAAAGTGGGTACGAACTCTCCGCCGCAAAAAGTGGGTGTTATACCACGTCACCGCGGACGCTCGCGCCCTCGGCGTCGGCGCGGGCGGCCCGGACGGCGTCGGCGGCCGCGGCGGCCTCGTCGGGGTCGGCGCCGAGCATCTCCAGCGAGTCGGCGAGCGTGGGGAAGACGAACTCGCCGTCGCGCAACTTCTGGAAGGCCTCCTCGCTTCGGCGGCCGTCCACCCAGAGGCAGGCCCCGCGCGGGTCGAGGACGTTCTCGTAGGTCTCCCGCGCGAGCGCACCCTCGAGTCGCTGGGTGACGTTGTCGTCGAAGGAGGCGTTGCACACTTCGAGGTGGACCGGTTCGTCGCCGTCGAGGAGGTGGGCGGCGAGGCACTTCTCGGGGGCGGCGTAGCCGTTGGCGTTGGCGCGGACGTAGTCGGGGTACTCGGCGGCCCAGTCGGCGCGGACGGTGTCGCCGATCCCTTCGACGCCGAGCGCCGGATCCGGCCCGTCGGTCGCCCCGGCCCCGTCGCTCGCGCTCTCGTCGCCCAGCAGGATGTCCTTGGTGAGATAGACGTCGAGGCGCTCGACGGGGTCGAGGCCGAGCGCGGCGTCGCCGGAGACCCACACCTCGCGGACGGGGACGGGCATGCGCTCGTCTTCGACGGTCGCGACGATCTCCTCGACGCGCTCGACGGCCTCGCTGCGCGGCAGGTCGCTCATCGCTCTCCTCTATCCGGGCGAGGGGGAAAACGGTTTCTCAGCGCCGCGAAGGAGCGCGAGACAACCCGTGTCTGGCGTTCGTTACGCTATACTGACAGCCCGAATTTCAACACCCGTAATCGCGTGCGCAGTTTTAAGACGGCGCTTGCGGAAGGTCGACCGATGCGGCTACGGACCCGTCTGGCGCTCGCGTTGCTGGTCGCGGCCGTCGTGCTGTCAGCGACGTCGCTGGTCGGGTTCGCGCTGTATCGCGACGCGGTCACCGACCAGGAGCGGGCCGCGCTCCAGCAGACGAGCGACACCGTCGCGATACAGCTCGAGACGCTGCTCGCCGAGAAGTCCGACGTGGTGCGCCTGTGGGCCCAGCAGCCGGAACTCGAGTCCCACGGGACGATCGAACAGCGCGGGGCGCTGTCGACGTTCGTGCGACAGACGGCCTTCAGCGGCGCGTCGGTCGTCGCCGCCAACGGCACCATGACCGGGATCTACGCCGAGGGGCTCTCCGGAGAGGACGAGGCCGGCCTCACGGGGCGGTCGTTCGGTCACCGACGCTACGTTCGCGAGGCGCTGGACGGGCACACCTACGTCAGCGACCCCGTCGCCGCCGAGAGCGGTAACCGGATCGTGACGATCAGCACGCCGATCTACGGGTCCTCCGGCATCGAGGGGACGCTCAACGCCGCGTTCCACCTCCGGGAGGGCGACATCGTCTCGGTCGCGGGGGCGAGCGCGACGGACACTCGCGGGATCCGGATCCTGGCCGACGACGCGCCGGTCCACGCGGTCGGGCCGACGAACGCGACCGGCGCGCTCGTCGCGAACGCGTCGGTCGGGGACACCGGCTGGACCGTCTCGGCGACCAAGACGCAGGGCGCGCTCGAGGAACGCCTCTGGCCGGTCACGCTGATGCAACTCGGTGCGTTCGCGTTCGTTCTCGGCTCGATCGCCGTTTTCGGGCTCTGGCTCTACCGCGAGTACGTCGGCAACTTCGAGCGCCTTCACGGCGGCTTCGGGTCGCTGGTCGCGGGCGAGTTCGGAACGACCGTCGCCCTGCCGGGCGCGACCGAGTGGGACGAACTCGAGGACGGGTTCAACGAACTCAGCGAGACGCTCGCGCGCCGCCGGACCGAGGTGACCGTCCTCAATCGCGTGCTCCGGCACAACCTCCGTAACGCGATGACCGTCGTCGTCGGCAACGCCGACCGCATCGCCGCGCGGACCGACGACGAGACCGTCGCGGACGACGCCCGCCGGATCCGCCAGCGCGGCGAGTCGCTGCTCGAACTCGCCGACCACGCCCGCTCGGTCGAGTCCTCGCTCGACGGCCCGCCCGACGCGACCACCGCCCGGCCGGTCGGCGACGTCTTCGAACAGGTGGTCGACGGGATCGCCGAGGAGTTCCCGACCGCCGACGTGCGCATCGAGGCGGTCCCGGCGGACGCGACCGTGCGCGGTGCCGACTTGCTCGTCGTCGCGCTCGACGAACTCGTCCGGAACGCGCTGGTCCACGGCGACGACCCGACTGTCACCCTCGTCGCGAGCGCCGTCGACGCCGGCACCGAGACCGACGTCGACTCCGACGTCGTTCGGATCGCTGTCGGCGACGACGGCCCTGGCCTCCCCGCGATCGAGCGGCGCGTACTCACCGAACCGTTCGTCGAGACGCCGACCGAACACGGTCGCGGGCTCGGCCTCTGGCTGGTCAACTGGCTCGTCGACCGCCTCGACGGCGATATCGACGTCACCATCGCCGACGGCACCGCCGTCGTCGTCACCGTCCCGCGCGCCGCCGAGGCCCTCGAGTCCGATCCGGTCCAGTCCGCCGAAGACGACTGACAGCCGTTCGCCCGGGGACGACGCTGCGCCCGCGAACGAAACCCTCACACGCCTCGCCCGGATAGGGGTGAGCGATGGACTGCGACAAGTGCGGCGAGCCGGCGGTGATGCACGCCGCCTACTCGGGACTCCACCTCTGTGAGGCGCACTTCTGCCGCTCGGTGCGAACGCGGGTTCGCAGTCGGATCCGCGAGGACGCTCTCGTCTCCGACGGCGCCGCGCCCGACGACCCCGAGACCTGGGTGGTCGGCCTCTCCGGCGGGAAGGATTCGGTCGTGCTGACGGAGATCCTCCACGACACCTTCGCCGCGGATCCGCGGATCGAACTCGTCGCGCTCTCGATCCACGAGGGCATCGAGGGCTACCGCGACGAGAGCCTCGACGCCTGTCGCGAACTCACCGCCGACCTCGACCTGCGCCACGAGGTCGTCTCCTACGCCGAGGAGTTCGGCGTGCGGATGGACGACGTCGTCGAGGACGACCCGGAGGGGATGGCCGCCTGCGCCTACTGCGGCGTCTTCCGCCGGGACGTGCTCGAACGCTACGCCGAGGAACTGGGTGCCGACAAGCTCCTGACCGGCCACAACCTGGACGACGAGGCCCAGACCGCGCTGATGAATTTCTTCGAGGGCGACGTCGCGCAGATGGCCAACCACTACGACGCCTCGCTGGGCCCCTTCGAGGCGACCGGCGACGGCCCCACCGAGCGCGCGCGGCGCACGCAGGACCACCACGTCCCCCGCGCCAAGCCGCTCCGGGACGTGCCCGAGAAGGAGGTCGCCCTCTACGCCCACCTCGAAGACCTGCCCGCCCACATCACGGAGTGTCCCCACGCCGAGGAGGCGTACCGCGGGGAGATCCAGGAGCTGCTCCTCGGGATGGAGGAGAACCACCCCGGCACCCGACACTCGATCCTCGCGGGGTACGAGCAACTGGCCGCGCTCGCGGCCGGGGCCGTCGGCGGGCCCGACGGCGCGGACTACGGGGAGTGCGACCGCTGTGGCGCGCCCACAGCGCGTGAGTTCTGCCGGAAGTGCGACTTGCTCGACGCGCTCGCGGTCTGATTTTGCGCTGAAGTGCCGCCCTCCAGGCGGCGTCGTCACTCGCGGGGCGAAAACGAAAGGAAGTGAGTCGTCCGACGAGGGGTCTCCAGGCCGTGTCGGACGGGCGACGGTCGAATCAGTCGGGCCGAATGACGTCGAGACCGTTGTTCTTCTCGAGGTTGTCGCGGCCGCCGTCGGTGTGGCCGTAGCCGTGGTCGCTTCCGCCGCGAGTGCTCTGGTCGGCGGCGAACTCGTCGTCGAGGTTCTGGCTGGCGTCGAAGGACGTGTCGTCCACGTCACTGAGCGCTTCGCGCGACTGGTTGGCCTGCTTCTGGGTCGTCGCACCGAGGACCTGCGCGGACTTGACGCCGGTCATGATGGCCATGACCCGCACCTTGCCCTTGTACTCCTCCTGGATGCGCGCGCCCCAGATGACGTTGGCGCTGGCGTCCAGGCGCTCGGTGATGTTCTGGGCGATGCCCTCGGACTCTTTGAGCGAGAGGTCGGGGCCGCCCGTGATGTGGACCAGCCCGCCGGTGGCGCCGCGGTAGTCGACGTCCAGCAGCGGGTGGTTCATCGCGTCCTTGACGACCTCCTCGGTCTTGTTCTTGTCCTGGGTCTCGCCGACGAGCATCACCGCGACGCCGCCCTGGTTCATGATGGCGGTCATGTCGGCGTAGTCCAGGTTGATGAGCGAGGGCTGGGTGATAGTCTCCGAGATGCCCTTGACCGTCTCGGCGATGATCTGGTCCATCACGGAGAAGGCCTTGCCGATGGGCAGGTTCGGGACGTAGTCCAGCAGGCGGTTGTTGTCGAGGACGATGATCGAGTCGGCCTCGTTGCGGAGGTTCTCGAGTCCTTCCTCGGCTTTCACCGTGCGGGCGCGCTCGACGTTGAACGGCGTCGAGACCATCCCGACGACGATGGCGCCCTGGTCTTTGGCGATGTTCGAGACGACCGGCGCGGCGCCGGTCCCGGTCCCGCCACCCATGCCGGCGGTGACGAAGACGAGGTCGGCGTCGCCCAGGACTTCCTCGATGGTGCCCTGTGCCATCTCGGTGGCGCGTTTGCCCATCTCGGGGTCGCCACCGGCGCCGAGACCGCTCGTCAGCGACTTGCCGACGAGGATCTTCGTGTCGGCCTCGATCATCTGCAGGTGCTGTTTGTCAGTGTTGATGGCGATGGTGTCGGCCCCGTCGACGCCGATGTTGTACAGGCGGTTGACGGTGTTGTTGCCGGCGCCGCCACAGCCGACGATGACGATCCGCGGGTCGCCGAACCCGTCGCCGTCGGCGTCCATCTGCTGCTGTTGCTCCTGTTCTTCCTCGTCGCGTTCGAGGGCTTCTTTGACGATGTCCTGCATCGTTAGGCCCTCTGCCAGCTACGGCGCTTTCGCTTCTCGGAGGGGCGCTCTTTCGTGCCCTCCTGTTCGTTCAGTTTCTCGCGGACGGCCGCACGGATGGCCTCGCTCCGATTGGGGTACTCCCCGGTCTCGACCATTCGTTCGACCTCTTCGATCTGCTGCTTCGGAATCCGTAGTGTCACACGCTCCATGTTTTGATCGTTCCCCTTTGGGTAAGACGAGTCCGCCGGAGTGTCGGCCGGCGCGTCTTACACGGCGACTTCGACCGCCCGAGCGACGTAATCGCACGACAGCGCGGGGATGACCCCCGCGCGCCGTCCCGTGTAAGACGACCGTCTTACGCAGAAATTACATCTGGGGGATGGATTATAAAGGTTACGGCGAGTGTATGACACTGGGGCGTTTACGGCGGTAAACGCCTTCTGCAGTGCGTTTACGCCGGTTCAGGTCTGGTCAAGCACGTCCGCTGCGGGTGTCCGTCGGCCGCAACTGGGGCAGAATCCCCAGTCCGACCGGAGCTCGTCGCCGCAATCGCAGAACACGCGGTGGGACGCCTTCTCGCCGCAATTCGGGCAGTAAACGTGCCCAGCGGAGACGTTTTCGCCACATTGGGAGCACGTATTACTCGCGTCGTCACCGGCGTTTTCGTCGGGCGCGCGCTCCGTCTTACGACCGGTGGCGTCGTGTGACGACTCGTCGGTGCGCGCGTGTGACGCGTCCGTCGACACGTCCGACGACCCCGCGGAATCGCCGTCGAGAGCGATGTTTACGTTGATATCCTGCGGCTGGGACGGCGTAAACGAGCCGTCGAGTCTGTCGGCGATGATGTCGTCGACGCGCTCGGCGATGAGGTCGTCGATGGAGTCGTGCCCGCTCTCGTCCGGGACGGGCGACGAAGTCGTCGCCGCTGTCGCGCTCGTGTCCGACGTGTCTTCGAGGTACTCCCGCAGGGCCTCCCGCATAATCTCGCTCTTCGAGGCGTCGAACGCCTCGAGTTGCTCGATGAGGTCGTCGTCCGCGCGGAAGGTGATCTTGCTCATCCGACTCGTCATACAGGTTGTCTCCCGGGTATTTCAATCTTCCCGCGCGTCTGACGGCCGTCCGCCGCGCGGCCGACGAACGGCGTCCGACGGGGTCGAATGATAACCGTTAAGTCCGACACAACGGCTACGTTGAGACGCGCCCGCCCTTAGCTCAGACTGGTAGAGCAGTCGACTGTAGATCGACTTGTCCCCCGTTCAAATCGGGGAGGGCGGACTCGGTTTTCTGCCGAACTACGACAGACAGCGGCGCGTTCAGCGCCGCGCCGCCGGGAGATCGCCTGCGAACCGACCGGGAAGCCCGGTGACCGCTCCGCGTCAGGTCTCGCGTCGAGCCTCCTCGTTCGACTGTCCGGGGCCGGCGCTCGGTTACGCTGACGATACGTGCCGAAATGTTACCAAATTGTGATAGAATGATTGATAATCTCGCTCTCGCTGTATCGAAGCATTATGGCGATCGAACGGGGGAAGGACGATAGTGGGGTCGGGTCCGGCGAGGGTCGGATACTGAAACGACGACAGCTACTGGCCAGCGCCGGTGTCGTCACCGGTGCGATCCTCGCCGGGTGCACCGACGGCGGATCGAGTGACGCGGACGGTCAGAGCGGCGATCCGAGCGACGGTGTGTTCGACGGTGGCGACGGTACCACCGCTGGCGCCTCCGACGCGACGACGAAGCCGACAGCCGGAACGGAGACGGCGACCCGGACGGAAATCCGGACCGTCGCCGAGACGGCGACAGAGGGGCGAACTCGGACGGCGACCGACACGGAAGTCCGGACGCCGATCGACACGGACGCCCGGACGGCGACCGAGACGCCGACGCGGACCGCGACTGACACGCCGACGCGGACGGCGACCGAGACGACGACGCAGACGGCGGCCGGCACGCCGACCCAGACGGCCACCCGGTCAGCCACTCCGACGGCGACCGAGACGCCGGCCGGGACGGGCTGTGGCGACGTCGCTCCGGTGTTCGAGGATTCGGTGAGCATGCAGGGGACGATGACTCACCCGGAGGACGGGACCGTGGAGATAGACGGGCGCATGCACGAGAGCGACCAGTACTTCCGGTTCGACCACTCCGACGCGCAGGTGATCGAACTCTACGAGATCGACGGCGAATTTTACGTGGTGAACGAGGAGGGCTGTTACAGGTTCCAGTCGGTTCCCGGCGGCGGCTACTCCATCGCGGACGACGAATACCGGGACGCGGCCTTCTGGGACGACAGGGAGCCCGACGGGACCGCGGAGGTCGACGGCAAACAGATGGTCGTGTACGAAGACCGGGTCGAGACGGAGTCGTACGATTACGACCTCACCATCTACGTGAACTGCGCGACCCGGTACATCTATCGCGTCGACCAGTACGTGCCCTCCGAGGAGTCGTCGGCCGAGGTCTATTACGACTGGGGCGGCGCCGATCCCGTCGAACCACCGGAGATGGACTGCCGCTCGGCCTGAGACGGGGACACTCCCGAGACGAACGAGCCGGGAGGCGGGGACTCGCTTCGTCGACGACTGCGAACGCACAGCACCGCGACCGGAGCGCGCCGGTCGCGTGTCACTCGGCGTTCGCGGCGGGTTGGATGGTTCTGACGCTGCCCTCGCGGATGGGCTCGCCGATGTCTTCGCTCCGGGTCGGCTCGACGCCGGTGAGGCGCTTGAACCGGACCGTCGCGGCCTCGGCGCGGTTGTGGCTCGTGCCGGCGACGCCGACCAGCGCCTGTTCCGGCATCTGGACCTCAGAGGCGGTGAGTTCGGCGAGGTGCTGCCAGTCGCCGTCCTCGCCGGTCTCCGAGGTGTAAGCTCGGAACACGACACCGTCGCGGACCAGCCGGAGCCAGTCGTGATACGGTTCGCCGACGTCGCGTGCGCGCTGGTGTTTCCCGAGGTCCGAAGTCAGGCTCCGCGCCTCGAGGCCGTCGTGGGGCCGCCACTGGAGGGTCGTGGCGCCGTTCGGCCGCCGTCGAAGCATGACGTTTCTCGCCTCGGCGTTGGTCGTCGGTCGGACCATGAGACCGCCTTTCGCCCAGCTGTGAGTGTCCTCGACCAGCGGGACGTTCACGCGGACGTCGAAGTCGCCGGTGACGGGTTCGTAATAGAAGTGGCCCTGGTCGGTCTGGTTCCAGATGTCGTCGCCGCCGGCCTCCATCTCGACGACGGTGTCGGTCGGGCGGAGCACCTGCGAGAAGCGAAAGCGGGCGCCGCCGGCGGGACTGTCGCCCACGTCGACGGTCCAGCCGTGACTCTCGGCGATGTTCCGGACGATCGAGAGCCCGAAGCCGGTGCCCGAGCGTGTGGTGGTGAACCCGCGCTCGAAGACGTCGTCGGCCACGTCCGACGGGAGTCCCGCTCCGTCGTCGTCGACCGCGAAGCCGTCCTCGAGCGCGACGACGCGGACGGTCACCTCGGCGTCGCCGACGTCGCCGTCCGCGGCGACGCCGGCGGCAGGGCGACTGCCCGTCGTCCCGTGCTCGGCGCTGTTCTGGAAGAGGTTCTCGAGCAGTCTGCGGAACTGGTCGGGGTCGGCTCTGAGGCGCATCTCGCCGTCGACGTCGAGGCGCGCGCCGCGCGTGTCCGCAGTGGCCCAGGCCTCGCGGGCGACCGACCCCAGGTCGACGGGGGCCTCCTGCGGGTCGGTCCGCCCCTGCAGGATGGACGCCTTGACCTCGTCGACCAGCGACTCGATGCGATTCAGCGCGCCCTCGCATTTCTCGATGGCCCGCTCGTCGGGCGACCGCTTGAGCACGTCGAGGTAGCCGATGGCGATGGTCAGCGGGTTGCGCAGGTCGTGGGTGAGGACCTCCGCGAACTCCTCCAGGCGCTGGTTCTGACGCTCGAGCTGGCGTTCGCGCTCGCGCCGTTCGGTGACGTCTCGCGCGGAGACGATGAGCGAGAGCACGTCCCCCTCGTCGTCGGTGACGGGGCGGATGACGCCGGTGACGCTGTGGGTCTGCCCGTCCGAGTCGGTGAAATCGGCTTCGTACTCGACGTACTCGCCGTCGGCCGCCCGCTCGACGTTCTCGCGGACGGCGGGCCGCAACTCCGCCGACCACCACGGCGTCTCCCAGAACGGCTCGCCGCGGATGTCCGCGAGGTCGGCGTCGACGTAGCTCATCGCCGTCTCGTTGACGTCGAGGACCGCCCCGTCGGTCTCCAGCGATCCCACCAGGATGTTCGGGTCGTCGAACAGCGCGTCGAACCGCCGCTCGTACCGTCGCGAGTCCGCGTCGGTCCGCTGTTCGTCGCGTTCGTTGCCCATGATCGATTCCGGAGTACCCCCTCTTCTACGTCGCGTCGTAAAAATTACGGTGGCGGAACCGACGCCACCGCCGACGCCCGCTGTCAGCGCCGTCGGAGGATCCGCGCGACGACGACGCCGAGCGCCGCGACCAGCGCCGCCGTCAGCAAGCGGGCAGCCACGGCAGGGGCCGGGGCGCCGTTGACCAGCCCCAGCACGCCGATACCGAGGAACAGCGCCGCGATCGCCCCGTGGAATCCGACGACCAGCGCCGAAGTGATCTCGACCATGTCTGTCTCTTGGTCGGTGTCGAACATAACTCGCAACGCCGATTATGTTGGGTGTCTCCCGCGACGACTCCCGTGACGACCTCTCCGTGACGGCGACCGTCGCCCCGGTGACTGTTCTGAGTTGACGAGCGGAACAGGCCGAGTGTTCCCGGGCACGATTCCGCGGCGGTTCCCGCGCTCGTCACCGCCGGAACGGAACTGACTCGCCGAACCATTCTATATATTATAAATATCATATGTCGTGTCTTCGGACGGAACGGTATCCGGATCCTCTCCCGTGTGACGGCACAGTTCCGTTCGGTGGCGACGGGGCCGACACCGGTCCGGTCAGCGAGCGCTGAGCGGGTATATATAGGGCGACAAACCGCACGCAGTCGGTGGGGTGGGATGGTGTGAACGATCCTTGCGCTTTTTACTGGGACACTCCCTCTGAATGGACGTGGTCACGATGGGCGTCTTGGAGAGGGCGAAACGCGCGTCGGGGTTGTCGTCTCCCGAGACGTTACCGTATCTATGTGTCGAATGTGACACGAGGTTCGACGTCCAGTATCACACCTGCCCGGTCTGTGGTAAGTACGACGTCCGCCGTGCGAAGTGGGTGTCGTGCTAGGCCGTCGCCGCGCGGCGACGGTCGGGCGGCGACCCAGGCCTGCCCGAAGCCGAGCGCGCGTGCCCTGCGACCCACGTGACCCGGGGCCGACCGACGGCCTGCAACTTCCCGTTATTTATTGCTCCGATCGACGTGAGGCGACTGCCGTAGCCATCGCACCATCTCCGCTCCTCGCCGCAGGCACCTGCCATCGACAGGACGTTCGAGCGCCGTCGCACGCGCGAATACGCAAAGTCTATGGCGGTTGGTAACACACAGCCTCGTAACGCACTCGTCGCCGCTCAGACTCGGGTCCACGAGTTGATCGGTGCGACCGAGACACAATGACGACGGACGAACCCGAAACGTCGACGTCATCCCTCGAACCGAGTCAGCGAACGGTTCACCGCGACTGGACCGAGTACGACCATCCGACGACGGCCATCGTCGAGGGGGTCGCCGAACTGCTGGATACCGACCCGATGGAGGCTCCACCGCTCCACGACTACGTCGACACGGACGCGTTGCACGCGCTCGTCACTGCGCCGACCGACGGGGCGACGGTGACCGTCTCGTTCACCTACGGACGTGTTCGCGTCCTGGTCGACAGCGACGGCGACCTGACACTCTTCGATCGCCCCGACGAGCGGGCCCAGTCCGACGAGTAGGTCCGCCGGACGAGCGGGTCCGACTCGACGGAGTGTCCCGTTCGAGCCGACGTGTCCGTTCGACCTGTCGACGGTACGAACGTTTTTACCGGAGGAGGAACCACTCGGGCACACATGGTCGAGGCGTTCGCGGTCGCCAGCGGGAAGGGGGGAACGGGCAAGACGACGAGCACGCTGGCACTCGGGATGGCGCTGGCCGAGGAGTACGACGTGACGGTGGTCGACGCGGACATGGGGATGGCGAACCTGCTCTTTCACGCCGACCTCGAGGCGGTCGAGACGACGCTGCACGACGTGCTCGTCGAGGGCGGCGCGCCGGTCGAGGCGGCGGTCTACGAGCGCCACGGGCTCTCGGTGGTGCCCTGCGGGACGAGCCTCGCGGACTTCGCGGCGGCCGACCCCACGCGCCTGCGCGAGGTGGTCGCCACGCTCGCCGCGGACACCGACGTGATCTTGCTGGATTCGGCGGCGACGCTCTCCAGTCGCGCCGCGGTCCTGCCCGTGGTCCTCGCCGACCGCGTCGTCGTCGTCCTCGAACCGACGATCCCCTCGCTGTCGGACGGTCTGAAGGTACAGGAGTACGCCACCTCCTACGACACCGACACCGCGGGGATCCTGTTCAACAAGGTCCGCGACGACGACGCGATCTCGCGGATCGCACCGAAGGCCGAACGCTACTTCGAGGGGCCGACGCTCGCGACGGTGCCGGCGAGCGAGGATGTCCGCGCGGCCCGGAGGGCGGGACGACCACTGGTCGCACACGCGCCCGCGTCCGAGGCCGCGGCGGCCTACCGCGAGGCCGCCCGCCGGCTCGACGTTCGCGACGGCGACTCCGGGACCGTCGCCGACCGCTTCCGGAGCGCGGTCGTCCCCGAGTCGCCATGAAGCTCCCCCGGGGACGCCTCGTGCGCTCGCGCGTGGTCACGGACCCGCGGACCGTCCTCGTCGACGCGCTCGACCGGGAGACGACCGGCTACGCCGTCCTCGAGCCGCAGGGCGCGCTCCTCCTCGACGGCGAGGGTCGCGGGATCGTCACCTTCGAACGCGGCGTCCCGGTCGCCGCCTACCACACCGGCACGGGGCGGGGCGGACCGCCCGCACTGGCCGACCTCGCCGCCGAAGGACCCTATCGGCTGGAGCTGTTCGCCGTCGATCCCGGCGACCTGGACCGCGTTCACGCCCGCGACTCGTTCCGCGTCCCGCCCGGGATGGCCGCGGAGCGCCTCGTCGGTGACCCGACGCTGGCCGAGCGGACGCGCGAAGCGGCGTCACCGGCGCGTGCCGGGTCGCGCGGAGACGACGCCGGCCGGGACCGCAGTGGTGCCGGCGCCGACGCCGCGTCGACAGACGACCCCGACCGCGGGAAACCAGATACCGACGGCGTGCGCACCGGGGACCGGCCGGTCGGCGCGGTCGAGGCTTTCCTCGACGACGAGGAGAAGGTCGCGGCGATCAGAGAAGAGGCGCGCGAGGAGGCCGAGGCCCGGGCCGCCGAGTGGGGGTTCGGTCGCGAGACGGGGCCGTGACTCTCGGGGGATAGTAAATGGCGATTGTGACGACGTAACACGCAACAATTGGACGGTTTTGTCACAACCCTTTTTTATACATCTACACTCCACCGAGTCGGAGGAAACGCGATGAAACGAACGCTCGCGGTCCTGGCGATACTGGTGGTATCGGTGCTGTCGCCGATGGCGGCGATGGCGACGACCAATCAAGAGGCACAGGCCTACAGTGGCAGCCACGTCTCCTTCGAGACGGAGAGTAACGCTGTCGTCAACTACACCGTCGACGGGACGGAGACGTTCGAGTCGGTCCGGGTGGACTCACAGTCCAGCGCCCGCTCGGAGTTCGGCATGGACGCGTCGGCGAATCTCTCGCTGTTCGCGAACATCACCGGCGCCGCGCTTTCGCTGCAGTCACAGAGCGAGGCGCAGGCGCGGGCGACGGTGACGACCGAAAGCGGCGCGACCATCGACGCGAACGACAACGGTCACGGTTCGCTCGTCGTGACCGCCTCGGACGATTCGCAGTACGTCGTGCTGAACACGAGCGGGTCGGCGGAGGTCGAGTCCGAGAGCGAGAACCGAGTCGTCTTCACGACCGAGGACGGCACGACCGCGACGGCGATCGTCGTCGGCGAGGGTGAGGTCGCCATGAGCGGCGACGGCAACCTGACGGCGTCGCTCGAGTCCGAGAGCAGCCTCGCGGTGCGCACTTACGGCGAGAGTCGCACCGACTCCGACGCCGAGCAGGAACGGATGATCGCGAACGGGACCGCGGCCGCGAGCGTCTACCTGATGCAGGAAGGGGACGAGCAGGTCACTAACACCGTCACGTACGCGCAGGACACGACGGTCAACGTGAGCCAGCGCGCCGAGGGGCAGGTCAACATGACGGTCGAACGCGCCGAGTCCGAGGGTCGCGTCGTCATCACGCACGTCTCCGAGGAGACCTTCGAGTCGGCCGAAGACGTGCAGGTGATGGTCGACGGCGAGGCCGCGGCGAGCGCGTCCTCGTACGCGGAGCTGCGCCAGGCGGCCAACGGCGGCGACAGTTCGGCGTACATGGTCGAGCAGTCCAGTTCGGCATCGGCGTCGGCGAGTGCCGACGTCCTCGTCGGTATCAACCACTTCTCCACGCGGAACGTGGGGATGACCGACTCGTCCGACCAGTCCGGCGGCGACGGCTCGGACGGTGACGATCCGGGCGAAACCGAGACGTCCTCGGGCGGACCTGGCTTCGGCGTCGCGGTCGCGCTGGTCGCCCTCCTCGCGGCGGCCGCCGCGTTCGCCAGGACCCGGCAGTAGGGGCGGGGCGATACCCGCTCGATCGCCGTAGCACCGCTCTGCTCAACAGTCCACTACACTTATTACTTCTTTCTGGAAATGGGGCGTAACTGGACCCGCCCCCATGACTCCCCCTCGGACAGCCGGCCGGCCGGTCGCACTCGCGCTGGTGCTGGTGTTACTGGTCGGGATACCCGGGCTGCCGCTTCTGGCGTCGGACACGGCCGCCGAGTACGACGCTCTCGAGGGGGCTGAGATCACCGACTCGCTCGAGACGCTCGTTCCGACGTCGACCGAGACGATACAGAACCTCTCCACGGCGACTCCCGAACTGACCCTGACTGCGACGCCGACTGCCGAGTTCGCGACCGACACCGTGACCGCGACGCTGACAGCGACTGTGACGCAGACTGTTACAGCCGTTGCGACACCGACTGCGACAGCCGTCCCGACAGCGACGGCCACCGCGACAGAGACGGCGACTGCGACGGCGACGGCCTTGGCTACCCCAACCCCCTCTCAGGTGCTCGACCCGGTCACTAACGGGACCGATGAGACGCTAAACGAGACCACCGACGAGGTCACCAACACCACTGACGAGACCACCGACGAAACGGTCGACGAGGTGACGAACGAAACCGACGAGGTCACCAACACGACCGAAGAGGTGGTGGACGACGTGACCAACACCACGGAAGAGACGCTGAACGAGACCACCGACGAAGTCACCAACACCACCGAGGAAGTGGTCGACGATGTGACCAACACCACCGAAGAGACGCTGAACGAGACCACCGACGAGGTGACGAACACGACCGACGAGGTGACGAACACGACCGACGAGGTGGTCGACGAAGTGACCAACACGACAGACGGGACACTGGACGGGGAGACGAACGGAACTGAAGAGACGCTGAACGGGACGGAGGGTGCAGGTGGAAACACGACCGACGGGGCCGTCGACTGGGTGCGAGACCCCATTTACGAGGCGGTCGACGGCGTGACGAACGCGACGGGAACCGCCACGCCGTCACCGACCGGGACCGAGACGAGCGAGGTCCGACTGAACGGCTCCGTCGAGGTGAACGGTTCCGTCGGTGCGACGGCGACGGTCGGGGCCGGCGCGACAGTCGGTCTGGGCGGTGACGGATCGGGGACGGCCCGAACC
>Ga0207851_100464_pt1 | contig 20245 bp, 17 predicted proteins | sample A23E3SouthBayCA_FD_187747 | JGI IMG/M metagenome (GOLD analysis project Ga0207851, IMG submission 187747) | Aerobic enrichment media microbial communities from Eden Landing Ponds, California, USA - A23 E3 (SPAdes) | ecosystem: Environmental > Aquatic > Marine > Unclassified | place: Emeryville... | reverse complement strand
CCGACGATGAAAAAGGTGGTCGTAGCAGGAACCGACCTACGACGGGACCGTGGTCGAGCGGACGCCCGTGGCGTAGGGTCCGGCGCCCGCGGCGGACGGCACTGAGTACGATCGACTGACCAATCAATTTACAGGATGGGGGCGACAACCGGACGGGCATGAGTGGACGACGGGCCGGTGGTCGGCGAGCCGGTGGACGACGGGTGGGTGGTCGACGGGGAGTGGACGGATGAGCAAGGAACTCGACCGCGAGGCGGCGATGCGGGGGCTCCGGTGGGTCGGTGCCGGGGTCGCGGCGCTGGCCGGGGTCGCGCTGTACGTCCAGTTCGTCTTCTTCGAACTCTCGGTCACCGGTCGAGCGGTGACGTTCGCCGCGGCGACGGTCGTGGCGCTCGTGCTCGCGGCGACGCTCCCGGTCCGGGAGGGTGCGGGGCTGCTCGCCGCGCTCGGGTTAGTCCTGTTCGTCGGCTACACCGGCATCGCCTTCGAACTCAGCCCCCAGGTCGCGGCCGTGCTGGTCGTCGGCGCACTCGCCGCGCTCATTCTCCTGATCGTTTCGATCCAGAACCGCCGGCTCGCGATGGGTCCGCGGACCGGCGCAGCGGTGCTCCTGGTCGCCCTGGCGGCCCTCGGCGGCGTCGCGGCCGCGGACATGCAACCGAACGAACTCCGGTATTCGGTGTCGGTCGCCGACGAGGTCACGAACGCGTCCACCGACGCCGAGAGCACCCAGGAGGTGACGATGGGCGCGGTCACGGCCCGGAACGCGGGCGAGTACTTCCGCGAGCGCGCCGACTATCCCGACGCCCGCGCCTGCGTCTACACCGGGAGCGGCGACCCGACCGAGCGGGGAATCGGCTACAGCTACGACAGCGGCTTCTCCTACGACACCGTCGGCCCCGGGTCGACGACCACCGCGGAGATGACGCTCCTGCTCGGCCCGGCCGAGGTCGCGACCGTCGACGGCGCGATCCCGGTCGAGCGGGCCGCGTCCTGCCCCGAGAGCGCATCGTCGCCCCGGATCGTCGTGGTCGTCGGCAACGCAACGGGGTGACGGGAACGAGTTGCGAGAGCCGGTCGGCGCTTCCGCGGGCACAACGCCTTTGCCCGCGCCCGCGAACGGTGGGCCATGACACGGGCCGCGATCCAGCTCTACACGCTCCGGAACGTCGACCAACCGTTCACCGATGTGCTCGAACGCGTCGCCGACGCCGGCTTCGACGGCGTCGAGTTCGCCTATCGCGTCACCGAGGCCGACCCCGACGACGTGGTCGCCACGCTGGAGGAGACCGGCCTCGACGCCGCCGGCGCCCACGTCGGCATCGACGGTCTCGAAGACGACTTCGAGGAGACGGTCGCGCTCTACGACGAACTGGGCGTCGAGAACGTGGTGATCCCGTGGCTCGGCGCCGAGCACTTCGAATCGCGCGAGGCCGTCGCCGCGGCCGCTGACCGACTTGGAGCGCTGGACGAGAAACTCGCCGACCGCGGGATGGAGCTCCACTACCACAACCACGACCACGAGTACGTCGACCTCGGTGACGGAAGCGGCGAGACTGGCTTCGACGCCTTCGTCGACGCGACCGACTGCGGGATCGAACTCGACCTCGGGCTCGCCCTGCACGCCGGCGACGACGTGATCGCGCGCCTGCGCTCGCTCGGTGACCGCTCGGAACTCGTCCACCTGAAGGACTACGACACCGACGCCGGCGAGTCCGTCCCCGTCGGCGAGGGAGACCTCGACCTGGAGGGGATCGCGGCGGCCGTCGACGAGAACGACAGCGACTGGCTGATCTACGAGTACGAGGGCGCCGACCCGCTCGCCTCGCTCGACGACGCGGCCCAGCGGACGCAGGACCTCTGTCGGTGACCGGTGGGCAGGAGATGGTGGTACAGAGAGTATCGCGACCGCAGACGAAACCGCGACCCCGACCGCATCCCCAGACCACACAGCGACCGCACTCATCGGAGTGAGATGGAAGCCCTCGCCGCGCTCGCTCACGGCGACAAGCGCCGTTCGCCGTCGAGGCTCTCCTGCGTCGAGCCTCGCACTCGCGGTCGCTCCGCGAGCGGACCGAGGGCTTGCAACGCACAGGATCAACTGCGGTGGCGGTGCTGCCTGCGATCACATCGACAGCTAGCGAGCGGGGCGAGCCGACCCCACTCACCGGTTCCAGGGCGCCCAGTCGGGGTCGATGACGCGGTATCGGCGGTCGATAGCGTCGATTTCCGCCACGTCCTCGTCGGTGAGTTCGAGGTCGGGGGCGGCGAGGTTGTCGCGCATGTGGCCGGCGCTGCTGGCTTTCGGGACGCTCGCGACGCCCTTGGCGTCGAGCCACGCGAGCGACACCTGCGCGGGCGTGGCGTCGCGGCGGTCGGCCACCTCGCGGATCGCGGGCACGTCGAACACCTCGCCTTTCGCCAGCGGCGAGTAAGCCACCAGCCGGTGGCCGTGGTCGTCGGCGTACGCGCGGAGTTCGTCCTGCGGACACAGGGGGTGACACTCGACCTGGTGGGCGGCGACGGGCGCGTCGAGGTGGTCGCGGGCCTCGTCGAGCAGCGCGGGGGTGAAATTCGAGAGGCCGACGCTGTCGACCAGCCCGCGGTCGACGAGCGCGTCGAACGCGGCGAGCGTCTCGGGAGCGTCGTAGGTGTCGGCCGGCCAGTGGACGTACAGCAGGTCGATCCGGTCGACGCCCAGTCTGTCGAGGCTGGCCTCGGTCGATTCGAGCACGTCCTCGTGGGCGAGATTGCCGGTGCTGACCTTCGTCGCGACGAGGACGTCCTCCCGGGGCACGTCGGCGTCGGCGAGGCCCTGTCCGACGTAGGTCTCGTTGTCGTAGTCCTGCGCGCTGTCGACGTGGCGATAGCCGGCGTCGAGTGCGACGCGGACGTTCTCGCGCCACTGCTCGCGGCGGTCGTCGGAGTAGGTCCCCAGTCCGATCGGCGGCAGGTCGGTCGACATGACCCGTCGTTGGGTCGGTCGCCCCTTCGACGTAGCGGTCCCGGAAGCGGCGACGGTCGCGGACGAGTCGAAATGTGAACGCGAGCGACCGCGCGCGCTGCTGGCCGGGCGGGGGTCGGCCCCCGAGCGCTCCCGGTAGACCGCTGACCGCTATCGGTCGGTCAAACGACCGCTGTAGCCACCTGAACGGACTTTTCGGTCGGCTGTCTGGATCCGGTATGGACGACGACCGACGACGGGTCCTCCGCGGGCTGGCGGGAGCGGCCGCCGGAACGACGGGCCTCGCCGGCTGTCTCGAGAGCGGAGGTGCGGCCGACGACGGGAACCGCGACCGCGACGATCCGCCGAAGACGGACGACGCGACGGCGACCGAACCGCCGGGACGGGCGACCGAAGCGAACGCGCGCGAGTCGCCGACGCGCACGGCGGCCGAGACGCCGACCGTCGCGAGCGGCCCGACGCGTGACGCGCGAGCCACCGACGAAACCGCGAGCGGTCACGCGACCACTGACGACGACAGCGACAGGGGATCGGGCGAGCGGGTCGTCCTCGAACGGGTCGACGGACGACCGTCGGGAACGTTCGCCGTCTACCAGCCGACTCTCCGGGAACTGCTCCGCGAGGCCGCGACGACCGACGGGGTTGTCCGTGCGGTCGCCGAGGCCTCGGTGGACAACCCGCAGCCGGTGCTCCCCTCGTTTCCGTCCGTCGAACTGGTCGACGAGTCGGGAGCAGCGAGCGGGGTCTACGAGGTCACCGCCGAGGGCGGGACCCGCTACGAGATGGTCGTCGCAGTCGAGGAGGCCACCGACCACGACGGCGAGGTCACGAGCCTGTCGGCGCTCTCGGCCGAGCGGCGCGCGTTCCTGCGCGCGGCTCTCCGCGGCGAGTACGCGAGCGTCTTTCCCGAGACCGAGCGCGGCGCGTGGGTCCGCCGCGAGGTGTTCGGCCACGCGTTCGAGGACGACGGGACGGTCTATCGGTTCCGCGAGCGGTCGGCCACCGACGCCGCCTTCTTCAGCGGCGACGCGTGGTACCGGCTCGAACTCGAACCGACCGACGCGCCCGCGGACGAGCCGGTCAGACTGCGGCTGGCCGAGATCGACGACGCCGTGCGAGAGACGCTCGATCCGCTCGTCGAAACCGGAACCTATCGCCGCGCGCCCGAGCGGGTCGCGAGCGAGCGCGGACCCGTTCCCGAGGCCGTCGAGACCTTCGCCGACCGCACCGACGGCCTCCTGATCCACGTCGGCGCGCTCGACCTCGCCGTCGAGTGAGCGGGCGCGTGAGCCAGCGGATCATCTCTCGGTGACCGCCGACCGCACCCTTTAGGCGGGACGCCCCCCTCCTACCGGGCGATGGAAGTGACGCTGCTCGGGACCGGCGACACGACGGGGACGCCCACGCCGGGCTGTGACTGCGGGACCTGCGAGCGCGCCGGGGAACTGGATGTCGAGCGCTCGCGCTTCTCCGTGCACGTCCGCAACGAGCGCACCGGCGAGTCGCTCCTCGTCGACACCAGCCCGGACTTTCGCCACCAGTTTCTCGCCCGCGACGTGCCCCTGCCCGACGCCGCCGTCATCACTCACATTCACTTCGACCACCTCGACGGGCTCGGGCACGCCTATCGGCTGTTCGACCACCTGCCGGTCCACGCCGCCGACGTGACCGACCCCGAGACCGGCGAGAGCGTCGCGGGCACCGTCCGCCGGCGCTACGACTACCTCGACACCGTCACCGTCCACGCCCGCACACCCTTCGAGCCCTTCGAGACCTGCGGGTTCGAGGTGACGCTCGTCCCCGTCGACCACCCGCCGCTGCTCTGTTACGGCCTCACCGTCGAGGAGCCCGAGACCGGCGCGAAGCTCGCTATCTCCGGCGATACGACCTACGGCATCGGCGCGGATTCGCGAGCCGTTCTGTCCGATCCGGACCTGCTCCTGGCCGACGGCATCGTCACCGCGGACCTGTGCGAGCACCACCCCGCCGGCGGCGACCACTACGACGACGCGGGCGTCCCGCGGACGTTCGGCACCAAGCACATGACCGTCGAGGGCGCGCGGGCGCTCGGCGAGGACCTCGACGCCGACGAGACCCGCGTCGTCCACGTCTCGCATTTCCTCGACGCCGACCGCGCGTTCGAGGAGCCGCTGGCCGTCGACGGCGAGCAGTACCGGATCTGAGGCGGTGGCTGCGGTCGTTCTGATGATGGGAGGGGGCGGCTGACCGGACGACGGACGACTGCGGTGGCGCGCGCTGTCGCGCGCTTTCTTGCGCGCGACGGAACCGTGCGAGGGATGAGTAGCGCAGGAACGAGCAACGCAATCGGTTGGGGAGGCTCGTGGCTGTCCGCGGTCGTGGTGGCGGCCCTGGTGGACTGAAAGGGCGAGGCGTGCGAGGCGCGTGCGCCTCGATGCCGAACGGCTCTGCCGTGAGGCGCGCTCGCGTCCAGTTCAATCGCCTGAGCGTGGCTCTATCCGCGCGGTGCGAGGCGCTTGCGCCTCGAAGCGAACGGCCCTGCCGTGAGCGGACGATGCGGAGAGCGGGGATATCCCGCTTGGTTCGAGAGAGCGAAGCTCTCTCGTCATCTCGGAAGAGCGACGCTCTTCCGACGAGTCCGACGGAGCTTCGCTCCGTCTCGATCCCGGAAATCTTCGATTTCCGGAGACAGCGACCGCGAGCGGGGCGAGGGCTTTCAACGCACAGGATCGACTGCGGTCGCGGTGTCGTCTGCGGTCGCGGTCCCAGTTCCAGATAGTGAGCGGGGCGATGACGTTCGACTCTCACGATCGGTTGCGGTCGCGCCGAATCCGTTCTCGGTAGGCCTTTTGATGGGGCGTGCGAACGGGCGGCTATGAACCACGACCGGTCGCGAGAGCTGTACGACCGCGCGCTGTCGGTCATGCCCGGCGGCGTCAACTCGGCGGTGCGGGCGGCCATCGAACCCTACCCCTTCTTCGTCGAGTCGGGCGACGGCGGCCACGTCGTCGACGCCGACGGCAACCGCTACATCGACTGGGTGATGGGTCTCGGCCCCCTGCTGTACGGCCACGACCTCCCCCAGCCCGTCGAATCCGCCGTCCAGTCCCGCGTCAGCGAGGGGCCGATGTTCGGCGCGCCCACCGAAATCGAGGTCGAACACGCCGAGTTCGTCGCGCGACACGTCCCCTCGGTCGAGATGCTGCGGTTCGTCAACTCCGGGACCGAAGCGACCGTCTCGGCCTGCCGGCTCGCCCGCGCCCACACCGGCCGCGACAAGATCGTCGTCATGCAGGGCGGCTACCACGGCGCCCAGGAGACGACGCTCGTCGAGGGCGAGTACGACCACGTTTCCCCCTCCAGCCCCGGCATTCCGGATTCGTTCGTCGAACACACTCTCGCCGTGCCGTTCAACGACGAGGAGGCCATCGCGTCGGTCTTCGAGGACCACGGCGACGACATCGCGGCCGTCCTCGTCGAGCCGATCCTCGCGAACATGGGCATCGTCCACCCGGTCGAGGGGTACCACGCCACCCTCGAAGACCTCTGTGAGGACAACGGCGCGCTCCTTATCTTCGACGAGGTGATCACCGGCTTCCGCGTGGGCGGGCTCGGCTGCGCCCAGAGCGAGTTCGGGATCGACCCGGACCTGACGACGTTCGGCAAGCTCATCGGCGGCGGCTTCCCCGTCGGCGCCATCGGCGGCCCCGCCGAGATAATCGAGCAGTTCACGCCCTCGGGCGACGTGTTCCAGGCGGGCACCTTCTCCGGCCATCCGGTGACGATGGCCGCCGGGCTCGAGTCGCTGCGCTACGCCGCCGAGAACGACGTCCACGAGCACATCCACGACCTCGGCGAGCGGCTGCGGACCGGGCTCACCGAGATCGTCGAAGACCAGGCGCCCGAGTACACCGTCGCGGGCACCGACGGCATGTTCAAGGTGCTCTTCTCGCGCGAGGCCCCCGCCGATTTCGACGGCCACTGCGAGAGCGGCTGTCGGCAGCGCGAGTCGTGCCCGCGGTTCGACCTGTGTCCGAAGACTGGCGCGGACGTGGCCGCCGGCGAGACCGACCGCTGGCGCCGCGTCGTCTGGCCGGAGATGAAAGACCGCGGCGTCTTCCTCTCGCAAAACCAGTTCGAGGCGCAGTTCGTCACGTACGCCCACACGACCGACGACGTCGACGAGACCCTGGAAGCGTACAAAGCGGTCCTCTGAACGGGGCGCGGACGAGGAACCCGCCATCGACCGGACGCGACAGATATCCGGCCCGACCGAACGTTCGCGAGGACGCTCCCGGACCGACTGGCTCTCTCGTTTCGCGTCGTCCCCACCGACGCGACGGCGGTGTCGCTAGCGTTAGCTTACTGTGCAATAATATCACAGATTAACACAGACTTATCGACAGATAGCGGCGGAATGTCGCCGACAATATCACAGACTGAAAACACTCCGGACTGTTTATCCCTTCGCCGCGCGGGACGTACCACTATCGATGGACTTCCCGACGCTGAACCCGATGGTGATCGACGCGCTATCGGAGTCGTGTCGCCGGGGCGCGCTCGCAGTCATGCTCGACCACGGCGAGACGGTCAGGCGGACGGAACTGGCGACGATGATCGCCGAGGGCGTCGGGACGACGAGGGCCGGGACGACGGGGGCCGATCCGGCGGCCGTCGAGACGATACGGACCGCGCTCTACCACGTCCATCTCCCCTTTCTCGCCGACGCGGGCGCGGTGGTCTACGACCCCGACACCGGGCTGGTCCGGCCGGCCGCCGGCTCACCGTTCGACGGCGAGTGGGTCCGGCGCCTCCTGGCCGACCACGCCGACGTCGACTACGACGGGACGCTCGCGGCGCTGGCGAGCGAGCGGTGCCAGGCCGTGCTGTACGAACTCCTCGGGGACACCGGACCGATGCCCGAACGGACGCTCGCGCGGCGAGTCGCCGCCCACGAGCGCGGCTGTGACCCGACGGCGGTCGCTGACGCCGCCGTCCAGGTCACGTACCTGTCGCTGACCCACACGCACCTGCCGAAACTGGAAGAGGTCGGCTTCGTCTCCGTCGACGCCGAGGACGGCCGGCTCGAACTCGGCCGGCTCCCCTGGCGGACGGACCCCTGGGTCGCCGTCAGTCCGATCGCCGAGTGGGCGGCCCTCGAGTGAGGACGCGCCGCGGAGCCGAGCCGCCAGACCGCGCCGCCAAACCGCGCCGTCGCGAGCGGTCGCGCTCGTCGCCGAACGCGTGAGCCGGCAGGTTTTCGACGGGCGGGCGCCCAGTGCCGGTATGGGCGAGATGGCCGAGGACCGCGTCTACGACGAGCGCAGGGGGGAGACGGTCGCGTACGTCGCGACCGGACAGGGAGTCGCGACCGTCCGCGTCTCGAGCGACCGGGTCGGCCGCTTCGCGCTGGCCGAGCGGTGCCTCGCGCGCGACATCGCGAGCATCGACGGCCGCGTCTTCGTCGCGACCGACGACACAGTGTTGGCAGGCCCCGACCCCTTCGAGCCGGTCGGGTTCGGCGCGAGCGTCGCCGTCGGCGCGGACGGAAACGGGGCGGTGCTGGTCGCCGACCCGGCGGGAACGGTGTCGCGCTATCGCGACGGCGAGTGGCGCTCTCTCGGGACCGTCGGGGAGGTACGCGCCATCGCGGACGGGTTCGTCGCCGCCGCCGACGGCGTCTTCCGGGTCGACGGCGACGCCCTCGCGTCCGTCGGCCTCGCGGACGCGCGAGACGTGGCCGTCGCGAGTGCGCCGCTGGCCGCGACCGACGACGGGCTCTACCGCCTCGGCAACGGCTGGCTTCGCGAGCGCGAAGGGGAGTTCGGCGTCGTCGCGGCCGCGGACGACCGCGCGGCCGCGAATGGCGGCGCACCCAACGACGGCCCCGCGCACGCCGCCACCGCCGAGACGCTGTTCGCCCGCGAGGCGAGCGGCGAGTGGGCGCCCGTCGACCTGCCGACCGACGAGCGCGTCGCCGACGTGGCCTACGGGGAGTGCCCCTACGTCGTCACCGAGCGGGGCACGTTCCTGATCGACGCCGACCCCGAGCGCACGCCCGACGGCGCCGGTGGCTGGCGCTCGCGCGCGCTCGGACTGCCGGACGTGACCGCCCTCGCCGTGGTGTAGGCGACATGACCGCCTCGTCGCGCAGGGTCGCGGCCACCGCTCCCTTCGTTCGGGGCGTGCGACGGCGATGTCGAGCGAAATCAGAAAAACAGCGGCGGCGACGGGCGAGCGCGGAGCGGCGTAGCGTGGTGACTGTCCACCGGGTCGCGACGGGGGCGACCGGGGCTACGAGCCCCAGAAGTTGTCGCGGCTGCCGAGTCGGGGGTCCTGGTCCTCTTTCTCGTCGGCTCCCTCGTCCTCGCCATCGCCCTCCGCGTCGGCCTCGTCGGCGTCAGCCGCCTCGGCCTCGTCGTCGGGTTCCTCTGGGAGGCGTTCGATCTCGTCGGCGCGGGCGTGGTTCGAGCGGACCTTCGTGACCTTCACGCGGGCCCGTGCGGGCGGGAGCACGCCGTCGACCATGACGATGAAGCCGTCCTCGGTGCGGCCGACGCCGGCACCGCTCTCGTGGATGTCTTCGACGGTGACGACGAGTTCCTCGCCGGGCTTGACCGGTTGGCTCTTGAGGTCCTCGATCGGCTGGTTGTAGTGGTTGCACCACTCGGCACCGCCGCGGTCCCCGTAGTGGGTACAGCCCATCCCCTCGATGCGCTCGGTGAAACTGGGGCACTCGTCCGCGAGTGGACAGTCGGGCATGCCACCGCCTACTGCTGGCGCGAAGTAAACGCTTGCGCTCCGTCCGGCCCTCTCCGTGCCGTGTTTCCACACCTCACGGCTGTCGGCCATCCAGCGCGCGCGTCGCTACTCGTCTGGGTACTTCGGCTCGCGCCGCTCGGCCCGCTCGAGCGCCGTCTCGACCACGTCGCGCACGTCGCCGTGGAAGACGCCGCCGTGCCCGCTGTACATCCCCGACACCCCGTCGGGCAGTCGGTCGAGCAACTCGCGGATCGACTCGATCAACCGCTCGCGGGACTGGCCGGGGTAGTCCGTCCGGCCGAAGCTCCCGTACTCGAACGCGCCGTCGTCGTGGACCACCACGTCGCCCGAGAAGAGCGACTCGGCCGAGACCAGCGAGACGTGGTCCTCGGCGTGACCCGGCGTGTGGACGACCTCGCAGGTCTCCGTCCCGACCCGGACCTCGTCGCCGTCCGCGAGTCCGTGGGTGCGACGCGGGTGGTCGGCGTAGGCGTACAGGTCCGCGTCGAAGGCGTCGAGGACGGCCTCTAACTGTTCGACGTGGTCGCCGTGCTGGTGGGTCAACACCACGCGGTCGAGAGTGTCGGTGTGGTCCTCGATGGCGGCGACGACGCCGTCCATCGCGCCGGCGTCGACCAGCGTCGGCGACCCCTCCGGCGCGAGATAGGCGTTGCACGTGAAGGTGTCCGCGTCCGCGGTGACGTTGATCACGTCCATATCGACGACTGGGTCGCCGGGCGCTTCAATCCCGCGTCGGCGGAGAGAGCGGTGGTCCGCCGCGGCGAGTGAGACAGCGCTGGAAACGGCGCGGCAGCGACCGGAGACAGCGTGACAGCCCCGACGCGATCGGCTCGACGGCCGACCCACTCACCCCTCGTACTCGTCGAGCGAGGACTGTCCGCGACCCGCGCGCTCGGACTCGGGGACGTTGGTGACGAGGACTTCGTCGACGGCGTCGCGGCCGGTCTCGTCGCTGTTGATGGCTCGGGTGGCGCTGACCCGCGACACCGCGAAGCCGGCTTCGGCGTAGCGGTCGTAGGTGACGCCGCTGTTGCTGAGAACGACGTGGACGCCGCGGTCGTCGAGGCGGCGGACGGTTTCGAGCAATCGCTCCTGGTCGGCGCGGTCGAAGCCGCCGGCGCTGTACTCCGCGAAGTCGGCGGTCGCGCTCATCGGCTCGTAGGGCGGGTCGCAGTAGACCAGATCGCCCGCGGTGGCGTCGGCGAGCACGCCCTCGAAGTCCTCGTTTCGCACGGTCGCGGGCTCCAGGACCCGACTCGCGGCGCGGACCCGGTCGGCCTGCACCCAGTCCGGGTCGGCGTAGCGACCGATGGGGACGTTGAATCCGCCCGCGCTGTTCTCGCGGTAGAGCCCGTTGTAGCAGGTGCGATTCAGATACAGGAGGAGCGCGGCCTCCTCCAGGCGCTCGTCGGCGGTCGCCGGCCAGTCGTCGGAGCCCGAGTGGGACTCGTCGACCCCCTCGCGACCGTACGCCCGGCGGTTGAACCGGGCGCGCTGCTGGTAGTAGTACTGCTCGACGGGGTCGCCGTCGCGGTCGGTCTCGGCGAAGGCGAGGTCGGAGTCGGGGTCGCCCTCGGGGTCGCGAAACTCGCGCAGTCGGGCGATCAGATCCTCGGGGCGATCCCGCACCTGCTCGTAGAAGTTGACCAGTCGCGGATTGGCGTCGTTGACGGTCGCGACGGCGGGTTCGAGGTCGAAGAAGACGGCGCCGCCGCCGACGAACGGCTCGACGTACCGGTCGTACTCGGCGGGGAAGCGGGCGTAGATGTCCCCGAGGAGCTGGCGTTTGCCTCCCGCCCACTTCAGAACCGGCTTCGCCATACCCGAGCGTGCCCGCTCGCGGACTTAACCGTGCCGGAACCCGGAACCGACGCCGCGTTCACTCGCTCTCCTCGGGCGACCACCGGAGTTCGAGGCTGACGGAGTCGGAGACGAACGGGAGCATCGACGTCTGGAGGTCGACGGCGACCTGCTCGGGCGGCGGGAGGTCGACGGACTCGCCGTCGACGGTGACCGTCAGCGTCTCGCTCTCGGGCAGGTCGGCGCGGAGCCGCTCGACGGCGGCGACGAGCGTCTCGCGGTCGATGGTCCCCGAGGCACGGCCGTCGGCATGGGCGCCCTCGCGCGGGACGCCCCCGATGACGGGGCGGATGTTCACGTCGCGGCTGCGGTTCGAGAGGACGGCGTTGATGGCGACGCCGACGAGCAGGACGAGGCCGCTGAAGTACAGCCACGTCAGGAAGACGAGGATGCCCGCGAGCACGTCCCCCGAGGCGGCGTCGGCGGTCGTCGAGATGTACAGCCGGAACGCCGACTCGAAGACTGTGAGGCCGACGGCGGCGAAGGCCACGCCGGGGAGCACCTCGCGAACGGGCATGTCCTCCTGGTCGGGGAAGACGTAGTACATCGGGAGGAAGGCGAGCCCGAGGCCGACGACGAGGACGACCCGGCCGGCGACCCACCCGGCGGTGCCGCCGAAGGAGAGCGCCTGGTCGAGAACGGCCGAGACGAGGATTGCCGCGGCGACGCAGACGAAGACTATCAGGCCGTCGCGCAGCTGGTCGACCAGGGTGTTTCGCGCTTCGGACTCGTAGATGTCCGAGAAGGCGGTGTCGAGCCCGCGGAAGATCCGCAGAGTCCCCCAGACGAGGACGACCAGCCCGAGGATGGAGACGCCGGGAGAGGTCGACTGGAGTTCGCCGACGAGGATGTCCGCCGCGCCGGGCGTCAGCGTCGCTCGCGCGAGGTCGATGATGCCGCGCTCGATGCCCGGCTGGCCGATAGCCGAGACGACCGCGAGCACGAGCAAGAGGAGGGGTAACAGCGAGACGAAGGCGTGGTAGGCGATGCTGCCGGCCATGAACGTGATCCGCTCGGTGCGTATCTCGTGGACGATGGCGCGGACGACCGTCAGCGCTCGCCGGGACCGCTGGTTCATACGTCCGGGTCGCCCGGCGACGGCAAAAAGCCGCGCCCGGCGCCGTCCAGTGGCGACGCGGTGCGTTCCGGCCGCGGGTGGCGACGAGAACGTCGGCCCCACCGCTGCGCAGGCGCTCCCGACGTTCCCGCCCGCAGACATATGTGGCTGGCCCGCGACGTGTCGCCCGTGAGCAGCGACGCGCCGCTGGCGAGCGGGACCAACGTCGAAGGCGAGGCGCCCGTCGGCGAGGAGACCGTCGAGACCGACGAGGCGACGATCACCGACGACGCCGAACTGGAACGGACGCTCGGACTCGCGGGCGGACTGGCAATCGGCATCGGGACGATGATCGGCGCCGGGATCTTCGTGTTCCCGGGGCTGGCGGCCGGGGAAGCGGGGCCGGCCGCCGCGGGGTCGTTCGCCATCGGCGCCGTCGTCGCCCTGCTCGTGGCCCTGCCCGCGTCGGAACTCGCGACGGCGATGCCGAAATCGGGCGGGGGCTACTACTTCATCTCCCGCGGCCTGGGGGCGCTCGCAGGCGCTATCGTCGGCCTCTCGCTGTGGTTCGGGCTCGTCTTCGCGACCGCCTTCTACCTCGTCGGCTTCGGCTACTACGCTGTCGACACACTCGCCGAGGTGGGCGTCGCGGCCGGCGCGGAACTGGTCGTCCCGCTCGCGCTCGCCACCGGCGCGGGCTTCACCCTCCTGAACGTCACCGGCACCGAGAACGCCGCGAAGCTCCAGAACGGCGTCGTCGCGCTCCTCCTGTCGATCCTCGTCGTCTTCCTGACCTACGGCGGCCTCGACGCGCTCGGGGTCGTGGGCGAGCCAAGCGCCCCCGAGGAGTTCGCGCCCTTTGGCACGACGCCGATCTTCACCACCGCCGCGCTCGTGTTCACCTCGTATCTCGGCTTCGCGCAGGTGGCGACCGTCGCCGGCGAGATGAAACGCCCCGGTCGCAACCTCCCGCTGGCGATGGTGGGGTCGGTGGTCGTCGTCGGCGTCCTCTACGTCGCGACGGTGTTCGTCGCGACGAGCGCGTTCGGGAGCGACAGGCTGGCGACACTCGGCGAGACGGCGATGGTCGAGGTGGGCCGGCACTACCTCGGCGCGGGCGGCGCCGTCGCCATCGTCTTCGGCGGCCTGCTGGCGACGATGTCGAGCGCCAACGCGTCGATACTGTCGACCTCGCGGGCCATCTACGCAGTCTCGCGGGACGCCCTGCTCCCGCGGTACGCCAGCCGGATCAACCTCCGCTACGGCACGCCCCACGTCGCGCTCGGACTGGCCGGCGGCCCCGTGCTGGTGCTCGTCGCGACCGGCGAAGTCAAGGTACTCGCGGAGGTCGCCTCCTTCCTCCACCTGGTGATGTACGGCCTGCTCTGTGTCGCGCTGGTGGCGCTGCGCCGCGACGAACCCGAGTGGTACGACCCGGACTTCCGCGTCCCCGGCTACCCCGTCGTGCCGGTCCTCGGCGCGCTCGCAAGTTTCGCGCTCGTGGGGTTCATGCAGCCGATCTCGCAGGCCATCGGCGTCGTCGTCATGCTCGCCAGCGCCGGGTGGTACTACTATTACGCCGGCGACGTGACTCTGAAGGGGAAGCTATGACACTGGTGACGGAGGGTGACCTGCCATGACGCGCGTGCTCGTGCCGCTGGCGGTGCTAGAGGGAGAATCCGTCTCGCTGGGGCTGATGGACCTGCTCGGCACCGTCGACGTCACCGTCCTCGGGTATCACGTCCTGCCCGAGCAGACGCCACCCGACCAGGCGCGTCTCCAGTACGAAGAGCGCGCGACCGAAGCGCTCGAGGACGTCACCGAGGAGTTCCGGGCGGCCGGCGGCGCCGCCGACTACCGCCTCGTGTTCACGGGTGACCGGGACCAGACGGTCGACCGCGTCGCCGACGAGACGGACTCGCGGGTGTTCACCGTCCTCGGCGCCACCGGCGAGGTCGACCGCCTGCTCGTCGTGTTGACCGGCGACGTGGCCGTCGACGACATCCTCGCGTTCGTCTCGGAACTCGTCGGTGACCGCCCGATCGGCGTGACGCTGTTCGCGGCCAGAGGCGGGAGCGACCCCGAGGGGCTCCGCCAGCGTCTCGACGCCGCCGCGGAGCGACTCGGGGCCGCCGGAATCGATGCGACCGCGGATCTGGCGACCGAAGGCGGGCCGTTCGAGGCGCTCGTCACGGCCGCGGCCGGCCACGACGCGGTCGTCATGGGCGAGCGCGCGCCCTCGCTCCGGTCGCTGCTGTTCGGCGAGGAGAGCGAGCGCGTCGCCAGCGAGACGGTCGGGCCCGTGCTGGTCGTCCGCCGGCGCGAGGAGGGCGGGGGGAGCGACGACGGCGAGAACGGTGGCGACGGGGACGCGTAACTGCGATGTCGGCGCGAACCCTTTTCACGCGGCGCGCCGAACCCCGAGCGATGACCGACGCGGACGCCGCTGACGGACCGGGATCCACCGACCGCCCCAGCTGTCGCGGGGGGCGGCCGTAACGGTGGCGGGCGTCGAGTTCTGGGCGCTGGTGGTCCTCGCGACGGGCACCAGCCTCGCCACCGCGTGGGCGCTGGGCGCCAACAGCAACTCCCCGCCGTTCGCCCCCGCCATCGGCGCGAACGCCATCTCGACGATGCGGGCGGCGTTTCTCATCGGCCTGCTCGCCGCCGCCGGCGCGCTCACGCAGGGCGGCGCCATCTCCGAGACGGTCGGCGCCGGCCTCATCGACGGCGTGACGATCACCTCCCTCGCGGCGACCGCCGGCCTCCTGACCGCGACCGGCTTCATGGCCTTCGGCGTCTACACCGGCTATCCGGTCCCGGCCGCCTTCGCGACGACCGGCGCGATGGTCGGTGTCGGCCTCTCGCTCGGCGGCGACCCCGCGACGAGCACGTACCAGCAGATCGCCCTGTTCTGGGTGCTCGTCCCCCCCGTTTCCGGTGGACTGGCCTACCTCACCGCGACCGTCCTCCGGCGCGACGACATCCCCGAGACGGTCGGTGTGCCGCTGCTCGCGGCCGTCGTCGGCGCCATCGTCGCGAACGTGCAACTGAGCATCATCCCCGCGCCCGCCGGGCAGAGCCAGAACTCGCTGGCCGGCTTCGCCGCCGACCGGGTCGGCGCGTCCGCGGTCGGCGGCGTCGACCCGGTCGTCGTCGTCGCCAGCGTCGCGGCCGCCGCGGTGAGTTTCTGGTACATCCGCCGGAAGACCCAGGCCTCCGTCGACAAGGGGATCCGCACCTTCCTCGTCGTCCTCGGCAGCGTCGTCGCCTTCTCCAGCGGCGGAAGCCAGGTCGGGCTCGCGACCGGCCCCCTCGAGAACCTCTTCAGCGCCGAGCTCGGCCTGCCGGGGATCGCCCTGCTCGCCATCGGCGCGACGGGGATCCTCGGCGGCGCCTGGATGGGCGCGCCGCGGCTCCTCCAGGCCACCTCGCGGGAGTACGCGCAACTCGGGATCCGACGCTCGATCGCCGCGCTCGTCCCGGGTTTCATCATCGCGCAGGCGGCCATCGCGCTCGGCATCCCCATCTCGTTCAACAACATCATCATCTCCGGCGTCATCGGCGGCGGCCTCGCCGGCGGGTCGGCGGGCGTCTCCCGCCGGAAGATCGGCGTAACGCTCGCGTTCTGGATCATCACGCTCGTCGCGAGCGTCGCCATCGGCTACGGGTTGTATCAGGTGTTCGCCGTCGCGTTAGGTCGCTGACTGTCTCGGTTCGTTACCGCACGACCGTCACGGTGACGGGCGCTTCGCCGACGACGGTGGTGGCGACGGTGCCGAGCAGACGGCGGCCGATGTCGCTGCGGTCGCCGCCGTGGCCGCCCATGACGACGTGGTCGACGTCGTGGTCCTCGGCGTACTCGACGATGGTCTCGGCGGGGTCGCCCGTCTCGACGGCCGTCTCGACGCGGCGGTCGGCGCCGAGTTCGACAACGCGCTCGCGGACCCGCTCGATCAGGTCGGCGGCGCGCTCCTCGGCTTCCGCGCGCCGCTGTTCGCCGGGTTCGAGGAGCCCGCCTTCGCTCATCGACGAATCGAGCGGCGTGACGACGTTCAGCGCCGTCACGCGGCAGTCGAAGGTCTCGAGCGCGTGTTCGAGCGCGTCGTCGGCCAGCGGCGACCCGTCCAGCGGGACGAGCACGTGCGACGGTGCCATGTGAACTCGTTTGACGCCCGCGCACAAGTATCTCCGTTCTGAGCGTGTGGTCCAATCGTGTTGGACCGGGGCCGATCCCTGAAAGGGTAAACGCGTCCGCAGGGGCGACCTCCACCGCGACCGCCAACAGCGTGACCGCAGCCCGACGAACCGCCGGGACCGCGACCGCAAACAGCGTGAAAGCCCCGACGTGCTCGACTCGGGGGTCTCGCTGCGCGCTTCGCTCCCTTCGGTCGCTGCAGTGCTTACGTCGTCCGCCTTCGTCGAGCACGTCGCCCCTTTCATTCCCGCCCATGTCGGCTGGTTCGACCGTCTGTGCGGGTGGGGATGAAAGGGGCCGTCCTCTCGGCGAACCCGGGCGAAGTAAGCACCGCAGGGCCGCAGGCCCGAGGAGCACAGCGAGCCCCGAGAGCCGAGAGGGCGGGGTCTTTCACGCTGTTTGTGGTCGCGGTTCCGGCGGTTCGTCGCGGTGCCGTCACGTCGTTCGAAGACGTTCTCACGAACCCACCAGAAACACCCCGACACACCGATGATCGATCCGTCGCGCTTTTGGCCGCGAACCCCGAGGGATCGATACCGAGAGGATGGCCCGCTACCACATCGAGACCTACGGCTGCACGGCCAATCGCGGCGAGAGCCGCCAGATCGAGCGGGCGCTCCGCGACGGCGGCCACCACCCCGCCGACGGGCCGAGCGAGGCCGACGTGGCCATCCTCAACACCTGCACCGTCGTCGAGAAGACCGAGCGCAACATGCTCCGCCGGGCCGAGGAACTCGATTCCGAAACGCCCGCCGATCTCGTGGTCACGGGCTGTATGGCGCTGGCACAGGGCGAGGAGTTCGCGGAGGCCGACCTCGACGCCGAGGTGCTCCACTGGGACGAGGTGCCCGAGTTCGTCCGCAACGGCGAGTGCCCGACGACGACGCCCGACACCGAACCCGTCCTCGACGGCGTCGTCGGCATCCTCCCCATCGCCCGGGGCTGTATGTCCGACTGCTCGTACTGCATCACCAAGCACGCGACGGGCAAGATCGATTCGCCCTCCGTCGAGGAGAACCTGGAGAAGGCCCGCGCGCTTGTCCACGCCGGCGCGCGGGAGATCCGCATCACCGGTCAGGACACCGGCGTCTACGGCTGGGACAAGGGCGAGCGCAAGTTGCACGTCCTGCTCGACCGGATCTGCACCGAAATCGAGGGCGACTTCCGCGTCAGAGTGGGGATGGCGAACCCGAAGGGCGTCCACGGCATCCGCGAGGAACTCGCGGCGGTGTTCGCCGAGCACGACGAACTGTACAACTTCCTGCACGCGCCCGTCCAGAGCGGGTCGGACGACGTGCTGGGGGACATGCGCCGCCAGCACCAGGTCGCGGAGTTCGTCGAAGTGGTCGAGACGTTCGACGATTACCTCGACGAGTGGACGCTCTCGACGGACTTCATCGTCGGCTTCCCCACCGAGACCGACGCCGACTTCGCCCAAACCGAGGCGCTCCTGCGGGAGGTCCGCCCGGAGAAGATCAACGTCACGCGCTTCTCGAAGCGCCCCGGCACGGACGCCGCCGACCTGAAGGGGCTGGGCGGCACGGTCAAGAAGGAGCGCTCGAAGGCCCTCTCGGAGCAGAAGATGGCGGTCATGGACGAGGTGTACGAGGCGATGGTCGGCGACGTGCGCTCGGTCCTGCTGACCGAGGACGGCACCGACGAGTCCCTCGTGGGCTACGACCGCGCCTACCGGCAGGTCGCGATCCCGGGCGCGGAGACGCGGGGCGTCGAACTCGGCGACACGGTCGACGTCGAGGTGACGGGACACAACACCGTCTACGCGCTGGGCGAACTGGTGTGACGTCGTGGCTCGTCGACAGTTCTCAGTTCCTGAAACTGCGCGAAGCACACCTATACCGGAGAGCGTCGAGGTGTATACATGACAGGCGGGTCCGAACCGGTTCGGGTGCTTCACGTCGACGACGACGGCGCGTTCTCGGACCTGACCGCGACGATGCTCGAACGCGAGAACGGTCGGTTCGTCGTCGAGACGGCGGGCGGCGCGGACGAGGGGCTCGAACGCCTGACCGACCGCGATATCGAGTGTATCGTGTCAGACTACGAGATGCCGGGGACCGACGGGCTCGCGTTCCTCGACGCCGTCCGCGAGGACCACCCGGATCTCCCCTTCATCCTCTTCACCGGGAAGGGGAGTGAAGCGGTCGCCAGCGAGGCGATCGCTCGCGGCGCGACCGACTACCTCCGGAAACGAACCGGTTCCGAACAGTACGAACTGCTCGCGAACCGGATCGAAAACGGCGTCGAGCAGTACCGTGCGGCCCGGCGCGCGGCGGCACTGGACCGCGTCAACTCGGTTCTCGGCGAGGTCAACCGGGCGCTCGTCCGCGCCGAGACGCGCGAGGAGATCGAACGCCGCGTCTGCGACGTGCTCCGGGGGGCCGACCCCTACCGGTTCGCCTGGATCGGTGAGCACGACCGTGAGAGCGGCACCGTCACGCCGCGCGCCGTGGCGGGTGTCGAACGGGGGTATCTCGACTGCGTCGAGATCGCCGTCGACGACCGGCCGACCGGACAGGGGCCGACCGGGAAGGCGGTCCGCACCCGCGACGTCGCGGTCGTGCAGGACATCTCGGACGACCCCGCCTACGAGCCCTGGCGCGAGGACGCGCTCGACCGCGAGTACCGCGCCAGCGCCGCCGTTCCGCTCGTCTCCGACGGAACGCTGTACGGCGTCCTGAACGTCTACGCCGACCGCCTCGACGCGTTCGACGAGCGCGAGCGCGCGCTCCTGTCGAAACTGGGAACGGACGTCGCACACGCCATCGCCCGCTCCGGCGAGCGAACGCGGCGGGTTCGATACGAGCGCATCGTGGAGAACCTCCCGGTTGGCGTCTATCGAGCGACCCCCGGTGCTGACGGCGAGTTCGTCGACGCCAATCCCGCCCTCGCCGACCTCATCGGCGCCGACTCGGTGACGGACGTGATCGCCCGACGACCGGGCGACTTCTATCGCGACCCCGCCGACCGCGCCGCGCTGAGCGACCGACTCGACCGGGACGGGGTCGTCCGTGACAGGGAGTTGCACCTGGAGACGCTCGACGGCGACGAGATACTGGTCTCGGTCACCGCGATGCGGACCGAAGTCGACGGCGAGACCTACTTCGATGGCATCGTTCGCGACATCACAGAGCGATCGGAACGCGAGCGTGACCTCGACCGCTTCCGGAGCGCGGTCGAACACGCCGGACACGTCGTCTTGCTCACCGACACCGACGCGACCATCGAGTACGTCAACGAGGCGTTCGAGGAGACGACGGGCTACGCGCCGTCGGAAGCGATCGGGCGGTCGCCCGCGATGCTCAAATCGGGCGAGCACGACTCGGCGTTCTACCGGGACCTCTGGGAGACGATCCTCGCCGGCGAGGTCTGGCAGGGCGAGGTC
>Ga0207851_100460_pt1 | contig 20316 bp, 19 predicted proteins | sample A23E3SouthBayCA_FD_187747 | JGI IMG/M metagenome (GOLD analysis project Ga0207851, IMG submission 187747) | Aerobic enrichment media microbial communities from Eden Landing Ponds, California, USA - A23 E3 (SPAdes) | ecosystem: Environmental > Aquatic > Marine > Unclassified | place: Emeryville... | reverse complement strand
AGCGTGGCGATCAGGACGACGCTTTTGAGCTGTGGGAGCGTGATGTACCGGAACTGGTGCCACTTCTCGGCACCGTCGATGGCGGCTGCCTCGTACAGTTCCTGTGGTATCGATTGCAACCCTGCAAGGAAGATAATCGCCATGAACGGCGTTCCGATCCAGATATCAGCCACGACGACGCCGAGCCACGCCAGACTCGGGTTTCCGAGGATACCGATACCCTGTTCGATGATGCCGAGTTTTAGCAAGATCGCGTTGAGGTAGCCGAACTGCGGGTGCTCTATCCACCGGAACACCACAGCGGAGATCGCGTAGGGAATCCCCCACGGGATGAGAAACGCCGTGCGGAAGAACTTCCGACCGCGGATATCTCCCTTGAGGTGAACGGCGATGAGCAGTCCCAGCAGTGTCTTGCCCGCGACACCGGCGACGACCCAGCGACCGGTCTGCCAGAGCAGTCGGTAGAAGATGTCGCTGTTGAATATTTCGACGTAATGCTGGAGTCCCACGAACGTCTCGATGTTCGAGTCGGCCGGCGACTGGTACAGTGACAACCGAAACGTCTCGATGATCGGGTACCCGACAACGGCCAGCAGGAACACCGCTGCGGGAGCAATGAGGAGGTACGCTCGGCTATTGCGCTGGACGTACGCCAGCCCTCGTTCGAGACGTGAGTCATCGGACGTTTCGGTGTATTCCTCTGCCAGACTCATCCCTGTCTGTCACTCCATGGCATCTTCGAGATCACTCTGTGCATCGTTGAGCGCTTTCTGCGGTGACTTCCGGTCCGCCAGTGCTTCCTGAATGGCTTGGACCATCCGGTCGTTGAACTCGCTGAAGTTACCGAGCTTCGGTCGGGCGCGGGCGTACTGCCCCGCCTCGACGAACGGTCCCCAGTTCTTCGACTCCGAGAAGTACGAGCGCTCCCCGACGGCTTCGACGACGGGGAGGAACCCTTTTTGCTTCGAGTACTGGAACCGTCGCTCCTCGTCGAAGTAGAACCGAATCAGGTCTCGGGCGAGATCCTTGTGTTCGCTCTGACTCAGGATGGCGAGCGTGTCGATAGTGAAGAGGCTGTACCGACCTTCAGGGCCACGCGGTACCTGCACGATACCGTAATCGAAGTCGACATCACCGTTTTCCTTCGCGGCGGTGATGTTGAGTCCCGTGTACACGTGCCCGATGACCATCCCGAGGTCACCGTTCTCGAACAGCTGTCGGATGTCCTGCCGAGTTGAGGAGAGTGGCGATGACTGCGTGACATTGTGTTCGAGATGAAGGTCGGTGTACAACGAGAGGGCATCAACAGCGCCACTGGAGTTCACGACTGGCATTCCTTCGTCGTTGACGAGGTCTGCGCCGTGTGACCAGTGGTAGTGGTAGTACTGCGACCCGGTTTCGATTGCGTCGGCCCCTGCAAGGCCCAGTGCTGGGACGCTCGCATCACTGTCACGGATCTGCGTTGCGGCATCCAGCATATCTTGCCACGAATCGAGCGACGGGTCTTCCGGGTCGAGCCCCGCCGTCTCGAAGACATCTTTGTTGTAGTAGAGGCACTTGTTCGAGGCGGCCCATGGCACGCCGTAGTGGGAGCCGTTGTACATCGTTCCCTCGGCCACGCCGTCGTAGAACTGCTCGCCGAACTCCCCATCCATCATGTCATCAAGCGGTTCGAGTGCGTCTTTGCCCACCAGCTGGGGGATCCAGCGTGCCGGCCACCGACTGACATCGGGCGCTTCGCCGCCGTCGACACGGTTGTTCACGGTTTGCCGTGCGTTGTCCCACGTAACGCTGGTGAACTCTACGTCGACGCCGTGTTCGTCCTCGAAGGCCGCGTTGTTCTCCTCGAAGAACTGCTTGATGTTGTCCCCGACGCCCATCGTGAGGAACTGCACGCTCTGCGTACTGCCGTCGCTGCCGCCACCGCCGCTCTCACTGTCGCCGTCACCCCCGTCACTGCCGCTCCCACCGTCGCCGCTGCACCCGGCGATGGCGATGGCGCCGCCTGCGCCAAGCGCCTGGAGAAGCCGTCGGCGGTCGATACTATCCTCGACAGACCTGTCGTTGTTATCGGGCTGCATCGTTAATGTCACCTATTTCCATGTACATAATTCTTTGTGTTGTGTCGCTCATTGGTCAGGCATTGTTCTCGTGAATCGCAACCATGAGGGCCGCGAGTTCGTCGCCGATGACCGAGCGGATTCGTTCGCCTGTCTCCGCGCTCGCCTGCTTCGGCGTCCCGATAGCTCCGGATGAGGAATACTCGTCGAACGAGCGGTAGACAGAGACGTTGCCCCCGTCAAGCAAGTCTTGCCCGCCCCAGCCGTAGTGTTCGTCCATCGGTTCACCGTCGCGGACCGCCGGGTCACCCACGAGGTCTGGTCGGAGCGCAAGCATGAGGGACGTCTCGAACTCACCGCCGTGAGCCATCCCCCCTGTCTCGGTGGTCCGGAGCTCCTCGATTCTATCCGACGCCAGATGGAAGTACGTCGTCCCGAGTACTTCCGCATCAGTGTCGACGCCCACAGTACTCACGACGGCGTCGATGAGTGAACTGTTCCCGCCGTGGCCGTTGACGAACAGCACCGCGTCGAATCCGTTCTGGATGCCAGCGTGTGCGATATCCTCAAGTGTCGCTCGCAAGTGCGCGAACTCGAGTGAGAGGGTCCCACCGAACGACAGATGGTGTGGCGAGAACCCACTCCAGACCGGCGGTGTCACGACGACAGGAACGCCATCTAGGCGCTCGATAGCAGTGTCGACCATCGCCTCGACGAGGAGTGTGTCGGTGACGACCGGGAGGTGGTTCCCGTGCTGTTCGACGCTTCCGACGGGAATAACGAGAACTGAGCCCGGCTGTTCGCCGACATTTCGGATCTGACCCGCAGTCATCCCAGCCCACTCGCTCTCTTTCCGACCGATAGTATCGTACAACATATTACACCGACTCTGTCCGCTGCAACTGATTCAGTTCCACACGCTCGCCATCTGGACCGAACAGATGCATATCCTCTGTATGAAACCCGAGCGCGATTTTATCGCCCCGTTCTGGGCGGTATTCGCTACTGACCCGGGCAACGACTTCTTTCGACCCGCCTGCAGTCTCCAGATAGAGGAAGTTGTCAGACCCCATTGGTTCTACGACATCGACAACTGTATTGATGTACTCGCCGGCGTCCTCGGCGACGAAATCTTCCGGGCGGACGCCCAGCGTGTACTCCCCATCCGGAATGTCGACGTTGAGCGTAAACTCAATATTTGACGAGTGGAACGTCGCGTGCCCGCCGCTATTGGTTACACTCGCTTCGAAGAAGTTCATCGATGGTGACCCGATGAACCCCGCGACAAATTTGTTGTTGGGCTCATCGTAGCAGCGTTCCGGTGGCGCGACCTGCTGGAGTTCACCCTGATTGAGAATCACGATCCGGTCGGCCATCGTCATCGCTTCCGTCTGATCGTGCGTGACGTAAATCGTCGTCACGTCCAACTCTTCTTGGATCCGCTGGATCTCCGTGCGCATCTGTGTCCGAAGCTTCGCGTCGAGATTCGACAGCGGTTCGTCCATCAGAAACACGTCCGGGTCGCGGACAATAGCCCGCCCAAGTGCGACACGCTGTTGCTGGCCACCCGAGAGTTGCTTCGGCAGGTCGTCCATGAGGTCCGCAATCTCCAGCAGTTCGGCGGCCTCAGTCACGCGCTGTTCGATTTGATCATCGTACTCGCCTGACAGTCGGAGCCCGAAGGACATGTTATCGCGCACGGTCATATGTGGGTACAGCGCGTAGCTCTGGAACACCATCGCAATGTTCCGGTCCTGTGGACGAACGTCGTTGACTACGTTCCCCCCGATAGCAATCTCACCGTCGGTGACTGTTTCGAGCCCAGCAATCATCCGAAGTGTGGTCGATTTCCCACATCCGGATGGGCCGACAACGACGACAAACTCACCGTCCTCGACAGCCAGAGAAAGGTCCTCAACTGCAAGGACATCGTCGTCGTATACCTTGCTGACGTTTGATAGTGTAACTTCGCTCATACCGAGTAGAAGAAGCATCGCAATCATCATTAATAAATGTTGGTAGTGGTGGCAGAGTCAGGCAGACCAATCACATCGAAGCCCGCGGGCCGCCTGTGGAGCACCGTCGGATATAACTGCGTAGCCGGCAGTTCTGCACCGAGGCCAAACGTTACACCCGCAAGTATGACCTATAGTATGCTGCAGAATACGGAGCAGAGACCGACTAAAGCGTAGAAAACAGGATACCAGAGCGTTTCCAAACCCTTTCAATGAGATTGAAAGTCACCTGGGACGCTCGTACGGAATACTCGAATGTCACAAAACGACGCCAGAGTGTCTGTAACTGCTGAATCAGGTGTTGAAGCCTCCAGCCCACATGTTCATGTGGTCTGTTGCCACTCCTCGAGAGTAAGGAGAGTGAAGAAAATAACACTAGTACCCTTGTTAGAATATCGTCTCTAACGGGACACCGACAGTTTCCAATATGATTGGAAACATTTTGTCTCTCGACGGAATCTATTTTACCCTGCAAGAAAAAGCGCATCCATGCCCTCACAAAACAACAAAACGATCAGCGCGGTCGAGACAACGCTGGACATTCTCGCCGCTCTCGGAAAAGTTGAACCAGTCGGTCTTTCCGAGCTTGCGTCTCATCTTGATATCCCCACAAGTACTGTCTTTATCCACCTCAACACACTTGTCCAGCGGGACTACGTTGTCAAGGAAGCCGGGCAGTATCGTCGATCGTTCCGCTTTCTTGAGCTCGGTGGCAGTGTTCGGCAAAGGCTGGACATCGGCCGACTGCTTCGCAATAAGGTTGAAGAACTCAGCAGAGAAACTGGCGAGATTGCTGGTGCCGGCATCGAGGAAAACGGCCAGCGGGTCATTCTCTACAGGAGCTCAGGCGGAAAGGCTGCAGGCGACGAAATTCCCATTGGGAATCACACACAGATGCACTGGACATCGCTGGGCAAAGTAATTCTGGCGCATCTTCCGGTGGAAAAACGAAACGAAATCGTTGCCGACCATGGGCTTCCGAAAGGGACTGATAACACGTTGTCATCCCGGTCTGCTCTCGAAGCGGCGCTTGAACGAATTCGCGACCAGGGCTATGCGATAGACGACGAGGAGCATCTCAGAGGTGTTCGAGGTGTCGCTGTTCCGATATTCAACGACGAACAGGAAGTCATGGTGTCTCTTGGTATTACTGGGCCCAGAGATCGATTCACCTCCAGATACATGGCAAATCTGCTTGAGATACTTCGATATACGAAAAACGAAATCGAAGTTCGAAGTCAGTACTACGAATACAGTACGATAGACGGATAGACAAGAATATGATAGTGAAACGCTCAGCACCACAAACAAAATAGAAACGTAGCGTCAGTATAGGACGGCTTTTGTCTCCGAACTTCGCCGCGTAGGTATTGGCTCCTGTCGGTTCAACCCCTATATCCTATGTTTCGATTCGACTGTTTCATATGATCGAACTAGAAAAACCGTGGGAAAGCCATCTGAGTCTCTTCTTCATTTTGATTGTACGACTAAGTCTCGGGTCACCTCCTACATCATATAACGCCTGTACTTCTGTTATTCTTTTTGCGTGATAATCAGACCGTGCCGACATTGTTTCGCTCAATCGAACTAGCCTCGCAAATAGTGTCACACACTCACACAGAAAATAATAGCGAATGACACTTCATGATTCTGGTTTTGTTCTACCGAACTACTAAATCCCATCAGACACACAGCCGACATATGTCTGTGAATACCACGGAACTATCGATCGAGATTATTGATATCGTCTCCGACCGTGACGGTGCACGGCTTCGGGATATCGTTGAAGAGGTAGACGTGGCAAAGAGTACTGCACATAAGCACCTTACCACGCTCCGCGACAGCGGCTTTCTGGTCAAACGCGGCGAAATCTACCAGGTCGGGTTGCGGTTCTTGAATTACGGTGAACAGGCACGAAGCCGATGGCCCGGCTATCCGCATATCGAGGAAGCAATCGCAGCCCTCACCGAACGGACAGAGGAAGAGTGTGACTTCGTGGCTCCGGACCGTGGCAGGGTTATCACAATCGCCGAATCGTACCACAAGTGGGCAAAGTTCGAGGGGACGACCACTGACGGACCATCGAAGGAGTACCGGGCCAGAACGGGGTCATATTATCACATGCACGCGACCGCGTCTGGGCTGGCAGTGTTGTCCACCTATTCCAAGTCCCGGGTCGAAGACGTTATCGAGCGGTGGGGGCTCCCTGCACGGACTGACCACACGATCACGTCGCGGGAAGAGTTGCACGCCGAACTGGAGCAGATTCGAGAACGCGGCTACGCTGTCGACGATCAGGGGTACACTGACGGGATGCGAAGCATTGGGAAAGCCGTTCACGGGCCGGAGGGGGACGTGATTGGCGCGCTCAGTGTCTCGGGCCCGACCTATCGGGTCGATGGGATGGTTCTCGAACAGGAAGTGCCGAATGCGCTCAGGGATGTCGTTGACGAACTTGAAGAGCGTCTCCGGACGACGAACTAATCTTGGCGGCGCGTTTCGTAACAACACCCTGTTTTCTAGCCACCGACTACTAGTCCGTCTCTGGCTGGAACATCCCACTTCATCTCTTCCCAAGCGATGTTTTCTGCTGGAATCGCGGACTGTGGTTGTATCAGAGTGTGGTATCGAAGGTAGTTTTTTATAATATGCGTGGAATATGTGCGTATAGCAATGTGTGGCAATAACGAGCATACCGAGAGCGAACCGATCCGACAGTCTGGAACCAGCCGTCGACGGTTCTTGACCGCCGCCGGAGCTGGAACCGCCGGTGTGTTTGCTGGATGCGCTTCGTTGGCCAGCGATGACGGCGACGGTGGGACCGGTGGTGAAAGTGGCGGTGCCAGCACGGGCGACAGTAGTAGTGGCCAGGATTTCAGCGGTGAGACACTGCGCGTAATGGTCTGGAGCGGGAACTACGCTGACCGCTTCGAAGAAACGATAAAACCGATGTACGAAGAGCGGACTGGTGGTCGATTACAGGTCAACCGCGGCTGGAACGAGATCCTGGCAAAAATCAGATCAGCACCGGAGGATCAGCCACCGTTCGATGTCACCATCACGGAGGGGTATTTTTACCTCCTTGGTCGCAACGATGACCTGTTCTTGCCGGTACGAGAGGAGAACGTGCCGAATCTGGATGGCGTCATTGACTATTACACTGATTTCCGAACCACGGAGTTCGGGGTCCCCGTCGACGGTGCGCCGACGACGCTCATCTATCGAAACGATCTAGATTTCGAACCGACCACCTGGGCCGACCTTGCCGCCCCAGAAGCCGCCAACGGGAATGGAATCGGTATCGACAAAGGGTTCTGGTGGTTCCCACAGCATGACGCTGCTGTCGCGATGGATGCGAAGGAGCTTGCTGGGGAAGTGTACGATGAGGACCTCTCGATGGACGTGTTTGACTATATGGAGGAGCAGTGGAACATCCAGGGCTGGGCTTCTTCCGGGGAAGACATCTGGCAACTGTTCGAGAACGGCATTATCGACCACGCGCAGTGGTACTACGAACAGACCGCGTACGATATTGACGACTATCCTAACCTGAGCCACACCGCACCGGATAGAAACAGCGGTTTCGTCAACCACTGGTGTCCGGTCCGTGGCACTGACAAACGGCGGATGGCGGAGGATTTCTTGAATTTCCTGCTGGACGCCGAGACCCAGACACGGTGGTCGGAAAACAGTCCGACGCTGTTTACGAATACGGACATGGAATACGCGACTGAAAAACTCAACGAGGACCTCCCCAACAACAGTGACGAAGCAGCGCTTGTCGCCTGGCCGGAGTTCGATTACATCAACTCGAACTTTGACAGCTTCAACCAGCGGATCTCGGAGATGGAGGCGAGTTCGAACTAGCGATGTCGGGACCGATGTTTACAAGGGACCAGTGTCTCAGTGGCCAACACGAATTGCATAACTCATGTCGGAGATAGAACTACAGAACCTCTCGAAATCGTTCGGGGAGCTCGATGCGGTGACAGATGTCTCCCTATCCGTTCGGGACGGGGAACTGTTGTGCTTACTCGGTCCCAGTGGCTGTGGCAAGTCGACGACGATGCGAATGATCAGTGGGCTGGAGACACCGTCGTCCGGGACAGTCTACATCGGAGATGCGGACGTGACCGACGAACCGGCCTACGACAGGGACACCTCGATGGTGTTCCAGAACTGGGCGCTGTTCCCTTACAAGACCGTACTTGAGAACGTTGCGTTCGGTCTCAAGATGCGTGGCATGGGAAAACAGCAGCGGCGTGACCGCGCCAGCGAGATGCTGGACCGCGTTCACATGGATGGGTATGAAAGTCACAGTCCGACCGACCTCTCGGGTGGCCAGAAACAGCGTGTCGCGCTGGCACGGTCGCTGGCAGTGGACCCTGACGTGCTACTGCTTGATGAACCCCTCTCGAACTTGGATAAGCGACTGCGTGAGGAGATGGAGATCGAGCTGAAAGATATTCACGAAGAGTTTCAGAAAACGTTCGTTCACGTCACACACAATCAGGACGAAGCGTTCACCCTTGCTGATCGTATCGGCATAATGAACGATGGGCGACTGGTGCAGGTCGGAGAGCCGAATGAAGTGTATCGGGACCCGAAAAACAAGTTTGTCGAGGAATTCCTGGGTGATACAAACTTCGTCAGTGGTACTGTAAGCGACAGTGACGGCCAGTACAGCTATCTGGTGACGGAGTTCGACTCGGAGATCCGTGTACCGGTGACTTCGAAAATCCAGCCCGAAGCGTCCCTTACTGTCTCGCTCCGTCCCGAGTTCATGCAAATAGCTCCTCTCACCGATGAATCAACCCGGGCATCTCACCAGACCCGTGCCGACGGTAACGGCGGTGGTGGTGTTTCCGGGACCGTAGAGAGTACTATTTATCGCGGCTCCAGCATCCGCCATGTCGTCGACATCGGCGGGGAGCAACTGTTCGTCGAACAGAGCGTTACTGACCAATCAGCAATTGATGAAGGAGATACGGTTGAGCTCAGCTGGGATATCGATGACATACTGCTGTTCCGTCCCGACGGCACGAGGGTGAGGGACCGACAATGAGTGTCGACTCCAGAACGACTGTGTTAGACCGCCTCTGGTCGCTATTTGAGGGACAGTCTGGCTCTCGCCGCTCGTTGTTGCTGATGAGCCCACTGATCCTGTTCGAGTTGCTGGTGTTCGTGGTTCCGTTTCTGTTGCTGGTTCGCATCAGTTTCAGCGAACAGTCACAGGGCCTCCCGTATGCCGAGGGGACGTTCACCATCGCATCGTACGTGCAGGTCCTCCAGTCTGAGTTGCTCCAGGGAATCATCGTGTATTCGTTCAAGCTCGGCATCATCGCGACGCTACTCACAGTCGTCCTCGCGGTTTTCTATGCATATGCCACCTGGCGCGCGAGCGGGGTGCGGAAATCGGCCCTGTTATTTTCGGTTGTGCTGCCGCTGTTGACGACACTCGTAATCAAGACGTACGTGTGGGTTCCGTTGCTGGCTCCGAACGGGACGGCCAACAGCCTCTTGCTCGCAGTCGGCCTCATTCAGGCACCCCTGCAGATAGTCCCGAACACGCTTGGCGTCGTCATCGGACAAGTGTATATCGTCTTCCCGTATGCGATGCTGGCAATTTACAGCGTCCTGACAACCGTTGAATGGGAGCTTGTCGAGGCGGCCAGGGACCTCGGAGCCAGCCGAATCCGGTCTTTCTTTGCGGTCGTTCTGCCAGAGATTATGCCAGGAATCACCGTCGCAACTGTTATCTCCTTTGCCTGGAGCGTCGGCGCGTATTCCGCACCGGCGCTGCTCGGTGCAGGGAGCGACCGCCCGTTCGCACTCGAAGTGCAGGAGCAGATGCTAGTCAATTTCAATTGGCCGATAGCCACTGCCCTCTCGACGGTAATGCTCGTCCTGATGTTCGTGAGCATTCTTGTCATCTACACTGTCCTCGGCCGCTTTGGAGGTGACGTGACCAATGCAACGTAGTCTCGAACGGCTTGGAACGGCAGCGTTTCGCATCGGTTATATAGCGATATTCGTTGTCATGCTGTTACCGCTGGGTATTGTTATTGCAACGTCCTTCTCCGCGTCGGGGAACTTGCAGTTCCCGCCGCAAGCGCTCTCCCTGCGATGGTACAGCGCGTTCTTTGCCGATGTGGTGTGGCTACGAGCGTTCGATAATAGTCTCGTCGTCGGTGTCGGAACGACGGTCGTCGCTACGTTTATGGGCATCACGGCTGCGTTCGGTCTTGAAGCACACAGAGGCCGGTTCGGTGATATCCTGACGCCCATCGTCATCCTACCATTGCTCATTCCGCCGGTCATCCTTGGGGTGACGCTGCTCGTGTATTTCAGCAGGCTTGGGTTTCGGTCGTCGTATCTCAGCATCATCTTGGCCCACAGTCTCTGGGCCACACCGCTCGTGTTCTTCGTGATGCAGTCCGTCTTCCAGCGGTTCGACTGGCAACTGCGCGACGCTGGAATGGACCTCGGGGCGAATCCGATCCGTGTGTTCATCCACGTCATCCTGCCGAATGTCAAAAGCGGGATACTTGTGTCTGCGCTGCTGGCGTTCATTATCAGCCTGCAGGAGTTCGTGATGGCGCTGTTCCTGTCGAACTATCAGACGCAGACGATTCCCGTGCTGGCCTGGAATTCCCTGCGCCAGTCGCTTACGCCTATCGTCAGTGTCGTCTCGACATTCCTCATCCTCATCTCCATTGTCGGGCTCCTCGCCGCCGCTCTCGCCACAAATATCGAATTCGTGGCGAAACGGTTGTCCTGAAATTTCAGGGGGCCGTTTCGATTGTAAAATCGCCGGACTAACAGACGAAGCTGAATTTCTGAGATTACTATATTTTTGGTACAAGACTAAATTACGAGGACGCTATCAAGCAATTCTCAAAAAATTACATATCATCCCATCTGAAGAGCAGAGCGGGAAAATATTTTTATAATGTGGTACCGTCACACAATACGTATGCGAGCAGCTGTGTTAGAGGAGTACGAGGAGCCGCTAGCTATCAGAGACGTCGAACGCCCGGACCCGGACCCGGATGGCGTCGTCGCTAAGGTCGATGCCTGCGGTGTCTGCCGGAGCGACTGGCACGGATGGGTCGGCAACTGGGACTGGTTTGATTACAAGCCACCGCGGGGCCATATTCTCGGCCACGAACCGTCGGGGACGGTCGTCGAAGTCGGCGAGAATGTTGACACAGTCAAAGAAGGAGACACGGTCGCAATCCCGTTCAATTTTGCCTGTGGCCACTGTCACGAGTGCCGTGTTGGCTATGAAAACCTCTGTGAGAACCATCTGGGGCTCGGCTTCCAGCCCGGAGCGCCGGGGGCCTTTGCCGAAGAAGTCCCGATTCCAAACGCCGACATCAACGCTGTGAAGCTCCCTGATGGTGTGGACCCCGTCGAGGTCGCTGGCATGGGGTGCCGCTTCATGACATCGTATCGTGGAATGGCCCATCAGGCCGACGTGAGCCGCGGTGAGTACGTAGTCGTTCAGGGGCTCGGTGGTATCGGACTGTCAGCGGTCCACATCGCGGACGCACTGGGTGGAAACGTCATCGGTGTCGACCTGATGGACGAAAAACTCGAAATGGCTGAAGAGCTGGGTGCCATCGACACCGTCAACGCAGCTGAAGAGGACGATGTCGTACAGGCGGTCCGAGATATCACGGACGGCGGCGCGCACGTCTCTCTAGACGCACTGGGGATTGAGGAGACCTGCCAGAACGCTATCGAATCGCTCAGAACGCGCGGGCGACACGTCCAGATCGGCCTGACGACGAAAGAACAGCGAGGGTACAACTCGCTGCCCACGGATACGATCGTAATGAACGAAATTCAGGTGCAGGGCTCTAGCGGCCTCCCGCCGTCGAAGTACGGTGAGATGTTCCGGATGGTCGAGAACGGCAAGCTCGACCCCGGTGCCGTCATAACCGACAAAATCGGTCTGGAGGGCGTTAGCGACGAACTGGCTGCCATGACCGACTACGAGACAATCGGGATTCCCGTTGTCAACGAGTTCACCTGAGCTATGCCTGACAGCGAGACGCGAACCGCTATGCGGGAGCGACATCTGCAGGCCCACGAGGACGCGCTGGCGGACATCGTTATCGAGCCGTGGATAGGTGGGACCTCAGTCTCAGGTTCAGAGCCGATTCCGACACGCGACCCGGTCATCGATGAACCGATAACGGCAGTCCCGGTCTGTGATGACGAGCTGGTCAACCAAGCTGTGCAAGTCGCCTGGGACGGCTTTGAAACGTGGAGTGACCGAACACCCACGGACCGATCACAGCGCCTTAGCGAGTGGGTTGACGTTCTGGAGGAGCACCTCGACGAGCTAGCCCTGTTAGAGTGTCTCGATACTGGCAAGCCACTGTCTGAAGCGCGCGGCGAAGTCGAAGGCGCGCTCAGGACGCTCGAATACTATGCGGCAGTTGCCAGGACACAACAGGGAAGTCAGATACCGGCACAGGGGGACCTCCATATGTACACGAGAATGGAGCCATACGGGGTTGTCGGACAGATCACCCCCTGGAACTTCCCTGCGTGGGCGGCCGCATGGAAGTTCGGGCCTGCCCTGGCCGCCGGCAACTGTTCTGTGCTGAAGCCATCCGCGTACACCCCGTTGACAACGGTCAGGATGGCACAGCTCTCAGATGGGATCTTCCCCGACGGCGTGATCAATGTTGTCACCGGTGGTGGGTCGACGACTGGGGCCACACTCACTGAACACGAAGATGTCCGGAAGCTCTCGTTTACTGGGAGTGGCAGCGTCGGTCAGGAAGTCATGCAGACTGCCGCCGCCCGTATCGCTCCCGTGACGCTCGAACTGGGCGGGAAGTCGCCGCTTGTCGTCTTTCCCGATGCAGACATGCAAACGGCTGTCGACGCTGCCGCAGCAGGCGTCTACTACAGCACCGGTGAGATCTGTGATGCACTGTCCAGAGCAATTGTCCACGAAGACGTCCACGACGAGTTCGTCGACCGACTGGTGGCCCGGGCTGAATCGTACACGCTCGGTGACCCGCTCGATGATGAGACGACGCTGGGGCCGTTGACCAACGAGGACCAGTTTGAGACTGTGTCGGACTATGTCACCATCGGCCGAAACGAGGGTGCTACGCTCGTCACTGGCGGCACTGCACCGGATGACCGCGCCCTCGCTGACGGTCATTACGTTGAACCGGCTGTGTTCACAGATGTCGAGCCCGATATGCGAATCGCGCGCGAAGAAATCTTTGGCCCCGTCCAGACTGTCCAGTCATTCGAGACGTATGATGAGGCCATCGCGCTGGCGAACGACACGGAGTTCGGCCTTGCTGGAGGGGTCGCGACAGAATCGACTGATATCGCCCACCAAGCTGCCGCAGACATAGATGCAGGCGTCGTCTACATCAATGCATACGGACCGATCCGACCCGAAGGTCCGTACGGCGGGTTCAAAGAGTCGGGAATCGGCCACGACCTCGGCAGGGCGGCGGTAGAGCAGTACCAGCAACCCAAAACGGTGTACGTCAACCTCGACAGCCCTGAAATCTGAAGTGAAAGAATCACGAAAACCGGCGCTAGCACCCCTCCAACGGTATCTTACACGTTATTTTGGCACCCGCCTTCACACGTGGAGCAGGCGGGTTCTGGTTGACTTGTTTGATGAAATACACCGAATTGTGTAATAGCTCTTGTGAGTATAGGCGTATCTGCCACCGATACGTTGAACATACACCGAATAAATTCCGAATGCGAGCTTGGTGGTAGTGTAATCCAAAAAAATAGAAGCAAAATTGGTAAATATTGCCTTCTATTTCTATAGAAATCTCTAAACCCGCCGAAGCGCCCATATATCTGATCTGCTCCTGTCTATATATGTGTCATGCCACGGATTCCACGTTCATACTACGGCGAACTCGGCAACGATTCTGTTGTAGCATCCGCTTCAGGTCATAGGGTTTCAATATGCCCTGTTATCTCAGTGGTACATAGTGAGTCTTCGTCGCCACTGCTCCCGCCAACGCAACTCTTTCCATGTTGTTCGGGAACCGCTCGCGAAAGGATCGCCTTTTGAACTGACTGCGCTTCTTCCTTATAGTTTCGACACCAGCCACCCCACTGCAGTGACAGGACGCCCTCGCCCGACAGAATGACACCACAGGCTACTGATTCCGATATTTCCGAGACCACTGCTGAATCACCTGTCCGAACAGCCAATTCGACGTGGTGGCTCGTAGCGGGTACAAGCCTCATCTCGATGGGACTGGCTGCCTACGAGATCGTTCCTGCAAGCGTTACACCGCTTATTCGGGAATCACTGCAGGTCGGGCCGACAGCCGCCGGTCTCGTCGTTGGGGTCATGTTCGGGACCGCTGTCGTCGTCAGCCTCCCTGTCGGTGCTGTGCTGGACCGGACCGATTCAAGAACCGCGATGGCCCTTGCGGTGGGCATATTGGTCATCGCCGGGGTGTGGGGATGGCGAGCCGGCCGGCGTGGCCAGTACGAGTCAATCCTTGCATCTCGTGCACTGGGGGGAGCCGCGTATGTCGTCGTCTGGAACGCCGGTATCGATATGGTAAGCCGGGCCGTCGATGGCTCTCACCGCGCGACAGCAGTGGGCATCTTCACTGCGAGCGGCCCGGTCGGCTTTGCACTCGGACAGGGAACGGGGCCGCTCATTGCCCACCGGTTCGGCTGGCCGGCTGTCTTTCTGGCCTTCATTGTCCCCGCAATCGTGGGGCTGGCCGTCTTCTGGCCAGCGAGCCACGGGCACGGTGGGAGCCGCGGCGATGCCCCGTCCCTGCGAGAATTCGGGGCCGTGCTCCGGAGCCCGAGCGTCTGGCTTGTCGGTGTCCTCGGCTTCCTGGGTTACGCGCTGTACCTGTTCGTGAATAGCTGGGGCTCGTCGTACCTCACACAGGGTTTGGGCTTCTCTCTGGCCGTGAGCGGGCTCGTCGTTGCTGTATTCCCCGCTGTTGGGGTGGTATCTCGAATCAGCGGCGGACTCATTTCGGACCGGGTCTTTGATGGCAGACGGCGACCGGTCGTGCTGTGGTCGTTCGGTCTCGCCGCTCCGCTTCTCCTCGGGTTTACGCAGTTTCGCTCGCTGGCACTACTTGTTGCTGTCCTCCTGCTGATCGGGTTTGCGGTCCAACTGACGCTTGGCCTCTCGTTTACGTACGTCCGCGAACTCGTCGACCCGCGCGTCGCTGCAACGGCAGTCGCATTCCAGACTAGTATCGGCCTCGCGGGGGCGTTTGTTGCACCGATTGTCGGCGGCGCCGTGGTGAACAGAGCTGGATTCGAACCGGCGTTTTTACTGGCCGGCGCGGTCGCTATCGCTGGTATCGTTGTTGCATGGCAGGCCCCGGAGCCTGGACGCCAGTAGGATAAGACGCGCTCAACCCCGTTTCTCACGACACAGTTCTACGACCGCATCCCGGAGAGATCGGCTCAACTGATTTGCCGGTAGCCTGTGTATTGCAAACGAATGCCAGCCAAATCATTCACACTTGCGGCCGCGCAGGTAGAGCCCGTCTACCACGACAAGGAGGGAACGCTGGACAAGACATGCCGGTATATCGAGCAGGCGGGTCGGGACGGTGCAGACATTGTCGTCTTTCCGGAGACGTACTTCCCGGGGTACCCATACTGGCGGGGCAGTGTTTCTATCTCCAGATGGACTGATCTGATGGTGGACCTCCAGAAGAACAGTCTCCACGTTGACGACAAGGCTATCGAAATACTCGGCGAGGCAGTCGCGGACGCCGACCTCACGCTTGTGTTGGGGACGAACGAAATTAGTGATCGGCAGGGGAGCGAGACGCTCTACAATTCGCTGTTTTACTTCGACAATACCGGGGAGCTGATGGGCCGTCACCGGAAGCTAATGCCAACCCACGAGGAGCGTGCCATCTGGGGCCGTGGCGACCCGTCAAGTCTGGCCACCTACGAAACGGATGTCGGCCGACTCGGCGGCCTCATCTGCTATGAGAACCACATGACGCTCTCGAAGGCGGCGCTGACTACAATGGGTGAGGAGATACACGCTGCTGTCTGGCCCGGCTTCTGGGAACAGCACGGTCATCCCGGAGACAAAACCCGAGCGGAGACGAGCGAAGCTGTAGACTCCTGTGATGTCTATCCCGCGATGCGTGAGTACGCCTTCGAAACCCAGTCGTTCGTCGCTGCGTGCTCGGCGTACATGAGCGAGGCTGTGCCGGACGGATTTTCGGAGGACGAACTCGGATTCAACGTCGCCGCGGGCGGGAGTATGCTGGTCAACCCGGCGGGGATTGTCAAAGCCGGTCCACTGATTGGCGAGGAAGGGCTCCTGACTGCCGAGTTCAGGGACGACGAACGCCGGGCGACAAAGGCGTACTTCGATGCGATGGGTCACTACACCCGATGGGACGCCGTCAATCTGTCCATCAGCGACGAGGCGCTAGCGCCGTCACAGCCTCAAGAAGCCAGCAAGCATGCCGTGGCCGGAAACGGCTCGCTCTCAGCAGCACGGGCACAGGCGATAGCCGACGAGTACGATGTTCCTGTCGAGGCTGTCGAAGCAGTCGTCGACGAATTAGTCGGCTAATCGGCCGCAGCTAGTCCATTCTTGAACGGACTGCAAAACGATGGTCGAAGTATTACTTGTTGTAACTGTCGGGAATCAACACGACACCGTGGAAATCGAAGAGGTCGGACACAACCGACTCAATACGACCGAAGTTCGGTGGGAGGGCGACGGCCGGCAGATAGAAATCGTCGTTCGAGAACTTGCTGTTCTCGGTAGCTCTCTTTTGTGATTTACTCATTTCAATATTATATACTTGCTATAGCATTCTAAGCCCGTTGGTGGATAATTACGGGTATTTATTACGGGTAATTTTAATGATTGTTAGCATAGATTACCCTCAGAACGCGTGCTTCTCGCCAAATATGCCGAACGAGTGACAGATGGCCCTTGGATTGTTTTAGGTTTGTTCCGACTCCAAAGCAGATCCCAGATTTGTTTTCAGCGGTGAAAACAAACCCTTCCGAGCACTATGCAGGTCCTCGGATTACAGCCAGTTTTATATTTTTGCCCTCGTGTGTGCATCTGTGTATGTAAACATTGACGTGGAGTCCCAGCATATACACGGCAACTCACCGATGATTGTGTTCAAGTGTCGAGCCAGTATTGATCTGTGACGACTCGATAGCAGTCCGCTTCCCACACAATGTCAATAACGACGAAAATACATATCGAACACGAACGCCTCGCGCTGGTTCCAACCTTACAGAACCTCGAAGACATAGCCATCCGTGTCATCACACAGGGGAATACTGATCCGGGGTCCACTGTGTTTCCGTTCCTCATCGAGTATCGCGACAGGGACCGACTCGAAGAGATGCTTGATGCCGATCCGACAGTCCAGAGCTACGAACTAGTCGACTGGACCGACCAGACCGGAATATATTACATCGAACACACCCCGAAAACGAAACTTATCAGCACTGTCGTTACCGATGTCAACGGATTTCTGGTCCATACAGAGACGAAGGGCAACGGGTGGCTCGTCCGACTCTTGCTCCCTGACCGCGAGGCGCTCAATACGATCTGGGAGTACGCAAACGAGAACGGCATTTCTCTCGATATCATCGAAATATACGGAAACACGGACACCGGCGGTGAATCGTCGTACGGGTTGACCGACGAACAGCTGACCGCGCTGATAACTGCATACGAACACGGCTATTTTGGAGAACCAAGGGATATCTCTCTGAACGAAGTCGCCGACGAAATTGGACTGTCCTCGACAGCAATGAGCGGTAGACTCCGCCGTGGGATGCGGAACCTCATTGCGGCAACGATAATTGACAGAGAGGAGTGAGTTCACGGAACCGGTATCGGTGAGTGCTTGGAGGGCGCTCCGATTAGCGTGGCCATTTTAATCCGCTCCCGTGATACCGAACCATGTTTGAGGCCAAATTCTATAGTATGTGTCCAAAGATGTCAAAAATAGATGTACCGGGACGGATAGTAGACCCACCTAACTGCGAAGACCTATTCGGATCGTCCGTTTGAATCTTTTTGACGGTAGACTGGCCGTAGTGCTGTCGCGTCTTTGTTATAGCCTAACCAGACGCTCAACGCCGTCGCAGCGAAGACAAGATACACCGGGAACAGAAGGACGAGTGTGTATCCAGCAAGGACCGGAGTCAGGACGTCTAGCCAATACAGTGTCGCGATCCCGGCGAGTCCACCGACAGCACTCGCAACGATCCCCAGACGAAACGCCTGAGCGGCGGCGGGACCGGGCGACAGGTGAATCGTATCCATACGATACTTTATATGGCTGAACATCATAAGTCGCGCGCGAGATACGCTATCACGGTCCGGGGTGGCACTGCCGTTAGGAAGTCATGCTAGGATAGAACTATTACCAGCAGCCCAACATAGAAATGTGTATGAAACTCTCGCTGATCGCCGCCGTCGCGGCAAACGGAGTGATCGGTGCTGGCGGCGACATTCCGTGGCAGTATCCCGAGGATCTGACACATTTCAAAGAGACAACTGTCGGTCATCCAGTCATTATGGGGCGGCGAACTTTCGAGAGTATTCGTCGTGATCTTGATGGCCCGCTGCCGGAGCGACTGAACATTGTTTTGACCACGACGCCGCACCAACTTCCTGACAGCGTCACGGCCGTTACCTCGACGACGGCGGCGGTGGCCGAAGCAGCCGATAGTGACGCATCTACGACGTATGTCATCGGCGGAGCGACGGTGTACGAGCAGTTTCTCCCACAGGCTGACGAGCTAATTCTGACCGAACTAGCAGCAGCTTTCGACGGCGATACTGTCTTTCCGACTGTCGACTGGTCGAACTGGACAGAGATGGAACGAACGACCCACAGCGAGTTCGCTATTGTGAGGTACACCCGAACCAGCAGTGACTCAGCATGACGCATTTCCGAACAGTCACAACGGCTGCTCGGTCGTGTTCCGTGCCGGTCGGTTCGGGCTACTACAGCCATCGGTATCGCCTGAGTAATACAGCCACGCTCCCGGTAGAATATTCATGCTCACGGGCTGTTAGGCAACGGTTCCGAGCGTTTTGTGGCCCACAAAACCCACCCCGTATATAAACCCCAGAAGCAAGTAACAATATCTTTTATTAGCATTTCACATGTTCTTTCAGAGGCATGACCGGTAACGAGGAACATCCTAACTATCCCAGTGTCGACCAGTCAGACCGGACAGTACCACGGAACCTCCGCCAGACTGGTGACCCCAACATCGAGATGTTGGTGTCGACGCGCGTTCGAAAGTCCCCGTTCTTCCACAAGTCCTTCAACGAGGAGGGCGCCTGGCGGGCTACCGTCTATAACCGCCTCTATCACCCGCGCGGTCTCATCGAGCCCGAGGACGGAGGCGTGATGAAGGAGTACGACGCACTGACCAACACCGTCACCCTCTGGGACGTCGCCGTCGAGCGCCAGATTCGTGTCAAAGGGCCCGACGCTGAGGCGCTGACGAACTACGTGGTCACTCGCGACGTGACGGGCATGGACGCGATGGACGGGAAGTACGTCATCCTCTGTAACGAGGACGGCGGCGTCCTGAACGACCCAGTGTTGCTCCGGCCCGAGGAAGACGAGTTCTGGTTCTCTATCTCGGACTCGACATTGATGCAGTGGCTTCAGGGCGTCAACGTCGGCAACGACTTTGATGTCGAAATCGACGAGATTGATGTCGCGCCGATGCAGATTCAGGGCCCAAGGGCGCTCGACGTGATGGTCGACGTCGTCGGCGACAAGGTCAAAGACGTGCCCTACTACGGTCTGATGGAGGCCGAGATCGACGGTTGCGACGTACTGATCAGCCAGACTGGGTTCTCCGGCGAGAAGGGCTTCGAAGTCTACGTCAAAGACGCGATGGAAAACGCCGAGCGCGTCTGGGACCCTGTTATGGAGTCTGTCAAGGACCACGGCGGTCGTCAGATCGCACCCGGTCACCACCGCCGGATTGCCGCCGGCATCATGTCCTGGGGTCAGGACCTCGACCATGAGACGTCACCGTTCCAGGTCAATCTCGGCTACCACGTCCCTGACGACAAGGAAGCCGACTACATCGGCAAAGAGGTTCTCGAAGAGCAAAAAGAACAGATCGAGAACGGCAACTACCCGTTCGAGCACAAGCTCATCGGACTGAAGATCGCCGGCGAGCCAATCCGTGACTACGCCCCCGACTTCTGG
>Ga0207851_100459_pt1 | contig 20374 bp, 21 predicted proteins | sample A23E3SouthBayCA_FD_187747 | JGI IMG/M metagenome (GOLD analysis project Ga0207851, IMG submission 187747) | Aerobic enrichment media microbial communities from Eden Landing Ponds, California, USA - A23 E3 (SPAdes) | ecosystem: Environmental > Aquatic > Marine > Unclassified | place: Emeryville... | reverse complement strand
CGGCGGGCGCGAGTCCGTCGACGAGTCCGGGCCGTACTTCTTCGTCGTCGACCACTCGGACTACCGCGGCGGCGCCGCGCCCGGCGAGCAACCGACCCCGCTTTCCGCGTTCGTCGACGTGACGGTGACGAAAAAGAAATTCGGGCTGTAGAGCGGCCGAACACGGTGGGGAGAACGGTCAGAGGAACGCGAGCGGGACCATCACGAGCACGCCGGCCGTGAGGCCGCCGACGAGTTCGCGGTGGCCCTTCCCCGGCAGTCCGCGGCCGTACTCCAGGGCCTCGGGGACGAACTCCGTGAGGACGAGGTACACCATCGCGCCCGCGGCGAACCCGAACCCGAAGGGGAGAAACTGCTCGGCCAGCGTCACGAAGTAGTACGCCAGCACCGCGCCGACGGGCTGGGGCAGGCTCGAGAAGACGGCCCACCAGACCATCCGCCACTCGCCGACGCCCATCCCCCGGAGCGGGATGGAGATGGCGACCCCCTCCGGGACGTTGTGGATAGAGATGGCTACGGTCATGAACACCGCCAGCACCGGCAGGGTAAGCCCGGCCAGCGAGACGGTCGCCAGACTCGGATCGTCGATACCGAGTTCGGCGAAGGAGACGCCGACCGCGACGCCCTCGGGGAAGCTGTGGACCGTGAGGATCCCCAGGATGAGTACGAGCTTCTTGAAGTCGGCCTCGGCGTACTCCTTTGGGTCGAGCTCCGCGCCCTCGAGAACCTCGTGGGCGACGACCACGAGCGCGACGCCCGCGAGCACCCCCGGACCGATGGCCGCGGCGGCGTCGACGAGCGTCCCGTCGACGACCGCGAGCCCCTCCTGTATCAGCCCGAACACCGACGCCGAAACCATGATACCCGAGGCGACCCCCCACAGCGCCACGTTCCAGCGGTCGCCGATATCGTCGACCAGGAAGAAAGGGAGCGCCCCGAGCCCCGTCGCGAGCGCCGTCAGCAACCCCGCGACGAAGACCAGTCCCAGGTTCGTGAGCGTGACCATTCCAGATCTGATCTCCGGGAGCCATACAGTTAAGAGTTATCACTAATCTGATTGTTTTTGGTAGACCTAAAGGGGATAGTCCTACCTGTCGGGGGAGCAGGTGCGAGACAGTCGCCGGCGAACGGCGAGCTGGGAGCGTCGCAGTCGCCGCGCTCTCGTGTCGTGCGACGCCGTGACTAATGGACCTTATACACACTGCGACTGTTTACCCACCTATGCGGTGAGATATAAATACCGGAACCGGATATCATAGGATATGTCACTGAGAGAGCGACCGGCGGACGGGGCGGAGGCGGAGGCAGAGGCGGAAGCGACTTCCGAGGGCGACCGACCGGAGTCGGGGATCGACACCTACGAAGTCGTGGAGCCGATGGACGGGACGGGCCGGATGCGCGTCGGGTCCGACGGCAGCGTGTACACCGTCGTCGGGAGCAGCGACCAGCGCGTCGCGAACCGACTCAGCGACCGCGCGCCCGGCGCGACGGTCCGAATGGAACTGTCGCCCGCCCCCAGCGGCCACGGCTACGTCGCCGCGCGCGTCAAGCCCGGCGGGCTCCTCCCGCTCTGAATCGCGGCGAGTCACGCGCTACCGTCCGCGAATACTGCGGTCTACCCGTCGAGCTGAAATCGCTCGACCGTCTCGTAGTTCGGGCCCTCCGGTCCGAGCCGGCTCTCTTTCAGGCGTATCTCCTCGACGCGAAGGCGTCCCGCGTCCGGGTCCTCGTTCTCGACGACGTTCTGTACCAGTTCCTTGCCCCCCGCGTGTTCCATCCTGGCGAGCGTGACGTGAGGCGTGAACTCGTGGTCCTCGGGGTCGAACCCCAGCGCCGTCGTCCGGTCCTCGACGGCCTCGTGCAACCGGGTCAGTTCGTCGCCGCCGGTTCGGGTTCCGAGCCAGACGACGCTGATGTAGTCGAGACTCGGGAAGACGCCGAGACCGCCGAACTCGACGGCGAAGGGAGCGACGCCCGCGTCGGCGACGGCGGCCGCGAGCGCCTCGCGGAGCGCCGTCAGTCGGTCGGGGTCGGTGTCGCCGAGGAACTTCAGCGTGACGTGGGCCTGCGCGGGGTCAGTGAATTTCAGCCCCGACGCGTCCTCGAAGCGGTCCTGAACGGCCGCTACCTCGTCTGCGAGGCCGTCGAGGTCGACGCTGACGAACAGTCGCCTGGCCATGTCGGCGGATCGCCCGCTGCGACCTTCAGGCTTTGCGGGTCCGGTGGGACCCCGACCGATCCGGCCCGACCGACTGAACCCTACCGACTGGACCCTACCGACTGGACCCGACTCCGAGCGGCCGGACGCGACCGGCCGAGTGAACGTGGCAACCGTTGATAATTGTAGCCGCAGAAGAATTATAGGCGTGTCACCGGTAGGTTCGGGTCCGATGCAAGACGCGATCGAGGGGGAACTCGCGGTCGAGCTGTGTCTCCGGTCGGCGGCGCCGAGCGTCGCGCGCGGCCGCCAGGACCGGGTCGCCGACCGCGTCGCCGAACTCGAATCGAGGGGGGTCGTCGCGGACGCGGCGGTCACCTACTGGAACACCCGCGTGTGCATCCCCGGGAGCGACGCGGGCCCCGCGGACCGCTGTCCGCGGGTCGTCGGGGAAGTCCTGGACGCCGTCGAGGGCCGCGACGTATCGATCGAGCCGTACTTCCGGCGGCGCGAGGCCAGCCACGACGCCGACGAGTGCGTGCTCTCGCTGCCGGTGATCTGCCTGCTGTTGCGCGAGGGGGGCGACCTCCGCGGGGTCTACCCCGTCACAGAGGGCGACGAGCGCCACACGGTCGCCGACGGGCTGGACCGACTCGAGCGCGGCGAGCCAGCGAGGAACCTCTGAGATGAGCGCCCGGGACGGCGACCCCGACGCCACCGTGGCGCGGTGGTGGGTGCTGGTCTTCCTCGCCGTCGTGCTCGCCGCCTTCCTCGGGACCGTCGCCGCGCTCGGCGGGTTCTGAGCGGCCGCGGCGAGTGCCGAGTGAGCGCGGCGAGTCCTGAACGGCCGTGGCGAACCCTGAACGCGGCGAGCCGTCGGTAAGCGCCGTCCCGCCCTGGCCACGTACCGGACGTTCAAAGGCCCGTTTGAGGGTAAGCCGCGCTTTTTCCCCCGGGAAGCACACGTCCGGATATGGAGCGACGGACCTTCATCGCGACGACCGGTGCCGCTCTCGGCGCAGCGCTCGGCGGCTGTCTCGCCGAATCGGACGACTCGGCCGACCCCGGCGCCGACGGGTCGCCGACCGAGACGGAGACGAACACGCCGACGGACGTGCCCGAAGTCGACACGCAGGGACCGGGGAGCGACTCGCCGACGCCCGGCCCGAGCCCCGGCGGCCCGACCGACCGGCCGCCGGTCGACGGCGTGGTGGTGGACGACATCGCGGTGCGCAACGCGGTGGCCTACGAGTCGGTCATGGGATCGGGGGGCGTCCTCGCCGACCCGGAGCGCCAGTACGTGGTCGCGACCGTCCGCAGCGACGCCGATCTCTCGGCCTCGGCGTTCGTCTTCGAGGCCGACGGCCAGTCGTGGGAGCCCGGCCTCCCCGAGACCACCGGCGCGACCAACTACGCCGTCGCCGGCCACGAAGGCGGCCCGGTCGGTCGGCCCGTCGGTTCCGACCGCTCGTATCTCGCCTTCTCGGTGCCCGCGTCGCTGCCTGCCGACGACCCGCGGATCCGCTACACCGGCGACGCCGACTCCGGCGGCGACGGCGCGACCGCCGAACCGAGCGGCGGGCTCAGCTGGCCGCTCCCTGACGCCGCCCGCGAGGGGCTGACCGACGCCGTGGCGACGTTCGACCTCGTCGACCTCTCGGTGCCCGACTCGATCTCGGCCGGCGACCCGCTCTCGGTGTCGGTGACCGTCGAGAACACGTCCGAGACCGACGGGCGCTTCCTCGCCGCCTGCTACTGGCCGACCGAACTGATCGCCGACGACGACGAGTCCACGCTCCTCGAACGCGAAGTGACCGCGGGCGAGCGGACCGAGTTCTCGGTCGAGTTCGACACCGAGTACACGGCCTTCGAGAGCGGCCCGGTGACCCTGCGAGTGGCCGGCCACGTCGCCGCCGAGCGCGAGGTCGAAGTCACCGACGTCGAGACGCCGTCGTAGCCGGCGATCTCGGGGGCAGTCGTGTACTGGCGCGACCGGCTGTGACCGCGAACCGCGAGAGAGCTCTCGTTCGCTCGCGCTCGCAGTCGACACTCGGTCGTTCGCGCTCGCAGTCGACACTCGGTCGTTCGCGCTCGCAGTCGACACTCGGTCGTTCGCGCTCGCAGTCGACACCTCAAAGACCACGCCGCCCCAAGGGCCGGTATGGTCACGGTCGTCGACGCCCTCTCGCTGTCGTTCATCCTGCTGGTCCACACCGCCATCGCGGCGACGATGACCCGCTTTTTCCGCGTCCGGCTCACGACGCGGTGGGGCGGGCTCCTCTACGCGCTCTTGCTCTGTCCGGTCGTGCTCGTCGGGACGACGCTGCTTTTCAGCGGCATCTTCGGGCTCGGACCGAACCTCGGCTCTGCCGCGGCGGTCGTCGGGCTGGTCGTCGCGCTCCCGCTCGCGATCGGGATCACCTTCGACTACTTCTGGATGCCCGCGCCCGACGACGTCGACCTCCCCGAGAAGTGGGAGGACGACCGCCCCAGCCGATACGAGCGACAGCCGGGTCGCAACGACCGCTGAGCAGGCCGGGTCGCAACGACCGCTGAGCAGGCCGGGCCGTAACGACCGCTGAGCAGGCTGGGTCGCAACGACCGCTGAGCAGGCCGGGTCGTAACGACCGCTGAGCAGGCCGGGCCGTAACGACCGCTGAGCAGGCTGGGTCGCAACGACCGCCGAACGGACCGGGTCGCGTTCGCCCCGGGCTCACTCCAGCAGGCCGGCGACCGTCTCCGCCACGTCGTCGAGCACCGCGTCGTGGGAGCGTTCGGCGTCGATCCGGACGAACCGGTCGGGGTCGTCGGCGATCAGCCGCTCGTAGTTCGCCGCGACGGCGTCGAGGAAATCGACCTGCTCCAGTTTGTTGGTCGTGCCGGCCCTGCGAGCGCCGGTCTCGGGCGTCACGTCGAGATAGACCGTCGCGTCCGGCCGGCGGGTCCAGGGGGCGTGGACCTCGCGGACGAACTCCAGCGGGTCGTCGGTGTCGAGGTCGGGGTGAGTCGCGAGCGTCGCGCCCTGATAGGCGTACCGCGAGTCGGAGTAGCGGTCGGAGACGACGGGGCGGCCGTCGGCGAGCGCGGGCCGGACGGTGTCAGCGAGGTGGGCGGCGTGGTCGGCGGTGTAGAGGAACAGTTCCGCCAGCGAGTCGGCCTCGTCGTCGGCGATGGACCGACCGACGGCCTCGCCGTACCACGTCTCGGTCGGTTCGCGCGTGAACACCGTCGCGTCGGGAACGGCGTCGCTCCCGCGCAGGCGCTCCAGCGCGGAGGACTTCCCGCTGCCGTCCAGCCCCTCCAGCGTGACGAGCATACCCGACCCTCGGCGGGACCACAGGTAAACGCCCCGGACCGCGACCGGGGCGCGACCGTCCGACGGTCCGGCCGAGCACCGTTCGGCCCCGTGACCTGACGCCCCGCTGTCGCGAGTCAGCACCCGACAGATCGGGACAGTACCCGACAGGTTTGGCACGAACGTTTAGGTGCGTGGCGTGCTACTATTCTGATATGAACGTGCTAGTCGTCGGCGGGAGCGGATTCGTCGGAACGAACCTGAGCCGGGAGCTGGCCGAGCGCGGCCACGACGTGACCGCGCTGTCCCGGACGCCGGAGGACGGTGACGTGCCGGAGGGCGTCGCCACCTACGCCGGCGACGTGACCGATTACGACTCCATCGCAGGCGCCTTCGAGGGGCAGGACGCGGTGGTGTACCTCGTCGCCCTGCCGCCGATGCTCCGGCCCGACGGCGGCAGCGAGATGCACGACAAGGTCCACCGCGTCGGCACCGAGAACTGCCTGCGCGCCGCCGAGGAACACGGGGTCGAGCGCTACGTCCAGATGAGCGCCTACAGCGCCGACCCCGACGCCGGCACTCACTACCTGCGCGCGAAGGGCCGCGCCGACGAGGCGGTCCGGGACTCCGACCTGGACTGGGTGATCTTCCGGCCCTCGATCCTCTTCGGCGACGGCGACGAGTTCCAGGCGTTCGTCAAGCGACTGAAACGCTGGTTCGCCCCCGGCGTGCCGGTCTATCCGCTGCCCGGCGGCGGCACGACCTCGACGTTCCAGCCCATCTGGATCGGGGACTTCGCCCCGATGGTCGCCGACGCGGTCGAGGACGACGAGCACGTCGGACAGACCTACACGATCGGGGGGCCGGCGGTGCTGACGCTGCGAGAGGTGACCGAACTGGTGTTCGAGTCCGAGGGCAAGTCCATCACGATCGTCCCGCTCCCGATGGGGCTGGCGAAGGTCGGACTCGGCGTCATGGGCAGTCTCGGGCTGCCGCTCGGGAGCGACCAGTACAGAGGGCTCAACTTCGACAACGTCCCGCCCGACAACGACATCGACGCGTTCGGCGTCTCCGAGTCGGGACTGACGACCTTCCGCGAATATCTCGGCGTCAGTTGAACGTCCGGTCAGGGCTTCCGGCCGACGCGGTCGGGGACTCTCGACTGCCCGGAGGCGCTCGACCGCTCGGAGACTCTCGACTGCCCGGAGGCGCTCGACCGTGATCCGCGCGCGAGCACCAACACCACCTCCACGAGCGTGTCTCGTCGGTGCGAGGCCAGACGGACCGCACTGTTGCAACGCTTCGACATCGTCCCGGTGGCCGTTTACCTGTCCGGTAATTTCACCGTTCCGACCGGAAGGATCCGCTTATCTGGCCGCAGTCGTGCGATTCGCTCGGTTTCAGTTTCGCACGTAACAGTTTCACGTACGATACCCGGACAAAAAGCTTATAGTCGCCTTGGGACTCTTTATTTCTCAACGGTAACGGCAGCTATGAAACTGGCGATGATCGGCTTCGGGCAGGCCGGCGGGAAGATCGTCGACAAGTTCCTCGAATACGACGAGGCAACGGGGAGCGGGATCGTCCGCTCCGCGGTCGCGGTCAACACAGCGAAGGCTGACCTGCTCGGACTAGAACGGATACCGGAGGAGAATCGAGTGCTCATCGGCCAGGCCCGCGTGAAGGGCCACGGCGTGGGCGCGGACAACGAGCTCGGCGCGGAGATCGCCGAGGAAGACATCGACGAGGTCCAGGGTGCGATCGACAACATCCCGGTCCACGAGATCGATGCGTTCCTGATAGTCGCGGGGCTCGGTGGCGGGACCGGGTCCGGCGGCTCGCCGGTGCTGGCGAAGCACCTCAAGCGCATCTACACCGAACCGGTGTACGGCCTGGGCATCCTGCCCGGTTCGGACGAGGGCGGCATCTACACCCTCAACGCGGCGCGCTCGTTCCAGACGTTCGTGCGCGAGGTTGACAACCTCCTCGTGTTCGACAACGACGCCTGGCGCAAGTCGGGCGAGTCGATGGAGAGCGGCTACGCGGAGATCAACGACGAGATCGTGCGGCGATTCGGCGTCCTGTTCGGTGCCGGCGAGGTCGACACCGGGCAGGAAGTCGCCGAGAGCGTCGTCGACTCCTCGGAGATCATCAACACGCTCGCGGGGGGCGGCGTGTCGACGGTCGGCTACGCGGCCGAGGCCGTCGAGGACAGCAACTCGGGGGGACTGCTCTCGCGGTTCAAAGGCGACGACGGGGGCATCGACGACAGCGGCATGGACGTCGCCAACACGACCAACCGCATCACCTCCCTCGTCCGCAAGGCGGCGCTCGGCCGGCTCACGCTCCCGTGTGAGATCGACGGCGCCGAGCGCGCGCTGCTCGTCATGAGCGGCCCGCCCGAGCACCTCAACCGGAAGGGTATCGAACGCGGCCGCAAGTGGCTCGAGGAGCAAACGGGCAGCATGGAGGTCCGCGGTGGCGACTACCCCGTCCGCGAACGGAACGTCGCCGCCTCCATCCTGCTGTCGGGCGTGCACAACGTCCCGCGGATCAAGGAGCTCCAGCAGGTGGCCATCGAGGCCCAGGACAACATCGACGACATCCGCCAGCAAAGCGAAGAGAACTTAGAGCAGTTGGTCGAAGATGACGAAGATGAGTTGGATCCCCTCTTCTAAGGGCACGGCGCTGGTGGTATTGCTCGCTCTCTCGCTGGCGGCGGCCGGGACAGCCGCTGGACTGTCGGTCACCGAGCAGTCCGCGCCGAGCGAGGCCGAAGCAGGACAGCAGGTCGAGTCGACCGTGGTCATCGAGGACCCGTTCGTCGACACGACCAACACGTGGACGCTCGAGGGCAACACCGAACTGGTCGGTGACACCGCCACGTGGACGGTCACGATCAACGACCAGGGCGAACAGATCAACGAGACGGTCTACGAGGGGCAGAACTTCAGCCAGGTGCTCGACAGCGCCAACGGCGGCGACGAGGTCGTCATCGAGGTCAACGGTGACGCGCCCTCGCCGGAGGGGTCGTACAGCTACGACCCGCCGCAGTCGTTCACCATCTACGACCTCAACCGCGTCACCGGGAACAGCCAGACCGACATCCCGAACGCCACGCAGACCGTCCACCACTACACCAACGAGAGCCGGACCGCCCGAGAGGCCATCGACGGCGCGGCCGAGGCGGTTGAGGAGAGCGATTCCAGCAGCGCCCGGAGCACGTTGAACAACTCCATCTCGTCGTTCAACAACGGGAACTTCGGTAACGCGGAGGACATTGCACAGGAAGCACAGAGCGACGCCGAGAACGCCGAGCAGTCCCAGCAGACCCAGCAGACGCTCCTCTACGGGGCCGTCGCTGTCGTGATCCTTCTGCTGGTCGGCGGCTCCATCTACTACTGGCGCTCCCAGCAGGACGACTACGGGAAACTCCAGTAGTCTCCCCTCTTCTCGATGCGCGTCATCGTTCCGTTCGCACCCGAGCGACCGAAGACGCGTCTCTCGCCCGTCCTCTCGGACGACGAGCGGACCGCGTTCGCGCGGGCGATGTTCGAGGACGTCCTCGACGCCCTTCGCGCGCTCGACGCCGAGGCTACGTTCTCCGTCGACCCTGTGGTCCTCTCGACCGCGCCCGTCGAGTGCGAGGTGCCGGTCACCGTCGACGAGCGGTCGCTGACCGACGCGGTCAACGCGACGCTGCCCGCCGAACCGGGCGACGACCCGGTCGCGGTCGTGATGGCGGACCTCGCGCTGGCGACGCCAGCGGCGCTGGCGCAGCTGTTCGCGCCCGACGCGGACGTGGTGCTCGCGCCGGGCCGGGGCGGCGGGACGAACGCGCTGGTCGCCCGCGACCCCTCGTTTCGGGTCGACTACCACGGCGCCTCCTTCCGCGACCATCGCGAGATCGCTCGCGAGTCCGGGGTGGATCTCGCCGTCGTCGACTCCTTTCGGCTGTCGACGGACGTGGACGAGCCCGAGGACCTCGTGGAGGTGTTGCTCCACGGCGAGGGGCGGGCCGCCGACTGGCTGGCCGACGCGGGGTTCGAGCTCGCGACGACGGACGGCCGCGTGACGGTTCGGCGGTCCGACGGCGAGTGACAGCCGCGACGGGCCGTCTCGCAGCATTTTGCGGCGAAGTTCGGGCGGAACCTGCAGAGATTTTGGACAACGGTTTTTACCACCCGCGACCGAGAATAGCACGCACGGGACGTCCGTGCCAACGGGTTCGCGTCTCGCGCCGCGCACCTGGACCAAGCTGACGCCTCACCCGCTCTCCGACTCCGGCGAGGTGGGGCGTGGCCGTTCCATTCGCGCCCCGACAGCACACACGGTGACTGGCTTCTCGGACGGGCCCCGGCGGGCTGGTGGTGACCGTCCGGGACCGGTCCACGTTCGACCGCTCCCCGCCCTTTCCCCCTCGGATCCGCGTTCGTATCGGCCGAGAGCGTCAGACCTATTCCGGTCGAACGCGCATCGCCGACCGTGATCCCCGGCGCCGACGAGTACGACGTCGACCTCTCGATATCGGAGGCGGCCGTCGAGCGACTGCTCGCGGTCGCTCCGGACGATGTCGAGCCGGCAGACGAGCTCACCTTCGCGCGGAACGTCTTCGTCCCGCTGACGACCGCCTGCCGGTACACCTGCACTTACTGCACATACTACGACCCGCCGGGCCAGGCCTCGCTCATGTCCCCCGAGGAGGTCCGCGAGGTCGTCCGCACCGGCGCCGACGCCGGCTGTACGGAAGCGCTCTTTACCTTCGGCGACGACCCCGACGACCGCTACACCGAGGTCCACGACCAGCTCGCCGAGTGGGGCCACGACTCCATCCACACCTACCTCCGCGAGGTCTCCGAGATCGCCCTCGACGAGGGGCTGCTCCCCCACTCGAACCCCGGCGACCAGACCCGCGAGCAGATGGAAACCGTCGCCGACGTCAACGCGAGCATGGGCGTGATGCTGGAGACCACCGCCGACGTGCAGGCCCACGGCGGCCCCCGGGCGAAGAATCCGGGCCAGCGGCTCAACACGATCCGGACCGCGGGCGAACTGGGCGTGCCGTTCACCACCGGCATCCTCGTCGGTATCGGCGAGGACTGGGCGGACAGGGCCGAAAGCCTGCTCGCCATCCGCGAGCTGCACGAGCGATACGACCACGTCCAGGAGGTCATCGTCCAGCCGGTCCGCGAGAACGAGCGCTGGCGCGGCGAGACGCCCGGCGTCGACACCCTGCGCCGGGCGGTCGCGATGGCCCGCGCCGCGCTCCCCGAGGAGGTGTCGGTGCAGGTCCCGCCGAATCTCGCGCCGGTCCGGGACGTGATCGACTGCGGCGTCGACGACCTCGGCGGGGTCTCCCCCGTCACCGACGACCACATCAATCCCGACTACAAGTGGCCCGCGCTCCGGGAACTGGAGGACATCGCGGAGTACGCGGACGTCCCGCTCCGGGAGCGACTGCCCGTCTACGAGCGCTTTCTCCCCGCCACCCTGCGGACGACCGGCGTCGAACCCGCCGCGCGCCCGCCGACCGAGTCGGGCCGGTGGATATCCGAGCGCATCGAGAGCGCCATCGACGCCGGCGACGAGGCCGGCGAGCGCTACCGCGCTGTGCTCTCCGAGACGGCCGCAGACTGACCCTGGCCCGCTCTCGGTTCGGGGGCCCTAATTTCGGCTCGTTTCTCGTTCACGCTCGGCGTCGCGATCCGCGAACTCCCGGTCCGCAGAGTCGCGCGCGTGGTCGGCGTCGGTCGTCGAGTCAGTCGCGTGGTCGACCGTCGCCGTCGGACCGGCCCGCTCCCGGGCGGGGCTCTCGTCGTCGCTCTCGCGGAACTCCAGCGCGACCGGGCGCGCGATCCGGCGGGCGAGCCCCGCGAGTCGGTTCGCGACCCGCTCGCCGGCCGATTCGTCGGTCTCGTCCAGTCGAAGTTCACTTCCCTTCTCAACGACGACGCCGCGCTCGCGGAGGTCGGCGACCGCGGCGTCGACGGCCTCGGCGTCCGCGTCGAGTGCGTCGCGGAGTTCCCGGCGGGTGCGCGGGCGCTCCTCGAGCGTCTCGTGGACGCGGCGGGCGACGTAGTCGCGGTAGACGTCGCGGCCGTCGCGCTCGCGTTCGACGACGCCCTCGTGACGAGCGGTCTGGGCGGCGTCCGCGAGGAACCACGCGCCGATGGAGCCAAAGAGGGCGAGAAACCACAGCGGCGGGCCCTCGCCGAGGGCGTAGAGGAGGCCGGTCCCGGCGAAGGCGATCGCGCCGTTCAGGCCGTGGGCGACCGCTTCGCGCACGTCGTAGGCGTCCTGGGCCACGTCGGCGAGGCCGACGACCGCCCCCACGAGCATCGTCGCGGCGACCTGTATCGGGGAGGCACCGAAGAAGTGGTGGAACCCGGCGGCGAAGACGAGCGCGGTCCCGACGGACTTGGCCGTCAGTCGCTCTCTGAGCGCGTCGCGGAGCGGAGCGAGGGAGGGCACGTCCGTGGTGTTGCGCCGCTCGTGGCAAGTGGCTGACGGTCGCGCCGGGGCCGGCCGCCGGGCCGTGACTGCCTCACTCCACGAGCGGCGTGCCGTCGGCCTTCGGCCCGAGTTCGGGGCCGTGGGGCGGGTCCGTCGGGTCGAGACGGCGCCGCTGGCGGTAGTCAGTCGAGCGCTCGACGGGGACGCGACCGATGGCCTCGATCATCTCGACGTACTCGGCGAACGAGCGCGCCTCGCCGTAGCCGCCACCGGCGCGTTTGGTGATCTCCTCGGAGAGGATGGTGCCCATGAAGTCGTCGGCGCCACACGAGAGCATCTTCAGGCCCTGCTCGTCGCCGTATTTCACCCACGAGGACTGGATGTGGTCGATGTTGTCGAGGAAGAGCCGGGAGACGGCGATCAGCAGTTCGTCCTCGTCGGTGGTCGCGCCGGCGTCGACCATCCCCTCCTCGTGGAGCGGGGTGTTCTGGTGGATGAAGGAAAGCGGAACGAACTCCGTGATCACGCCGGTGCGCTCCTGGAGGTCGCGGATCCGCTTCAGGTGCATCGCGCGGTGCATCTCGTTGTCGACGTGACCGTACATGATGGTCGAAGTCACGTCGAGGCCGACGTTGGCGGCGGCCTCCATGGCCTCGACCCACTCGTCGGAGCCGATCTTGCCGGGGCAGATCACGCCCCGGACCTCGTCGACGAGGATCTCGGCGGCGGTGCCGGGGACGGAGTCGAGCCCCGCGTCCTGCAGGCGGCCGTAGACCTCCTCGTAGGACCAGTCGGTGCCGCGGCGGCCGTGGTAGGCCTCCTCGGGCGTCATCGAGTGGACGTGGACGCCGTCGACGCTCATCGCCGCGATCTGCTCGCAGTAGGTGCCCGGATCCACGTCGTACTCGGCGGGCGGGCGGTAGTTGAGGTCGCCGCGGTCGCTCGCTTCGAGGATCTCCCGGTGTTCGTCGTCGAGGGCGAACGCGGGGTGGAGGCCGGAGACGGAGGTCACCTCGTAGATGCCGCGCTCGACCGCGCCGCGGACGATCTCGCGGGACTCTGCGGGGCGTTTGGTGAACCCGCCGTGGTCCTCGTCGTTCGCGGAGCGGAACTGCTCGGAGCGGTCCTTGAAGTTACAGAACAGACAGCCGGTGTTGCAGGCGGTGGTGACGTTGTTGTTGAGGTTCGCGACGAAGGTGACCTCGTCGCCGACGACGTCGGCGCGGCGGCGGTCGGCCGCCTCCAGGACGAGTTCCTTGCGCTCGGGGTCGATCCCCGGACTCTCGGTCCCGGTGGTCAGGAGTTCGACGCCGTCGGCGACATCTAACCTGTGGCCGTCGCGGGCCTTCGCGAGGGCGTTCTCGAACGACTGGTCCGTCTCGGGGACGTGCTCGAACCCGAACCGTCCGCGAGGGACGTTGGACCGCGGCTCGAAGGCGTCTGCCATTGGCCCCATCCACACCGCCCAGCGGTATAAGCGGCCTGAATCCGCCACGGATCGCCGCTACCTGCGACGCTCTCGGAGGCCGTGTTCGCCTCCGCTCACCCGCCGTTTGGCAGGTAGTCGACGACCGACGAGGCGGTCTCGAGGATCACCCAGGCGACGAAGAGGACGTAGCTGACGAGCAGGCCGACCGATTCCGCGGTCGAGAGCGACAGGTCCGTCCGGAGCGCGGTGAAGAGGAAGATCGTCGCGAGGGTGAGGACGGCGAACATCGGGACGGCCATCTCGAAGTTGATCGAGGTGCTGCCGACGATGAGGATCCCGGCGGGGATGGCCACGAGCAGGTCGAAGGTGTTCGAGCCGAGGACGTTCGCCAGCGAGGCGACGCCGCGGTCGTCTCTCGCCGCGCGGACGCTCACCAGCGCATCGGGCAGGCTCGTCGCCGCCGCGGCGATGGTGACGCCCATGACGAACGACGGGACGCCGAACTCGGTGCCGATCGCTTCCAGCGCCTCGACGAGCTGGTGGACCGCCGCGAGGATCAGGACTATTCCGCCGACGAGGTAGCGCCACTGTCGGCCGGCGTCGATCCCCACCTTGCCGTCGGGGTCTGCCTCGTGATCGGCGGTGTCCTGGAACTGGATGAAGACGTACAGCCCGTACATCGCCAGCGGGATCGCCGCGAGCGGTCGGGTGACGAAGCCGGCGATGTGGTCGGCGCCGGCGTCGGGGTAGTAGATGACCGCCATCGCGAAGGTGATGACGAGGACCGACACCGCGAGCATGTAGAACTGCGCTTCCTTGTAGACGAGCGCGCGACTGGACTCGATGTCGCCCTCGGTGGCGACGCCCGCCAGCGCCGGGATGACGAGGATGTTGAAGATGGCCGACCCGACGATGGCGCCGACGCCGAGTTCGAGCGCGCCCACGAAGACCGCGGCGAAGACCACCGTCGCTAACTCCGGAAAACTCGACCCGATCGCGGCCACGACCGACCCCTGGACGACCTCCGGCAGTCCGTAGTAGGTCGACAGTTTCTCGCTCGCGCCCTCGAGCCAGCTGCTCCCGACCCAGATGATGCCCGTCGCGACGAGGATTATCGCGACGTCGACGAGGAAAGCTGTCGAGACCATTTATCCAGTCCCCGGCCGCCGCGCTGAAAGACGTTCCGGGATTGGGCGTCTCACTGTCGTGGTCGCTCGCTAGGTGTTGTGGCGATGGGAGTATCCACCATCTCACGGACACGCTCTTCGCTCGCCCGATTCGCTCAGTACAGAGGGGCCGATTAACGGAGTGCGGGGCGAGCGATATGATTCGAATCCGGACGATCGCTTCGAGGGCCGATACTGATTCCATGGGGAACACACGGGCGTTCAGGGTCGAACAGCACCGCTACTAGAGATTGGTGTCAGACGCGTCATACGTGGCTGTCTCACAAATAATTATGATGTTTACGGCATATAATCAACTATGTCCGACGCAAGGTGGGGTAGCAGTAGCGTGGAAAAGGAAGATGCATCCGGGACGCTCTCAGTCGGGGATCAGTGTGACCTCTTAACCAGTGATCGCCGACGCCACATCCTCCGGTACCTGATCAGTTACGCGGAGGACCCAGTCCGAACGGACGACCTCGTTACGTATCTCCGAGATATCGAGCACACGGCTGATACGCGACACATCCGTCACGTAGTTCACCACATCCATCTCCCGAAACTTTCTCAGAAGGGGATCATCACGTACGATGCCGACGAGGGTCGGATCGAGTACCGACCGCACGAAGGCCTCGAAAACTTGCTGGCCTTCCTCGAAGAGAGATAGCTGATCGAGAGACTGTGAAGCTGGTCCGCACACAGACTGCTGAACGGCATTCATCACAGTTTAGCTGGAAAGCGACTCCGTGTGAAACCTTGTATGCCGCCCTCCAAGCGCCCACTCAGAAAGGACCTGTAGCCATCCTGACCGTATGTCTCGAGATGGTCGGGAAGACAGTTTCAGGTCCAGTCAAAGAAAACATCTACAAACGGAAAAGAGGTTTGATCGCCACAATGAGTGAGTTATCCCTCGATGTTTTCAGCCAGTTCCCGAATGGAACCTACAAATCTCTCGAAATTTACTCGCTTCCTTGAATCTGTGTAACCGTTACTGCGTATTTAGCACTACACTCGCCACACGGAACTTGGAAATTTAATTCAGATGATCCCCGTGTATGATCTGAAATCCTCTCTCCACACTCGCAGTCGAATTCAAATTCCATGGAAGGGTGGGTAAATGTAGAACTATCGTTCTTATACGGGTTTCGAGGAACTTCTCATCTTGAAACTACCCTGTGAATCGCCTTGGAGTCAATTCCCGTCGAGATCGGTCTGTCTCTCCTGTAACCGAGGGCGTCACTTTGATCAGTCCGCACACATACTGAGGCGAAGATTCATCCTCTTCCGCGTTGAAATCAGCCACCTTTTAGACTGTTCTATGACACCGTAGTTGTGGCTGCAAACGTCACCGCCACCACAGATGAGCCTGTGCGCTGAAAGCCCTTGACCCGCTCGCTAGCTGTTCTCTCGAACGCAGACGGCACCGCAACTGCAGGTGATCCTGTGCGTTGAAAGCCCTCGACCCGCTCGCGGTCGCTGAGCGACATATCCGCGCTCTCGGCACCGCTCGCGCGGATAGAGGTCGCTCAGGCGACTGAACAAGCGCGAGCTCGCCTCGCCCTTTCAGTCCACCAGGACCGCTCCCGCGCAGCATCACGCCGCCACCGCACCGCAGACAGCCACACGCCTCCCCAACCGATTGCGTTACTCGTCCTTCGTCCTGCGTTACTCATCCACCGTCAGAGCGAGCTCTGACGAGCCTTCGCTCGCACGCTCGCGAAGACCTCGCACGGTACGTCGCGCCACAGAGGCCGCGACGGCGCGCGCCAACCGCAGTCGATCGGGCAGTCGATCGGCCGGCCAGCCGCCGCTCACGGGGTTCGGTCGGGCCTCTCTCCGGAGGTCGGTCGGGAAGTGCAAACACTTTGGTCGCGGGGGTGAAACTCCGGGCAATGACCTCTGTCAAGGAGTTCCGCGTGGACGAGCCCGCGGCGGCCGACGCGCTCGGGCGCGGCGCGTTCGTCTTCACCGACGACTACTCGGTGTTCGACTGGGGCAAGATGCCCGACGAGATCCCCGACAAGGGCGCCTCGCTCTGCACGATGGGCGCGTACAACTTCGAACTGCTCGAGAGCGACGGGATCCCGACCCACTACGAGGGTGTCGCCATCGACGCGACCGACGGCGCAGTTTCGCTGGACGAGGCGCTCGATTCGGACGCCGCGCCCCGCGAGATGGTCATCGAACTCACGCAGGTCCCCACGCTCCCCTTCGAGGGCGCGGAGAGCGACGACCCGAGCGGCTACGACTACGGCACCTACCACGCCGCGGCGGGCGAGAACTACCTCGTCCCCCTCGAGATCGTCTTCCGCAATCGCGTCCCGGTCGGCTCGTCGCTCCGGTCGCGCACCGATCCCGCCGACCACGGTCTGGACTTCGACGAGTGGCCCGACGAGGCCGTCGACCTCGCGGACCCGGTCGTCGAGTTCTCGACGAAATACGAGGAACAGGACCGGTATCTCTCGCGGGAGGAGGCCGACCGCATCGCCGGCGCGGCCAGCGTCGAGGACCTGGCGGCGACCGCCCGTGCGGTCAACCGCGTCGTCACCGAGCGCGCCGACGAGGTCGGCCTCGTCCACGAGGACGGCAAGATCGAGTGCCTCTCCTTCGAGGGCGAGATCCGCGTCGCCGACGTGGTCGGCACGTTCGACGAGAACCGCTTCTCCTACGAGGGCCAGCAGGTCTCGAAGGAAGTCGTCCGCCAGTACCACAAGCGCACCCAGCCCGAGTGGGTCGAGGCGGTCTCGGCGGCCAAAGCCGAAGCCGACGAGCGCGGCGTCGCCGACTGGAAGGCACTGTGCGAGAAGAGCCCGGAACCGCTCGACGAATCGGTGATCGCGGCGACGCGGGACCTGTACTGCGCGGGGACGAACGCCTACGTCGGCCGCGAGGCGTTCGACGCGCCCGCGCTGGATGCGGCCGTCGACGCCGTTCGGGAGCTGTAGACCGGTCGGACCCCGGTCCCGGGCCCCCTCGACGGGGCCGTCAGTTACCGGCGTACGGGTCGCGTTCCCAGAACTCGCTGTCTTTCTGCAGTTTGGGAACCCACGTGTCGTCGGTCTTCGAGAGGAGCGTGACGTGCGAGACGGGAACCTCCTTGAGCACGTCGTGGTCGGGCATGTGTTCCTGGACCCGCTCGGTGAACTCGCGGACCTCGTCGTGGTCGGGCATCGAGTCGCGGTCGAGTCGCCCGCGCGAGTGGCCGACGTGCATGTACGCCTTGAGTTCGACGAAGTCGGGGTCCGCGCGGCGGAACATCGTCGCGTACCACTCGGGGTGGTGCATGTTGTGCCCCTTCACGAGCGTCGTCCGCAGGACGGTGCGGGTCTCGTCTTTCCCCGCGAGGACGTCCAGCGTATCGATCAGTCGCTCCCAGGCGTCGTCCTCGACGGCTTTCACTGTCTCGTCGAAGGTCCAGCGGTCGGCGGCGTCGACGCTGACGTAGAGCTGTGTGGGGTCACACTCCGCGAGCACCTCGGGTTTCGTGCCGTTCGAGACGAGGAAGGTGGTGATATCGCGCTCGTGGAACGCCTCGATGAGTTCGGGCAGGTAGGGGTACAGCGACGGCTCGCCGTCGAGCGAGATGGCGACGTGGCGCGGCTCCATCGCCTCCTCGAAGCGCTCGCGCGGGACGGCGTCGTTGCCGCCGAAACCAGAGAGGAGTTTCTTCTGGAGGTCCAGCGACGCCTCGGCGACGGCGTCGGGGTCGTCCCACTCGACATCCCCCAGCTCGTATGCATGACCAGCGTGATCCCGCCAGCAGAACACGCATCGCTCGTTGCACTTGACGACGGGCGTCATCTGGATGCAGCGGTGGCTCTCGATGCCGTAGAACGCAAATTTGTAGCAACGTCCCTCCCCGCGCAAGGCATTTGCCGTCCAGCCACAGGTCTGTGCTGCCGTGTGGTTCTCGCTGTGGTAGTCCGGATCGTCTACCTGCTTGGGACCGTCCGACTCGCTCATTGGAGGAAAGGATGGTAGCCGCTCGTATACATCCTTTCCTCCCAACGCTGTGTCCGCCTACATTTGTCGAGCGATCTGAGCGCGCGCACCGGACTGAGTCACTGGGAGCCTACGGTCCGTATGCCACTCCGCAGATGGGGCAGTGCGTCCAGTGTGACTCGAGCGTCTCATCGCAGGTATCGCATCGATCCGGCGTAAGGGGTTTCGTTACTCGGTCGTCACTCTTCCCGAGTTTTCGCAGCGTGTTCGTACGGAGCGTCTCGTCCACCGTGTGATTGTAAATGCGGTTCACGCCGTTCCCTTCTCGCTTGTGACCGAGTAACATCTTGATCTCTTCGTCGTTCAACCCGTAGTGCTGTTTCATCGTGGTCGTCCAGAAGTGCCGGAAACTGTGGGGATTCACCGGTTTGTCGACGCCCGCGAGATCAGCGGTCGTTTCGAGCATCTCTCGGATCGTTCCCTGGCACAGTGGTTCGTCGAGATTCGTGTAGTGATGAGATGGGTCACCGACGAAGACGTATGCGTCAGGATCGCCAGCGAGCGGATGAACGTCCAACCACTCCGAGAGGTACTGCTGTGCTCCCAGAAGTGGACGCCGTCGTCCCCGCGCATCCGCACCTTTCAGTCCGCCGCGATCGGTGTTGAGAGAGAACCATCCGTTGTCTTTGTCGATGTCTTTGATCCGCAGGCCCTGGATCGCACTGATGCGCTGTCCGGTGTGGAGCAGCATTTCGAGCAACGCCCGATTTCGAGGTCCATCGACGTGGGTCCTGAGAGCCTGTATCTCTTCTCTCGTGAATACGTCCTCTTGGTCGTGATATGGCTCGGTAGAGACTCTGTAGATTCTAATCGCCTCGGGTTCGGCAATGTCGAAATACCAGACGAACGTTCTGGCTGCGGACTGCGTTACAGTGAGAGTGCGCTTCGCGAGACCATCCGATTTCACGTCCGGATTCTCGCCGGTGTGCATCGCATCCATTTCAGCATTGAACCGCTTTGAGTCGATCTCCAAGAGATTTGGAATTGCACGTTCGGCGACCTTTCGAATCTCTCGAAGATACGTCCCGACAGTTGCGATGGCAAATGTGGTCGCTTCACCGTCCGGTGAGATGTATTGCACCGCAGTCTCTTCCGGATGGAGCGCTGCAGACCACTCGAGTAAGGCCTCTGTCGTTTCTTCGGGAAGCGTGCCGTCAGTCCCGTAGCGCTCGATCCGGTTTCGCTCGCTGCGTAGCTTCTTCACAGGTCCCTGGGCCATCAGCTATCACCTCCGGTTGGGTCGTTCTCGTATCTGAACCGGGGTCTTGCTTCTGTTCGGTGGTTCCATTCAGACCACGTGTCTCGAATTGTACTCATTTTGTCTTCCAGAGGACGCTGTTGAGTGCGCCCTCACCCCTCTGGGGGCGATAAAATTAGGTGCGGAACGATTATCCGGTCCTGTTGGATCTACAGCAGCTACGAGGAGATTGAGTCAAAATAGAGCACTTTGGTCTTGTTTAGACGCGTGATTTCACGGTCGTGAGTGGCTGACGCTCAGTTCGATGTTTCTGACAGCGCATTTCAGGACGAGTTCGCGGAACTGTCCGAACCACGTTCGCGCTCGAACGATCTCGCCGTATTTGCGGCGCAGCGTGAAAAACGTGGATTCGGCGTTCGAGCGTTGATGGTAGATCGTATCATCTTGCAAGAAATTGTTGGCGATGCCGTGCCAGCCACATTCGCGGTGCTTGATCACCGGCTTGAAGCCTTCAGAACGCAATCTTTGGCGAAGCAGCCACCAATCGTAGCCTTTGTCGGCGGTAAGAATATTCGGCTCTGTAGTTTCGCTAGACGGAGACGCCGCGACTGCGTTATTGCCGTAGAAAGCGAAGAGACAGAATGTTTTGGTATCGGAATTCCGCCTCCTCACC
>Ga0207851_100457_pt1 | contig 20386 bp, 25 predicted proteins | sample A23E3SouthBayCA_FD_187747 | JGI IMG/M metagenome (GOLD analysis project Ga0207851, IMG submission 187747) | Aerobic enrichment media microbial communities from Eden Landing Ponds, California, USA - A23 E3 (SPAdes) | ecosystem: Environmental > Aquatic > Marine > Unclassified | place: Emeryville... | reverse complement strand
TCGAGACGCGGAGCTTGTTTAGCCAGCGCTCGCTGGCTTCTCTGGGACTGAGGTCGGGGACGCGGTCGCCTCCATCGGCTGTGCCGGCAATCTGGACTTTGTACTGGTCTGGTTGGCTCATCTATGAACTCACTCCCTGGCGGTGTTTGCGGCGGTAGCGCTCCGTACGATCCTCGCGGGTCATCGCCGCGAGGCGGTCGGGGGGGATCTGTAGTGGGGCGTCGAGTACTTTGTAGGTTTCAGCCCAGCCAGTACTTGGACTGGCTTCGAAGAGGCTGGGGTCGATACGATTCAGCTTGTCAGTATGTTCCGAACTCATTCAGGGTGTGCCAGGCTGCCCCTGGCTGCCCGACTGAGCGAAAACGGTTTGTCCATCCCGCCCGTATGAACGGAATGACACCGGGTTCGCCGTCGGTGTTGAGGTCACTTCGGCGCGCTGGCGATCCTTTAGCCTGGGTGCCAGTGTCGCCGCACTGTTCTAACCAGTTCAGAGACATCGTTATGTGTTCTCCTGCTTGTCCGTGAGCCACGCTCGGAGTAGTGCGTCGTAGGTGTCGGCTGACTCAGAAGCCTCAACAGCACTCTTCAATTTTGAGTGTGTCTCAGGCGTCACCGGTATCCTTGACGTCATCCGAGTGCTCATCGGTCATTTACCTCTTGGGCCTCCGTAATTGTAAAGTGTGAGGGTGTGCTGTAAACTTCTATGGTTGACTCAGGCCCACTCATCGACGCCCCCGACCGCGAACGGGGTATTCTGGCCCCAGCCGACAGAAAGTATCTGGATAATCCGGAGGAGTACCAGGACCGTAAGACCCGCCAAGCGGCGTATAATAGACGTAATGAGATCCCCGGCCGCATTCGGAATTCCCTTCTCGATATGTCCATCTTGGCCCATCCCCAATTCCCCGAAGATTTCCTTGAAGAGGCGTTCTCGGTATCTGAGGAGAAAGTGGACGAACAGGAAGGGCCGTGGGCGCGGTTGGTTCAGCGTGGCGATGTTGACGAACCTCTCGTTGATGACAAGGTCGAAGATGCCGTCGTTGACGCAATCACGTTCTTCCACCGAATGTACCCCCCATCGCTTTTCAACGAGATTATCGAAGAAGGCGTCAAACAGGCGGTTGATTACTATTATCCCGACCACGAGGTCGTTGACGCCTCGTATGAGCCAGAGATCCGACGGCAGGGGGCGGCGCACAAGCGTGCAAAACAGGCTTTTGAAAAGGGCCGCCGTTTGACCGACGAGCAGATTCGAATCCTGCTCAAAGGCGATGATGTCGATCCGGAAGAGGTGGCCACTCACGTTCGTGAACAACCAGACAGTCCCCAAAATACGTCTTTTGTTGAATGGAGTTCTGAAGTCGGTGAATTGAAAAAACCACCTTTTAGTGAAGATGAATGACACGACCCGGCCGGCGGTACACACAACGCTAATCACGTTACCACTCTCGCGAACAGCAGTCCCCCGACATTCACGCCGATACCGACGGCCAGTAGTGTGTAGTTTGCGACCGGGTTCGACGCCGTTGTAACATCAAGCGAGTACTCGCGGTCGGTAACGGGCGCGAAGGGGCGGATTCCCATGGGCGTAAGGACATCAGCCAGTAGGTGCGCGCCGACGAGAATGACTCCAGCAACCCCACCGATGATGCCGGTCGCGACGCCGCCGGCAACTATCCCACCGATGCCGACGGCTGCGCCGAGAGCGAGCGCAAACCAGACAGTGTGCGTGATGCCACGGTGGCTGACTCCGGGCACGCGCTGATCGAGGTCGGGGACCATCGCCCCACCGACCGCGATCACGCCACCGGCGACAGCAAGCGATTCAAGACCGGCCGCGAAGGCGGCTGCGCCGACGGGGGCGTAACACGCGAGCGCGACGCCGTAGTGACCCGGTCGGTGCATCACTCAGTCCTTACTACCATCCTCGCAGACCACCTCGCGGAGTACTTCAAGAAGCTCTGGGGCTTCGTCTTCAAACAGGTCGACATCCTCCGCGAGCTGTTCGTTGATTCGTGATTTGACGCGGGACCGAGCTTCGTACATTCGCTGATCCCCATGCTCACCACGAAGGTATTCCTGCTCCGTTTCCGTCGTTAGTGCTCGGCCGGTTGCCATACCGGCCGCTTGTGGACTCATTGTACTTACTTGTTGTATTTGACCACCCTTAGTACTTGTCCCATATGACAACTTGTCCTATACAACAACCATTAAGTAGCTGGCACTTGTTGTATCTAACAAGCACGGGAGTTTGGCCACGTAGAAACTGGCCGGCAGGCGTTGGAGCGCCTCCGACCGTGCTTCGGGATACGAAGCATGTCAGCATTGGATTCCGCAGCACGTAAGAGTGCCGCCACGGTGGAGCGTATCGACGACCGAACCAAGCGCGCCCTCACGCAGTACCTCACGGTCACGCCAGAGGTGGGGCGCGCTCGCGGCGCGGACGGCCTAGTGCTTGTCACCAGCGAGAGCGGGAAGAGCTACCTCGTCGATGTCTGCACGGGGTCGTGTGAGTGCCCCGACGCGGAGTACCGAGACGTCGAGTGCAAGCACATCAAGCGCGCCCGCTTCGCGCTGGGGCGTGAGGCGATTCCTGCCGGTTCTGCCGAGGCGCTGAATGTCGACCCCGACCTTGGCGCGCACACTGACGCCGAACTTCGGTTCGCGGCGGCTGATGGCGGGATAATCGTAGCCGACGATGACGGCGAAATTCTCGGCGAGGGTGACGACGAGGAGGTCGTCGACCTGAGCGAAGAGTACGGCGAGGCCGTGCTTAACGGGACGTGCATCGCCGGCCACGAGCACTGTCCTGGTATCTCGGGGATGTTCATGGGCGAGTTCCCCTGTGCGAACTGCTGGCTCTACGCGCCAGCGAGCGCTCACGGCCACTTCCACGAACTCAACGAACGAGGTGAGCTGTGATGCCGCGGCTGAACGACGTTGACGCGACAGTCGCGATTGTTGACGGGCGTGTCGCGATGAATGCCGATATCGAGACGCCGCTACGACTGGAGACGCCCGACCGACAGCCACTCTCCAGCACCGAACCCCACGCGACGCTTCGCCTCGCCGGCGACAACGTCCGCGTGGAAATCGAACTGGACGGCGAAGTGCTCGACGCACTCGCCGACGCGGTGTACCAGGCCCAGCGGGGTGGCCAATGACCGACGAGACGCCCGAGGACGCCGACACCAAGCGAGTGAGTGCCCGAACCTACCTTCCCGAGTACCAGCGTGACATCTGGGACGACCACGCCGACCGACTGGATATGACGCGCTCGGAGTTCATCCGCTCGATGGTACAGGCTGGCCGGCGGGGGTTCACCGGCGACGACATTGACGAGACACCCGGCGCGGGTGACGCCGGCGACGACCGCCTACCAGCCATCGCCAGCGACACTGTCCTCACGGCCCTGGAACAACTCGACACCATACGCTACGAGGAACTGCAGGAGATTCTCGTCGAGGACATGACCCGGGCGCTTGACGCCGCACTCGACGAGTTGCAGGCGGAGAACACTATCAGACACACCCGCGACGAGGGGTACACGCTCGTCGAGGAGGACGACGATGCCGACGTGTGACCTGTGCGGCAGCGACGCCGAGGAGTTGTTTCAGCTGGTCCTAGAGTGGCCCGAGGAAGACCCAGAAAAGTATGACGACCCGCTGGAGTTGGACGACCCCGGCGCGGCCGAGTTCACCGCATGTGGCGATTGTGCTGAGCCCATCGCGACCAATGTGCTCACGAATCGGGCGATAAGCCGCAAGCTGGACCACATCTATGCCGGCATCGGGGACGCCGACGAAACCGCCATAGAGGTATCTCGATGAGTGAGTGTCGTCAATAGCGGGCCCTCCACCCGCCGGCCCCGGAACGGGGCGGTGGCCAAAGCGGTGCTAACCAACACAACCGTCCTGATAACAGGGTTGTTGGTTAGCCGCGGCCGGCGTCCCACGGAGGTCGAACGCTATGCACGAACACACGGACGGAAGCGGTATCGAGAAGCTATCAACGGTGGTTGATGTCGGCGTGAGTCCAGACCGCTGGCAGGTGATCGAAGAGCACGCTACAGACCGGCTCCAATACGACCCTGGAGCAACACCAGAGACAGCCTACTGGGATGCCGTCTTTGAATACGTGGAAGTGACGCCGAACATCCACGTCAACGGTGATGTGAAGGGTGTCGAAGACATCGTCACTGCTGATGTCGAGGCGGAGTGGCCACCAGCAGACGTGAGCGATCCCACGCCGGCGGAGACATCGCCGCTGACGGAGACGGTCGCCGGCGGCCACCGGCACATCGACATCCCGGCTACGGCGGCCGAAACATTGCTGCCGGCGTACCACGACGTCGTCTCGAAGGGCTACGAGGAGCGTCTCGACGTATTCCTTGAAAACCATGCGGCATTCGAGACCACCGTCACTGTCGACGGTGAACCCATCAACGAGTGGCTGACCGATTGCTACGGCCGCGGCGCTGACAGCGCATAGGCAACCCACAGGATGCGTGGGCGCCCCCGACCACAAGGAGGACGAGGGTTACCAAGACTAGCACCGTCTGACCGCGGACTGACCGTCCCACGGAGGAGCCCGAATCCTCGTCGATTTACAACCAACCGGTGACCCGCCGGTATCTCCCAGTCCCTTCTTTTGTTTTTCCAGTGCCCCCGGCCATCCAGCTCTGCTAACGCAACCACCGCCACCATTCGACGTACCGAGCGTGGTATGCCTGTCCCGCACCGGAATGATGGTAGAAACACCGGTTGAAAAAGCGAATTAAGCCGTTATCGTATTGCCCGGCGGCTCAGAACCGACACCAGATACGCCATTGAGAGAGCCCCGACGAAGGACTCGACGGTCGCGACCGCACGCGCCCACCCCACTGGCGCCACGTTGGCATACCCGAGAGTACTGAAGGTGATAGTACTAAAATACAGGCTCTGGCCAAGCGTCCGCACAGTATCCATAGACGCCGACGGCGGCACTGTCTCATATGTAACCACCGCTGTCTCGGCGGTAGACGTCCCCACCGAGGTGTCGGCAATCCCTATAAATGGGTACAGCACCGTGCACACTGCAATGACCGCCAGCATCACGCCGAGAACTGGGCGAATCATCAGCCCGTATCCCAAGACCCATCGAGAGAACGCCCGCCGAAGCCACAAACCCAACTCCCCAGCAGCGAGTGCGCGTTTCCGCCGGGCGTGTTTCTCTTGAACCTCGAGGGCAGGATCCTGGCCGAGGTCGCTCTCGCGGTAAAGTCGCTCGAATCGTCGGTACTGTCGTTCTGCTTTCTGGAGTTCTGAAGGGTCGCTTCGCGAGCGGTGGAGCGCTCGCAGTCGGCGGATTCCCCACCGACCGAATAGTCCGGCCTCAGCGCTGGAATCGGCCCTCCGTTCCCACAGCGATGGAGGCTGAGCCTCTGTGCCTTCATCGATATTGACGCCCTCCAAAGTCGTCTGATATAGAGCTACATGACTGAGGTCGGCGCCCCGGAGGTTGGTGTTGGTAAGGTCGGCCTTTTCAAGATAGGCGCCGGTGAGGGCGACGTTCTTGAGGTTGGCGTCAGTGAGATTGGCCATCAGGAGGTTGGTGTTGGTGAGGTCGGAGTAAAAGAGGTTGGCGCTGCTGAGGTCGGCCAGCAGGAGATTGGCGTTGGTGAGGTCGGCCTTTTCAAGATAGGCGTCGGTGAGGTCGGCGTTTTCAAGGGTGGTGTTTTTAAAATAGGCGTCGGTGAGATTGGCGCTGCTGAGGTCGGCCAGCAGGAGGTTGGCGTCGCTGAGGTCGGCGCTGTTGAGGGAGGCGTCGGTGAGGTCGGCCTTTTCAAGATAGGCGTCGGTGAGGTCGGCCTTTTCAAGATAGGCGTCGGTGAGGTCGGCGTTTTTGAGATAGGTGTCGGTAAGATCGGCGCTGCTGAGGGTGGCGTTGGTGAGGTTGGCCTTTTCAAGATTGGCGTTGGTGAGGTCGGCGTTTTTGAGATAGGTGTCGGTAAGGTCGGCGTTTTTGAGATTGGCGTTGGTGAGGTCGGCCTTTTCAAGATAGGCGTCGGTGAGGTCGGCGTTTTTGAGATTGGCGTTGGTGAGGTTGGCGCCACGGAGCGGTGTGTTCGCGAGAATGTCTGCCCCCTCTGGCAGCTCAATGTCCTGCAGTAGTGCCCCGTTGAGGTATTCGGTCACTCCAGATATCTGCGCGGCTATCGCGTCTGGAACAGTCTCCTCACGGAGCGCCTCAAGCGTTTTCCCGTCCGTTTCCTCCGGGTCGACGTGCCACACACACCGGTCTGCATCGTCAACGGTGTCTCGTATGCAACACCACTGTGTAATCGGCCTATCGGTCTCATCTACTCGCTCGCAGTCTGCTGGCCATTCGTATCCACACCTGACAGTGCTTGTGGAAGTCACACACTCAACTGCTCGCGGCTCAAATATAGAACCTGCCTGAAGACAGGCCGCTCCACAGCTGGCCGATGGGGCGCTCGCGCGTGAACTTGCATCGTCCCGCGGCGTCGGATTAAATTTAAACTTCTTACACCCTCCCGTCGCCGTGACGGTCGACCATTCCCCGCAATCGCGCTTTCATCGCGTCGTGCCCGCCCGCCGCACCCCTGGATGTTGTCAAGTAGGTCGGCGAACGTGTCGTGGTGCACCCCCTTCGGCCGCTTGGGAAGGTAGGGCGCGCCATTCGGGTGTGGGCGTCGGTCCTCCGCATCGGCCTTCGCGAACGCATTTCGATAGCGCTGCTCGCTTGATCTACTTCCTTGCCCGACGTGCGAGAGGAACGATACCTGAGGTCGTAGCACTCTCGACAGGCGAACTGCTCGCCGCGTGGCGGGGGGTATAATACCCCGCGCCGGTCGTCAAAAGCAGGACACCGAAACCACGGGCGAACGCCTCCAAAGTTGGGTTCAGTGTACTCCAGTCGAACTCGATACCCGTATTCGCGGGGACTGTCGCTCTCGGGGCAGGCAGTGTAGGCCAGCCGGAGCGCGTCGGCGTGCTCACCGTCGCTTCTCTTGTCGTCTGTTCATCACTATAGTTACCAATTAGCACAAATTCATATACCATAATATTTCAATATCATAGCATGTCGAAAGGCGACAAAACGGACCTCCAACGACAAATTCTACTCACATGGTATGAGAATCCAAATGCATCAAATCAGCAGATTGCCGACGTATGTGATTGTTCAGGGTCATACGTGAGTCAAATCAAGAACCGGTTCGACGGATATGATGAGATGGAGTATATGTTCGACAGTCAAGATGCTGAAATGGAACGTATGTTCGGTGGCGATATATTTTCAGGACAGTCCCAACCAGTAGCCAGCAGTGGCATTGACATGGGCCAACCAAGTGAGGGGAAGGGTATAGGGGAAATGTATGAGGAACTCCCCGATAATATGGCAGGGAATCTGATGCGTGCCATCATCCTGCTGATATTGCTATATGTGTCCTATGAAGTTGCGACGATTTTGATACTTTAGTCAAGGAGGATTTCTTAACAATTCAGGAGTTATTTAGCGAGAGAATTGCTGATACCCACCTCAACAGCGCGGGGGATTCTCACGAACCGAGAGGATAGTCGCGCAGTCCTGCGATTCAGCGTAGTGCCAGATCCAGCGAGAAATATAGAGAGATGTGGGTCCGTGGGACCGTTCGGCGTCAAAACGTGCTGGTGAACGTTCCGGTGCCTGACGGCCGCGACGGACTACCCGACGCCCCCCATGATTGCGTGGTGGAGACTGTCGAGACGTGTTCCTCTTTGTAACCGAGAGATCCGCAGATCAGGTGTCGGCAGTTGTCGGCCACAACCAGGCCAACGCGGTCACTCGCGCACAAGCCGACGAGTAACGACAATCGCCCCACACTGAACGGGGCGAATCGAACACGGGCATATCGCGTGGGCGACGATCCCGACCACACCGTGCGATAGACGAGAGCCCATGCGGGGGTGCTTGGTGTATCAGCAGTTCTGTTTTCTTTTTTACTGGAATGGTGGATCAGCCAAATATACGAATCGGCCGTTTAGCAGCCTGTTAGCCTAGCAGGACACTGAATTTCATGTGAGACCCCCGTTTACTGGCCGGTATGCGCGACATCGAAGCAGTTATCGAGGAAAGGGTGCGCCAAGATGGCCCAATCGGATTTGATGAACTCGTCTCAGCCGCACAAACTACTCCAGAGGCTGCCGAGGAGGCCATTCAAAATCTTCAGTCAGAAGAGAAGGTGGCGTACTCCGGTCGGGAGAATGGATACATCGCTCTGGGGTCCAAGTGCCCGGTCTGCCGGCGGTCAATGCCGGAAGGTTCTGGCTGGACTGTTCGGATTAGCGGCCCCGATGTAGCGGATGCAGATGCCCCCGAGAAAGAATATACGCTTCATTCGCGTTGTTACGAGGGAGTCTTTGGCGGCTGGGTACGGGACGGGCCCGACAACAGGGACTGACAGGCCGGATGAGCCAGGTTCATCCACATCATTCCTGCCGTCGGTGACCTTGGTCATCCTGCTGTCATCGCCACCGAACGACGTTGTCGTCGGTCACAAGCACCAATTGCAGGTCCGTGACCGTCGTATCGGCGGGGATGGCGAACTCAATCCAACCTTGGCTGCTCTTGCCCGGCAGCAGGTCGCGCGTCTCCTCTTGATAGGTCGTAAACTGTGTACTCGCATACTGCCGGTCGCCGACAACGATAGCGAAATCAGAAAAATACGGCGCGCTGGTAGGACTGTCGCCTCGGTTCTCGGCTTGGATGACAACACGAACAAGTTGCTCGCCGGCGTCGAGCTCATCAGTCGTGACGTTCATCCGCACTTCGAGTGGTGTGATGGCGATTTCGGTGTCGAGTACGACTGTCTCACCGAGAGGATGGAGGGTGGGTGTCGGCGTGGGTGTGCGACTCTCGTTATCGGACGTCCCACGGCCCGTTGGTAGATCGACGTTGGACTGCCCGCTTTCGCGTACCGTCTGCAACACAGTGAGGAAATACCGTTCCCACGTAATCTCGTTATTACGGTACTGTCGGGCGGCTTGGGCCGAAACCGACAGCGAACCCTGCCGAGTTTCTTCGCCGTCAAGAATGATTATGTCAAGTCGGCGGTGGTCGGCGTTCTCGCCAGCCGACGGGGTCTCCTGAGCATACAGCTCGGCGATGGTAGCTACCTCTTGGATGCGGTCGTCGCCTGTTCCCTGGCGTGGGATGTACTCGATTACCCACCGGCGCTCTTCCGCAGCGGCAGCGACGACATCAACACCCTCCTCGCCAAGACGGTCACGAAAGGTGCGGAAGCGTTCGTTGGTCAAACCGCTACAGCCCGCAAGCGTGCCCCCAGCAGCGAGTGTAAGGAACGCCCGACGACGCATATGTTGGCACTTGTCAAGGCTTCAATGTAAGTGTTGATCTGCTGGGAGAAGCTATCACGAGCTGGACGGGGCGGTCGGTTGTGGATTGGTCGGTCTACTGGCCGCCGAGTAGAATCGGAACACCCTTTTCGTAGTGTGGTTTCGACGGTACTGCGGGCGCTCTTGTGCCCACCTGTAGCGCCCGTCACCCCCTAAATCATCGCGGTTTTTGTCACCGTCGACGAGTTGGGCGCGTCGGTGCTGCCGGCGCTCCAAGCAGCCGTCGCCGAGGTCGCGCTCAAGTTCGGGCTGCCGGTGTCCTACGCGAATCCGAAGTTCACGACATAGCAGTGCCACGAGTGCTTGGAACTCAGGGCGCCTCAACGACGACGCTGTCGTGTGTACGACCGACGACTGCCGGGTTGAGGCGGTCTGTCGCGACCGGAGCGCCGCGCTGACGATTGCTGGACGCGTTGCTGATGGTCACTAGCCGTAATTCAGGCCTTTCGTGTCCTCAATCATATAGAATAATCTATATTATGCGAAAGAAATTTCAACCAATAGATAGATACCCCGAGTTATGTCATCAGGTGGCTATACTTGTTGTCTTCCAGCCAATAGCACTACGTGGAATCGATTACTGAAAGTTAACGATTCAGGGTGCTTAATCGGAATTGGTACAGTTGGGACTTCTCAAGATGTTTCAAAAGTTAAGATTGAAATCGGTGGTAATGAAGTCGTGAAGGGCCCAATCTCTTTTGGACATCACGAAACTGGTGACAATGGACTGAGTTTCAGGCTTCCGTTTGACGACAAGTTGGAGGTTTATGCGATGAACCAATCCAGCCCTTCTACGAAAACAAAGTTTTGGATCTCTTGTCTTATTGGCCCCAATTCCCGATGAATGAATTTCTCACGTCACTGGGCGTACTTATTTTAGCACTTACAAGCCCCGTTTTAGTCATATTTGAATATTTCCAGAAGAGCCCGGTCGCTATGGACCTTCCCGCAGAACAAGCGATTAACAAATATCAGTTTAGGCGGGCTATTGTCATAGGAATACCATCCTGTGTAGGAGGTATAATCGCAGCTGTCGGCCTAATTTCTCCAATCTGTAACTAAAACTGATTTTCAGTATCGCTCTTCGAAGTATACCGCTAAGACCTCAAGAATTTCTTCGACAGTATCATCTGTTGGTTCAAGATTTGCCCCGATAGGCACTTCAGCCCCTAGAGATATCTCATCGTCGTTGTAGAAGGCAGTCGCGTATCCTCGCATCAGCTTGGTGCTGTTCACTTCTTTCTCTTTCGAGATTGTCAGCCGTCCGTTCTGGGTCTCTGCCTCGAAGCCCTCCTTTGAGTCGTAGATGTCACAAACATCCTCTATCGGAAGGGGTCGAGCCAGAACAATCTCGATCCCCTCGTCACCCTCTCTAACGGTTTCGAGTCCTTTTATGGGGCCACTGGCTCGCCGTTCAAACCACTCTTTTACTCGGTCGGTTGGGTCGTTATGAGTACTCATTATCTGATCACCCGCGGAATGAGTTACGTAATGCATTCCTTGGGCTTAAAATGGTGTGTTTTTTCACTTTGTAGGCAACATGTTACTTGTTATACACTACACCTAACTTAACCTAGTTCTTTGAAGTACATATACCTTCTATCGAATTAAAATTCTAATAATCGCAGAAATCTCAATTGAAGACTATAAAATTGCTAATAATCCGGAATAGTTTTGCGATATGAATGAAAGTAGCAGGTACTGTCTGACATCCCGATTATTCGGAAGGATTCGCAGAATCTCCCCACTTGGAGGTCAGAGGGTATTACCCTGAATCCATCCGTGGTGTCCGTCACCCCCCCCCAAACTCTTATCGGTTTTTTGTACAATCACCCCGGTGAGTTTAGCGTGTGCTGAGCCTCGACAGTTCGCGGTCGAACTCCCGCCGCACTGCCCGAATGAGTTCGTTCTCGCTCATGTCGCCGTCCGCGTCGACGTTGATCTCCTCGATGACGACTTGCTCGCCACCGTCGGCGCCGTCCATCTCCTCGGCGAGCGCCTTCGTCCCCGATTCAACACCTATTATGACTTCACTGGGGTGCAAGTAGGCCAACTCCTCGCCGCGCGTCAGGCCGCCGGAGGCAAGTCCGGGTGCGTCAGCGCCGCCGTAGAGGTCCGAGCCGCTACTGTCCCCGCCGGTGTCGGCGTCGTTCGTGTATGCAGCGTTGGCGTTGTTCGAGCCCTGGTTTTCGCCCTCTCCAGATGTTCCGCTGACGCCGCCGCCGTCGTCGGACACGCCAGCGCTGGGGTTACTGCCGCCACCACCGCCGTCATCGTCGTCTTCGTCGTCGGGGCCGTTGACGACCGGCTTGAGTGACGAGGTGGCCGAATCAATGCTTTCTCCTGTATCCGACCGGAGTACTGGTAGAATGATAAGTGAGTACGCCATGACGGTCGACTGTCCGCATTGCGACGCCCCGAACGGTCAAGACCCTATCCACGACGGCGAGGTACGCCGTGGAACCACCTGTACTGAATCCGGGGGGTGGGTCACAATATTCCCAGCAGAGTGACGGCGGCGTAACTTGTTTTAGTGTTGGTATGTGAGTGTCAGAAAATGAACGATAGCAGTGAAATCATGTCGCTTCTCAAACCAAGGGCCGGACTGCTTATCGCGTTCGTCGGCGTTGTATATGCGCTTCCCGAGAACCTAACAGTCCCCGCTGTGAGTGACTACATCATCACTGTTGTACTCGCTGGTTCCCTACTCATAATTGTAGCCCACGCACTCAATGCGGTCTTCGCTATGCTAAATTAGTAGCCAACGACGTCGTCGTTTCAGAACCCTAACCACGAACCGCCGATATTCTGCTGAAAGAAACGTCCGTGTGACGCCGTCCTGTCGCAGTCCGGCGGTTCTCTCGTCTATCTTGTGTGGTTTTCTGAGTACGAAACCCACGGCAAGACACACGAGTGAACGGTCGTCGTCAAAACGTGCTGGCGAACGTTCCGCTTCCCGATTGCGACGATTCGCCCGCCACCCCCTAACCCCATCGTGAGTTTTAGACGGTGTCTATGGGCCACCGAGTCCACCACTGAGCGCTCGCTCTAGCGTCTCGACCCGTTGGATTAGACCATCGATGTCGAAGCCGGCGGGGCCTGGTATATCGAACCCAGACGGTGTGCGTGGATTGGCCCCGAAACCGTTCTGCTGGGGCACCCGCGATGAGGATGGGCTGCTGCCAGTGCCCCCACCACCGCCGGTGAGTTTTGAGAGCCAGTCAGGCTCCTCCAACGTGGGGAGGCTCGGCCAGAACTCCTGTGTCGTGCCGGGGTCTGGTAATTTTGGCCAATAATCCGTCCCCTGCGGACTGGGCAACTCTGGCCAACTATTCGTACTCAACGACGCCAGCGGGTCGGCACTTTCGAGCGTACTCACAGCGCCATCCACCCCCGCGAAGGGGTCAGGAATGCTACTGAGTTCCTGCTGCCAGACGTTGACGCCCTGCTCGAACCCAGCAGCTACTTCCTCATCGAAGGTAGTGCGACTCATCAGTTCCGTGGCGGCGCTGCGAGCCATCACCTCGCCCATGCCCGAGGGGTCAACCATATTCTTGAAGCCGGTCCCCATCGCATCCAACGGGTTCTCCATGGCGTTTTTTGCGCCTTCGATCCCCTCGAATTGAGTACGGTCGGCGAGCGTGTTCTCGCCGGCCTGACCGAACAGGCCTTCCCCCATCGCGTAGCGTGCGCCGCCGATGACACCGGCCGCGAGCCCGAGGCCGCCCGCTGCAACGCCCGCCGTCCCACCAAGCAGGCCACCCACCGCGCCGCCGCCGAGTAGTTTGCTCGCCCCCCCAACGGGGAGCGGGAGGGGGCCGCCCCCACCACCAGCACCGCCACCTCCACTGCCACCCATGACACCGCTATCGTCTTGGAGTTCGTCGACGATGGTTTCGAGGTAGGCGTTGCGCTCTTGATCAAGCGACATTATGTCGCCGGCACCCCCACCCGTGACACCGCGTTGGGACGGTGGCGTGGTTTCCATCGGGATCTCGACCGGTCCCACCTCGCGCTGCATGGCCGCCTCAGCGCCCTCGATAGATTCAACGGTCACGTCGATCATCCCGACAGCGCCAAACTCGGCCATTAGTGCCACCCCCAAGAGTTGCCACGAGGCAAATAGTCAGCGGGGTCGGCGTCCTCCTCAGTTGCTTCGCGCCAGTCGAGGGCCAAATCCCCGCCCGTGAGTCCGTCGCCGACGACGCCGAGGGTCTTGCAGGCCGCCCGGTACAGCTCGTCGTCGAGTGCCTGGATATCGCGGAGGAAGGCCTCGTATTGGGGACTCTGCTGGATGCGGTGGCCCACGCGGACGGCGTCGCGGAACTGGTCGAGTGTGTCCGCAGAGTACGGGAGGTCGTCCGCCTCGTCGTACTCGTGAATGACGAGAAGCTTTCCGACGGCCTCGTAGACGGCCAGCAATTCGGCGGCGCGCTCGTCGAACTCCTCACCTAGGTCGGCAGTGTCGAGGTCGAGCGCGACCTGTGGTTCGCCGTCGCCGTGGGGGTTGATACTGTTGACGCCGATGTCGATATTGGTTTCAGTCATGTAGATATTATCTTAATTCATTGGTTGTGACTGTCTGAGCTGTGTCACTAACTCCGTCTTTTTGTTCGCCCGGGGGGTGTTCTCGATCTGTTTTGCGCGAAACTGCTCCTATAGCACTGCTACTCACCACGGGAATCCACCACCTTGCCGATTCGAGTTGCCAGACCCTCTGTTGAATAACCCAGTCGCATCAATCGCTGAAACTGAGCCATCATACTCTGCTATTCGTCTGTAGCCTTTCACTGCGAGTGCGAGCGCATCAACACAGTCGTCTTTGAACCCATCGGGGGCACGGTAGCGCGTGTTCCCCGATGCGGTTGCTTCGTGCTCAAAGACCTGGAGTTCATGTACCAGTGGGTCCATATCAGGAAGGACCAGTTCGCCGGCTTCGACAGTTGTAATCAGGTCTTGGATAAGGTCTTGCTTGGTTCCGCCGCCGAACGAGACCGGCTCAACACTGACTCCAGCCTGTTCTAGATCAGCGACGATTTTGTTATCCCGTGTCGCGTCGAGCAGAACTTTGCCGGAGTACTCATCGGCTACATGTTCAACCCGGCGCTGGATTTCCGGCCAGCCAGCCCCCCGAACCCGGTCAAAGTGGACGAGTCGACCCTCACTATCAAGCGTAATGGTGACAGTATAATCATCTGCCCGCGCGAAGTCGACACCAGTGGTGTAGGGCTCCTCGCCGTCAATGTGTTTGGGATCGTAGTTTTCGAGAACACGCCCCTCCAGTTCGGTGAACACGCCACCAGTCTCATCCAGGAACTCGGCCTGGTACTCTTGGCGAAATTCGCGGTCGGGCATGTCCGTGCGAGCGTTGTCTACCTCCTCGTCGGGGACGTGTGGGTTCTGTTTCGTCGGCGCTTGCCACGAGGCAACATCGGGATACTCCGCCGACTGGCCGCGATTGAACCAGTCGTAGAACCAATTCCGCCGCTTCGGTGTCCCTATTGCCAAGAGATCACCCTGTGTGTCCGACAACGTCGGCCGAAGTTCTTCCAACCACGCCCGGTCTGGGACAGACCCCGCCTCGTCGATGACAAGGAAGTCAACGCCACCGCCACGGAGTGAATCCTCACGCTCAGCCGAACGAAACGACAGCGTCGAACCGTTTACAAGGCGTATCCGTCTGGGTTTCGAGAGTTTCGGCGAACCGTCGGTGATATCTGGCGAGAGGAGGGGTTTGATTTTGTCGAAACCATAGGCGTTTGCCTGCTGGTAGGTCGGTGCAACCCACCAGACCGTCGCGTTGGCGTTCTCAAGCGCGAACTCTAGAGCCTCGTGAGCGGCCATTTCTGACTTCCCCCAGCGACGCCCACACGTTACGAGCCGATACCGCGCGGTATGTTGCATAATCGCCTGCTGGCCCGGGTGTGGGCTCCAGAGGCTTTCCAGAATACGCTCCTGTTCGTCAATGGCCCCATCGCTGGTAGTAGACGCGCTCATGGTGGGGCTGGCTCTTGAATGGTGACCGTCTCATCTCTCTCAGCATCTGCCGGGAAAACATCCAGACAGCGAGGGCATGACCGTGCTCTAGATTCGCGTGTCAGCGGCCAGTACCGCGATATGGTTCCACAGTTCGGGCAGCGTTTCGGGGCTGCCTCAACGAGCTGCGGATGGGATCGAAGGAAGCACATTACATGCCACCAGTCACCGCCAGCGGAGACGAGTCGGTCTCGAAACCGAGCCGGCGGCGTATCACACCTTGGACAGTCCACCTCATCGAGTGTTTCTGGTGGCGAGGGGTTTCCTCCTTCGGCATTGTCGGTGGTCATTCCCCATCACCACCGTTCTCTGGCGTCTCCACCGCAATTGATGCCGGTGCCTGACTAAACCCGAGGTCATCGTAATCAACACGCCCACCGCCATCAACTGGGAGTTCCGGCTCCTCCCGAACGACAGTGTAAGAGACTTCGGTCGAACGCGCGTCGAGATCCACGTCCACCTCAGACTTGTCGGGTTCGCGGTGTTGCTCACCCAAGTCTGCAAGCCACTCATTCCACTCGGTGACGACCTCCCATGCGGCTTTGCTAGCCCGCCAGTCGTCCTCTTCCAAGAGATCCCCGACGACACGTTTGAACATCATCCGTGTCGTCAATTTCGCTCGCTGACCGAGTGACTCGGCGACATATTCCCCAAGGGCATCGATATCCCGTGAAATCTGGGATTGGTCAACATCGTACCGTCTCGCCAGATCACTCTGATTCATACGTTGGGGGGACCCGGCCGCTTCTATCAGCGAGAAAATTTCGGCCCTCCGCTCTGTGTAATGGTACTCTTCTGGTGGCTTGCCGTCTGGAACATCAACAGTCGTATAGTCTACGTTATGCGTCACTATGAACCGCCTCCGTTCGGTAGAGCCGTCGCCGACCATCGGTCGGATGCGGTTCGGCAACGGCGAGGCCCTGTTTGCGAAGCGTTGCAAGTGCTTTCTTTGTTGTCCGCTGCGCCACGCCTGTGCGGGACGTGATTTCATCGAGTGTGGCCGGGCCGTGGGCTTCAAGTGCCGCGTACACGAGCCGCGTACTCGGCCCGGACTGCTTGACACTCTCCGGGAAGCAAAGTGTAGCTGACATCTGCCCTTCCATGCGAGATATACGTGCAGAACAAACACCTAACCACACGGCTGAGTTCGAAGTTCCGTTAGCGCGCCTCTGAGGGTCTCACAATCCGTCACTACATCTGTTCAAGAAGGTCGAAATGCTCGGGGCAGTAGGGCAGGTCGGCAACCGCAATCCGTTGGCAGCGCCGACTCGTCAAGACGGCGATAGCCTGGCACTGCCGATCCGCACCGAACTCTTCGAGCCGTCGCTGCTCGTCGGCGGGGTTTTCGGTGCTCATCGTGTCTCACCCCGGCGGTGCACCACCGGTGATGTCGTCACTTGGAGACCGCTCGTCGGCCACGGTGGGTGGCTCACCCGGTTCGCACTGCTTGCCGGGAGGAACGGTCGACGGAGTTGCGGAAACCCACGTATAGTAAGACCCATTACGTGAGTTTCCGGAACTTCCCGCGTTCGGTTCGTCCTCAAAATCCGGCAGTTCGACGTGGTCGTCAAGAGCGTCAGTGCCGGTGTCGCGCCACTTAGTCGCCCGACCGTCGTCTCGGTGTGCCCCTTTTTCGAGGACACCATCGGCGGCGAGGTCATCAAGTATCTGGCGAACCCGTCGAGCAGAGACATCGACGCCGTCGTCTGCGGCGATTTCGGTGGTGGTCCAGTAGTCTCGCCCCTCGATGGCATCGAGCACTTGTCGCTCACCATCATCCTGCGTTCGGACCACTCGCGCTTCGCCGGCCAGTGGCACCCACTCTGGGAGCGTGTCAGTATGTACGTAGACGACAGCGCCGTTCCCGTCGCGGCCGAATCGCATCGCCGCCTGAAGCGTGTCGTGCTCGCGCATATGTGTCAGGACATCGTCGCCGAACCCACCATACGACAGGTCGGTCCCTTTGCCGTCGCCGCGTTCGACCGTCTCGCCGGCGTAGGCCCCCCACTTCTTGATGTACCCGTCGCCGTAGTGGTTTGATCCAATCACAGCGCCTAATCGGGTGTCGTCGAACTCGTTGCTCCCGAGGACGTTCCCGTAGTGCTTCGTGTCACCAACAAGGTCAAGAACGCCGGCGTCGGCGTATTCCTCTTTCGCGGTCACTGTCGTTATCAGCGCGGGTTTCTGGCCGTGTTCGTCGGTAACAGCTTCGAGCAGCGCAGCATCACTCTCGGTATTGACGTGGTCAGCGGAGTTGTAGGACTTGATGTACTCCGAGGAGCGGACGAAATTGAGATTCAGCGCGTGTTCGATGTACTCGGCGCGCTCCTCATCTTGAAGCACCGGGCGGTGGTCAAGTCGCTCACCAAGCGCCAGCTCCCACATACGCTTCGTGGGCGTTCCATCCAGCGCGACAATCCCGCTTGGCCTTCGAGACGGTGGCGCGTCGGTCAGTGGTGGTGACCGGAGGACGGACACTTCGGTCGTCTCTCGGTTGTATACGCCCCGGCCGACATCATCGATCTCGACGGCGTCGAAGCCGTTCCCCAGGTCTTCGCCAGCCAACAGCGTGAACACGGCCAGCGGTGCGTCGGCGTGAGCGCTGGGGTCGTCGAAGACGTGTTGCTCGTCGGCTTCGACACCGTGTTCCTCAAACCACAGCAGCGCATCAGCGCGTCGTTGTTGGTCATTTCTGTTGTCGTGGAGGTCGGTGTAGTCCTCAAATGGAACGCCGTCGACGGTCGACAGCCAGTAAGAGATTGCCCGCTTTGGGGCCATGAGCGTTTCCTCATATGCGTCGGGGAACTCATCGAACACCACCGTCCGCCCGGCCGTCACCTTCGATTTGTGGGCATAGCTGTAGTGACCGAGCAGAATGTCGAACTCGTCGGGGTCAAAGTCCCACTTCGACGTGTACGGACAGTCCTGTCCCTCGTGTCGTTGGCACGGGAGCGGTTCGCCGAGGACGTACTCGGCCGACTTGTGAATTGCCTTCGGCGTCGCACCGCGGCGATACCAGCCCCGAACCGTCTCTTTCCACTCCTCGCCGTGCTCGCCGTTGGCCGTATCACAGTCATGCGTGAACGCCGGCAGCGAGTAGACATCAAGGTCGAACTCGGTGGCCCACTCTTTGAATTGGTCGTACTGCTCTTTCCGCCCGCGGCCCGTGAGAATCGTCACGGACTCGCCAGTTCGAGCAGCCGCTTTGACGGCACCGTAGGACTTCCCCATCGTCGGCAGCGCTTCAATCAGCCGGTGGTCGTAGCTATCGTAAGCATCGGCGATTGCATCAACCGTCCGCTCACGAGCGTCGGTGATAGACAACTCCCCATCGGTGTGTTCGGCGGCGTGTTTCCAGTCCCATCCAGATGTCGCCGTCGAGAGGTCACGGACAGCCGGCGGGAGAACCGCCCTGTGGGCGACATCATCGGGTTCGTACTCCGGAATGTCGAACCCGAGTCCTCGGAGGTGTTCGATACCACGCCACCACAGCTCACCAGAGACGCGCGGGGTCGCGCTGTTCGGTCGAACTTCACCGGCGTCAATCAGCGCCATAACGACCGGGCCGCCGTAGCCACCGCCGCCGGTGTCCTGCCAGATTTCGCTATCAACGACGTTCGCGGTCCCGTTCGCGTTCGGCCCCCACGTCGGCGCGAACGCTCGCTTGCCGTCGCTCGTTGAAACGTCGTCATTCCAGCGGTGGACAATCGTCTGTTCGGCCACACGGCGCGCATCAAGCCGATCAAGCGCCGCGAACACGTCCCGAATATCTGTCGTCGTTTCCTCGCTCGTCGTTGCTCCGGCGTCGTACTCAGCAACATCAAAGCCATCGTATGCATCGGCGGCCGTCGTGGTGGATTCCTCGGGGAGTTGGTCGTACTCGTTGAGGAGCTCCTCCAGTGCGTCCACATCCCACTCACTGAGTTCGGTCGGCGTCCCGGGAACGTGCTCGCCCGTACTCACGCAAACGTGCTTGTGATCGTATATCTCGACTTCCGGCGGATCGTCGTTCGCGCCCCACGGTTCGCTGTCGATTGGGAAGGTTGCCTGTTTCACACCGCCCGGTAGGTCGCCGATATACGGCGCGTGAACACCCGACCCCGATACCGAGATATCGGCGTAGGTCGCCCCGAGGCGCGCAAGCACACGAACGAATTCAGGATGTACTTCGCCAGTCTCAGGACAGCGGACATCGTCGCCGTCCACGAACGCATGGGGTTCCTCACTCTCCTCACGGAGGAGGTACGTCACGCCGGCAAGCGTTGGATCCTTCGACGCCCAGTCACGTGCCGTTTCGAGGGCAGCGTAGTTCTCGACGAGCCCCCACTTCCAGCGAGCGTCGTCGCCCTCGTCAGCGTCGGGATGGTCGCGATCTGCCCACGGTGCGAAGGGCTTCTTATCGCCCGGCGTGTGACACATCCACTGCTCGCGGTCGTCCCACGGCGATGGGAACACGCCACTCTCCGGTTCAGTGAACTCCGCGCCGTCCCACACAACGTCTTTCTCCGCTTCGGGTGTTGGGGTTGCATCCAAAGAACCACCCTCGGGCGTTTCCTTCGAGGTGCGGCTCTCCAGTCGAGTGAGACAGTCGTCACAGAGGTAGCTATTGCCGTCGACGTTGTCTGGGGGACCGCCACAGAGGTGGCACTCGGCGGTCATGGATAACACCGCCTCTCGCCCTCACGGGCCGGACACTGCTGGTCTCGGTCATGAATATAACATCCGCAGTAGTCGCAAACTGGCGGCCGAAGTTCGACAGTCCGGCTCACAGCCACCACCCCCAGTTTTGTGTCAGAAGGGTGCTACGTACTACACAAGAAGCGTGGCTGTTCGGTGTAGTTCCCGTATAAGAGGATGGGTTCGGGCGGATTTGAACCGCCGGCCTCCTCCATGTCAAGGAGGTGTCATAACCGACCTAGACCACGAACCCTCACTGCGAGGTACACCACATT
>Ga0207851_100445_pt1 | contig 21026 bp, 17 predicted proteins | sample A23E3SouthBayCA_FD_187747 | JGI IMG/M metagenome (GOLD analysis project Ga0207851, IMG submission 187747) | Aerobic enrichment media microbial communities from Eden Landing Ponds, California, USA - A23 E3 (SPAdes) | ecosystem: Environmental > Aquatic > Marine > Unclassified | place: Emeryville... | reverse complement strand
CCTACCGGTACTTCCGACTGGACTGGCTCGCGCTCCGCCTGAGTTTCGTCTACCGGCCCGGGCTGCGCGTGCTGACCTCGCTGGCGTTCATCGCGACGTTCATCGTCGGCGGGATATGGATCATCGAGGGGGAAGCCCCCGGCCCGCTGACCGGCGAACTGACCGTCGGGACCCTGGTCACCTTCCTCCTGCTCACCCAGCGCCTCGTGAACCCGCTCGCCCAGATGTCCAACGTCATCGAGCGCTACGAGGACGCCAAGGCGTCGACCAAGCGCATCCTCGGACTGATGAACCTCCCCGTCCGCATCCAGGACGACCCGGGCGCCGTCGCACTCGAGGACGTCGAGGGCCGCGTCGAGTACGACGACGTGACCTTCAGCTACGACGGCGAGGAGATCGTCCTGAACGACATCGACTTCGAGGCCGAACCCGGCGAGACGGTCGGTCTCGTCGGCCCGACCGGCGCCGGGAAGACCACCATCGTCAAGCTCCTCCTCCGGCTGTACGACGTAGACGACGGCGCCGTCAAAATCGACGACCACGACGTGCGCGACGTGACCCTCGCCAGCCTGCGCGGGTCGATGGGCTACGTCGGCCAGGACAACTTCCTGTTCGACGGCACCATCGCGGAGAACGTCAGGTACGGCCAGTTCGACGCCAGCCGCGAGGACGTCGTCGAGGCGTGCAAACTGGCCGAGGCTCACGAGTTCATCGAGAACATGCCGGAGGGCTACGACACCGACATCGGCGAGCGCGGCGTCAAGCTCTCGGGCGGGCAGCGCCAGCGCGTCGCCGTCGCGCGGACCATCCTCCAGCGCCCGGAGATCCTCATCTTCGACGAGGCGACCTCCGCGGTCGACACCGAGACGGAGATGCTCATCCAGCGCTCCATCGACGAACTCGCCGCCGACCGGACGACGTTCGTCATCGCCCACCGCCTCTCCACCGTGCGCGACGCCGACACCATCCTCGTCATCGACGACGGCGAAATCGTCGAGCGCGGCACCCACAGCGACCTCCTCGGCGAGGACGGCCTCTACGCCAACCTCTGGCGCGTCCAGGCCGGCGAGATCGAGGACCTCCCCGAGGAGTTCGTCGAACAGGCCAGCGAGCGCGTCGCCCAACAGGCGCTTGACGCTGCAGAAGACGACTGACGCGTTTCGGTTTCGACTGATTCTGCACTCGGGACCGCAGGCGACTCCGCGATCGCGGTCGACCTTGAGTGTTGAAAGCCCTCGCCCCGCCCAGCGACCGCGAGCGGAGCGAGGGCTTCCATCTCTCAGGATCGCCTGCGGTCGCGGTCACTCTCATTCGAAGCGAGCGTGCTGCAGTAGGTCGTTTTCGCACAACACGCAGTGAAACTACCCAGGCGTCGGGACTCTCTCGATGACGTCACTGAGCGACGGCAACGACGCGTGCTGGACGAAATAGCCCGAGAAGAGGGCGTAGACGACGGCGGCGGGGCCGAGGAAGTTCCGCCAGCCCGCGACCCAGATCCCCATCGCGGTCAGGACGAGCATCGCGAGCGGCGTGCCCCAGAGGACGAGCAACTCGCGGTCGTGGTGGTACGCGCGGTAGATCCCCAGTGCCGCGCCGATCAAGAGCGGCACGAGCGGGAGCGAGCCGCGAACGATGTGATACTCCGACCACCCCGGCATGACGGGGGAGAAAAACCACGCGCCGCGGAGGAGCGCGATGGCGACGACGTGCTCGATGTTCTGGACGAAAAAGCCCACCATCGTACCCGCGGGGTCGGGCGAGTACTGGTAGACGTATCGGGTGGGCGTGATGACGATGCCGCGCTTCCAGGGCGTGACGACCGACCCCATCGCCCAGCCGAAGTACAGCCGGTAGGCGACCGCGCTGACGAGAACGCCGGCGAGCGCGAGGTTCGTCCGGGCCGAGGCGAAGAGGTTCAGCCGCCGTCCCGAGCTCTCGGGGAAGCAGTCGTAGACGAGGTAGCCGAGGACGATCGGGAGGCCGTTGGGGCGGACGGTCGCGACGAATCCCAGGCTCACCAGCGCGTAGACGCGGTTGCGTCGCGTCGGGTCGAGGTGGTAGACCGCCAGGCGCCACATCGCGACGGCGAAGACGAACGTCAGCATGAACTCCGACTGCGGGCGGACGAACCAGCGGAAGACCTCCCACTGGAAGACGAACGCGCCGCCGGCGAACAGCGCGCCGCGCTGGCCGACGAGGATGTGCGCGGCCTCGTAGACGGCGACGCAGGTGAGCGCCGAGAGGAGCAACTGGACCGCGACCCATCCCTCGACGTGGTAGTCGCTGACCCGCAGCCACCCGCAGTAGGGGAGCCAGTACCCCGCGTAGGCGATGGCGCGAGAGCCGAACAGGGTCCCCGCGGAAAGCTCCTGACACCAGGAGATGTAGCGGGTGGCGTCGCGGACGACGGCCGTGCCGGTCTCGCGCCACCACGCCGCGCGCACGACCGCCGCGACGAGGAATATCACGACGTGTTCGCGCCGTATCGACCGTTCGAGGAGGTCGCCGACAACCGGAGGGGACTCGAACCAAGACTCGCTCACGTCTCCGAGGTCGAACGGCCCTGATATCAAATTTCTGTTCTGTTATTCGATCAGTCCGCGCGACATGACTGCCGGCTGGAGAACCCCGCGAGCGACGGGCGACCGGTCATGCAGCCCGCGCAGGCTCGCCCTACTTGCCCTCGAACTCGGGCTCGCGGTCCTGCTGGAAGGCGGCCAACCCCTCCCAGACGTCGTCCGTGGTGAAGAGGTGACCGAACGCCGACGCTTCGAGCTCGAGGCCGGCGTCGGTGTCGTCGCGGCCCGCGAGCATCGCGCGCTTGGTGAGCTTCTGGGCGATGGGCGGCCCCGAGGCGAGGTCGCGCGCGAGCTCCCACTTGCGGTCGTCGAACTCGTCGGGCGCAAGCACCTCGTTGACGAAGCCGTAGTCGGCCATCGTCTCGGGCTCGTAATCGTTGCGAGCGGTGAAGATGATCTCCTTGGCGCGGCCCTCGCCGACGACGTGTCGCAGGCGCTGGGTGCCGCCCCACCCCGGGAGGAGGCCCAGATTGTGCTCGGGCTGGCCGAAGCGGGCGCCCTCGCTGGCGATCCGCATGTCCGCCGCGGTCGCGAGTTCCATCCCGCCGCCGAGGCAGTAGCCGTCGACGGCCGCGACGACCGGCATCCCCACCTCCTCCAGCCGGCCGAAGACGCGCTGGCCCTTCCGTGACATCTCGGCGGCTTCGAGGCCGCTGCCCGGCGCGGCGCTGGCGGCGTCGAAGCCCGCCGAGAAGGCGCGATCGCCCGCGCCCTCCAGCAGGACAGCGCGGATCCCGTCGTCGTCCTCGAACTCGTCCAGTGCGGCGTCGAGTTCGTCGAGCATATCGACCGTGATCGTGTTCATTCGCGCCGGGCGGTCGAGCTGGACTCGGCCGACGCTGCCGTCGGTCTCGACCGCTATCTGGTCGTACTCGACGGTCTCGCTCTCGTCGTCGCCGTCGTAGAACCCGCCCGATTCGGCGGCCTCGCGGAGGCCGTCGGCGACCGCGTAGCGCTCGGCACCGGTCTCGTCGTGGCGCTCTTCGAGAGTCGCGACGAGGGCGTCGAGGCCGTGGTGGTCGGCGGTCTTGCCCGGGCCTTCCGGATAGCCGGTTCCCAGTTGCATCGCCTCGTCGATGTCGGCCACCGGCGCCACGTCGTTCTCGACGAGCTTCCCGATCTCGTTGGCCATCATCGCGAGCAGGCGCTCGGCCACGTCGTCGCGACCGGCGTCGGTCGGGATGTCTACGCCGCCGTCCTGGTAGTCGTAGAAGCCCTCGTCGGTCTTGCGGCCGAGTTCCTCGCGCTCGACTTTCTCTTCGAGGAGCGGGCACGGCTCGTAGGCTGCCCCGAGCACTTCGTTGAGGTACTCGAGGACGTGCAGCGTCACGTCGTGGCCGACCGTGTCCGCGAGTTCGAACGCGCCCATCGGGTGGCCCATGTCGAACTTGGTCGTCGCGTCTATCTCCGCGACCGTCGCCTCGTCCTCGTGAAGCATCCAGCAGGCCTCGTTGAGCTGGGGGACGAGCACGCGGTTGACGATGAACCCCGGCGAGTCCTTGCGCACGCGGACCGGGGTCTTCCCGAAGGCGTCGGCCAGCGACTCGACGGCGTCGAGCGTCTCGTCGCTGGTGTGCGCGCCGGTGATGACTTCGACGAGTTGCATCCGGACGGGCGGGTTGAAAAAGTGCATCCCGCAGAACAGCTCGGGCCGGTCGGTGACCTCGGAGAGGTCCGTGATAGAGAGGCTGGACGTGTTCGTCGCGAAGATGGCCTCGTCGGGGGCGAACTCCTCCAGGTCACCGTAGACGTCTTTCTTGATGTCCATCCGCTCGGGCACGGCCTCGATGACGACGTCGGCGTCGGCGACCGCGTCTTCGAGGTCGACGACCGCGTCGATCCGGTCTTTCGCGGCGTCGGCCTCCTCGTCGCTTATCTGGTCTTTCTCGGCGAGTTTGCCCAGCGACCACTCGATCTGTTCGTAGCCGTCCTGGACGAGTTCCTCGTTTATGTCCCGCATCGCGACGTCGTATCCCGCCAGGGCCGCGACCTCGGTGATCCCGTGGCCCATGTTGCCGGCGCCGAGTACCGCGACGCGCTCGATGTCCTCGAAGTTCATGACGTCTAAAGGCTCGCTCGGAAGCCGTTTCAAGGTTTCTCTCGCATATAAACTTCTGATGCGTTGTTCGTTGATTACGAAGGATTATGTACGTTACCGACCCACACACGAGTATGGATTTCGCGCTCTCGGACGTCCAGAAACAGGTGCGCGACGAGGTGCGGCGGTTCGCCGACAACGAGATCCGGCCGGTCGCGACCGAGTACGACGAACGCGAGGAGTTCCCCCACGAGGTGATGGACAAGGCCGTGGAGATGGGACTCGTGGGCTCCTCCATCCCCGTCGAGTACGGCGGGGCGGGCTACGACTACCTCACCAACATCATCCTCGTCGAGGAGCTGTTCGCGGCCGATCCGGGCATAGGGCTGTGTATCTCTTCGGCGGCCTTCGGCGCGGACGCGCTCGAGGCGTTCGGCACCGAGGAGCAAAAAGAGGAGTATCTCCGCCCGGTCGCGGAGGGCGAGGCGATCATGGGCTCGGCGATCAGCGAACCCGACGTGGGGTCGGACGTGTCGAGCGTCTCGACTAGCGCGGAACTCGACGGCGACGAGTGGGTCATCGACGGCAACAAGATGTGGATCACCAACGGCACCGTCGGCGACTACTTCGTCGTCCTCTGCCAGACCGACCCCGACGCGGAGGGGCGATACAACGGCTTTTCCCAGATCCTCGTCGAGTCCGACCGCGACGGCTTCGAGGCCGAGAAGATCACCGGGAAGCTCGGGATCCGCGCCTCCGACACCGCCGAACTCATCTTCGACGGCGTCCGGGTACCCGAGGAGAACCTGCTCGGCACCCGCGGCGGTGGCTTCCTCCAGTTGATGCAGTTTTTCGACGAGACTCGCACTGCCGTCGCCGCGCAGGGCGTCGGCATCGCCCGCGGCGCGGCCGAACGCGCGCTCGACTACGCCCAGGAGCGCGAGCAGTTCGACCGCCCCATCAGCGAGTTCCAGGCCATCCAGCACAAGCTCGCGGACATGCACACCAAAACCGAGGCGGCGCGCCAGCTCACCTACAAGTCCGCATGGAGCGTCGACCACGCCGACGAGGATCTGACCCAGCTGGCCTCGATGGCCAAGGAGTACGCCTCCCGCGTGGCCGTCGAGGTGGCCGACGAGGCCGTCCAGATCCACGGCGGGGCGGGATACGTCAACGACTTCGACGTCGAGCGGTTCTACCGCGATGCCAAGATCACTCAGATCTACGAGGGCACCTCCGAGATCCAGAAGAACATCATCGCCCGCGAGTTGCTCGGCAAAGGCATGGTCTGACCGTCGCAGAACGCGCTTCGGTCCGCGGCGGGCGCGGTTCGGTCCTCGACGCGCTCCGTTGGCCCCGAAGCGTTCGTCGCACGATTTAAATCCCTGGACGAACCATTTCCAGCTATGCCATTCGGGCGCTCGCGCTCGTCCGGTCGCACCGCGTTCGACCTGCCGGTCCGCCGCCGGCGGTGCTGTTGTTGAGCGTCCGCTCTTCTCGCCGCGCATAGACCTCATCACGACAGGACTCGACACGTCCGTCCCACCACCGGACGCGACACGTCCACCCCACACCGACCGGACCTCACCAATGATAGACCACATCGTCGACGACGTTCGCACAGCCCGCGAGACAGACCCCGCCGCCAAGTCCACCGCCGAAGTCCTGCTGTACGCCGGCCTCCACGCCGTCTGGGCCTATCGACTGGCGCACTGGCTCTGGGTGCGCGGGTTTCGATTCACGGCTCGCTTGCTCTCGCAGATCACCCGCTTTCTCACCGGCGTCGAGATCCACCCCGCCGCGGACCTCGGACGACGGGTCTTCATCGACCACGGCATGGGCGTCGTGGTCGGCGAGACGGCCGAGATCGGCGACGACGTGAACATGTACCACGGCGTGACGCTCGGCGGCGACGACCCGCGACCGGTCAAGCGCCACCCGACCGTCGAGGACGGAGCCACACTCGGCGCGAACTCGACCATCGTCGGCGACATCGTCGTCGGCGAGGGCGCGAGCGTCGGCGCCGGGGCGGTCGTAGTCGACGACGTGCCGGCCGGCGCGACGGTCGTCGGCAACCCGGCGAAGCGCGTCGACACACCGGACGGGCGGTCAACTGCCGCGGAGGGGGACGCGATCGAGGCGCCGACCGAAGCGGACGCCGCCGCGGCGAACGGCGGCGAGGCGACGGACGCCGACGACGCAGCCGTCGAGGAAGAACCGACGACGCGGCCGTGCTGCGACGCGACGGCGCCGTGAAGGGTCGATCCGACTGCCGGCCCGCTGCCGGCCCGCCTGCGACACCCGGCCGAAACCGCTTTTCCGCTCGCGTGCCGACGAGCCATCGATGACCGACGCGACGGACGCCGAGTCGGTGCCAGAACACGAGCACGCCCACGAGACGCTCGTCGACGACCCCCATCTCGGCCCGGCCGTCGCCGAGCACGGCCCGGTCCCGATAGAACCCGCCGAGGACCTCTTCGAGCGCCTCGTCGTCTCGCTGGTCCGCCAGCAGGTGTCGATGAACGCCGCGGCGGCGATCCGCGAGCGCCTCTTCGACGCCTTCGAGATCACGCCCGAGGCGATGCTCGCCGCAGACCCCGAGGAGCTCCACGCGGTCGGCCTCTCGGAGGCCAAGACCGAGTACGTGAAAGCCACGGCGCGCGCGTTCCGCGAGCGGGGGTACGACCGCGAGTACTTCGCCGGGATGGACGACGAGCGCGTCGCGGCCGAACTCACCGAGATCCGCGGCGTCGGCCCCTGGACCGCGAAGATGTTCCTGATGTTCGGGCTCGGTCGTCGGGACGTCTTCCCGGTCGAGGACCTCGGGATCCGCAAGGGGATGAACGAGGTCTTCGACGACTCCGATATGACCCGCGGCGAGATGCGCGACCGCGCGACGGCGTGGGAGCCGTACCGGAGCTACGCCAGCCTGTACCTCTGGCGAGCGGTGGAGTGACGGCGCCAGGTGAGAGTCCTCGGCTCGCTCGCGTCCACTCACTGGGTCGTCCGCTCGAGCGACCAGACCTGCGCCGAGTGGCCGTCGGAAAGCGGTTCGTCGGTGTAGTCGCCAGTGACCGTCCACGAGTCGAACGGCGACAGGCGCGCGAGCAGTTCGATTTCGCGATACGGGAACAGCGTTGCCCGCCCCTCGAAGGAAAAGAGTTCTTGGCCGTCCGGCCCGACGGCGCGCTTCTCGGAGACGTACTCCTGCGTCACGGCGTCGAGGAGGCGCGACCGGGTGTGGAACTCGGTGGGGTCGCCCCGGAACTCGACCGTCCGTCGCTGCCACTCGCCCCACGCCTCGGCGATGTAGTCGAAGTCCGGGACGAACGTGTCGAAGACGAACGTCCCGCCGGGAGCGAGCGCGTCGTTCACCGAATCGAGAAGCGCCAGCTGCTGTTCGATGGTCGCCAGTTCCTGCACGGCGTTGAACGGACAGGTGACGAGATCGTACTCCCTGTCGGCGCCGATATCGGTCATGTCCCCGCGACGGACGCTCGGGTCGAGCCCCCGCTCGTCGGCCCGCTCGCGGAGGATATCCAGCGAAGCGGCCGAGAGGTCGAGGCCGTCGGCGTCGACCCCCGCCTCGAGCATCGCGAGGTAGATCCGCCCGGTACCACAGCCCAGTTCGAGCGTCGGTCCCTCGACCGCCGTTGCACGGTCGAGGTAGTACTCCACGTCGTCGCGGTCCGCGTCCCGGTAGACGGTGTCCATGTACGCCGCCTGCAGGCGATCGTTGTCCGTGACCATGGTCGATGACCGGCACCCGACCCGTTAACTCCACTGCCGGTTCGTCCCGTGTTGTCAACCCCCAATAGCGAGCCGAGAGTCCCGCGACCGCACGCGACCGACGATACCTGCCGGAAAGCGGGGATATCGAACGCATCGAGCCGAGGACGGACGAGTGGGGAGCGCTACCGAGAGATACCGAGCGGATCGGACCCAAACCCGAGGAAGGCTTTTGTACCGGCCCCCGTTACCGAGTCGCATGAGCGCCGACCGGACCGTCCTCGAACGCGCCATCGACCACGGTGAGCGCGAGGGCGGCAGCGTCGAGTTCAAAGAGCGCCTCACGAAGGACCTCCACCTCGCCGACGGCCGCCGCGAGTCCCTGGCAGCGCAACTGCGCCACCGCGTCCTCTCCGGCGACGGCGAAGCCACCTACGTCGTCGGCGTCACCGACGACGGCGGCATCGCCGGCATCGACCCCGAGTCGTTCTCCGAATCGATGGACGTCCTGAGCCTGCTGGCCGACGAGGCCGACGCCCACATCGAGGAGGTCGAGACCTGGGGCGTCGACGGCGAGAACGGCCACCGCGAGGGCATCGTCGGCCTCGCCACCGTCCGCGAGGGCGCCGCCCTCGAAGAGGACGAACACATCGTCGTCGGGACGGCGGGCCACGTCGACCACGGCAAATCGACGCTCGTGGGCTCGCTCGTCACGGGCCAGCCCGACGACGGCGAAGGCGGCACGCGCGGCTACCTCGACGTCCAGCCCCACGAGGTCGAGCGCGGCCTCTCCGCGGATCTCTCCTACGGCGTCTACGGCTTCGACGACGACGGGCCCGTGCGGATGGACAACCCACACCGCAAGGGCGACCGCGCTCGCGTCGTCCAGCAGGCCGATCGGCTGGTCTCCTTCGTCGACACCGTGGGTCACGAACCGTGGCTCAGGACCACGATCCGCGGGCTCGTCGGGCAGAAACTCGACTACGGCCTCCTGACCGTCGCCGCCGACGACGGCCCGACGAAGACCACGCGCGAACACCTCGGCATCCTGCTCGCGACCGACCTCCCGACGATGGTCGCGATCACGAAATCGGACGTCGTGAGCGACGACCGCCTCGCGGAAGTCGAACGCGAGGTCGAGCGCGTGCTGCGGGAGGTCGAGAAGACGCCGCTGCGGGTCGAGCGCCACGGCGTCGAGACGGCTATCGAGGAGATCGACGACACCGTCGTCCCCATCGTGACCACGAGCGCCGTGACGATGGACGGGATGGACACGCTCGACGACCTGCTCGAACGCCTCCCCAAGACCGCCCAGCCAGAGGACGAGCAGTTCGCGATGTACGTCGACCGCAGCTACAACGTCACCGGCGTCGGCGCCGTCGCCTCGGGCACGATCAAGTCAGGGCGGGTCGAGGCCGGCGACCAACTCCTGCTGGGTCCGATGGCCGACGGGAACTTCCGCGAGGTCGAGGTCCGCTCCATCGAGATGCACTACCACCGCGTCGACCGGGCCCGCGCCGGCCGGATCGTCGGCATCGCCCTCAAGGGCGTCGCGGAGGCCGACCTCGAGCGCGGGATGGTCCTGCTCCCACGCGAGGCCGACCCGGAACCGGTCCGCGAGTTCGAGGCCGAAGTGATGGTGCTGAACCACCCGACCCGGATCGGCGACGGCTACGAGCCCGTCGTCCACCTCGAAACCGTGAGCGAGGCCGCCGCGTTCTACCCCGAGAACGGCCGCCTGCTCCCGGGCGACACCGGCACTACTCGGGTGCGGTTCAAGTTCCGCCCCTACATGGTCGAGGAGGGCCAACGCTTCGTCTTCCGTGAGGGGCAGTCCAAGGGCGTCGGCACCGTCACCGACGTCTCGCCGGCCGAGTGAGAGGCGGACTGTTCGGCGGGACCGGGAGACGCGCGTATAGGATTGTTACCAGTCGGGTACGTCGCCTCTGATGTTCTCTGCTTCTGCCGAGACGCCAGCGAACTCGGCGGCGATAGCGGCGTCTCGCGATCCGCGTTTCCGATACGCAGTCGCGAGATCAGTTCGTGTGAACGACCGCTCGAGCACGATCCGCCCGTCCGCGTCCCGGACAGTCACCTCGTCTCCCGGCCGAATATCGAGACGATTGCGGAGGTCCTCCGGGAGCGTCACTCGCCCGGAATCGTCGACGGTCCGGCGATATTCGTCGGTCACAGAGTACTGTCACGTACGCTCCGGTAGTAGTCCTTTCGCCGTCTTTCAGTCCCCGAACGCCGACCGCAGGACCCGCGACTCGGCCTTCCGGAGGTGTTCGGCGGCGGTGCTGGGCGCGCAGTCGAGCGCGTCGGCGATGACTTCGTGGTCGGCCTCGCGCGGCACGTCGTAGTACCCGAGTTCGAGCGCAGTCTCGACGGCTGCGCGCTGGCGGTCGGTCAGCCCCGCGTCGACCGCGGGCGCCGCCGCAGCAAGCCCCCCGACTTGCTCGATGACGACCTCGACCGGGTCGGGTATCTCCTCGACGGCGGCCTGTAGTTGCTCGTCGTCCCCGAAGAGGGAGACCGTCACCCAGCCGTCCGCGTGATAGACGATCGGCGGAACGATCACCACGGCGCCTGTCAGCAGCGACCCGAACATCTCCCGGAGCGAGACCGTCGTCGCGTCCCGGAGGTAGACGTAGAACGCTCGATCCGCGACGCGTTCGATCTCGTAGCCGAGCACCTCCGGGATCTCCGTGACGGCCGCCTCGAACGCGTCGGCGTCGCCCTCGGCGTAGTGAAAGATGCCGAGTTCGTCGCCGGTGTTGTTCCACTGGAGCGCCCGCGAGCGCTCGATGAACGACGCGTTCGCCCACAGGTCGTACATCGGGTGGATCTCGCCCTCGCGACCGTGGGCCGTCACGCGCACCCGGACGTGTCGCATGACCGCCGGTTCGCCCGTTTCTAACTTAAAATACCCGAGCCGATCCGGCAGTAGCGACTCACGTCCGCGGGTACTACTGTCGCGTATGACCCGGACACTGGTCACCGGCGCGACGGGGGCGCTGGGGTCGGCGCTGGTCCCGCGACTGTCCGAGGCCGGTCACACCGTCCGCGGTGCGAGTCGGTCGCCGCCGGAGACAGCCGAACGGAGCGGTGGCGGACCAGCGAGCGCAACTGCCGCACCGGACCCGGACGAGTGGGTCGAACTGGACCTCGAATCGGGAGACGGAATCGAGCAGTCGGTCGCGGACGTGGACGTCGTCGTCCACGCCGCCAGCGATCCGATGGGTGATTCCGAGGCGGTCGACGCCCGCGGGACCGGGCGGCTGGTCGCGGCCGCGGAGACCGCCGGCGTCGACCACGTCGTCTACCCCTCGATCGTCGGGATCGACGAGATCCCCTACTCCTACTACGAGCACAAGCTCGCCGCCGAGCGGGCGCTCGAGGCGAGCGACGTGCCGGCGACGATCCTCCGGGCGACGCAGTTCCACCAGTTCGTCGACGAACTGATCGGCACGGTCGCGCGCTCGCCGGTCTGGCCGCTCCCGACGGATTTCCGGGTCCAGCCCGTCGACGTCCGCGAGGTGGCCGACGCGCTCGTCAAGTACGCCGGGGGCGACCCGCAGGGGCGGGTGCCGCCGATGGGCGGTCCCGAGGTCAGGACCGGCAGAGAGCTGGTCGACGCCTATCGCGAGACGCGCGGCCTCCGTCGACTGGTCGTGAGGCTCCCCCTCCCGGGAGCGTCCGCCCGCGAGTTCCGCGCCGGGACGAACACCTGCCCTGACCGGGCCGTCGGGTCGACGAGCTGGGAGGAGTACCTCACCGAGCGATACGGGAACGCGGGGGAGTCAGCGAGCGCGTCCGCTGTTGGGTCACCGCCCTGAGATCCGCCCGCGGAGTCGGGCCCGCTGCTCAATTCCAGGGCTCGTCGGCGACGCCGCGCAGCGACTCGACGACGTGGTCGGGTTCGGGATCCGGGTCGACCGGTCGGTCGCCGTCGGCGAGCCAGACCGCGCCCAGCCCCGCCGCGAGCGCGCCGGCCACGTCCGATTCGAGGGAGTTGCCGACGTGGACCGCTCGCTCGGGCGCGACGCCGAGTTCGCCCAGCGCGAGGTGGAACGGTTCGGGGTCGGGCTTGTAGGGCGCGTCGTGGCCGCCGTGGACGACCGTCTCGAAGCGGTCGGCGATCCCCAGGCTCTCGAGTTTCTGCCCCTGCATCCACGGGTCGCCGTTTGTCACCATCGCGATCCGGTAGCGCCCGTCCAGGTGGTCGAGCGTCGCTTCCGCGCCGTCGAGGAACTCGACGTTCGTCTGGTCGCGCTCGTCCGTGTAGATGTCGGCCACCTCCTCGCCGACGCTCCGGTCGTGGTCCGCTTCGGTGGCGAACGTCCCGAACGCTTCTCGGCGGAGGTCGCGGATGTCGCCCTCGACGTGTTCGAACTCGCCGAGGCGGTCGATGTACTCGGCGCCGTCGAAGAAGGGGTCGACGCCGAGTCGGTCGAAGGCGACGGCGAGGATGTCGTCGGCGGTCCGGCGGTAGGTACAGAGCGTGTCGTCGAGGTCGAAGAGGACGGCGTCGACGGCGTCGGTCATCGGTCGATCGTAGGTGCGCGCCCGGCAAAAGCGGGTCGCTTCCGGCACGAGGCCGGACGACTGTCTCCCCCGGCTATCGGTCGGCCGCCTCGATACCGGCGACGACCGCGTCGACGGCTCGCTTCACCGCGGCGCCCGACTCGATCCGGAGCACGACCTCGCCCTCGGCCGCGGGGTCGGGCTGGACGACGGTCAGGTCGGGCCCGCGAACGGTCTCCCGCAGCGCGCTGGCCCCCCCTTCGAGGACGACCTCGCACTCGGCCGCCCCGGGATAGAGCCAGACGCTGCCGACCCGTTCGTCGCCGACCGCCACGCCGTAGGCGACGGTGCCGCCCTCGGTGGGTTCGGCGTCCGGGTCGGCGTCGACGACCGACACCGCGGCGAGCGGGCCGCGGTCGCGTCCCGAGAGCTCCGAGGAGAGCAACTGCGCGATCCGCTTGCCGTCGGTGGTCCGGTCTTCGACCATCTCAGTCGCCCCCCTCCGTCCCGGCCGCGACCAGCTCCGCGGCCGCGCGCTCCGCCAGGTCGGCGACCTCGACTCCCTTTCGGCGGGCGTAGACGACCGCCGCGGCCTCGGTCGTGACGGCCAGATCGGCCTTGAGCTGGTTGATCTCGGCGACCGCGGTCCGTTTCTCGACGCCGGACTGGACGACGGCCGCGAGCACCCGCTCGAACGTCGAGCGCTGGCGGAGCACGTCCTCCTCGGGGACGAATCCGTCCGGAACCTCCACCTCGCGCGGGTCGAACGACGGTCGCAGGTCGTCGCCGGTGCGCTCTACCAGCCCCTCGCTGGTCGCCACGTCGACCAGTCGCTTGGCCTGCTCGGGCGAGAACCAGTCGCGGTCGAGCGAGAGCGCGACGACGAACTGGCTCGCCGAGAGCGTCTCCGTGCCCTTCTCGCGGAACGGGACCGCGACCGCGCGGCGCAGACTCATCTGTCGGGGTGGCGGGGCCCGCCGGCCTAAAGTTGCCGGTCGGCGACGGTCGCTCGTCTCGTCCGCGGCTCTGCGGCGGAGCGCGCCGAGTCGAGAGGTTCAAGTATGCGCTGGGACTCCACACACCTATGAAGTTCCAGGGACGCTCCACGCGCAAGCGCACCGGCGGCCGACGACGCGACTTCCGGAAGAAGAAAAAACACGAACTGGGCCACGAGTCCACGGAGACGCGACTCGGCGACGTCAAGCGCAAGACCGTCGACGCCCGCGGTAACACGAGCAAGGTCCGAGCCGTCGAGGCGGCCACCGCCTCCGTCGCGACGAACGGCGACGTCGTCGCCGCCGAGATCGAGGACGTCGTCGAGAACCCGTCGAACCCCAACTACGTCCGGCGGAACATCGTCACGAAAGGCGCCATCGTCGAGACCAGCGAAGGCCGCGCCCGCGTGACCTCCCGACCCGGCCAGGACGGACAGATAAACGCCGTCCTCGTCGACTGAGGATACCCTCTCATCGGCGACTGAGCACGCTGCCGGTCGCAGTCGACGCGACCGCGGCGACTATATAGTTCTCCATCCCCCTTCGGACGCGACCCGACCGGCTCGTAGCAGTCTTAGCGACCCTTTTACCCGGGCAGTCACCACAGACAGGTGGCGTGCGACCACGACCGTCCCACCCACCCGAGCATCAGAATGAGCACCTGCGCGGTCCCGACGCGACCGTCGTACGCCAGTCCGTCGACGCACCACCACCGATTCCACCGGCTGCCGATCTGGGGGATCTCCCCCGCCACTGACTCTCGGACCCGGGCCGTCGCTCCACCGGCCGGCCCGGTCTCTCCGTTTCGGTTTCCGAGTTCCGTGCGGAGTTCGACGGCGAACGGGCGGGCGACTGACCGACTGCGAACGGGCGATCGGCTGCCGGTCCGGTGAAACGGCGAGAACGAGGCGCGACCTACGGACTCGGTGCGGCTTTCTGCAGGGCGCTCTCGGCGATGTTGCCCCCGTAGTCGGCGGTCCGCGAGAGCGAGTCGACGACCAGGGCGAGCGACTGCGCGAGTTCGGGGTCCTCGAGGTTGCGGATCACGTCGCCCACGTCGCGGGCGCGGGCGTCGATCGCGGGGAGGTCGCTGCGAGCGTCAGTCGCGAGCCGTACGGCCTCCTCGGAGTCGTCGGTGAGGAGCGCGTCCATGGCCGTCTCCGGGACCGTCTCGGCGGCGTCCTGGAGGTCGCGCAGCCCCGCGACCACCTCGTCGTCGATCTCGCCGATGTCGAGGCCGATACCCGCGATCTTCGTCGCGTGGTCGGCGATCCGTTCGAGCTGACGGGCGCTGGACTGATAATCGAACACCGTCTCTCGCGGGAAGCCGATCTCCGTGGCGGCGGCCGGGTTGCGCAACACGGTCCGGAACACGCGGGAGACCATGTACCAGAGGCGGTCCACGTCGTCGTCGCGTTCGATGACGTCGTGGGCGAGTTCGTCGTCGTTCTCGACGAGCGCCGTGACGGCGTCCGAGAGCATCGTCAGCGAGACGAGCCGCATCCGCGTGATCGCGTTGTGGACCGACAGCTCCGAGGAATCGAGGAGGTCCTGGAGGACGACGCGATCCCCCGTCTCCTCGATGACCTCCAGCCCGACGAGCCCCTGCGTGGCCTCGCGGATGGTCCGGCGCTGGCCCGCGGTGACTCTGGAGGCCTCGAACTCGATGACGTCGAAGCCGCTGACGTACATCGTCATCACCGCGCGCGTGAGTTCGTCGCCCTCGAGCCCGTCGATGTCGATCGACCCGTGCTCGCGGTCCTCCTCGCGCTGGGGCGAGAGCAACAGGATGTCCTCTTCCGAGTGGAACTCCACGACGCTCCCCGCGCTGACGTCGTTGGCCGTCGCCCAGTCTTTCGGTAGCGACACCGTGTACGTCGACCCGCCCGTCACCTGGACCTTGCGCGTCTCCATAGTCACCCCTGGACCACAGTACCCAATAAATCAACCCCTTTCTATATATTTATAGCTCCATACCCGTACGCCCCGGGACGTAGCACGATTGAGGCGACAATATATGGGTAGGTCGGCCGTCGGATCGAAAACAGCCAGGGACATCAGTAGACGGTAGACCGCCTGTCACCCGTTCGATGAGACCGGCGCGAACCGAGTGTCCTGGAACGATATCGCAGTCCGTTCTGCACTCAAATCCGCCCGGAACCTCGGATTTCGACCCGTTCGTCGCTTCACGTGAGTCCGTCGAGGCAGTGAGTAGTCGCTACTTGATACGCGCATGTCGACCGACCAGACGCCGAACAGACTGTCGATCCGGTCGCGACCGGCCGACTGTTCCCATGGGTATGTACATCTATATAGTTATCATAGAAGGGTATTTATCCGCTCTGCGGTTCCCTTCAGGCGATGCGGGACACACCTGTTACCCGCCGGCAGTTTCTCGCCGGCGCGACGGGGTTGACAGTCGGTCTCGGTGGGTGTATCAGAACGAGCGCCCAGCCGCCGGGTCAGGGCGGGGGCGGCGGCGGGACCGGGGCCAACGAGTTCGAACCGCTGAAGATGGGCGGGTCATCGACGGTCTTTCCCGTCGTCCAGCGCGCCTCGTCGTACTGGGCGGCGAACTACCCGACGACCGACCAGGAGTACTGGGGGCCGCTCCAGTACGACATCCAGACCGACCTGCGCCTCGCCGACTACTGGGCGAGCCTGTCGGGCTACGAGATCGACGACGACGCCGCGCCGCCATACGAGGTCAGCGTCGCGCTCAGCCACTCCGGAACCGGCCTGGAGAAAGTAGAGAAGGGCCAGACCGACGTGGGCAACTCCAGCGCGCCGGTCTCGGCCGAGTTCCCCAACCGGAGCGAGGAGGAACTCGCGGGCTTCACCGACCACGTCGTCGGCGTCGACGCCCAGCCGATCGTCGTGAGCAAGGAGGTCTACGACGCCGGCGTGACGAAACTCACCGCCGAGCAGGTCCGCGAGATCTACCGCGGGACGATTACCGACTGGACCGAGATCGACCGCTACTCAGGCCCGGAAAAGGAGATCCAGGCCGTCGGTCGGTCCGAGGGCTCGGGGACCGACACCGCGTTCAAGGCGAACATGCTCGGCGACGTGAACGCGACGATGGAGGGGATCGACATCCGCAAGGGACAGAACCAGCAGGTCGCGAGCATCATCCGGAACTCCAATAACGCGATCGCCTACATGGCGCTGGCGTTCGTCGACGACACCGTCCAGGCCATCGAGCTGGAGTTCGAGGGCCGGACCTACACGCCGGGCGAGAACCTCGCCGAGAAGTCCTATCCGCTCTCGCGGGACCTGCACTGTTACACCTGGGAGGGGACCTCCCGGAAGGAAGCCGCGTTCCTGCGGATGGTGATCCACGACTTCGGGCAGGGCAACTTCGTCGAGACCGCCGGCTACGCGAAACTCACCGACGACCGCCAGCAAACACAGCTGGACAAACTCTCCGACGAATGAATCGAACGTTCGGATTCACCGGCCTCGAACGGCTCCGGACGAGACTGGTAACACTCGACCGGAACACGAAGGTCATCAGTGCTGTCGGGATAACGCTCCTCGCGGCTCTCGTCGCGACGTTCCTCGTCGCTCCGGAGGCCGCCCTCTCCGTGGGCGGGTTCAGTATCGACCAGTTCGTCCTCTTCGAACTGGCCTTCGTCGCGTTCGTTCTCGGCGGTCTGGTCCTCGACGAGGAGAACACGGTGAAGTTCCTGCTGTTCGTGACGACGATCTCGACGGTCCTGATCCTCGGATTCATCACCTTCTACCTGATCGACAACGCCGTCCCCGCGGTCCGGGAGATGGGGGCGTACCTGCTCATCGGCTCGGACCCGTTCTGGGAGACCAACGCCGAAAACGCCGCGTACTCGCTCGTGCCGATGATGTGGGGGACGTTCGTGACCACCGTCATCGCGACGCTCGTCGCCGCGCCGCTGGGCGTCGCCGGCGCGGTGTTCATCAGCGAACTCGCGCCCGGGTGGGCGCGAGAGATAGTCAAGCCAGCCATCGAGATGCTGGCGGGTATCCCCTCCATCGTCTACGGCTTCATCGGCTTCGAGATCGTCAGCCGGTACATGACCGAGCAACTGAGCCTCCCGACCTACGGGAGCCTCATCGTCGTCGGCATCGTCATCGGCCTGATGGCGCTGCCCACTGTCGTCTCCGTCGCCGAGGACGCCATCGCGAGCGTGCCCGGGGCGATGAAAGACGGCGCGCACGCGCTCGGCGCCACCGACTGGCAGACGACGACCAGCGTGACGCTCCCGGCCTCGTTTTCGGGTGTCTCGGCCGCCGTCCTCCTCGGCGTCGGTCGCGCCGTGGGCGAGACGATGGCCGCGACGGTCATCCTCGCCAACGTCGTCGAGTTGCCCGAACCGCTCGTCGACGTGTTCGGGTCCACGATCACGCTGACGAGCCTCATCGCCGACCAGTACGGGAACGCGACCGGCCTGCACCTGTCGGCGCTGTTCGCGGCCGGCGTCTTGCTGTTCGTCACCGTCATGGCCCTCAGCGTCGGCTCGCAGCTCATCGAGCGCCGGATGCGACGCACGCTCGGAGGTGAACGATGAGTTTCGACACCGACGAATCGGGTACCACCGGACGGAACTCGGACCGCGACGACGCGCTCGTCGGCAGCGACTCCTCGGGGCGCGAACTCGTCGGCGGGGCGCTGGTCGCCGCGTCGGTCGTCGCACTGCTCGGTGGCTTCGTCAGTCTGCTCATGTTCGTCCCGGTCTCGACCACCGTCGCGGGGGTCCGCGTCGGCACGCTCTTCGGTGCCGTCCTGGCCGCCGCCGGAGCTGGCACGATGGCCGTCGGCGTCTCCTCGGCGGTCGGCCCGGCGGACGAGCGCCCGCGTCATCCGGGCGGCCTCGTCGACGCCGCCGTCTTCGGCCTCGCGTGGTTCGTCGCCGGCGGTCTCGTCGCCGCGTACCCCCTCGGACTCGAATTCCTGTGGTTTGTCGTCGCGCTCGCGGCCGGCGTCGCCGCGACCCTGGCGGCGCTGTTCGCCCGAGAAGACCTCGGCGTCACGCTCCCGGGCGGGGCGCTCGTGCTCCTGACCGGCGGCGTCGTCGCGACCGGCGTCGTCGGCCCCGGCTGGACCTGGTCGACGGCGAGTTTCTCGGCGACCGTGACGCCCACCACAGCCGTCCCCGTCATCCTCATCGTCGGCGGGCTCGTCGCCGGCTGGATCACCGCCCGGATCTACGGCGGCTTCGGCGCCAAGGGCCGCCAGACCGGCGCGTACGTCCTCGTGGGCGCGAACGCCGCCGGGATGCTCGCCTTCCTCGGATTGCTCGTCTCCTTCATCGTCGTCCGCGGGTTCGGACCGATGACCGAGGGGATCAAGTTCGGCCTCTTCTGGGGCCCGGTGACGTGGTTCCACCTCCCCGTCCTCGACGAGTGGCTCATCATCGAGGGACCGATCGTCTGGTTCTACTGGCCGTTCGTCATGGAGGGCTACGGCCTCACGACGCCGATGAACGGCATCTTCCCGGCCATCGTCGGCACCGTCTGGCTGGTCGCCGGCGCGGTCGTCATCGCGGTGCCGCTCGGGGTCGGGTGCGCGGTCTTCCTCACCGAATACGCCGAGCAGGGCCGATTTACGTTCCTCGTCGAGACGGCGACAAACGGGCTCTGGAGCACGCCGAGCATCGTCTACGGTCTGTTCGGGCTGGCGTTTTTCGTCCCGCGGCTGGGCAACACCAACACTATCCTCTCCGGACAGATCGTCCTCGGGTTCATGCTCCTGCCGCTGGTGGTGATCACCAGCCGGGAGTCGCTCAAGAGCGTCCCCGACGAGTACCGCGACGCCAGCGCGGCGCTCGGCGTCTCGAAGTGGGAGACGATAAAGAGCGTCGTCCTCCCCGCGGCGATGCCGGGCGTCATCACGGGCGTCATCCTCGGCGTCGGCCGCATCGCCGGCGAGACGGCGCCGATCCTGCTCGTCATGGTCAGCGAGCCGTTCCCGACTGAGGCGCCGACGTTCATCGAAGGGTGGTTCCGGTTCACCGGTTCCGCGCCGTTCGTCGCCGGACCTGAGCTGAATCTCGTCCAGTCCTCGAGCGCGCTGCCCTACCAGCTCTACGCGGTCATCACGGCGGGACTGAGCGAGAATATCGACTTCGCCTGGGGGACGGCGCTCGTCCTCCTGCTGGTCGTGATGAGCTTCTACGCGATCGGTATCGCCTCGCGGATATACTTCAGGAGGAAACTCACAGCATGAGCGAAACAGGTATGACGAGCACCGAAACCGACGACGAACAGCGCGACGAACCCACCTTCGAAATCGACGGCGATAGCGGCGACGAAACCGACGACGCCACCCAGACCGTCGGCGCCGAGACCGACGAACAGACCCGCGAGGAGTGGGTGAACTACGCCTTCGAGGGCGAGCCGAAACTCAGCGTCGAGGACCTGGACGTCTACTACGGCGACGACCACGCGCTGAAGGGCGTCTCGATGGACATCCCCGAAGAGAGCGTCACCGCGCTCATCGGTCCGTCGGGTTGCGGGAAATCGACGTTCCTCCGCTGTCTGAATCGGATGAACGATCGGATCAAGGCCGCTCGCGTCGAGGGGTCGGTCGAACTCGACGGCGAAGAGATCTACCAGGACCGCGTCGACCTCGTGGAACTGCGCAAGCGCGTCGGCATGGTGTTCCAGGCGCCCAACCCCTTCCCGAAGTCCATCCGCGACAACATCGCCTACGGGCCGCGAAAGCACGGCGACCTCCGGACGGGGCTGGTCGCGCGCCTGCTCGGCCGCGACGACAAGGACGAAGAGGAGGACCTCGTCGAGCGCTCTCTCAGGCAGGCCGCGATCTGGGACGAGGTCAGCGACCGCCTCGACGACAACGCCCTCGGGCTCTCCGGCGGGCAACAGCAGCGACTCTGTATCGCGCGCTGTCTCGCCGTGGGCCCGGACGTCATCCTGATGGACGAACCGGCGTCGGCGCTCGACCCGATCGCCACCTCGAAGATCGAGGACCTCATCCAGGAACTCGCCGAGGACTACACCGTGGTGGTCGTCACCCACAACATGCAACAGGCCGCCCGTATCTCCGACCAGACCGCCGTGTTCCTCACCGGCGGCGAACTCGTCGAGTACGACGACACCGACAAGATCTTCGAGAACCCCGAGAGCCAGCGCGTCGAGGACTACATCACCGGCAAGTTC
>Ga0207851_100441_pt1 | contig 21246 bp, 19 predicted proteins | sample A23E3SouthBayCA_FD_187747 | JGI IMG/M metagenome (GOLD analysis project Ga0207851, IMG submission 187747) | Aerobic enrichment media microbial communities from Eden Landing Ponds, California, USA - A23 E3 (SPAdes) | ecosystem: Environmental > Aquatic > Marine > Unclassified | place: Emeryville... | reverse complement strand
CCGCCCCGCCCCGACAACTCCCCAGTTGTGACCGCCAGTCCCCCGCTGTCGACTGCCCACTTGCACGACCGGCCGCTGGCGAACGGCGACCGCGTGGTTCCGAAATCACCGGACTGCGGCAGGTCCACGGATCTTCGGTGGCGAGTGGTTTATATAGTAGAAACACTTACCAGAGGTTAGTCCACTGACTGTCACAGTGGCGCACACATCATGCAGGACAACCAGCAGGCGTACGACCGCGGGATGACGATCTTCTCGCCGGACGGACGTCTCTACCAGGTCGAGTACGCCCGGGAGGCCATCAAGCGCGGCACCGCGAGCGTCGGCGTTCGCACGGACGCCGGCGTGGTACTCGCGGCCGACCGCCGGGCGCGCTCGCCCCTGATCGAGGAGAGCAGCATCGAGAAACTCCACCGCGTCGACGACCACGTCGCGGTGGCGAGCGCCGGCCACGTCGCCGACGCGCGCCAGCTCGTCGAGTTCGCGCGCCGCAAGGCCCAGGAGAACCGCCTCCGCTACGACGAGCCCATCGACGTGGAGACGCTCGCCAAGGAAGTCACCGATTACATCCAGCGCTACACCCAGAGCGGCGGTGTCCGACCGTTCGGCGTCGCGCTCGCCATCGCCGGCGTCGACCCGGACGGCACGCCGCGACTGTTCGAGACCGACCCCTCGGGAACGCCGTACGAGTGGAAAGCGACCGCCATCGGCGGGGACCGCGAAACTCTCCACGCCCATCTCGAGGACGGCTACCGCGCGGACGCGGACCTCGACGGCGGGATCGCGCTCGCGCTGGAGACGCTCGCCGAGAGCGGCGAGGAACTCGACGCCGACAGCGTCGAGGTGACGACCGTCGACGTCGAATCCGGGCGCGTGCGCTCGCTCGACCCCGAAGCGATCGAACCGCACCTGACCGACCTCGACATCGAGGTGGACGATGAGTGACTTCGTCGACCCCGTGACCGGCGCGGACGCGCTCGGCGACCCGAGCGCGCCCGAACTCGGCGCCATCGAGACCGGTGACCGCGGCGGTGACGGGTCGCGGACCGCCCGCGACGACGGCGCGGTGAACAAGACCGGGACGACGACGGTCGGCATCGCGACCGAGGAGGGCGTCGTCGTCGCGACGGACATGCGCGCCTCGCTCGGCGGGCGGTTCGTCTCGAACAAGTCCGTCCAGAAGGTCGAACAGATCCACCCGACCGCAGTGCTCACGCTCGTGGGCTCGGTCGGCGGCGCCCAGTCGTTCGTCCGGACGCTCCGCGCCGAGGCGGACCTCTACGAGGTGCGCCGCGACGAGCCGATGAGCGTCCACGCGCTCGCGACGCTCGCCGGGAACTTCGCCCGCGGCGGCCCGTGGTTCGCGATCAACCCCGTCCTGGCGGGGGTCGATCACGAGGGATCGCACGTCTACAGCATCGACCCCGCCGGCGGCGTCATGAAAGACGACTACACCGTGACGGGATCGGGGATGGCCCTGGCCTACGGGACCATCGAGGGCGAGTACGACCGCGAGATGAGTCTCGCCGACGCGCGCGACCTCGCTGTTCGGGCCGTCGAGGCGGCTAGCGCCCGCGACACCGGCTCGGGCAACGGCGTCTACGTCGCCACCGTCACCGGCGACGGCGTCGACATCGAGGGCTTCGACGACACCGCCGAGGCGCTGACGCCGCGCTGACTCCGCGCGCGATTCCGTTTTACCAGCCGGTCGCGGGCGCGACGAACGTGAGAACATCGACCGCGAGAGCAGCGCGCCGGTCAGTTCGTCAGGTAGTAGACCTGCTTGCGCGCGTCGTGGAAGCTGTACCGCGAGGCGACCAGTTCCGACTCTTCGAGGCGATTCAGCGCGTAGCGAACCGTCCGGTCGGGCAGCAGCGACTCCTCGGCGAGCTGTCCCTGCGACAGCGGCGCGTCCGTCTCCAGTACTTTCGCCACGAGCTTCGCGCTCGGCGGGAGTTCGCGCAAGCGCTCCCTGAACTCCGCGTCGCTCAGTACATCGTCCGCCCGCCCCTCCTCTACGCTCGTCCTCGTACTCATACCCGCCTCTCTCCCGAGCACGGTGGTAAAACTTGGCTATATGGAGGACAATATTGTCCTAATGGTTTAAGGTCCCTAGTATCCGGTCCCGGACGCGCCTATGTCGTCGTTCCGGTCGTCGGCGCTCCGGTCGTCGGCGCTCCGGTCGTTGGCACGCGCTCGGCCAAGCGTTATGCTCGTCGAGTCCCCGGAACGGTACATGGCGTCGATACCCGACTCCCACCAGGACCTGTTCGAAAAACGGACGTTCGCGCACTTCGCGACGCTGACCTCCGAAGGGTTCCCCCACGTTACGCCGGTCTGGGTCGACTACGACGCCGGGGCCGACCGGTTGCTGGTCAACACGGCGCGCGGGCGCCGGAAGGAGCGCAACGTCGCGCGGGACCCGCGCGTCGGCGCGAGCATGCTCGACCCCGAGGACCCCTACCGCTACTGTTCGGTGATCGGCGAGGTGACGGCGATGACCGAGGAGGGCGCCGAGGACCATATCGACGCGCTCGCCGCGCGGTACATGGGCGTCGACGAGTACCCGAACTACGACGCCGACCCCGGGGCGCGGGTGATCGTCGAGATCCGTCCCGACGAAGTCGTGACCTCCTGAGACGGGAGTTCGTGACCTCCCGAGACGGGCGGTGCTCGCCGGCCGCGGGCCGCGCTCGCGGGCGAGCGGTCGGCGGCTTTCAGTACCCTTTTGGTGTCAGACTCGACACTTGCGGATATCGTGAAGGGACAGGAGTGGTATCAACAGGAGGACGTCGTCGAGTCCTACGAGGACAAGCGGTTCTCGCGCGGCGGCGGTCGGCTGACCGACAGGCTCGAAAAGAGCGCGGTCTTCGAGGCGCTCGCGCCGATCGAGGGCAAGAACGTCCTCGAGATCGCCTGCGGCACCGGCCGGTTCACGGTGATGATGGCCGAGCGCGGCGCCGACGTTGTGGGGCTCGACATCTCCGCGCCGATGCTCGGCGAGGGCCGCGAGAAGGCCCGTCAGGCCGGCGTCTCGGACCGCATCGAGTTCATGCGCGGCGACGCCGGGCGGCTGCCGTTCCCGGACGATCACTTCGACGCCGTCTACGGCGTCCGGTTTTTCCACCTCGCGGACACCCCCGACGAGTACCTCGCAGAGATGGCCCGCGTCTCGAGCGGACAGGTCGTCTTCGACACCTACAACCGCTTTTCCGGGCGGTCGCTGTACAACTGGGCGCTCCCGATGGGGTCGCGCCTCTACTCCCGGCGCGAGGTCGACCGCATGCTCGCCGGCGCGAACCTCAGCCTGACCGGCGAGACCCACGAGTTCGTCGTTCCCTTCGGCCTCTACCGGCAACTGCCCTACCGCGCCGCGAAGCTGTTCCGCTCGGCCGAGGAAGCGCTGGACCGCACGCCCCTGGGCGACCGGCTCGCTTCGATCTCCTACTGGAACGCCTCGGTCGAGTGAGTCCCCGTCTCCGTCGCCCGTCGCTCAGCCGACAGATCCGCCGCGTGACGCGTTCACGAGCCGCGAACGCGACGGTCGGTCGTTCACGGTCTTTATAGGAGTCGAGACGGGTACGGGACATATGACGCTCTCGGTGGTGGTGCCGACGCTCGACAACCGGGAGCAACTCGCTCGGACGCTGGACTCGCTGTCCACGCACGCCCCGAGCGCGGAGGTGGTCGTCGTCAACGGCCCCTCGACCGACGGGACGACCGGGATGGTCCGCGACCGCTCGGACGTGGACGTGCTCGTCGAAATCGCCGACCGGACCGTCGCCCCCGCCCGCAACGCCGGCGTCGAACACGCCAGCGGCGATATCGTGGCCATCGTCGACCAGGGGCTGTCCGTGAGCGCAGACTGGGCCGACGCGCTCGCGGCCGGCCTCGCGAGCGCGGACGTGGTGACCGGCCCTGTCCACGAGCAGCTCCGGGCGGGGATGACCGCCGAACACGAGGAACGGGCCACCGTCGCCGGCAGGGACGTGACGTTCGTCAACGGCGGCAACGTCGCCTTCGACCGCGCGGCGCTCGACGCGCTCGACGGCTTCGACGAGTACCTCGATATCGGGAGCGCTCGAGACGCCGCGTTGCGACTCGCGGCGATGGACTACGAGGTGGAGTGGACCGCTGCGATGGGCGTCTCGCGCGAGCTCGGCACCGACGGCGGCGTCCGCGAGATCGACCGCGGCTGGAAGTACCGCTCGCTCGCCTACCGCCTCGTCAAGAACTACGGCGTCCGACCGCGCGTGCTCGCGCGTCTCGTCTCCCAGCCCGGCCGCGACGCGCTCGCGGAACTCAAACACGTCGTCCGCGGCGACGCGACCCCGTCTGGTTGGCTCGGAACCGGTCGAGACGTGCTCGGCGGTCTCGCCGTCGGCGTCAAGGACGGCCTCTGGGCGCGCACACTTGACCGGTCCTCGCGCCGGAATCCCTACGGCCGCTCCGCTCGTTCGGAGAGGGCCGTCGCGCTCTACGACCGGCGGTGAGTGAGGGGACGATTCTGTGGTTTTGTCGAATCTTGCGTGATGGAGACCAGCGTGAAAGCCCCCGCGCTCGTCGCCGCCCCGACGACGTAAGCCGCGAGGCGTCGGAGACGCCTCGGCCAGTGCGAACGGCGCCAAAGGCGCCGTGAGCAGACACTGCAGCGAACGCAGTGAGCGAAGCGCGTAGCGAGGCGCGGCGGTACGAGCGACCGGGGGCTTTCACGCTGTTTGCGGTTGCTGTCGCCGTTATCCCGTCAGCGGCTTTCACACTGTGTGCGGTCGCGGTATTCGCGGTTTCTCCGTACGCCACCGGATCAGAAACGCTCGGGACGACCCTTCATCCATCCCCAGCGGGAGCGAGGGCGTCGAAGACGCGGCCGGGGTTGTTCGAGAAGACCTTGCGCATGGCGTCTTCGGGGACGTCGAGGGTGAGGACTTCCATGACGGCGACGTTCGGGTGCGCCGAGGGGCTGCCGCTGCCGAACAGGACGCGGTCGGGGTGTTCCATGATGGCCCGTTCGAGCGGGTCGCGAAAGCGGACGAAACTGGTGTCGAGGTACAGTTGCGACGAGCGGTCGAGCAGGTCGATGCTGCGCTCCGTGAGAGTTCTGTCGAGCGGGTAGCCGCCGAAATGTGCGAGCACGACCGGGAAGTCGTAGCTCAGCAGGGTTGCCTCGACGGCGGCGGGGGGGAAGCCGCGGCCGCCGTGGATGATGGCGGGGAGGCCGACTGATTCGAGCGCGCGGAGGACTTCCTGGTCGGGGAGGCCGTCGCGCGCGGGATGGAGTTTGAAGCCGACGAAGCGGTCGTCGTAGGCGTACTGCTCGACGTCGGCGGGGGAGGTGTGGTGGTCCTGGCGGCGGACGCGGAGGTTCCGGAGTTTCGCGACGGGGGTGTCCGCGGGGTCGCGCGCGCCGTTGACCCGCGCGACGGCGACGAACGGTCGGCCGACGCTCATCCGCGCGACGGCGTTGTTCGCCTTCAGATACGACCCCTGGCGCGCGCTCGGGAAGACCACCGACCGCACGACGCCGGCCTGATGCATCTCCCGTTCGAGTCGCTCGGGGTCACCCAACCCCTCGCGCTGGCGGCGCCCCTCGTCGGGTTCGAGCCGCGCGTGTACGTCGACCACCCGGAACCCGTGTTCCAGCTCCAGCATTCGTCCCACTATGCGAGTGCCCGAGTATAACGGTTGTCGAAATCGAGGGCGACGTGTTTGATCCTGCTCACTATGAACTGCACCGACCGCAAACGACGCCACGACCGCAGCCGCCACCGCGACCACGAGTGATCCTGAGCGCTGAAACCCCTCTACGCGCTCGCTTCGAGAGATCGCAACCGCGACTGCAGTCGTCACCACGACCGCACTCGATCCTGAGAGTTGAAAGCCCTCGCCCCGCTCGCGGTCGCTGCTGGACATATCCGCGCGTCGGACAACCGCACCGCGCCGCACTCGCGCGGATAGGGGTCCAGCAGGCGACTGAACTGCACGCGAGCGGGCCTCGCCCTTTCAGTCCACCAGGAGAATTTTGTCGAGACCGTCTAGAAACGGCGGCTGTTCAGACTGGCGTGAGCCTCACACCTCCCCAGCCTCTTGCGTTACTCGTCGCAAGCTCCTGCGTTACTCATCCCTCGCGCGAATACGTCGCGCCACGCAGGGCGCGACGGCGCGCGCCGACGCGGCTGTTCGCGCGCGCTACTCGACAGTTCTCGACGGCTGAATTCCGGTATATAAACCCACGGGATACCACCGTCTGGTGACGGTTGACACACCGCTATCCGGCGATGCGGTGGCGGCTTCACAAACTTTATATAGAACCGCTAACGATGATTTACACGAACCTCAAAACCATGTCATCCGGTCAGCAGCGCATGGGCGGACAGCCCATGTTCATTCTCGAGGAGGACGTACAGCGCACCCAGGGCAAGGACGCCCAGAGCTCCAACATCACGGCCGGGAAGGCCGTCAGCGAGGCCGTCCGGACCACACTCGGTCCGCGCGGCATGGACAAGATGCTCGTCTCCGACGCGGGCGACGTCGTCATCACGAACGACGGCGCGACCATTCTCGACGAGATGGACATCGAGCACCCCGCCGCCCAGATGATCTCCGAGGTCGCCGAGACCCAGGAGAACGAGGTCGGCGACGGCACGACCACCGCCGCGGTCCTCGCCGGCGAACTGCTCTCGCAGGCCGAGAACCTGCTCGACGACGACGTCCATCCGACGACCATCGTCGAGGGCTACTACGAGGCGCTCGCGCTCGCCCACGAGGCCATCGACGAGGTCAAACTCGACGAGGAGATCGACGACGAACTCCTCGCCACCGTCGCCGAGTCCAGCATGACCGGCAAGGGCACCGGCGACGTCTCCGCCGCTGATCTGGCCGAGACGGTCGTCGCCGCGGTCCGACGTGTCAGCGATGACGGCACGGTCCACCGCGACAACATCTCGGTGCTGACCCGCACCGGCTCCTCCTCCAGCGCGACGCGCCTCGTCGACGGCGTCGTCGTCGAGGAAGAGCCCGTCCACGACGCGATGCCCCGCAGCGTCGAGAACCCGACCGTCGCCTTCGTCAACGACGACATCGAGGTCCGCGAGGCCAACATCGACGCCGAGTACAACGTCTCCAGCGTCGACGACCTCGACCAGGCTATCGAGGCCGAACAGAGCGAACTCGAAGGCTACGCCCAGCACGTCCTCGACCTCGGCATCGACGTCCTGTTCGTCGACGGCGACATCGCCGACGAGGTCGCCGCCATCCTCGCCCAGAACGGCGTCGTCGCCTTCGAGGCCGACGACAGCGACGGCGACAAACTCGCCCACGCGACCGGTCTCACCCGCGTCGCGAACGTCCGCGAACTCGAGGAGGGCGACCTCGGCTCCGCGGGCTCCATCTCCGTCGAGAAGTTCGGCGACGACTTCCTCACCTTCGTCGAGGACGGCGACGCCGGCGAGGCCGTCACCGTCTTCGCTCGCGGGGGCACCGAGCACGTCACCGACGAGCTCGAACGCGTCGTCGGCGACGCGCTCGACGTCGTCACCGCCGCCATCTCCCAGGGCGGCGTCGTCCCCGGCGCCGGCGCCACCGAGATCGCGGTCGCCGACCACATCCGCTCGGAGGCCGCCAGCGTCGAGGGCCGCAAGCAGCTGGCCGTCGAGGCCTTCGCCGACGCCGTCGACGTCCTGCCGCGCACGCTCGCCGAGAACACCGGCATGGACCCCATCGACGCCCTGGTCGATCTGCGCGCCGAGTACGAGAGCGAGGGCATCGCCGGCATCATCTCCGAGGGCCAGACGGGCGTCATCGACGACCCCGTCGAACTGGGCGTCCTCGACCCCGTCGCCGTCAAGCACGAGGCCGTCGAGTCCGCCGCCGAGGCCGCGACGATGATCGTCCGCATCGACGACGTCATCTCGGCGAGTTAGACACGCGAGCGTCTCGTCGCGAGCGCGTAACTCGCCGAGATCCGACGCGAGCTAAGCAGATAGCCGCACGCTCCCGACCCGGCGACCCGGCGACCCGGTCGCCGGCTTCCCGCCAGTTCTCGCGTTTTCCCCGCTCGGTAGCGGAGCCGTTCCGCGCGGAAACGCCGTCAGTCGGCGGCGACTTTCGTGCGAAGGGACCACTTTCAACAGTCCGTCGGCCGGACACTGGCCCAAACAGTGTCGAGTGACAACCTCGGGCTCACGGCGAGCGTCTCGATAGCACTGGGCGGAATGATCGGGGGCGGCATCTACGCCGTTCTGGGGGTCGTCGCCGGTATCGCGGGGCCGGCGACCTGGATCGCGTTCGCGGCCGCCGGCGCGGTCGCGCTGTGTGCCGGCTACTCGTACAACGTGCTCAACGCGGTCGACGACAACCAGGGCGGATCGGTGTCGTTCGTGCAGTCGTTCGTCGGATCCACGACGCTCGCGGGGATGACCGGCTGGACGCTCCTGTTCGGCTACATCGGCTCGATGGCCATGTACGCCTTCGCCTTCGGCGAGTTCGCGGTCGGTCTCGGCGGCGTGCCCGGGTCGGCCGCCGGCGTCCCGCTCAGACCGGCGATTTCGGTGCTCGCGGTGGCCGGCTTCGTCGGCCTGAACCTCCTCGGGGCGCGCGCGACCGGGTCGGCGGAGAACGTCCTCGTCGCCGCGAAAGTCGCCGTGCTCGTCGCGTTCGGTCTCGGCGGTATCGCCGTGCTCACCGTCGGCGACGGCCCGTTGGTCTCCTCGGGCCTCTCCGAACTGCCCTCGTTCGGGCCGGTGATGGCCGCGGCCGTCTCCTTCGTCGCCTTCCAGGGGTGGCAACTGCTCTATTACGACCAGGAGCGCATCGAAGACGCGACCGAGACGATCCGTCGGGCGGTGTACATCGCCATCCCGGCGTCGGTCGCCATCTACGTCCTGGTCGCGGTGACGACCGTCGCGCTGGTGCCCCAGGCGCTGGAGCAACACCCGCACACCGCGCTCGCGAAGGCGGCGGGGCGCGTCGTCGAACCCGTGGCGCCCCGGCAGGTCGGCGTCGTCGCCATCTCGCTGTCGGCGCTGTTCTCGACCGGGTCTGCGATCAACGCGACCCTCTTCTCGTCGGGCTACTTCGCGAAGGGGATGGTGAGCGACGACCTGCTGCCCGACCGCGCCGGCGACGCGAGCGCGAGCGGGATCCCGACGCGGACGCTGCTCGTCCTCGGCGCCGTCACCGCCGCCTTCGCGGCCGTCGGGAGCCTCGGTGCGATCACCTCCTTCGCCTCGGTGGCGTTCATCGTCGTCTTCGGCGCGATGTGTTATCTCGCGCTCCGCGAGCGCGCACGCGACGAAATCAATCCGGTCCCGCCCGCCGTGGGGCTGCTGGGGACGGCCGCGTTCCTGCCGCTCCTCTTCTATCACCTCTATCGCTCCCAGCCGACGACGTTCTACGCGGTGGTGGTCATCGCCGTCGCGGTCGTCGCGGTCGAACTGCTGTACTTCGAGCGCGACGTCATCGCCGAGGAGATCGAGGCCGTCGAGGAGCGCGTCGAGACGGCGGCGCCGAGCCACGACTGAAGCCGTACCCGCGCGCGACCCGACCGGCGCCCGACTGTCGGAACGGTCGCCCGACGGCGCTCAGGCAGACTCCAGCGTCACCGCGTCCCCGACCCCGACGCCGAAGGCCCCGTCGCCGCGCCCTCGATTGACCGCGAGTTCGACGTTGCCGTGGCTCCCGACGGTGACGAGTCGCTGGCCCGCATCGACCGCGGCGTAGGCCCGCGCGACCGGCGCGCCCTCGCCGTTGATCCTGATTGACTCGCCCCAGTGCCCGTCGAGGACATCCCCCGGAATGTTCGTGATCGCGTTCCCGAAGCCGTCGACGACGAGCACCTCGCCGTCGGCGCCGTCCGCGCGGACCGCGGGATGGGGAAAAGAGAGGTCGACCCACTCGTCGGTGGGCGCGAAGCCGTCTCTCTCGTCGATAGCGTCGACGCCCGCCTCGTGGACCGCGGCGGCGGCCGGCGCGAACACGTCCCGACCGTGAAACGTTGCACTCGCCGGATCGTCGTATTCGACCTCGAACCCCTCGATCTCGGTCGCGCCGTCGGGCGCGTCGCCGTCGCGCTCGGCCAGCGCCCGAGCGGCGGGCGCGAGGACGCCGTTGTCGGGGCCGACGAGCGCGTGCTCGCCCGCGCGGACCGCGAGCGCGGCGCGGTCGGTGCCCACGCCGGGGTCGACGACGACCAGGTGGACGGCAGGCGGGAAGTAGGGAAGCACCTCCCGGAGCCAGAACGCCGCCGTCCGCACGTCCTGGCGCGGGAACTCGTGGGAGACGTCGACGAGTCGGGCGTCGGTCTCCCCGAGGATCACGCCCTTCATCGCGGCGGGGTACGGGGAGCCGAAGTCGGAACTGAGCGTGATCACGGTGGGTCACTCTCCATCGGCGTCGCCGCTCGACTCCGGGTCGTCGTCCCCGTTCGCGTCCCCGTCGGCGTCGTCTCCCTCGTCAGCGGCCCAGCGCTGGGCCACGTCGTCTTTCGCGATGGTCTGCAGGCGCTGGACGCCGTTGATCTCGTCGATGACGTCGGCGACCGGGTCGGGCACGCGGTCGGTCCAGGACTCGTCGGCGAGCATCCGCCCGCGGATGTCGGTCCCCTCGAGGCGGTCGCGGTCGTACAGCTGCGACTGTCGGACCTCGATGCCGGCCTCCTCGAACAGCTGGACGACGAGCGGGTTGTTCGAGTAGGCCACGTCGAAGGTCGGGGTCATGCTGCGGACGTGGCTCACCCAGACGGCGTTGCGGTCGATGTCCTCGATCGGGACGACGTAGACCGGGATGTCGAACTCCTCGACGGCCTTCGTGATCATCATCACGCGCTCGCCGGCGGTGAAGGGGTTGCGCGTGGTGTGGGAGGCGTCGGCGCTCCCGATCCCGAGGACGAGCTCGTCGACCTCGTCGACGATCTCCGCGACGAGCGTCCGGTGGCCGTTGTGGAACGGCTGGAATCGGCCGATGAAAAAGCCGCGAGTCATACCCACGACTCGCGGACGCACCCAATAAAATTCGGGGGTTCGTCCGGGACGGAACGCCGGCCCGTTCGGCCCCGCGCGTCCCGTCTCGACGCCGCGGTCGCGCCTCCTTTCTTGTGGGTCTGGGGACGACTCGGCGCGCGGACTGCACAGATAGATCACGCTCGTGTCCTGCGGTTTCACGTCTCAGAGACGATACCGGAGGGGAGAAAGTATATCAATAAACAGCCCTTGGCTACAGGTGTCAGCAACGTTTATATGAGTGAGAATATCGACACCGACGACCCGCCCGCGGCCGACGCGGAGGAAGCCGACGAAGTCGGTGAACTCGACCCCGCCGAGGCGTCCGACGCGGAGTCGACGGAGAGATCCGTCGACGCCGACGAGGGCGCGGACGCGACGGACGAGGCCACCGACTCGCCGGCCGAGGCCGACGCCGCAGGGGACGAAGACGCCGACGCGGACGCGACCACCGACCTCGGGAGCGACGTGGAGGTCGTCTCCGAGGACGCGGTGGTCGAGGACGCCGACGAGGACCTGCTCGGGGGTCTCGACATCGACTCGACCAGCGATATCGAGGTTCCGGACAGGCTCGTCGACCAGGTCATCGGACAGGACCACGCCCGAGACGTCGTGAAGAAGGCCGCCAAACAGCGCCGCCACGTGATGATGATCGGCTCGCCCGGGACGGGCAAGTCGATGCTCGCCAAGGCGATGAGCCAGTTGCTCCCCAAAGAGGAGCTACAGGACGTCCTCGTCTATCACAACCCCGACGACGGCAACGAACCCAAGACCAGGACTGTGCCGGCGGGCAAAGGCGAGCAGATCGTCGACGCCCACAAGGAGGAGGCGCGCAAGCGCAACCAGATGCGGTCGTTTTTGATGTGGATCATCATCGCGATCGTCATCGGCTACGCCCTGCTCATCGTCGAGCAGATCCTCATCGGCATCCTCGCGGCCGGGGTCATCTATCTCGCCTTCCGCTACGGCTCGCGCGGTAACGACGCCATGATACCCAACCTGCTGGTCAACAACGCCAACCAGCAGACCGCGCCCTTCGAGGACGCGACCGGCGCCCACGCCGGCGCGCTGCTGGGCGACGTCCGCCACGACCCGTTCCAGTCCGGCGGCATGGAGACGCCCAGCCACGACCGCGTCGAGGCCGGCGCCATCCACAAGGCCAACAAGGGCGTGCTGTTCATCGACGAGATCAACACCCTCGACATCCGGTCCCAGCAGAAGCTGATGACCGCGATCCAGGAAGGGGAGTTCTCCATCACGGGCCAGTCCGAGCGCTCCTCTGGCGCGATGGTCCAGACCGAGCCCGTCCCGACCGACTTCGTCATGGTCGCGGCCGGTAACCTCGACGCGCTGGAGAACATGCACCCCGCCCTGCGCTCGCGCGTCAAGGGGTCGGGCTACGAGGTGTACATGGACGACACCATCGAAGACGAGGCGGAGATGCGCCGCAAGTACGCCCGCTTCGTCGCCCAGGAAGTCGAGAAGGACGGCCGCCTGCCCCACTTCACCGAGGACGCCGTCGAGGAGGTCATCCTCGAAGCCCGACGCCGGTCGGGTCGCAAGGGCCATCTCTCGCTGAAACTGCGCGACCTCGGTGGGCTGGTCCGCGTCGCGGGCGACATCGCCCGCGCCGAGGACAAGGAGTTCACCGACCGGACGGACGTGCTCCAGGCCAAGCGCCGCTCCCGTTCGATCGAGCAACAGCTCGCGGACAACTACATCGAGCGCCGCAAGGACTACGAGCTCACCGTCAACCAGGGCGACGTGGTCGGCCGCGTCAACGGCCTCGCCGTCATGGGCGAGGACTCGGGGATCGTCCTCCCCGTCATGGCCGAGGTCACGCCCTCGCAGGGCCCCGGCGAAGTGATCGCCACGGGTCAGCTCCAGGAGATGGCCGAGGAGGCGGTCCAGAACGTCTCGGCTATCATCAAGAAGTTCAGCGACGAGGACATCTCCCAGAAGGACGTCCACATCCAGTTCGTCCAGGCCGGTGAGGGCGGCGTCGACGGCGACTCCGCGTCGATCACCGTGGCCACCGCGGTCATCTCCGCGCTGGAGGACGTGCCCGTCGAGCAGAACCTGGCGATGACCGGTTCGCTGTCGGTCCGCGGCGACGTGCTCCCGGTCGGCGGCGTCACTCACAAGATCGAGGCCGCCGCGAAGTCCGGTCTCGAGACGGTCATCATCCCGAAGGCCAACGAGCAGGACGTGATGATCGAAGACGAGTACAAAGACCAGATCGAGATCATCCCGGTCTCGCACATCTCGGAAGTGCTAGAGGTCGCGCTCGCGGGCGAACCCGAGAAGGACTCGCTCGTCGACCGCCTGAAGTCCATCACGGGCAAGGCGCTCGAACAGCGCGACGTCAACCGCCAGTCGAGCCCGAGCCCGCAGTAGGCTCGACGGCTCGAACCCGCGGTAGACGCGGTACGGTTCCTGTTCCGGACGCGACACCTTCGTTTTCCCGTTCGTTCGCGGTCTGGCGGTCGTAACGACTTTCGACCGGCCGGGCGAACGGTCGCACGTGTACGAGTTCGCGGCCCTCGCGCTGGTGCCGGTCCTCCAGGACAGCGCCGCCAGCGCGGAGTCGGGACTGCCCGCGTTCGTCGGCCTCACGGGACTGGTCATTACCGGCTTTCTCGTGCTCGCCAGGCTCTCACAGCGCGTCGTCGACGACGCCGACGCGAGCGCGGATGTCTCGGCGAACCCGGGCAGCGACGCGAACCCGACCGGCGGCGACGCGTCCGGGCGATCCGACGACGCCGAGCAGCGGCCGGATGCCGCGTTCGGCGGGAGGGTCGCGCCGGCGCCCACGGACTTCGATGCGGACCCCTACGAGGGTGCGTCGAGAGGCGACCACACTGCGGACCGCCCGGGCGACGATGGCGACGACGCCGGTGGGGCATCCGACCGACTCGCTCCGGAGGAGTCTGTGTCCGCGGACCGGTTCGCTCCCGACGCAGACACAGAGCTCTCACCGGGGGCGCTCTTGGCGAACGTCGCGCTCACGCAGGGGCTGTTCGGCGCGGTTCTCGTCGGCGGTGCGGTCTACTTCGGTGTGCCCGGCGACGCGCTCGGGCTGGCCGCGACCGAGACCTCGACCGGCCTGCCCGCGGTGGCAGTCGGCATCGCTTTCGGGGTGGTGCTCTGGGTCGGGAACGAACTCGCCACGGGCGCGGCGGACGCGGCCGGTGCGGGCTACGACGAGGGACTGCGCGAGATGCTCGCGCCGGCGAGCGCGGGCGGGTGGGCGCTCCTGCTCGGCGTCACGCTCCCGATCATCGCCGTCGTCGAGGAGTTCATCTTCCGCGCGGCTGCGGTCGGCGCGACCACCTCGGCGTTCTCGACCTCGCCGTGGGCGCTCGCGGTCGTCTCCTCGGTCGCGTTCGCGCTCGGCCACGGCGCGCAAGGCCGCGTGGGCGTCGTCGTGACCGGCGGCCTCGGGTTCGCGCTCGCGGCCGCGTTCGTCCTCACGAACAGCCTGCTGGTCGTCGTCATCGCTCACTACCTCGTCAACGCGCTGGAGTTCGCCGTCCATGAGGGGGTAGGCGCGTCGGACCCCGTGTGGGGGTGAGACCGTCCGTTCCGCGTGCTACAACCCTTCGACGGCCCGCAGTTTCTGCTCGACGGCGGCGGGCGCGCCGCTCGGTGCGTCGCGCACGCGGTGGTCGGGGATGAGCAGCGGAACTGGGTTCTCGGCCAGCGCCGTCCGGGCCGTGCGCACGTCGTCCTCGTCGTCGGGGTCCATGCCGCCGGACATCCGGATCAGTTTCTCGACGCTGACCTGCTCGCCGTAGGGAATTTCTCTGACCGTCTCTAACACCGTGCGGTGGTCGGTCGGGACCGTCAGCGCGACCGTCACGTCCGAGAAGTCGTCCTCGACGCCCTCCAGATACGCATCGAGTCGGTCGAGCAGGTCGTGCTCGTCGCTCGCGTCCTCCGGCGCGTCGTGCGGGAACGACAGCGAGATGAGCCGCGTCTGTGCCTCCCCGAACTGCACGAACCGGTCGAGATACGACGATTCGCGCGCGTAGATCCCCGCTTCCTCGCTCATACACGTCCTCAATGCGGTCGGCCCTTGAAAGTGTGTCCCGGAGATAGTGTAACCATATTTTAACTATTGTGGCGTGCAAGGCGCGGTATCAGATCCCATGTCCGGAAACACGCCGGATCGCCGGACGGTCCTCGCCGCGCTCGGCAGCACCGCGTCGGTCGGTGCGGTCGGCTGTGTCAGTTCGGTGGTCGACGACTCGAACGACGACGCCGCGTCGCTCGAGGACACCGTCCCGACGGGCGCGTGGACGCAAGTCGGCTACGACGCCCGGAACACGAGCCACGCGCGTGGGGTTCGAGGTCCCCGAAACGATGCGACGGTCGCGTGGGACGCGCTCGGAGACAGGCCGGTCTATCCGCCGGTTGTCGACGATGCGCTCTACTTCACGGAGGCGTGGACCGAGGGGGCGGCCCTCTCGCTGGCGAGCGACGACGGGGCCAGCAGGTGGTCGAATGCGGACCTGCCGCCGATGCGCTGGGCGCCGGCGCTGCACGACGACACGCTGTTCGCCGTCACGCGAGCGGAGGGAAACGTGGTCCGCCTCCACGCGCTTGATACCGCGACCGGTGATCAGGTCTGGGTCCGCGAGGAGGGGATCACCGCCTCCGGAGAGACGACGATATCCCCGGGCCCGACTGTTCGCGACGATTCGATCTACCTTCCCTCCGCACGCGGGATGACTGCCTGCGACGCCACCGACGGGGGTATCAAGTGGGACGCTGAACTCAACGGCGATTGGGTCGGAATGGACGGGGGCGGGACGAGAGACACTATCTGGGCAACCCCGGCCGTCACGCCCGAACGCGTGTTCACCTTCGACGGGAACGTCCGCGAAGGGGAAACACGAACGGTCCACGCGCTCGACCGCGCCACGGGCGACCCTGACTGGACTGCCGATCTGGAGCTCACTGACGGGTGGTCGCTCATGTATCGTCCCGTCGCCGGCCGCGACCATGTGTTCGTCTCGACGCTCCGGCCGGACTCGTGGCGGTCGTACGCGGACGACGAGTGGGAGGGTCGAGAGCGACTGTTCGCGCTCGACGCCGCGAGCGGCGCGGTCGACTGGGAGTGGGAGCTTCCGCGAACGACGCTCTCGCCGCCGGCCTTCGCTGACGGAACGCTCTACGTCGGCGAGTGGTATCCAGACGCCGACACCGGCCGCGTCCACGCCGTCGACCCTGTGGACGGGCGTGTCACCTGGACCTACGTCACGGAGACCGGTGCCGTCCGGCACCCGACCGTCGCTGGCGATACCGTGTACGCCTGGCAGGGCGAGGAACTGGCCGCCGTCGCGACCGACGATGGGAGTCAACGCTGGCGTCTGCCGATCGGCGACAGCGTCGCGGGTATCACGCGGTTCGGCCAGCCGGTCGTGGTCGACGGGGCCGTGTATCTCACCGCGAACGCGGGTCGGAACTCGGACAGCCGCCTGCTCGCAGTACGGGAGCCCTGACTCACCCCGGCAGGTCGGCGTCGATGTCGACAGTCGTGTCGGGATCGGGCGGGAGCGTCCAGTCGGTCGCGAGTTCGAGCAACTGGACGAGCATGTTCGCGGTCGCGCCCCAGACGGTGAAGCCGCCGACGTGGAAGAAATGGAGGCGGATCTCCCCGTAGTGAGGATGGTCCCGGAGCTCGCTCTCGTAGTTGTCCCGGTCGGTCAGCCCGGCGACCGGCAGCACGGCGATCTCCGCGACCTCCGCGTCGCTGGGGTGGTACTCGCGGTCCGGGATCCGCGCGACGAACGGCCTGACCTGGTAGTTGGTGATCGTCCGGATGTCGTCGAGTCGGCCGACCACCTCGACTTCGTCGGCTTCGAGACCGATCTCCTCGTTTGCCTCGCGGAGCGCGGTCGCGAGCAGGTCGTCGTCCGCGGGTTCGCGGCCACCGCCGGGAAAGCTCATCTGTCCGGGGTGGTCCGAAAGGTGGTCCGCGCGCTTGGTGAACAGGATATGCTCGCCCGACTCGCGGGTGATCACGGGCGCCAGCACCGCCGCCTCGCGCTCCTCGCCGGAGACGGAGACTGCGTCGCGGTCGGCCACCCGTGTCAGGTCCATACCACGACCCAGGGGACCCCCGGCCTTAATTGGCGCGTTGCCGTCGAAGGAATCACTAGACGCGTCCGGACAGCGCGACGGCGGTCGTGAGCGCGAGGTGCGGCGTCGTCGCGCTGGCCCAGATCGCGGACTCAGATGTCGTCGAGGTGGTCGCGCAGCGCGGCGGCGTCGATCGGTCCCCAGGACGCGAGGTCGTAGGAGATATCGACGAGTTCGGCGACGCGCTCGTCGTCGCCGTCGTCGATGGCGGCCGCGGCGTCGGCTCGGAAGCGTTCGCCGGCCGCTGCGGCGGCGCGCTCGCGGTCGACTTCACGTTGGGGCACGTCCATGATGTGCGGGAGGTCCTCGGCGTCCTCCGGGAGCGCCGGGAACGCGGTGGGGCCGGCGATCAGCAGCGGGTCCGCGTTGTCGTCGTCCGCCCGGTCGACTGCCACGAGGTGGTAGGCCTCGATGGCGTCGTCCACTGTCGCAGCGACGGCCTCCGGATCGGCGTCCGTGCCGCGTTTGAACGCCAGTTCGTCGACGGCGTCGTCGAGTTCGGCCCGGGTGAGTCCGCCGAACAGGTCGACCACGCCCGCGAGTTCGTCCCCCGAGAGTTCCATGTCCGTTCTCAGGACACCGCCCCCTTTCAGCGTTCGCACTCTCTGTGTCGACGGGATTCGCGTCGATCCGACCGACTCTGTCGTGAGCGAGCGGGCCGAAAGCCCGGAACTGTGTCGAGCACGGCGGTCGAAGGCGGGCATCGAGAGACGGCTCTGGAACGCGACGGTCGCAATAGAAATCGGGGGTGCGCCCGGTCGGACTCGTCAGTTCGCGGCGCCGCCGTAGCCGTGTTCGCCGTAGCCCTGCTCGCCGTACTCGTCGACGACTTCGGTCGCCGTCGGCGATGGAGTCGGAGTCGCCGTGGGCGTCGGGGAGGGCGTGTCAGTCGCGGTCGGTGAGGGCGTGGGCGTCGCGGTGGGCGTCGCCGACCCGTCGGTGACGACCTGCAGCGTGTAGTCCCCGCTGCTGGCCTGTACGTCGGCGACCTCGACGTAGTGCGTTCCCGACTCGACCGGTGTCTCGGGGATCGAGACTTGCCGGCCGGTCCCGACCTGTCGCAGGCCGAGGAACGAGCAGTCGGGGCCGTAGACCACGACGCTCGTGATACCGTCGGTCGCCGCGCGGTCGAAGACCACCTCGAACTCGTCGCCGGCCGTCGCGTCGAAGGCGTACCAGTCGGCACCGGCCGCTTCGAGCGTCGCGGCGATGTCGGTATCGGTGCTGATAGGATCGGCGGTCGCGCAGGCGTCGTTGACCTCGGACTCGCCCCCCGCGAGCGCCGAGGCGGCGGCGACGAGGATCGGGCCGCCGCCGTAGCCGAAGTGGATCTCCGACGCGGCGTCGGCCGCGTCCTCGAGGAGGTCGCCGCCGAGCGCGCTCGTCGCGGCGCCGGTGCCGGCGGCCACCGCGGCGAGCTTCAGGTACGTTCGTCTGTCGATTCGGTCGGATTCGTCGTCGGCTTCGGTTTCGTCGGTCATGCGTATGCTCCGCTCTCGACCCGGTCCACACCGCAGGTCTCGTCGTCGCCCGGTCCCCGCCGGGCGAATCGTCCAACACGTCTCACGGCCGGAACGGGATCCGCCCCGTCGTCACCGGATCTCTCGCCCCCTGGGTCATAAGGGGATCTGCCAAATTATCTGGTTTGATAGCGTCACGCGCCGGTTCGACGGACCCCTCGACGTTACTCGGACCTCCGGGGGCGCCTGTATATAGATATCGGTTTTCTGTCACATGATGGCCGAGAGGAATATTCTCGGGACGAACAGGAGTGCGCCGCTCGTCTGACGGACGACGGGGAGTGCGCCTCTCCGGTGGCGCGTCAGTTCCAGGTCAGTCCTTCGTAGGTGATCCCGTCGCGGCGGTCGACGACGTGACGGCCGTCGACGACGACGGGGGTGGCCATGCGGTCGAACTCCGAATCGAGGGCGGCGAACTCGTCCCAGTCCGTGGTGACGAGCGCGCCCGCCGCGCCCTCCAGCGCGGCCGCCGCGGAGTCGGCGTACTCGATGTCCGGGAACCGTTCGCGCATCCGTTCGGTCGCGACGGGGTCGTAGCCGACGACGGTCGCGCCGCGGTCCAGTAGCCCCTCGATCACCGGGATCGCGCGGGACTCGCGTATGTCGTCGGTCCCCGGCTTGAACGACAGTCCGAGGACGGCGACGCGCCGGCCCGCCACGTCGACGTGCTCGTCGAGCAGCGTGAGCATCCGCCCCGGTTGTTTGTCGTTGACCTCGACGGCCGCCTCCAGAAGGGTAGGGTCGTAGCCCACGTCGCGAGCGGCGGCGATCAGCGCGGCCACGTCCTTCGGGAAGCAGCTCCCTCCCCATCCCGCCCCGCTGTCGAGGAAGGCGCGACCGATGCGGTAGTCCAGGCCGATCGCGTCGGCCACCTCGTAGGCGTCGACGCCGTACTCCTTGCAGATGTTCCCGATCTCGTTGATCAGGCTGACCTTCGTCGCGAGGAAGGCGTTGTTGGCGTACTTGATCATCTCGGCCTCGCGGATGCCGGTCTCGACGACGTTCGTCTCGACCTGTTCGACGAGCGGGTCGTACACCGCTCGCATCGCCTCGCGAGCGCCCTCGCTCTCGGCGCCGAGGACGATCTTGTCGGGTTCCCGGAAGTCCGAGACCGCCGACCCCTCGCGCAGGAACTCGGGGTTCATGCCGATCTCGAAGGCCTCGCCGGCGGATCCGGCGCCCGCGGCGATCCGCGGCGCGATCCGGTCTTCCGTGGTGCCGGGGACGACCGTACTCTTGACGACGACCTGGTGGGTGTCGTCCTTGTCGACGATGGCCTCACCGAGGGATTCGGCCGCGGCCTCGATGATCGAGGTGTCGATCGAACCGTCGGGCTCGGAGGGCGTGCTCAGCGCCATGAACGTCACGTCCGTCCCGGGGACGGCGCCGTAGTCGGTCGTCGCCCGGAGGTTCTCGCCGGCGTGTTCGGCGATCAACTCCGAGAGTCCGGGCTCGTGGATCGGCGCCTCGCCGTCGTTGAGCGTCGCGACGATCTCCTCGTCGATGTCGATCGCGGCCACGTCGTGGCCCAGATCGGCGAAACAGGCGGCGATGGTCGTTCCGACGTAGCCGCTCCCGAGAACGCTGATTTCCATGTCTCGTCGGTCGCCGCTGTGAATCTTCAAGATTGTGGTGAACGGGCCGAGAGACCCGGCGTCCGTCGGTGCGCTCTCTCATCGGCGCCGTCACGTCTCCTCGCTGACGACCGCGGCCCGCCGCGAGATAGACAGGGTTATTCCGGGACGGGTGCAACGGCAGGCCACCAATGAGTCACGGACACGCACACCGGGTGAGAGCATGCGCGTCGTAGTCAAATTCGGCGGGACGAGCCTCGGTAACGGCGCCCGCGTCACGCGAGCGGCCGACTCCATCGCCGCCGCCATCGAACAGGGTCACGAGGTGGCCGTCGTCGCCAGCGCGATGGGCAACACGACCGACGAACTCCTCGACGACATCGCCTACGACGCCGCCGACGCCGACCGCGCGGAGATCGTCAGTATGGGCGAGCGCACCTCCGTCCGGATGCTCAAGGGCGCCCTCGAAGCCCGCGGCATCGACGCCGAGTTCTTCGAACCCGGCGTCGAGGACTGGCCGATCATCACCGACGAGTACGGCGAGGTCGACGTCGACGAGACCCAGAAGCGCTCGGGCGCGCTCGCCGGGCGTCTCGAACACGTCGTCCCCGTCATCACCGGCTTCCTCGCCGAGGACCACCAGGGCAACGTCACCACGCTCGGCCGCGGCGGCTCCGACACGACCGCCGTCATGCTCGGCAAGTACATGGACGCCGACGAGGTCGTCATCGTCACCGACGTCGAGGGCGTCATGACCGGCGACCCCCGCGTCGTCGAGGGCGCCCGAAACGTCGGCGAGATCACCGTCGACGAACTCCGTTCGCTTTCCTTCCGCGGCGCCGAAGTCGTCGCCCCGTCCGCGCTCTCCTACAAGGACGCCACCCTCGGCGTCCGCGTCGTCCACTACCAGCACGACGATCTCCTCACCGGCGGTACCTCCATCGAAGGGGAGTTCCAGAACCTCATCGACCTCCAGGAGGACCGCCTGGCCTGCGTGACCGTCGCCGGCCG
>Ga0207851_100440_pt1 | contig 21301 bp, 16 predicted proteins | sample A23E3SouthBayCA_FD_187747 | JGI IMG/M metagenome (GOLD analysis project Ga0207851, IMG submission 187747) | Aerobic enrichment media microbial communities from Eden Landing Ponds, California, USA - A23 E3 (SPAdes) | ecosystem: Environmental > Aquatic > Marine > Unclassified | place: Emeryville... | reverse complement strand
CGGCGGCATGCGCGAGGGCCAGAAGATCGCCAACATGGCCGACATGTACTACATCCCCGTCGCCATGCACAACGTCTCCTCGCCCATCGGGACGATGGCGTCGGCCCAGCTCGGGGCCACGATCCCGAACTCGCTCGCCGTCGAATACCACTCCTACGAACTCGGCTGGTGGGAGGACCTCGTCGAAGAGGACGACCTCATCGTCGACGGCCGCATGGAGATCCCGGAAGAGCCGGGGCTCGGCCTGACTCTCGACCTCGACATCGTCGAGGAGAACATGGTCGAGGGCGAGACCCTGTTCGATCCGTCTCCCTGAGACGGATCGTGCTCGCCGGAGCAAACTCCGGCGGTGTTCGTCGAAGCGTAGCTTCGGCGAGCACGCTGAGCCTCGCTCAGTGACGTTCGACGCGGCTCGAGCCGCGTCGAACCGGCGAATCTTCCATTCGACTCGTTCGACGAACCGTCGCGGGGAAGCGGCGTCGAGATCCGACCACCGTTTCCCGGTGCTATCCACAGTGCCCAGGTACGGGTTCGACTGAGCAGAACATCTAAGGTGATAGCGGTAAACGACAACGCATGGAGCCGAAACATCCAGTCACTACAGTCGAGCGAACGCTGGAGATACTGGAGACTATTCGGGAACTGGACGGTGCGGGGGTTTCGGAGATCGCGGAGCGCGTCGACGTGGGCAAGAGCGCGGTCCACAACCACCTCAACACGCTCGGAAACCGCGAATACGTGGTGAAAGAGGGCGACGAGTATCAGATCGGACTCGCGTTCCTCGGACTCGGAGCGTACGCGCGCAAGCGAAACGAGATTTACGAAGCCGCCCGCCCGGAAGTCGACAAACTGGCCGACGAGACCGGCGAACTGGTGAACCTCCTCGTCGAGAAAGACGGTATGGGCGTCTACCTCTATCAGGCGAGAGGAGAGAACGCGGTCGAACTCGACACCTACGAGGGCAAGCGAGTTCGGCTTCACTGTACCGCGCTCGGGAAGGCGATCCTCGGGTTCCGCCCGGACGAGGAAGCCGAGGCGATCCTCGACGAACAGGGGATGCCGTCGCTGACGCGCCACACCGTCACCGACAGAGAGGAGTTTTACGCGGAGCTCGAGGCGATCCGCGACCAACGATACGCGGTCGACGACGAGGAACGGCTCACCGGACTGCGATGTATCGCGGCACCGATCACCGACGACAGCGACCGCGGTATCGCCGCGGTCAGCGTCTCGTGTCCCGTCCACCGCGCGGAGGACGACCGCTTCTACGGCGAACTGAAAAAGGAAGTGCTCGGCGCCGCGAACGTCGTCGAACTCGAACACAACTACTCCTGACGGCGATCCGTAACTGCCGGCCCGTCGCCGACTATTCCGTTTCGGCCGCTTCGAACGCGGATTCGATCGACTCGATCGTACTCACCATCAATCCGGGCGCGTCCTCGCCGACGCGGCGGCCCTTGAGCCGTTCCGCCGTGCCCGATACGACGACCACCCCGACCGGGGCGTCCGCAGGACCGAGGATCGGCATCGCGATACGGCGGACCCCGTCGACTGTCTCGAAGGCGATCTGGTGGCCGCGGATCGACTGGAGTTCTTCGACGTCGGTTCCGGCTTTCCCCGGGTCCGTCCCGTCTTCTTGCGCCCGGACGATCCTGCCGACGAAGCTGTCTTCCAGCGACCGTCGGGCACCGTCGGGAGAAGGTCGGTCAGGTTTGTTCCGATCTGCGGTACTGTAGAGGCAAGTCAGTTCGTCTCCGCGGCGCACGTAGAGCGCGACGCGTTCGTTCATCGCGCTCGCGAGTTCGACGAGCGATTCGCGGCTCAGTTCGAACAGCGGGTCCGAATCGCGGATACCCGCACCGAGCGTGAAAAAGCGGTCGCTTGCACGATAGGTGTCTCCCTCTTTGCGAACGTATCCCAGTTCACACAGCGTGGTGAGGTGCTTGTGGACGCCGCTCCGAGAGAGGTCGAGATCGCCGGCCAGGTCGCTCACTCCCGCCCCGTCGCGCTCTCTCAGCGCCTCGATCACCCGAAAGCTCGTCTCGGTCGCTTTGACCGTGTTCGCGTTGGCCACCATGTTCACGAAGAGTGAAAACGCCTGGAGACAAATAGCTGACGCTGGGGGAGAGTCTCGGTCGGGAGAGTGATTCGCTCGGAGAGCAAATCGTGGCCGGGAGCCCAACGTTGATGACCGAGGCGGTGGATACTCGGCCAATGCCGACGATCACGGACTACGAACTGTTCGCGGTACCGCCGCGGTTGCTCTATCTCCGTCTCGAGACGGACGAGGGTATCGTCGGATGGGGCGAACCGACGGGTGGCGGTCACTCGAGTATCGTCCGGACGGCCATCGAGGCGCTCATGGAGAACTTCGTCGTCGGCGAGGACGCCCTCGCGATCGAAGACCACTGGCAGCAGCTCTACTACGGCGGGTTCTTCCACGGCGGGCCGATCCTGATGAGCGCCATCTCGGGCATCGACCAGGCGCTCTACGATATCAAGGGCAAACACTACGACCTCCCGGTGTACGAACTGCTCGGCGGGAAAGCCCGCGACAGGCTGCGCGTCTCGCAGTTCATCGGCGGCGACCAGTCGCTCGACGCCACCGACATCGCCGCCGACGTCGTCGACGCCGGCGTGACCGCGGTGAAAGCCAACGCCGCGTCCCGCATCCGGTTCATCGACACCCCCGCGAAAGTCGAGACGATCGCGGACGACCTCGCCGCGCTCCGGTCGACCGTCGGCGACGACGTCGACCTGGCGGTCGACCTGCACGGTCGCGTCTCGCGCTCGATGGCGCCCCGTATCTGCGAGGCGCTCGAAACGCTGGACCCAGCCTTCGTCGAGGAACCGATCCATCCGGAGTACAACGACTACCTCCCCGAGCTGCGTTCCCAGACCACCGTCCCGCTGGCGACCGGCGAGCGGGTGTACACGCCGAACTCGTTCCGCCGGATGCTGGAACGGGGCGGCGTCGACGTGGTCCAGCCGAGCGTCTCCCGCGCCGGCGGGATCACCGGTGTCGACAGGATCGGTCAGCTCGCGGCCGCCCACGACACGTCGCTGGCACCCCACAGCCCGACCGGTCCGGTCGCCTACGCCGCGAGCCTCCACGTCGGCTCGTCGGCGCCCCAGACTCTCTTCCAGCAGCAGCCGCTCGACGCGCTCGAGGGCCACGGCCGCAACATCTTCGACGACCTCACCGTCGGCGACCCGTTCACCTTCGAGGACGGGTTCGCGAGCGTCCCGGACGGCCCTGGCCTGGGCGTCGAGGTCGACGAAGCGGAGCTGCGCGAGCGCTCGCAGACCGACGCCGGCTTTCGCTTCCCCGTCTGGCGCCACGAGGACGGCAGCGTCGCTCGCTGGTAGCGGTCCGGCCGACCGGAAAGACCGCTCCGGGAACGTTTCTCCCCGTCGGCCACGCTTTTGCCGACGCCGCCCGCACGGTGGTCCATGACAGCGGACTCCTCGACCGCCGACCGGTACGCCGACCACGTGGCCGCCCTCCAGACGGCGCTGCGCGAGCGAGACGCCGACCTCGCGGTCCTGTATCCCGGGCCGAACACGCGCTACCTGTCCGGCGTCTACGGCGAGCCCCTCGACAGGCACTTCCTGCTCGTCGTCCCCGCCGAGGGCGAGGTACGTGCAGTGACGCCGCGCAAGTCACTGGATCTGCTCGAAGACCGGTCGTCGGTGTCCGCGTTCGAGGTGCTCGAATCGAACGACCCCGCGGCGGTCGCCGAGCGGTTCGTGGAAACCGTCGACGACGGGGTCGGGTCGATCCGGCTCGACGAGCGAACGCCGTTCGGCGTCGTCGAGCCGCTGCGCCGCGGCGTCGACGCGACCGTCGACGGGGCGTCCGACCTGCTCGAACCGCTCCGGATCAGGAAAGACGAGACCGAAGTCGCGGCGCTGCAGCGGTCCGCCGCGGTGGCCGACGAGGTGAGTGCGGAGGTTCGGGCGCTGGGCGACGAGGCCGTCGGCACGACCGAGGCCGAACTCGCCGACGAGATCCGCGGGCGACTCCACGCGAAGGGAGCGACCCGGCTCTCGTTCGACGTGGTCGTCGCGAGCGGACCGAACGCCGCGCGACCGTACCTCCGCAACGGGGACCGGGAGATCCGCGCTGGCGAACCGGTCGTCCTCGACTTCGGCGGCTTCGTCGACGGCTACGCCAGCGATCAGACGCGGACGACAGTCTTCGGCGGCGATCCACCTGAAGGGTTCGAGGAAGCGTACGAAACGGTGCGGGCCGCGCTCGACACAGGGATCGACACGGTCGAACCGGGCGTCACTGCGGGTGCCGTCGACCGCGCGACAGAAGCCGTCGTCCGCGAGCGCGGCTTCGGCGACCACCTGATCCACGCCACCGGTCACGGCGTCGGCCTCGAAGCGCACGAGCCACCCACCATCGCCGACGGCAACGAACGCGTTCTGGAACCGGGCATGGTGTTCAGCGTCGAACCCGGCGTCTACCTCGACGGCGAGTTCGGCGTCCGGGTCGAGGACCTCGTGGTAGTCACCGAGGACGGCGCCGAGCGGCTCAACGACTCGCCGCCGACGTGGCGGCCGCTCTGAGGGGGTGAAGCGTGACGTCGGTCCGGGACAGCCGGCGAGAACCCAGACGACCGTAACCTTCAATCGGAAATCGGCCGGGGAGTCGGTATGGAGATCACAGACGTCGAACCCATCGTTCTCGAAAGTGCGGTCGGAATCGTGTCGCTGCCCGGCGGGAAAGCGGACTTCGACGCGACGGTCCGGCCCGTCCTCGTCCGCGTCCACACCGACGATGGGATCGTCGGCCTCGGGGAGTCGTACCTCGACGACCCGACTGGCGAGAAGGCCGAATTCGTCGCGAAAGGCGTCGACGCGCTCGCGAACCACCTCGTCGGCGAGGACCCCCGGAACGTCCGCGACCTGTGGCACGAGATGTACGTTCACACCAAACGCTCCGGCTCCTATCGCTCCCTCTCGGCCATCGACGAAGCCCTGTGGGACATCAAAGGCAAGGACGCCGGCGTCCCGGTCTATCAACTGCTCGGCGGTGCCGCCGGCGAGGTGTCGGCCTACGCCACGTTCCCCCATCGCAAACCCGCCGACGAACTCGTCGAGGCCGGCCAGTGGCTCGCCGACAAGGGCTTCGAGACCATGAAGATCGTCGTCGGCGCGGACGTGGACGACGATATCGAGCGCATTCGCACCGTCGCCGAGGGGATCCCCGACGACCTCGGACTCGCGATGGACGCCAACACGACCTTCGACTTCCCCGACGCGCTCGCGCTCGCCGAGGTCGCGAGCGAGTTGGGAATGGAGTGGTTCGAGGAGCCCATCGCCCACACCGATATCGAGGGGATGGCCGAACTCAACCGGCGGACGAGCGTCTCCATCTCGGCCTTCCAGAACAACGTCACGCAGTACCCCGCGACCGAACTGATCGAGAAGAACGCGATCGAAATCTACCAGCCCGCCTTCGACTACGTCGGCGGGATCACCCCCGCCAACGACGTGGCCACGCTCTGTGAGGCCCACGGGAAGCGATTCGTCCCCCACGCGTTCGGCCCGGTCGTCAACTACGCGGCGAGCCTCCACGTCGCCGCCGCCCAGCCCGCTTGCTCGCTCATCGAGTTCGCCGTCTACGCCGATGACATCGACGACCCCGGCCGCTACGTCGCCAGCCCGTACATCGAGAACCAGGAAGACGTCTACGTGCAGGACGGCGGCCGCATCGAACCGCCGGAAGCCCCCGGTCTCGGCTTCGAAGTCGACGAGGACGCCATCGAAGAGTATCGCGCGAACTGACCCAATCAGGGGTTTCTGCGAGGGATTTTCCGCCCCGGCGCGCGCTGGGCGCGCTCTCGTGCGCGCCCCATCCGTGCGAGGGACGAGCGCCGTTGGAGCGAGCGAAGCGAGCGACGAGACGCGAGGAGGCTGGGGAGGTGTGAGGCTCACACCATCTCGAATAACCTCCGGTCTCAACCCGTCTCGGCAGACTTCTCCTGGCGGACTGAAAGGGCGAGGCGCGCTCGCGTCGAAGAGGAGTCGCTGGGCGAGCAACTATCCGCGCGGGCGGTGCGGAGAGCGCGGATATCTCGCCCAGCGACCGCGAGCGCGACGAGGGCTTTCAACTCACAGGATCGTCTGCGGTTGTGGTGGCAATGACTCGTAGCGAGCGCGACGAGGGCTTTCAACTCACAGGATCGTCTGCGGTTGCGGTGAGGTCTGCGGCCACGACTATGGCAGCTAGCGAGCGCGGCGAGGAATCCCACCGCTCACTACCGAGCGCAGCCGCGACAACGAGAAGCGAACGGACGACTACTCGTACCGTTCTTCGGCGTCGTTGAGGGCGAGCCAGTACTTCACGAGCGCAGCAGCGTGACCCTCTCCCTCCCCGGCCCGCCGAACGGTCGCCTTGTACGCCTCGTGCAGCACGGCCGCGAGGGGCAACGCAGTGCCCTGCTCGCGAGCGAACTCCCGCGCGTAGCCGACGTCCTTGTTCCAGATGGCCAGCCCGCCGAGGCCCTCGATGTCCTGGCCGAAGTCGCCGGAGAAGTAGCCGTCGAACATCTCGAAACCGAAGAAGTCGCGAAACAGCGCGGGGTCGACGCCGTTGTCGCGGACGAACTCGACGACTTCGGCGTCGACGGCGTGGTGGCCGGCGTAGCGCATCTGCAACCCGAGTTTCAACACCGTCGCGTCGGGCACCTCACCGACGTGCGTATGCCCGTCACACAGCACGTCGAAAATGTCGGTCGCGGCCTCGTACCGGTCCTCCGGCCCGCCGACCATCATGTGATACCCCTCTGGCACCGCGCCGCCGGTGATGGGGGCTTCGAGGAACTCGACCCCCGCGTCGTCGCAGCGCTCCTCGCAGACCACGGAGGTCGCGGGTCGCGTCGTCGTCACGTCGATCAGCAACTGCCCCTCCGAGAGCCCGGCGAGCAGTCCGTCCTCGCCCTCCATGTTCGCCTCTACCTCCGGCGAGCCGGGGACGGCCATCACGACCACGTCCGTCGCACGAGCGAGCGACGCGGGGTCGTCTGCAGCGGCCGCTCCCGCGTCCGTCGCGGCCGCGACCTGGTCGGAGTCGACATCGTACACCGTCACGTCGTGACCGGCGTCGAGACAACGGTCGAGGAACAGTTTCCCGATGTACCCCACGCCGACGAGGCCGAAGTGTGTCATGTGCGCGGGTCCGCCCGGCGCTCACAAAAGCGTTGGCGCCGCGGCGGACTGGGCCGGGACCCGGCGGCGATTCGACACCGATTCGGCGGACGCGAGGCGGTGGCGCCGCCTGCAACGACCGCGAGTAGACCGTGAACTCTCCGCGTTCCCAACGCTTAATGACGCTCTCGATGGATCCGATGGTGTGACAGACCTCACCCATCCGCTGTCCGACGAGGAGCGCGAGGAACTCATCGACCTCTACGAGGGCCTGCGCGTCACCGACGTCGTCGACGGCCTCGATTATAATGGCTACCACGACATCGGCCAGGTGACCGAGGAGATCGGCCCGCTCTTTCGCGACGCCGACGACTTCTCCCACCGGTTCGTCGGCTTCGCCAACACCGTCCGTTACCTGCCGACGAACACCCCGCGCGAACTCCCGCCGCCGAGCGAACTCGACAACGACACCTTCGCCGAGTGGGAAGGTGAGTGGTACGGCGACCTCGCCGGCGGCCCCGAGGACGTCCGCGAACACGACGTCGTCGTCATGGAGGCCACCGGCATTGACGTCGGGAACATCGGCTCCGACAACGCCTTCGGCTGGTACAACGAGGGCGCGAAGGGCGTCGTCACCAACGGCGGGGTTCGCGACACCGACGAGATCGTCAAACAGGGGATCCCCACTTACTACAAGCATATCAGCAAGCCGATCATCCCCGGCCGCGACGAGTTCGAGGCCAACGGCGTCCCCGTCAATCTCGACGGCACGCGCGTCGAACCCGGCGACGTCGTCGTCGCCGACGGTGACGGCGTCGTCGTCGTCCCCTTCGACGTGGCCCGCGATGTCGGCGAGGCCGCCGACCGCATCCAGCGAGAGGATCAGGAACGACGCCGCGCTCACTACGAAGAAGCCGGGATGGACCCGGACTTCACGCTGGAATAGCTCGCGTCTCGCTTTTCAGTGATCGCTCTTCGGTACTGAATCGGGCGCCCGAGTCCGCCAGTCGCCGTCGAAACGAGAACAGTCGTCGTCCGAGTGCGGTGCGGCCGCCGACGCGACGACCGCTTACATCCCGCCCATGCCGCCCATGCCACCCATACCGCCGCCGGCGTAGGGGTTGGCGTTCGGCTCACCGCCCTCCTCGTCCTGATCCTCGACGGCGAGTTCGCCCACGGAGACCACGTCGTCGATGCGGAGGATGGAATTGACCGCCTCGATGCCCGACGTGATCGCCTGGCGCTTGATGCTCTCCGGTTCGACCACGCCCGCTTCGTGCATGTCCGCGACGACTCCTTCGTAGCCGTCGATACCGGCGCTGGTCGCGCCGCCGTCGTGTTCCGCGCGCAGGTCGACGATCGCGTCGACCGGGTTCGCGCCCGCGTTGCGCGCGAGCGTGCGCGGGACGACTTCGAGGGAGTCCGCGACCGCCTCCACGGCGAGTTGCTCGCGACCGCTGACCGACTCTGCGGACTCGCGAAGCGCCCGCGCCAGCGTGATCTCCGGCGCACCGCCACCCGGAACGACGACGCCTTCCCGGAGGGTCACCGCGACGGCCTGCATCGCGTCCTCGACGGCGCGCTCGACCTCGTCGACGACGTGTTGCGTGCCGCCGCGCAGGATGACCGACACCGCGTTCGCGTCCTCGATGTCCGTCAGGACGAGCGTCTTCTCCGGCGACGCCGACTTGGGGCCGTACACCTGCGCGACTTTCTCCTTCCGGATCGTGCCGGCGTGGCCCAGGTCGTCCTCGGTCAGGTCGTTCAGGTCGCTGACCGCGTTCGCGCTCGTCGTGCCGACGATCTTCTCCAGGTCGGGGTCCCGGAGGTGTCGGATGGTCACGATACCGGCCTCCGCCAGGTCCCAGACGACGTCGTCGTCGATACCGCCGGTCGTGAACACCGCGTCGACGCCCGCCTCGATGATACCCTCCGACAGCTGCGAGAGCTCCTCGCGCTCGCGCTGGACGAACGCCTCGTACTCCTCGGTGTTCGAGACCTCGACGTTCGCACCGGGCGCCGTCTCGCGGAGTTCGAGTTCGCCGTCGTAGACGAGGATGTCCGCGTCGTCGGCGTCCGTCGGCATACTCGGGTGCGGGACGTCCTTGTCGATCATCAGCCCGTCGACGAGCCGCGAGTCGTGGATCGTCCGCCCGTCGAACGCCGAGACCTTGATCGTGTCGAGGTTCGGTTCGCCGTCGTAGACCGACCGCGTGACCGCCTCGACGACCATCGGCGCGAGCGTCTCGACCGCCGCCTCGGCCCCCTTGCCCGTCATCGCCGTCTTCGCGACGCGTTCCAGGATCTCGGTGTCGTCGGGCGAGACGTCGACCGTGATCTCCGAGAGCACGTCGTCGACCTGTTCGGCGGCGTGGCGATAGCCACCGACGATGGTCGACGCGTGGATCCCCTGGTCGAGCAGGTCCTCGGCCTCGCCGAGAAGTTCGCCCGCGACGACGACCGCGGTCGTCGTGCCGTCACCGACTTCGCTCTCCTGGGTCTCGGCGACGTCGACGACCATGTCCGCGACCGGGTGGTCGACGTCCATCTCCTCGAGCACCGTGACGCCGTCGTTCGTGACGACGACGTCGCCGGCGTCCGAGACGAGCATCTTGTCCATGCCCCTGGGTCCGAGCGTCGTCCGGACCGCCTCGGCGACCGCCGACCCGGCTGCGATGTTCATCGACACCGCCTCCTCGCCCGAGAGACGCTGTGCGTCCTCCGAGAGCACTGCCGTCACCTGCTGTCCGAACTGGTCTGCCATTGTGGCCGGAGGAATGTCGTGGTCGCGTATAAATCATTTCATGCCCGAATCCGGCGTGCTCGGTGGATAGCGGGCCCTCTCGGGTCGAGCGTGACCGTCGAAAAAACCGAACCGCATCGAACCGCGACTGCGACTGCGTCTCCAGCGGACCGACGACGGACGTCCCGGTTACGGGGACTCGAAGTCGTCGTTGTACTTCTTCCGGACCAGCCCGGAGTGGGTCTGGTACTGGTCGGAGAAGCCACCGGTGCGGACCGAGGCCGCGTAGCTGTTGTGGCCCTTCTCGGTGAAGTTGAAGTCACGGACGTTGCCGACGACGCCGGCCGCGCCCTGCACCGACCAGAAGTCGGGCACGTAGTAGTTGTAGAACCACGCGAACGTCTCCATGAGCTCCTGCACGCGCTCGGCGCCGATCGACGGGTCGGTGTGGAACTCGATGAGAAGCTCCATCAGGTTGACCTCGCGGTGGTCGGTGACGCCGTCGAGGTTGGGCTGGTCGCCCGCGATGGTCGGCGCGGACATGTCGCCGACCGAGGTCGGCAGGTCCAGCGTCAGCGGCATGCTGCGGAGGTCGTACTCGTCGGCTGGGTCGACGACTTCGCCGTCCTCGTTGGTGACGTCCTCGGGGTCGGGCGAGCGACCGTTCGGCGTGTCGCTCCAGCCGTCGTGGCTGTTGGGGAAGTCCGGGTCCCGTTCGACGATCTTGGGGTTCCACCAACCGCTGGAGGAGGTGTAGGCCTCCCAGGGGTTGCGCATGTTGTTCCACCAGTACAGGGCGTCGTAGGACATGTTGTCCCGGGCGGTGTTGACGGCAGAGGTCGAGAGGCCCTGGTAGGTGGCGTCGAAGCCGAAGTTGTTGAGTTGCTGCCTGAGCGCCTGGCAGGACAGCTCGTAGAGCTGGCCGTACCCCGGGCTCGCCTTCAGCAGGATCTCAGCGGGCTGGCCCTGCGGGTCCGTCCAGGTACCGCCCTGTTTCGAGTACCCCGCCTTCTCCATGTACTCCTCGGCCTTGCCGGTGTTCGAGCGGGCCGACCAGTCGATGAGGCTGTCGAGGAACTCGTCGTCGAACCAGCGCTCGGCCATCGCGTCGAGCAGACCGGTGTGGTGCTCGGTCAGGAAAAAGGAGTTCGGTCCGTGAGCGTTCGCGGCGATCGCGACCCAGTCGGCGGCCTCGATGACTGCGCGGCGCACCCAGAGGTTGCCCAGGTGACCGTCCCAGTTGAACGGGAAGCCGTTCATCGCCGTCGCGGGGAACGTCGAGAGCTGCTGGACGCGGTCGGGCAGCGTCTCCCGGTTGACCGGGCCGGACTGCTCCTCGATGACGCCCATGTCCACGTCGATCTCCCCCTCGTTCATGAACGTGTTCTGGCGCTCCACGCCCGCGACGCGCAGGAAGATCTCGTCGATGGTCCCGTTCCGGTAGTTCGGGTGGTCCTGACGGGCGGTCAGGGTGACGCCCTGGTCGCTGATGGCGTCGGTCCCGTCGGCCTTGTAGAGACCCGAACCGTAGCCGTTCTCGGCCATCTCGCTGTAGTTGAGGACGTAGCCCTGGATGTCCTCGGAGTAGATCGTGTTGACCTCCTCCTGGGTTTCGGCCTCCATGGCCTGCTCGGCCCACGGTCCCGTCAGGTCCGGGTGCGGCGGCGGCTCGTACATCCCGACGTTGAGCTCGAGCGCGAACTGGTTGGCGGGCACGGGGTCGACCCCCTCGGCCTCGCCCTTCGCCTGCCAGAGGTGCATCTCCCAGTCGCTGACCTGCTCGAAATTCGGCGTTCCCGGCTGGAACTCACCGGCGCCCTCCGCGTAGTAGCCGATCTGCTCGTGGAGCAGTCGGGCCTCGGCGTCCATCGGGGTGCCGTCCCAGTAGGTGGTCCGGTCGTCGTAGGTCTCCCACCAGTCGAACGGCGCCTCGGTCCGGTAGTCCTCGAGCCAGGTCATGATCTCGACCTCGCCCATGTCCGGGAAGTCCCAGGTGTGGTTGCTGGTGTAGAACCGCGACTGCCCCTCCTGATAGGGCAGCGTCATCTCGAACATCCAGCCGACGCCGGAGTTGTTGATGGCGCTGTTGGGCGAGTAGCGGTTGGCGTTGGACTGCGACGGGTTCGTCGCCATGTAGTGGTTCAGCGTCGTCGCCTGCGGGTCGCCCGTCGGCGTCGCCGAATCCGTCGGCGTCGCCGTCGGCCCGTCTGTCCCGTCGCCATCGGTCGGCGTCGAACCGCCGGGTGTCGCCGTCGGCGTCGAACCGCCGTCTCCACCTTCGGTATCGGTGTCGTCGCCACCACCGGAGTTACACCCTGCCAATCCACCCACGCTAGCGGCCAGCACTGTGGCCATGAACTGTCGTCGGCTCGCTGCACGACGTAGTCTCTTGAACCGGTCGCCGTTGTTCTCACGTTGCGGCATACGTCCGCAATGAGTATCCATGATATATAAAATTTTCCATCGGGGTGACAAACGATAGCAATCGACGCTCGGCACCGCTCCTGCCGCCGTCCACTGGAATCCGACCCTGACGTTCCGCGGCACCGGCTCTCTCTTACCACAAACTGACGTATTGATATACGCCGTCCCGCGGGATGGCCCTCTCCCGAAGCCAAATCAGCTCTCCCGAAATCTAATTGTTTGATTCCGCGCATACGCGCGGACGGGAATATCAGTGAGGTCTTCCCCTTCGCAGAGTGTCGAACGGTGCTACAGGACATCGAGACGGCGTTGCTGGGCATCGATTCCGAGGGCCCCATCCGGTTCCGACCGGGTGACTACAGTCTCTCCGTCCCGCGCCACGGGACTCTCCGAAGCACACCATAAAACCTTATTGTCTGCCCTATCCCAATTTCGGCCATGGGTGAGTACGTCAACCAGAAGACCGTCGCGCTCGCGGCGCTCGTCTTGCTGAGCGTCTCCGCCATCGCGATGTCGGCGGCGACAGTGGCGAACGTCGAAGGCACGACGGGTGAGGGGCCGACGCGGCCGCTCAATCCGTTCGATGACGGGGGCGACCAGTCCCCGACGAATCAGACACCGAGAAACGTTTCCGGTGGCGACCAGGTGTTAGGCGGCGGTAACGAAAGCCGGGGAGAGCAACTCCAGCTCCGTGGCTGTAACGAACTGCTGTCGAGCCTCCCGGGGAGTCTCGGCTACTTCGCGGTCATGGCCGGCCTCATCTACCTGGTCCGGCGTCGGACCTCGCTCGGGTTCTCGATGCTGGCCGCGTACGCCATCACGCCGCTTTTCCTGACCGTCTACTTCCTCAGAACGCAGTGTGGGAGCGCCGGTGGGAAACTGGGTAACGACACCGTCGGAAACGGCAGCGGTGGCGATACGATCGCCGATGTCGGCCCCGACGTGCCGCCGATCCTCCTCGTCGGTGGCTTCGCCGTCCTGTTCGTCGGGGTCGCGGCGGTGCTGTACATCTCCTCGGGCTCGCGCGAATACGTCCCCGAGGAGGAGGACGAACCCGAAGAGGAAGCCGACGTGTCCGACATCGCCGCGGCCGCGGGCGCCGCCGCGGAGCGACTCGAAGCCCGCGACGCGGACGTGGACAACGAGGTCTACCGCGCGTGGTGGGAGATGACCCAGCTGCTCAACGTCTCCTCGCCCGAGACCTACACGCCGGGCCAGTTCGCCGAGGCGGCCGTCGACCTCGGCATCGACGAGGAGCACGTCGATGCCCTGACGACGCTGTTCGAGGAGGTCCGGTACGGTCACCAGGACCCCGAAGCGCGAGAGGAGCGCGCCATCGAGGTCTTCCGCGAGATCGAGCAATACGGCGAGGGATCGACCGGTTCGGAGACCGCAGCGACCGACGCTGACGCGCCCGACAGCGGCTCCGACGACGCACAGCCGGAGGGCGACCAATGAACGTCTCTCAGCTAGTCCGACGGCTGCTGGTCGGCGTCGGCGTGATCGCGTTCGGTGTCGGGGTCGCGTCGATCGCCGGCGTCGGACCGTCGATCCCCGCCGGCCAGACGGCCATCGGGCTGGTCGGGGTCGTGAGCATCCTGCTGGGGCTGTTCAGCGCCCGGTCGCGCCTCCAGAGCGACCAGATGGAGACGGTCACGCCCGACCCGGAGCTGCCGCCGCACACGCCCCCGCCCGGGGACGAGGTCGACGAGCAGCTCTACGAGATGATCGAGCTCCAGCACGGGATGCAGGAGAACCGCGAGCGCATCGAGGAACGCCTCGAGGCCGCGGCGATCCGGATCATCCGTCAGCGCGACGACTGCTCCCGGATAGAGGCGCAAGTGAAGCTCCAGGAGGGCAACTGGACCGACAACGAGGTCGCCCGCGACTTCTTCAGCGACGAGAGCGGCGCGAGCGGGGGCGGCGGCATCGAGAACCTCCTCGGGAGCACGAACGAGAGCGCGGAGTTCCGGGACGAGGTCAAGGTCGTCGTCGACGAGCTCGCTCGACTCGGCGGCATGGAGTTCGAGGGGACGACGGGACCCTCCGAGAAGTCGGGCGGGTTCCTGGCGCGTCTCCGGGGCGGTGACGGCGAGGACGAGACCGTCCAGACCCAGTGGAACGCGGACGCCTCCTCTATCGACAGGTTCGACGTCGACGAGCCGTTCGTCGACCTCGACACCCACGAGACCAATCGCTGGATCGGCGTGACGGCGTTCGCGCTGCTCGCCCTCGGGCTCGGCGTGTTCGTCAGTCAGCCCGGACTCGTCCTGGCGGGGAGCGTCGCGGTCGGATACGCCGCGTACGCTCGCGCGACGGCGACCCCACCGACCGAGGACATCGAAGTCGAGCGCGAGTTCAGCGACGACGCGCCCGACCCCGGCGACGAGGTGCAGGTCACCGTCACCGTCCGGAACGCGGGCCCGTCGATCCTGCCGGACCTCCGACTGATCGACGTGGTCCCAGACCCGTTCATCGTCACGCGGGGGTCGCCGCGCCTGCACACCTCGCTCCGGGCCGGGGAGGCCGACACGTTCTCGTACACGGTCGAGGTGGAGCGGGGTAACCACACCTGGCCGCTCCTCTGCCTCGCGCGTGACTTCAGCGGGAGCGTCGAGCGCGAGTCGCTGGTCACGCCCGAGGACAACCTCGTCTGCAAGCCGGTGTTGAGTGCCCGGACCGGGATGCCGGTGCGAGCCCAGACGACGCAGTACGCCGGTGACGTCGAGACGTCCGTGGGCGGCTCCGGGCTGGAGTTCCACTCGGTCCGCGAGTACCGCAACGGCGACCCGATGAACCGCATCAACTGGAAGCGCTTCGCCCGCACGGGCGAGTTCGCGACCATCGACTTCCGCCAGGAGAAGGCGGCGAAGATCACGCTCCTGTTCGACACGCGCGAGCGGGCCTACTCGGCCGAATCGCCCGGCAAACCGCACGCGGTGGACCTCTCGGTCCACGCAGCGACCGACGTGTTCAGCTCGCTGTACGACGCGGGCAACCTCGTCGGCGTCGCGGCGTTCGACACGGTGCCGTGCTGGCTCGCGCCCGGCGCGGGGAGCGCGCACCTCGAGCGAGCGCGCGAACTGTTCGCCGAACACCCCGCGCTGTCGGCGGTCCCGCCGAGCAAATCCAACATCGAAGGAACCTACATCGACCCGATGACCCACGTCAGACGACAGCTCCCGAGCAACTCGCAGGTGTTCCTGTTCACGCCGCTGGCCGACGACTACGCCTCCGAAACGGCGCGACGGCTCGACTCGGCCGGCCACCTGGTCACCATCGTCAGTCCGGACACGACCAGCGACAAGACGGTCGGCCAGCGCCTCGCCCACATCGAGCGCGAACTCCGGCTGGCCGAGCTGCGCGAGCGCGGCATCCGCGCCATCGACTGGGACCCCGAGGACAGGCTCTCACTCGAGATCGAACGCGCCCAGACGAGGTGGGCCTAGATGAGCGTCAGACACGGCGTCGAGGTGAACCACTCGGCGTCGATCATCAGCGGCGGGCTCGCTCTCGTCGCGGGCGTCATCGCTGTCGCCTCGAGCGGATTCGCCTCCGTCGTCGCACTCGGGCTCGGCGTCCTCGGTCTCGGCGGCGTGGCCATCGGGATCTTCGCCCTCGACCACCGCGGCGTCGTCACCGTCGGGAGCTTCATGATCTTCCTGTGTGTGCTCTTCAGTGGCATCGAGGGCAACACCCCCGAACTGCTCCTGGTCAGCATGATCGGGACGATCCTCGCGCTCGACCTCGGACAGAACGCAGTGAGCGTCGGCCGGCAACTCTCGACCGACACGTTCACGCGCCGGGGCGAGTTCGTCCACGCGATCGCCAGCACGGTCGTCGGTGCGATGGTCGCCGGCGTGGCGTACGGCGTCTTCTACGTCGCCGAGGACGGCCAGCCCGCGGCCGCGCTGGTCTTCCTCGTGGTCGCCGCGCTGTTGCTGGTCTGGTCGTTCCGGACCTGAACGGCGGCGAGTGCGTTCTCAGTTTTCCGTTTCCCGTCGACGCGAGCGACGGCGCCAGATCGGGAGAACGACGACAGGGGACGGGGCTGGACGCCGCGACGTGTCAACTGACGCCCGGTTTGGATCGTCACCTCTAAGGCAACCATTTTCGTTGAAGTGAGCATGGGAGTCCAAGAGTTCAATGTCAGCGAAGCGAGCGAGCGGATCGAAGAGGTCATCGAAGAGATCGAGTCGGCGGTGATCGTCGAGCGGTCGTTCATGGAGACGGTCATGGTGGGACTGATGGCCTCGGGTCACGTGCTCCTCGAAGACGTTCCGGGGACGGGGAAGACCCTGACTGCGAACAGCATGGCGAACGCGCTCGGGCTCGACTTCTCGCGGATCCAGTTCACCCCCGACCTGCTCCCGAACGACGTGACGGGGACCTACATCTTCAACGAGCAGAAAGGCGAGTTCGAGTTCCAGAAGGGGCCGATCTTCGGGAACATCATCCTGGCCGACGAGATCAACCGCGCGCCGCCGAAGACCCAGGCCGCGCTCCTCGAAGCGATGGGTGAGGGACAGGTCACCGTCGAGGGAACGACGCACGAACTCCCCGACCCCTTCTTCGTCATCGCGACGCAGAACCCCGTCGAACAGGAGGGGACCTTCCCGCTGCCCGAGGCGCAGGTCGACCGGTTCATGATCAAATCGAGCATCGGCTACCCCGAAGCCGACGGCCTGCTCGAACTCCTGCGTCGCCGGTCGAACCGGAACACCTCCGCGCCGTCGGCGAGCCGGGTTCTGCAGGGCGACGAGGTCAAACAGCTCCAGAACGTCTCGGAGACGGTCATCGTCGACGACGACATGCTGGAGTACATCGCGCAGATCACGCTGGCCACGCAGGACGACCACCGCGTTCGCGTCGGCATCTCCCCGCGCGGGACCCAGCGCCTCTTCGAGGCCGCGCGAGCCCGGGCAGTCATCGCCGGGCGCGAGTACGTGACTCCCGACGACGTCAAGGCGATCGCCCAGCCCGCGCTCGCTCACCGTCTCGTCCTGACCGCCGAGGCGCAGGTCAACGACGTCGACAAGCGCGTCGTCGTCCAGGAGATCCTCGACGAGATCCCGGTCCCGACGGTCCAGGGCCCGAACTGATCTCGCGTCGCGCCGTCTGAACCGAACCGGCGGCTATCCTCTTCTCGCCGACGCCCGTTCGACCTCGAGACCGTCGAGAGCCGTGTCGGTCGAACTGGAAGAGCCGTCTCGGCGGGGTAACCGAAAAGAACATACCACCTTCTGCGTGAACAATGATGACATGAGCGTGAGTAACGCGGTCAGAAACCCACGGGCGTTCGTGGGTGGAAAGTGGAACCGCTTCAAAGTGCTACTCCTCGACCCGGAGCGGTTCTTCGAGGAGAAAGCGACGACTGACCGCATCTGGAACGAAGTGATCGTGTTGTTGATCATCGGGCTGACCGGGGCGGCGGGAATGCTCTACGTCGGTCAGGAGTTCATGACGCACTTCGCCACGTCCGCGGTGGACCAGGGCGCAAACCAGGTCCAGATCTCGGGCGAACGCGCGCTGCGGATCCAGGTATATCCGATCCGGAGCGTCATCGGCATGTACGTCATCTGGGGCTTCGTGACGGTCGGGTACTACTCGCTCTCGTGGCTCTACTCCGATTACGGGAGCCTCTTCCAGATCGCGAAAGCGACCGCGTGGACGCTGGTTCCGATCTTCTTCGCGAACCTGGTGAAGTCGATCGGCGCGGTCGCCGTCATCGTCACGCAGACGATAATCGAGAGCCCGCCCTCGGAGGAAATAGTCGACGAGGTCAAACGCGGACAGGCCGGCGAGGCCGCGAGCCACCTCTACGGACTGGTCTACGAGGAGCCGATCATGCTCGGAGCGCTCGCCATCGGCCTCGTCTTCCTGGTCTGGTCTGGGTACATCGCGGCCTACGCCGTCGCTGACAGCCGCGAGATCGAGGTCTCGGACGCCTACCGGGTCGTCGCGGTCCCGCTCGTCGCGTACGCCCTCTGGTCGGCGTACACCATTCTCGGGCACGCGGGCGTGCTATAGGTAAAAGATTATATGCAGTCATTCACCATTACAGTGTAAGCATGGGTGTGCGTTACTATATCAAACGGTTGACTCAGGCCTTCGTGACGTTTTTCACCGGGATGTTCCTGACGTACGTCCTGTACCGGCTCATCCCGGGGGGTCCGATCGACGCGATGCGGACGCGGATAATTCAGCGCGCGACCCAGAACGGTCGCGCCCCCGATCCGGAGACGCTCGGTCGACTCACGGAGGCGGCGACGGGGATAGACACGAGCCAGGGGCCGATCGTCGGCTACCTCAACTACCTCTCGGAAGTCATGACCGGAAACTTCGGCGAGTCGATCATCTTCGGTCGCCCCGTCTTCGATCTGCTGTTCGACGCGATGCCGTGGTCGATGTTCATCAGCATCTACGGGTTCATCGGCGGGCTGTCGATGACGATCCTCTTCGGTACGCTGATGGCCTACAAGGAGGGGACCAAGCTCGACAAGGGACTGACCGTCTTCATCATGGTCGTCAACTCCGTTCCCTACTACGTGGTCGCGATCCTCCTGCTCGTCACGCTGGGCATCCAGTGGGAGGTCCTGCCGACCGGCGGTCGATACCCGGCCAACGTCGACGCGGGATTCAACCCCGAGTTCATGATCGGCATCGTCGAACACGCGGCGATGCCCATCCTGAGTAACTTCCTCGTCGGCTTCGCCGGCGGGGCTATCGGGATGCGAGCGCTCGGGGTCAGGGTCATCGGAGCCGACTACATCAGGTCTGCGGAGATCCGCGGCGTCGGTCGGAACCGCATTCTCACGCGCTACATCGCCCGCAACACGATCCTGCCCGTCTACACGGGCATCGTCATCGGCATCGCGGGCGTGTTCAGTTCGAGCGTCATCCTCGAACAGATCTTCAACTACCGGGCGGTCGGATACCTCCTGTTCACGGCCTTCGAACAGCAGGATTACCCGCTGATCATGGGGTCGTTCATCCTGCTGACGGGGCTGACCGTGATCGGGATGTTCGTGGCCGACGTGACGTACGGATTCGTCGACCCCCGGGCCGGCGACCCGGCCGAACGTGAGGCGTACTAACGATGAGCAACTCAGACAACAGCGAACGGCGCACTGACGGGGGAACCGTCGAACAGGAAATCTTCGGAACCGGCGGCGACGGCGACGGCGGTCGGCGGACGACCTCGCCCCAGGAGCGACTCCGCCGTCTCATCGACACCTACTTCGCGACGCCGTTCCGCATCGCGTGGAACGACTGGCGGGCGCGAATCGGTGGACTGGGCGTCCTGCTGTACATCCTGATGGGGACGGTCGGCCCGATGCTCGTCGAGCAGCCGGAGCTGAACTACCGGGTGGCCTACACGGAAGCGTTCATCTACCCCGAGTATCCGCTCGGTGCCGACTACGCCGGGCGTGACATGCTCACGTCCATCATTCACGCCACGCCCGCGATGTTGAAGATGGCGCTCGCCGGCGTGCTCTTCTCGATCGGCGTGGCGGTCATCTTCGGCTTCGTCTCCGGGTACAAGGGCGGGATGATCGACACGGTACTGATGACGCTCACCGACGTGATGATCACCCTGCCGGGGCTCCCGCTGATCATCCTGATCGCGGCGGTCTACCCGCCGCAGGACCCGTTCATCGTCGGTGCCATCCTGGCCATCGACAACTGGCCGGGGCTGGCCCGGAGCCTCAGGTCGCAGGTGCTCACGCTCCGCGAGGAGTCCTACGTCGAGGCGTCGCGGACGATGGGGCTCTCGACGAGCGAGATCATCGGCAAGGACCTGATCCCGCAGCTCGCGCCGTTCGTGCTCATCAGTTCGGCGGGCGCCGCCACCGGCGTCATCTCCGAGTCGGTCGCGCTGTACTACCTCGGTATCCTGCCGAGTTCGTCGTCGGTCAGCAACTGGGGCGTGATGCTCCACTACTCGATCTCGCAGGCCGACGCGGTGAACAACTGGGCGAACGCGGGTCACATGATGCTGTTCCCGCTGCTCGCGCTCTCCGGGATGACCTTCTTCCTCATCCTGTTCGGACAGGGGCTGGACTCGCTGTTCAACCCGCGCCTCCGGGCCCGTCACTCCTCGACGACGGCCGACGACGGCGACGGGCGTTCCTGACGCGAGACTCCTTTCGGTTCGCACTTCGAAACTCGGATTTCTCCGACGCGCTCCCCCGTCACTGCGCCGTAGCGTCGGCGACGCCGCGGAGACGGATACACTCCCGCTGACCGGGGACGCGGAGACCGTGTGGTTTTAATATGCGACACCGAGACGGGATACCAGAGGAATGGTTCACACGATGGAGACGGATCAGTCCGGTGACGGAGACGGCCATTCCGTCGGACGGGAGTGATTGTATGTCATACGGAACGCAACAAGAGCAGACGTACGAGGACGAAGCCGGCGACGTCGTGATGGAGATAGAGAACACGGACGTCAGGTTCGACATGGACCGGGGGCAGTCCCGGGTCCTGAACGACGTGAACGTCGACGTGTTCCGCGAGGAGATCCTCGCGGTGGTCGGCGAGAGCGGAAGCGGGAAATCGATGTTCGCGGCCGCGCTGCTCGATGCCGTGGAGGAACCGGGACTGACGACCGGCGATATCACCTACTACCCGACCGACGGCGAACCGGTCGACGTCCTGGGGCTATCGGACGCACAGCTCAAGACCTTCCGATGGGAGGAGGTCTCGATGGTGTTCCAGGGGGCGATGAACTCGTTCAACCCGACGATGAAGATCCGCGGGCACTTCGAGGAGACCATCGCCGCACACGACGCGAACCTGGACGAGCGCCTCGAGTACGTCTACGACCTGTTCGACGCGCTCAATCTGGACGTGGACAGAGTGATGCGCTCGTACCCCCACGAGCTGTCGGGCGGGATGAAACAGCGGGCGCTCATCGCCCTCTCGCTCGTCCTCGAACCGGAAGTGCTGGTGATGGACGAGCCGACC
>Ga0207851_100437_pt1 | contig 21479 bp, 19 predicted proteins | sample A23E3SouthBayCA_FD_187747 | JGI IMG/M metagenome (GOLD analysis project Ga0207851, IMG submission 187747) | Aerobic enrichment media microbial communities from Eden Landing Ponds, California, USA - A23 E3 (SPAdes) | ecosystem: Environmental > Aquatic > Marine > Unclassified | place: Emeryville... | reverse complement strand
CACGGACGACTGCGGCCCGCCATCGGATGTCGTCGCCGCCACGGCGTCGTCTTCGCGCCTGCCGGGTTCTCTGCTTTCAGCATCGACGGGAGCACTGCCATCGGCTCCAGTGAGGGCGCTGCTTTCGGCTTCGGTAGGGTTTTGAATCCAGTCGCCGTCCCGTACCGTATGACCACTGCGTCGCCGATCAGCGAGCAACTCGACGAAGTCGGGTCCGCTCGGGAGTCCGGCCGGAAGAAAATCGACTGGGCGTTCGAACACATGCCGATTCTGGCGTCCCTGCGCGCGGACTTCGAAGCGAACCAGCCGCTCGCGGGCGAGACCGTCGGGATGGCGCTGCACGTCGAAGCGAAGACCGCCGCGCTCGTCGAGACCATGGCGGCCGCCGGCGCCGAAGTCGCCATCACCGGCTGCAACCCGCTGTCGACCCACGACGACGTCTCCGCCGCGCTCGACGCCCACCCCGACATCACGAGCTACGCCAAACACGGCGTCGGCGACGAAGCGTACTACGAGGCCATCGACGCCGTCCTCGACCACGACCCCACCGTCACCGTCGACGACGGCGGCGACCTCGTGTTCCGCGTGCACGAACACCACCCCGAGCTCATCGAGACCATCGTCGGCGGCACCGAGGAGACAACCACGGGCGTCCACCGCCTCCGCGCGATGGCCGACGACGACGCCCTCGAGTACCCCGTCATCGCCGTCAACGACACGCCGATGAAGCGCCTGTTCGACAACGTCCACGGCACCGGCGAATCCTCGCTCGCGTCCATCGCCATGACCACGAACCTCTCGTGGGCCGGTAAGGACGTCGTCGTCGCCGGCTACGGCCAGTGCGGGAAGGGCGTCGCGAAGAAGGCCAGCGGCCAGAACGCCAACGTCATCGTCACCGAAGTCGACCCGCGGCGCGCCCTCGAAGCCCACATGGAGGGCTACGAAGTCACGTCCATGCACGAGGCCGCCCAGGTCGGTGACGTCTTCATCACCACCACGGGCAACCGAGACGTCATCGTCGAAGAGCACTTCGAGCAGATGCAGGACGGCGTCGTCCTCTCCAACGCCGGTCACTTCGACATCGAGATCGACCTCGAAGCCCTCAGCGACCTCGCCGACAGCGAACGCGAGGTCCGGGACGGCGTCCGCGAGTACGAACTCCCCTCCGGCAAACGCATCAACGTCCTCGCCGAAGGCCGCCTCGTCAACCTCGCCACGCCCGTCAGCCTGGGCCACCCCGTCGAAGTCATGGACCAGTCCTTCGGCGTGCAGGCCGTCTCCATCCGCGAGCTCGTCCAGAATGGTGACGACTACGGCCCCGGCGTCCACGACGTCCCCGACCACCTCGACCGCAAACTCGCCGAAATCAAACTCGACGCCGAAGACGTCGAACTCGACACCCTCAGCGACGAACAGGAAGAGTACATGAGCAGCTGGCGGCACGGTACCTGAAACGCATTGTTTGCGCTGCGGGGGGTCGCCGAAAGAGCGGTTTGCGCGCTTTCCAGAGCGGGCGAACGCAGAGCGTTCGCGGCCCTCGCGGATCTTCGACTCGTTCAGTGACGGGAGCCGCCGACGAGGACTCGAATCACGGGCGGCCTGCGGCCGCTCGCTGTCTGCTCACGAGGGGTTCGGACCGCTCGGTCGCCGGGTTCGTACGACAGTAGACGTCGATATCGCGTACTCGAGACGTTCCATCAGCCGTTGTTTTTCCCTTCACGATAGCCAGCTAGCCCCGCTTTTGCCGTCGTTTTGAGGAATCGAACGACACCGACGAGGACTCGAACGAGGAGAAGTCCCCCACCGAGAATAATCAGCGCCCTCGAGAGTCCGATTCCCCCGAGGGAGACTGTTTCGGGAGTAAGCACTCCGAGAAGTAACAGAGTCAAACCAATCCAGAACGCTTCGTTCCGTTGAGAAAGGGCGGTGAGCGATTCCGTCATGAGAGACGTAATCGTTGTGATAGCAAGTAGCTTTCCGCTATGAAACGTCCAACCCTCCGTAGCAGTTATTTCACGAGTAGAACCGGAAAGCTGCGTTCGCACCCTCGCCTCAGACTAGCTGTCATCGCTCCAGCAGCGTCGAAATCCGCGCGTTCTCCTTGAGCGTCACGCCGCCCTCAGCGACGGTGAGTGGCATCGGGCCGAGTTCGCTGGTGGCGACCGAGGGGTGATAGGCGCCGCGTTCGCGGAGTTCGCGGCGGGTCTGCACGCGCAGCGGCGCGCCCGGGGTCAGCGATTCGTTGTACGCGACGAGGTACGTTCCGGCGTCGAGCGCCCACCACTCGTAGTCGTCGTCGGGGTTCCTGGGTGACGTGGCGACCGGCCGCAGGTCAGCGGCCTCGAGTTCGCCGCCGCCGAAGTCCACGCGGCCCGGATTCTCGACCTCGGAGACGTCCGCGATAGTCAGGTCGAGGCCGTACTCGTGCACCTGGGTGTCCTCGTGAACGATGCCATCGACGCGGTCGACGAGGTCGCGTCCGGTCATGGTGTGGACGTACGGCGGCATCGGGAAAACGACTGGCGGCTAGTCCCCGCCGCGGACGACGTGGCTGTACTTGAGCAGGGAGACGAAGACGACGCCGCCGAGGAGGTTGCCGGCGGTCGCGAACGCGAGGAATCGAGCGTACTCGGTGGGCGAGACGACGCCGGAGAACACGCCGAGCAGCACTTCGACGTTGCCGGCGATGCAGTGCGGGAGGTGAGCGATGCCGATGGTCGCGGCGACCAGCCACACGAAGAACGCGCGGCTGATCGTCTCTTGGGCGGCGGCGACCAGCCACGACATGAGCCCCATGAGCCAGCCGGCCAGCACGGCCCCGGCGAACAGCGGGACGGCGCTGTGCGCGACCAGCGGCGTGGCGACCGCCTCGAACGCCGCGGCGTCGGCGATACCGTACTCGGGTGCGACGAGCACTGCGAGGCCCGCGAACACCGTGCCGCCGACGACGTTCGCGCCGAACACGACGCCCCAGAGTCGTGCGAGCGACCGGACGCCGGCCCGGCCGTCGAGCACCGGGAGCACCGCGAGCGTCGTGTGCTCGGTGAACAGCTCCGAGCGGCCGATGACGACGAACACGAAGCCGACAGCGTACGCGTTCGCGAGCGCGAGTTCGAGCACCGGTTCGCTCCACTCGCCGGCCGCCAGCGAGACCAGCACTGCCATCAGCAGCGGTCCGAACCCGATGTCCAGGCCCGCCGAGACCCCGGAGAGCGCGAGCCCCCCGGTCGGGCGTTCCAGTTCGTTCAGGCCCTCCTGGAGCTGTTGGCTGAGAATCCCGGTGGGCGAGGCCTGCTCGTCGGCCGTCGGGGCCCCGGAAGCGTCGCTCATGGGAGTCGGTTCGTCGGGGACCCACCCAAAAGTTCTCCCCGTTCGGTTGCGCAAACCTCCTATCCCCCGACTGCGTACGGTGACGCATGACGGAGTCTGAGGTCTCTCATGTCTAACTCCAACGCGAAGGGGAATCGGCGGGAACGCCAGCTCGTCAACGAGTTCGACGAGCGCGGGTTCGCGGTGATGCGCGCGCCAGCCAGCGGGTCCGCGACGGAGCGCGAACTCCCGGACGTGCTCGCGGGCGACGGGAACGCGTTCTACGCCGTGGAGGCGAAGTCCAGCGCCGGCGACCCCATCTACCTCACCGGCGAGGAGGTCGAGGCGCTCGTCTACTTCAGCCAGAACTTCGGCGCGAAACCCAAGATCGGGGCGCGGTTCGACCGCGAGGACTGGTACTTCTTCCACCCCGCGGACGTCTACCAGACCGACGGCGGGAACTACCGCGTGAAAAAGGAGACCGCCGTCGAGGACGGCGAGACGTTCGACGACTTGCAGGCCACGGGCGACGACGAGGAGGCCACCGATACCGACGTCCGGGACGTCCTGGTCGCCGTCGAGCAGGGCGTACTCACGCCCGAGGAAGCCGCGTCGATGCTGGAGTGAAGCGGGTTCGGCGCTCCCTGTGCGTGGTCAGTCCCGGCGTCGGAGGCGGCCGCGCGGGAAGGAGTACCGGCGCAGGTCCCGCGGCGAGATGTCGTCCGGGGACGCGTCACGGTCCAGCGGGTAGAGCACGTCCACGACAAGGTCTTCGCGGTCGTAGTCGCGGTTCGAGTGGTGGTCGGCGACGGTCCAGCCGCGCTCCGGGATGCGGACCTCGTTCGCGCGTTCCCCGGAGGACTCCACGACGACCACGAGGTCGCCAGTTTCGCGGTCGACGACCGTTTCGCCCGGGTCGAGCGTGCAGTTCTCGCAGTAGACGGGGTCGTCGCTGTCGCGGTCCGCGAACAACGACTCGCCGCAGGCGGCGCACGCCGCCTCGCGTTCGCCCGGCGCGGGGACCTCACCGAGCGTGATTTCGATGGCGACGCGGCGGAGGTGCTTGCAGCGGACGCCCCGGAAGCGGTGGTCGGGACACGTACAGCGCCCGGCCTCGGGGTCGACGTCGTAGACGTGGCCGGACGGCGACCACACCTCGTAGGTGCCGTCGCCGACCGCCGCCACCCGCATCTGCTCGCGGCGGGCGCGGCGGCTCCGGTCGTCGGTCGACCGGCCCGGTTCCGTGGCGGGACTCATACCCGAAGAGAGGCGCTCCAGACGCCTAAACCCCGCAAAATCGGGAAACGTAAACGAGTGAGCGACCTACTATAAGGGGCGCCAGAGCCGTTCCCTACTGCGGTTTTCGATGGCGGGAGCCACTACTCGGACACCGGCGCTCGACGGAGACGCCTCGCACGCATGGAGCTGCTGGCTCGTCCTCGATACTGGCGCTGCCGGGGGTACCTGAGGAGCGCGGCGACAGACGACGGCTTCGAAGCGCTTTTGCCCGGGCCGGCGAAAGCCCGCAGTATGTCTGAAGGGCTCGACGCCCGCCTCGAAGCGGGTATCGCAATCCTGTCTACTCTCGTCTTCATCGCCATCCTCGTGGCAGCCGGCACGATGAACGAGGGCTTCGGGGAGACGGGGGCGTTCGTCGTCGTCGGCGCCGTCGTCGTGTTCATCGTACTGATGGGCGTCGTCGGCTACTGGCTGTCCGGCAAACAGGGCGAAGAGTGAACGCCCGCAACCGGAAATCGGAACGGCACTAATCCGCTCCGTTCGGTACACAGCCGACTACGCTTCTCGGTTCGAGGTTACGCGAACGACGACTACGCTTCTGCGTCCGCGTCAGCGTCCGGTTCCTCTCTGTCGCGCCAGTCCTCGAGGTCCTCGTCGTCCTCGTCGTCCAGTTTCGCCTCGTAGTACGACAGCGGGTGGTTGATGGCGTCACAGAGGTCGTCGGGGTTCACGCAGTCGCCGTACGCCTTCATCGTCGCACACGACGGCGAAGTGTACTCCGTGGGGCTGGTTTCGCCCTGGATGTGGTCGGTCTGGTAGCGCGTCATCTCTTCGCCGAACCCCGGATTCACTTTGTAGATGTCGACGATCTCGTCGGTGGAGAGGCCGACGTTCGCGAGGAACGACGTGATGGCGAACCGGCTGTGGTGAGGGAGGTGTTCGCCGCGCTGGACCTGATCGAGGAGGTGTTGCATGCACGGCGGGAACAACTCGGGGACGACGGTGTCGATCTCCCGCGTGAGGTCCATGTCCGCGAGGACGTCCCGGACGGCGGTCGCGGGCGCTTCGAGCGCGTCGGCGATCTCGTCGGGCACGTCCAGCGGCAGGGCCTCGGCCACGCGCTCGCGGACGGCCTGCTGGAGGAGCGTGTCCAGTTCGGGTTCGCTCACCGGGACGCGGCCGTCGTCGAGCGCGCGGTTCACGAGGCGCCAGTCGTCGCTCCGCAGGGACGACGACAACAGGAGGTACGTCGGCACGCCGACGTCGTAGCCGTCCGCTGTGGCGTGGACGTGGCTCGTGAGGTCGAACTCCGCGAGGAGGTCGCGTCGCGACACGCTGGCGTCGTCGCCGACGCTCTTGAACTCGGCGTCGTCGGTCTCGTCGGTCGTGAACCGGTCGTATGCCGCCCGGGCTTCCGCGTCGGCGTACTTGCGCACGAGGACGTGCTCGTCCACGACGGAGACGAGCACGCGCGCCACGGGGTAGGACAGCAGTTCGACGCGGTCCGAGCGCGCGCGGCCGCCGATGTCGCCGTTCGTGAGCGACCCGACGACGCGTTCGCGAGCGCGCTCGACGACGGCGTCGTCCTCGGCGACGACCTGCGCGAGGTCCACCCCGGCCTCCTGGACCGCCTGCCGGGCTTCGCCGAGGAACGGGTAGCGTGCGTGGCGCGCCTTCATCGCTGTCACCCTTGCGAGCGAACGCCGATAAACACCCCGGCTCCGGGACGAGCGCTCCGGCGACCAGAGACGGCGGGCCCCACTCGTTCGCGAGCCGGCCAGCGGCGGCGAGCGACCGAAGGCCTATCGGTGCCGGGCGTTCACTGTTGGGGTATGTTCGCGCGCGGCTTCTGGAAGTGGGCGTACGCGCTGCCGCCGGCAGTCCTCGGCGCGGCGCTGTTCGCCATCTCGTCGCTGTGGGGCGTCCTCGGGTTCGCGCTCTCCGGGTTCGTGCTCTGGTTCCACCGCGACCCGGACCGCAGGCCAGACGGCCCGGGCGCTGTCTCGCCGGCCGACGGAAAGGTCTCGGTGATTCGCGAGACCGAGGACGGCCGCGTCCGCCTGGGCGTATTCATGAACGTCCACGACGTCCACGTCAACCGCGCGCCCCTCGACGGCACGGTCGAGGGCGTCGAACACGAATCCGGGGGCCACCGCCCGGCGTTCGACAAGGAGTCCGAGCACAACGAACGCGTGCGCTTCGAGTTCGACGAGTACAGCGTGGTGCTCATCGCCGGCGCGTTCGCGCGGCGCATCCACCCCTACGTGGACGCCGACGAGGACGTGGCGCGCGGCGACCGCATCGGTCACATCTCCTTCGGGAGTCGCGCCGACGTGATTCTCCCGGCGGAGTTCGGGGCCGAGGACGTCGCGGTGGAACCCGGCGAGAAGGTGGCTGCAGGCGAAACCGTACTCGCACGCCGCGAGGACGGGGCGCGCGACCGCCTCGCGGGACGCGCGGTCGGGGACCGGCGCGGAGACCGTAGCGAGGGTCGGAGTGGGGACCGTAGCGAGGACCGGGACGGGGACGCGGCGCTGTCGGGCAGCGAGTGAGTTTTGTGGCGGGCCGCTAGAGACGCCCGCATGAGCGGTTCCGAGCAATCCCTGTTCGACCGGGTGGCCGCGGAGATGGCTGCCCACCTCGACGGCGACTCGTCGGGCCACGACATGCATCACGCGTGGCGCGTGAACCGCCTCGGCGTCCGTATCGCCGAGGCCGAGGGCGCGAATCCGCGCGTCGTCGGGGTCGCCGGCCTCGTCCACGACCTCCACCGCGTGCGCGGCGACGGGTTCACCCACCCCGAGGAGACCATCCCGGAAGTCCGGGAGATTCTGGCGGACGCGGCCGTCCCGGACGCCATGCTGGACCCGGTCTGTCACTGCGTCGCCGTCCACGAGGAGTACGGCTTCGAGGACGACCCGATGGCTGCCGAGACTGTCGAGGCCGAGGTCCTGCAGGACGCGGACAACCTCGACGCCATCGGTGCCGTCGGCGTCGCGCGGGCGTTCCAGTTCGGGGGCGCGCACGGCAACCTCCTCTGGGACCCCGACCGCCCGCTCCCCGACGACGACCCCTACGAGAAGGACGCCGGCATCGACGACGGCGAACCCGCGAGCACGTACCACCACTTCCACTCGAAACTACTGCGCCTCCACGAGAACATGAACACGGAGACCGGGCGGGAGATTGCGGCCGACCGCCACGCGTTCCTCGAGGCGTTCGCCGGCCGCTTCGAGAAGGAGTGGTACGGCGAGGCCTGACAGCCAGAAGCCGCGAATCCACTCCCCGAACGTGGGACGCAGCGCTGTCGCTAGCTGCCCTTGAGGAGGTCCGTCACGCCGGCCGTCTCGGCGACAATCCACGCGACGAACACGCCGTACGCGAGCAGCAGTGCGTAGGCCTCGGGCCGCGTCATCGAGAGGCCGGTGCGCAGAATGGCGAACAACAGCACGGTCGCGAGCGTGAGCACGCCGAGCATCGGGACGGCCGCCGCGAAATCCACCGTGACGGTGCCGACGATGAGAACGCCCACCGGAATCGCGACCAGGAGGTCGAACGTGTTCGACCCGAGGACGTTCCCGAGGCTAGTGCGGGCTTTGCCGGCCTTCGCCGAGCGGACGCTCACGAGGGTGTCCGGAAGACTCGTCGCGGCCGCGATGATGACGACGCCGGCGAGGAACTCGGGGATGCCGAACGTCTGGCCGAGCGACTCGACGCTCCCGACGAGCTGTTCGACCGCCACCAGGATGAGGAGCAGCCCGGCCGCGAGACGTCCCCACTCCCGGCGAAGCCGTATCTTCTCGGTGACCTCGGGGGCGTCGTAGTCGCCGACGTCCTGCCACTGAATGAAGAGGTACAGGCCGTACACGAGCAGCGGAAGCATCGCCAGCGGCCGCGTGATCTGGCCGGCGAGCGCGGGCCCCGTGGGGTCGGGGATGTAGATGACTGCGAGCGCGAACGTGATGACGAGCGCGGAGACGGCGATCATGTAGAACTGCGCTTCCTTGTAGACGACCGTGCGGTCAGCTTCCAGGTCGCCCTCGGCCGCGATGCCGGAGAGCGCGGGGATGACGAGGATGTTGAAGATGGCGGACCCGACGATTGCGCCGACGCCCATGTTGAAGGTGTCCGCCAGCGCCGTGAAGACGACGCTCGCGAACTCGGGGAAACTCGACCCGAGCGCGACGACGACCGACCCCTGGACGACGGCGGGGAGCCCGTAGTACGTCGAGAGCGCTTCAGCGCCCTCCTCGAGCCAGCCGCTCCCCAGCCAGATGAGTGCGGACGTCACCACGAGGACGAGCACGTGGACGGCTGTCGTGTCCGGCAGCAGGCCACCGAGGACCATCGTCCCCAGCATCGCATGAGGGGCGTATAATTGTGCGTGTCTCGGACGGCCGGTAACCCTGCGCAACACACGATTCAGCCGATGGGGAACGCAGTTCTCATAGAACGGCCGGAGCATCGGTCACAGCTAGCATCCGCGAGCCGAGCGGCGCGAGGCGCGAGGAAGGAGCGCCTCGAACCGCGCGAACGGGGAGCGTAGCGACCCGTGAGCGGTTCGACAGAACCCGAGGCGAGCGGTTCACTGTGCGAACGAACGAAGTGAGCGAGCACAGGCCGACGACTGAGCGGAGCCCTGAAGGGGCGAAGTGAAGGAGGAGTGCTTTTCCCCAAGTTTTTGCCGAGGGCGGCCGCAGGCCGCCCGCGGTGCAAAAAAGTGGGTTTCAGTCCGACTGAATCCGGGGCGCGAGCATGTAGGTGACGCGGCCCTGCGCTTCGGCGATGTCGTAGTGGATCTTGACGGGGTACTCGTCGCCGAGTTCGAGTTCGACCTCCGCGTCCTTCGGGATGGCCTTGTTCATGTCCTTGAGGTAGTCGAGGCTGAACAGGCTGTGGGCGCTGCCGGCGTCGAGGTCGATGAGCTGGTCGCGGGTGAGTTCGAGGTGGACGTCGTCGGTGTCGCCTTCCGCGTCGACGTAGAACAGTTCGTCGGCGGCGTCGACGCCGAGCGCGATGTGGTCGGAGACCATGTCTGCGGCGCGGACGGCGCGGTCGATGTCGGCGCCTTCGATGACGACGTTCGCGGAGAGGTCCAGGTCCGGGATGTCGGGTTCCTGCCGGATGGAGTCGGGGTCGATGAGCGCGAGCGTGTATTCGAGGCCGTCGATCTGGATGTGGAGTTTCCGGGTTTCCTCGTCGAGTTCGAGCTGGACGAGCTGATCGGAGTCGGCCATCCCGGCGATGTCCTCGAGTCGGGAGAGGTTGACGCCGATGATGCCGCCGTCGGCTTCGTAGGATTCGAACGCGGCGGCTCCGAGGTCGAGGTCCACCATGCCGACGTTGGCCGGGTCGACCGCGCGAATGGAGAGTCCGTCCTCGTCGAGGTGGATCTTGCATTCGTCCACCAGCACGCTCACGGAGTCGAGCGTTTCCCGGAGCGTGTCGGCGCTCACAATCGCCTTGAACATATGGGAATCGCTACGAAATCCGGGAATAAAAAGCCCCACGTTCCGCGTGCGCGCGTAAATCGCCGGATGGCGCTGGGAGCGCGCTGGCGCCGGCAGCGACGGCCGGTTTCAAGAGTGAACGGGTGCGTTCGGAAAGATGGCCTCGGGTGAATCGGCGGCTACCGGGTGACCGGGAGTCCCGCGCGAGTGCCGCGGCGACTGCGAAACGTCGGCCCGGGTTGGCGGAGTGGGGCGGCGCAGCCGTCCGGAACCGTCAACCCGGCTTAATTCGGCTTAATCCGGGGGTTGACGGCGCGAAGACGCCTTTAGGGCTTCCCCCCTTTACGTCCGTCTGGGTCGTGGCCTCGAGTGCACATGAACCGCACCGTACCGACACTACTCGTAGCCGGGCTCGTGCTGCTCGCCGGGTGCGCCGGCGGCATCACCGGCCAGAGCGGCACGCAGTCACAGCCGGAGGACAGTGGCACAGTCTCGTTCTACGTCAGCGACGAGGAGAACGCAATCGACCAGTTCGAATCCCTGAACGTGACGATCACGAAAGTCGGGTTCTCGCAGACCAGTGACGCGGACGCGAACGCGTCCGCCAGCGAGGACGTCGAGACGGACTCGGAGAACGAAACCGAGACCGAAACTGAAACCGAGACAGAGACCGAGACGGACTCCGAGACGGAAACCGAGACCGAAACCGAATCAGACGACGACAGTCAGGACGACTCTGAGACCGACGAGGGGTCCGGGAGCGACGAGGAATCCGAGGACGAAGCTGCGTCCGAGGACGACGGCGAGGGGAACGCCGAGTGGGTCGAGCGCGACGTCGACTCGCGCACGGTCGACCTGACCGAGCTGCAGGGCGCGAACGCGACGCTCCTGCAGAATATGAGCGTGCCCGCGGGAGAGTACGAGAAAGTCTTCGTCCACGTCGAGGACGTCAACGGGACGCTGAAGACCGGCGAGGAAGTGAACGTGAAGCTCCCGAGCGAGAAGCTCCACCTGAACGAGGACTTCACGGTGGACTCGGAGAGTAACGTCGAGTTCGTCTTCGACATCACGGTGTTCGAGGCGGGCAACAGCGGGAAGTACATCCTGAAGCCGGTCGCCAGCGAGTCCGGCACGGACGTCCCCATCGAGCGCGTGGACAGCGATGACGTCGATGCCGACTTCGACGTGAACGCCGTCGGCGAAGTGCGTGCCGGCGAGAACGTGACCGTGCAGGTCACGCAGAACGGCGACCCGGTCTCGAACGCGACCGTCGAGGTCGAGGACGCTGACGTGACCGTGACGACGAACGCCAACGGCACCGCGACGGTGCAGGTGCCCGCGGACGCCGAGGAGTTCGAGGTGGAAGCCTCGACGGGCGAGAGCAGCGAGTACGGCGAAGGCGAGGGCGAACTCGAAGTCGAGTTCGGTGAGGACGACGAACGTGAAGACGACGACAGCGACGACAGCGACGACAGCGACGACGGCGAGCGCGACGTGGACGACCAGACCAACGAGTCCGCGGACCTCGCAGTCACCCTGGAGGGGAGTTTCGCGGCCAGCGAGAACGTGACCGTCGCGGCGACTGACGGCGACGGCGACCCCGTCGAGAACGCGACGGTCGAAGTTGACGGCGCCGTCGTCGGCGAGACGAACGCGGACGGCGAACTGACGTTCACCGTGCCCGAGAACGTCAGCACCGACTCGCAGGTGTCGGTGACCGCCGACGGAACGACCGTCGTCGTCGACTCGATGACCGTCGCCACTGCGAGCTAACGGCGACGACCGGGCGACGAACAATCGGCGCGCCGCGCGGCGCGTCAGCGGTGCGATTTCTCACGCGGCAGTCGCGTCAGCGGAGCTGGACCGTCGCGCGATTACCGCGTTCGTTCCACAGCGTCCGTCTACAGGGACAACGACGCGGTTTTCCGTTCCGGCGCCGTAGCAGTGGTAACTGACTATGGGGAACGGCAAGGACCACTACTACAACAAGTCGAAACAGGAGGGCTACCGCACGCGAGCGTCGTACAAGCTCCAGCAGATCGACGACGAGTTCGGCGTGCTGTTCGGCGGCGCGACGGTCGTGGACCTGGGCGCGGCGCCGGGCGGGTGGCTACAGGTCGCCGCCGAGCGAGTCGGGTCGCGGGGGAAGGTCCTGGGCGTGGACTTCCAGCGCATCGACCCCATCGAGGACGTCGAGGCGGGCGTGGAGACGATCCGCGGCGACATGACCGACGAGGACACTCGCGAGGAGATCGCGGCGAAGGCGGGGCGGGGCGGCGTCGACGTCGTCATCTCGGACATGGCGCCGAACATGACCGGCGAGTACAACCTCGACCACGCGCGCTCAGTGTACCTCGCGCGCACCGCGCTGGACACCGCACGCGACGTGCTGCAGGACGGCGGCCACTTCGTCGCGAAGGTGTTCGACGGCCAGGACTTCGAGGCGTTCCGCGAGGACGTCGCGGAGGAGTTCGCGTTCGCGGCGACGTACACGCCGGACGCGTCCCGTGACTCCTCCTCCGAGCTGTACGTAATCGGGAAGAACCGCGTGGACGCGCCCGTCGAAGCCGGCGACGTGCTCGACGTGGAGATCGTCGGCGAGGGCGACGAGGGCGACGGCATCGCGAAGGTCGCGGACGGCTACACGCTGTTCGTGCCGGAGGCCGCAGAGGGCGAGGCCGTCGAGATCGAAGTGACCGACGTGAAGCCGAACTTCGGGTTCGCCGAGCGCACGGACTGATTCCCCGGGCTGCGTCGGCAGTTACTCGGTGACTGGGTCCCGAACTGCCGGCGTTCGAACTCAGTAACGAGGACTGGGGGTCTTACTCAGTGACCGGTTCGCCACCCAGTAGTTCACCGTCGCCCAGCAGCTCGCGGACGGCGTAGACGAACGGCGTGTCGGCGACTGCGATGGCGAGTTTGAGGACGTACTGGCCGACGATGAGCGCGAGGATTTCGCCACTCGCGTAGGGGTCGCCGGCGCCGAACGTGGCGGGCGCCAGCCAGAACGCGACGGTCACGAAGATGACGGTGTCGATGGCCTGGCTGGACGCCGTCGAGGCGACGTTGCGCAGCCAGAGGTGCGCGCCGTCGGTGCGGCGGCGGATGGCGTGGAACGCGAGCACGTCCCAGTTCTGGCTGACGACGTACGCCAGCAGGCTGCCGGTGACGATGTTCGCGCTCGACCAGAGGACGCGCGTGAACTCGGACTGCCCGACGCCGGAGAACGGCGCGATGGGCGCTTCCATCGTGGTGTAGACGAGCACGAGCATCACGAGCGTCATCACGAACCCGACGTTCACGAGCACCTGGGCGGCGCGTCGGCCGTACAGTTCGGAGTAGCAGTCCGACGCGAAGAACGTGAGCGCGTAGGCCAGCGCGGCGCCCGGCATCACGAGCGCGGCACCCGTGTACGGGAGTTCGAACGGAATCCGGAACATGAGGAGCTTCGACGCCGTCAACTGCGCGGTGACGAGCGCGGTGACGAACAGGCCGACGAGCGCCACCTGGCCGGCGAGGAGGCGGTCCTCACTCCGCATCGTCGTCGGGCCTCCGGTCGTCGTCGAGGCGACCGTGCCGGGCGTCGATGTCGTCGAGGAGGTCCAGTGTCTTCCGGACGGAGGCGCGGATTGCGTCGCTTCTGTTGACGAACTTCCCGTCGTCGCCGACGTGTTCGTCGAGGTCCTCCAGCAGTTCCTGGGGCATCTCGACGCTGATCTTGGGCATACGCCACAGATAATACCCTGATAATATAAGCGGCGCGACTCGGCGGGGAAAGAGTGGTATTCTGACAGAAACGTTGTTCTGCGAGCCGTTAACTGGCGGTGGGCCGTCAGGTTTCACGATGCCCGACGGTTCCCAGCACGCCGCGGAAACCCCGGAGAAGTACGAGAAGACGGCGCTCGTGGCGGACGCCCGCGAACTCGCTGCGACGCTCGAAGACGCCCACCCGGACCCGTACGCCGGCCACGGCGGCCGCGTCGACTTCCACAGGCGCCTCGAAGAACTCGTGCGCGACATCCCCGAGGACGGCGAGCGCGAGGGCGCGTTCGCGCGCCGCCTGCAGCGGTTCGTCGCCCGCGTCCGCGACGGCCACACGAGCGTTGACGTGCCAGAGGAACCACACGCAGCCGTCGACTGCCGGTTCCCACTGGACCTGCGAGTCGTCGGCGACGCGCTCTACGTCGACGCCGTCTACGAAGACGACCACGCTGACCTGCTCGGCGGCCGCCTCCTGGCGGTGAACGACGTCCGCGTCCCGGCGTTGCGGGAGCGGATGGCCGCGGCGCAGAGCAGCGACAACGTATACGGCGACCGCCAGTCGCTGTGCGCCGCGCTCGGCCCCGACCCGGGGATGCTCGGAGCGCTCCTGGCGGAGGACGCGCCCACGCCGATCCTCACAGTCGAACGCTCGGACGGCGAGCGGGTGGAACGAACTGTCGACCACACGCCCGCCGAAGAACCGACGGCGACACTCGACCGGGCGCTGGACCACCCGGAGACGAGCGGCGAACCCGCGTACAGGCTGCTCGACGGCGGCGACGCGGCGCTGTTGACCATCCCGGACTGTCAGACGCATCGCGAACCCATCGAGGCCGCCGTCGCGATGTACGACGACCTGCCGGACCTCTACGACCCGCGGGAGACGTACCGCCAGGTGGTCGGCGACCCCGCCCCAGACGACGTCGACGACGTCCTCGCGGGCATCCCGGCAGCGACTGCCGCGTTCACGTCGCTCGCCGCGGAGATGGCCGCCGCCGGCACGGAGACGCTCGTCGTGGACACGCGCGGCAACGGCGGCGGGAGTTCCCTGCCCGCGTACATCCTCGCCTGGGTGCTCTACGGCAGCGGCGGCCTCGGCGAGGCGGCCGCCGACCAGTACAGCGTCTCGAAGGACTCGGCGACGTACCGCGCGCAGTACGGCGACGACGGCCCGCTGGCGGACACCGACAACCCCGCTGGCTTCGACTTCGACTCGTACTTCACGCCGGACAGCGAGAAACAGACCTCGATTCTCGAGGAACTCACGGCCGTCAGCGAGACGTTCGCGGCCGCCGTCGAGGACGGCGAGTACGACGGGTTCTACGCGCCCGAGGACGTCGTCGTCGTGACGGACGCCGAGACGTTCTCCGCGGGCGTCGAACCCGCCGTCCTGCTGTCGAAACTCGGCGCACGCGTCGCCGGCGTCCCGTCGGCGCAGGCCGCCAACGGGCCGCGGGACGTGCTGTTCGGAACGCTGTCGAACACCGGCATCGAATTCCGGACGTCGTTCCGCTACCACGCGTTCCGCCCCGGCGAGGACGGCACCGTCTTCGACGTGGACGTCGCGCTCACGCCCCAGCGATTCGAAGCATATGATCGCACGAGCGACGCCGGCGTCCGCCTCGCGCTCGACGCCGCAGCCGGTACGCTACCCCTTTGAGGGCGCTGACGCCCCGCCGCCGCGACGCCCGCCGAGCGTAATCACGGTGAGGATCCCCAGCCCGATCATGTACATCAGCACCATCGGGAGTGCGATCAACAGCATCGTGTAGAGGCTGTCCGGCGTGACGAGCGCGCCGAACGCGAACATCGAGATGACGGGGACGCGCCAGCGCCGCCGCATCGTACTGTAGGAGACGATGCCGCCGAGGTGGAACAGCACCATCGTCACGGGGATGTCCACGAGCAGCCCGATGCCGACGGTCAGCAGAAACACCATCCACGCGAAGTTGCTGACGGTGAAGCTGATGATCATGTCCGAGGCGAGCGCGTCGTACACCAGGTAGGAGATGATCTCCGGCGCGACGAACGAGTACCCGACCCAGCTGCCGAACATGAGGCCGCCGACGAGACCGCCACCCCAGACGCCGATAGCGCGCCGGTCACCCGTCACGATGCCGCTCTCCGAGAGGGCCGGCCACGCGTAGTAGAGGATAATCGGCAGCACGCCGACAACCGCCAGCACGACGGAGATCTTCACCTGGAAGACCAGCGCCTCGACCGGGTGGAGCGTGATCGGCCACGCGACGTCGCCGGCCGGCTGGACGTCCTGCGGGATGCGCGCGATGAAGTCGTCCCGGAGGTCGCCGAAGCCGCCGTAGTACAGCCACCCGAAGAGGCCGACCATCAACACCATGAACGACCCGACGATGCGGAACGCCCGCGACCGCAGGCTCCCGAGGATGAACCGGATGTCGTAGTAGTAGCCGCCGATGTCGTCCTCGGTGGTCTCCTCCTCCGTGAACGCGTCCATCATCCCCGCAGCGGTGCTCTGGACGGGGTTCGAGCCGCCGCCCTCGCCACCGCTGCCGTCGTCCCCGCCGCCGCTCGCCGACCCGTCAGCGCCGGCGTCGCCGTCCGCGTCGGCGTGCGCTTCGTCGAACCGGTCGAGGACCGCTTGGGCTTTCTGGTCGTCGTCCTCGTCGAGCGCGCGCTGGGCCGTGGCGAGCGCCTCGTCCTCGGACATGGACTCGAACACCTCCGGCGGCGCCGCCCGCACGCCGGCCGCGTCCAGGACGTCGAGGTCGATTTCCGCCGGCTCCGCCGTCGGCCCGAGACCCGTCGCCGCGACCTGCTGTGCGGCGCGTTCGACGGCGACGTACACGTAGTACAGCAGCGCACCGACAAGCGCCACCACTGCGAAGAGGGCTCCGAGCAGCAGGTAGCCCGTCGACGGGTCAACGCCGAGCGCGGCGGCGACGGTCGGCACGCGCACGGACGACCCGATGAAACGCAGGCCGTCGTTGAACGCCGCAATGCCGCCGTACTGGCCGGCCGCGTACCCCGCGGCGAACCCGAGGACGCCGACGCCGAACACGCGGTTCCAGCGCTCCCGGAACACGCCCGTGATGTCGACGTGCTCGCGGCCGCGCTTCATGGTCACGACGATCTTCGCGAGGTACAGCGACAGCCCGTAGAGGAGAATGAGCGGGGACGCCCACAGAATCTGCGTGAATGGGTCCGGCGGCGAGAAGAACGCCCCGAACGCGAAGATGCCGACGATGGCGTACTTCCACTTGTCGCGGAACGTCTCGTAGGGCACGATGCCGGAGTACGAGAGCGCAGAGACAATCAGCGGGAGCTGGGCGGCCAGCGCAAAGGAGAGCGCGAGGAAGAGGATGAACTCCGTCCACTGGATGATACCGTACTTCGGCGCGAGACCGGCGCCCGTCGCGTTGCCCGCGAGGAAGCTGAGCATCAGCGGGAAGAAGAGGTAGTAGGCGTAGAGCACGCCGAGCGTGGCGAGTCCGGCAGCCACCACCGCCACGCCGAAGACGTGCACCCGGGAGACGGAGACGTCGGGAATGATCTCGCGGTCCTGCAGCGGCTTCCGCGCGTGGAAGAGCAGGACAGGAATCGCGAGGAACACCCCCGTGAACAGGCCGATCTTCACCTGCATGAGGATGACGTCGAACGGCGTCTGGGCGATGACGTCCGCCGTGTTCACGAGCAAGTCCTCGCGGAACATCGGCCAGATGTACCACCGCATCGCGAAGATACCACCGAGCAACCCGACGACGAACGCGATGAAGACGTGCTGGAGTTGCGACTGTGCAGTCCGGAGCATCACCCCGAGCGTCTGACGCCCGGAATCGATGGCGCGAGCCGTCCCGGGGTCGATCATGCCCGAACCGGAGCTACTCATTGGGTCGGCCTAGCCCGCTCGCAATTATCAATCTTCCCGTCGACAGCCAAAAGAAAGCCTATAACGGACCGGTCGCCAAAGCACGGACACGAATGGCCGAGGAACCGGACGGCGGGCGCGACAGTTCCGACTGGGAAGGCCTCGCATCCGCCGTCCGACGCGTCGACGCCGACCGCGACGCCGACAGCGCCAGCGACAGCGACGCTGACCGGGGCGACGCCGGCGACGAGTCGGCCACCGACGAACCAGCTAGCGACGAGTCGACCACCGACGATTCGGACGGCAGCGAACTGACGCCCGCCGTCCGACGCGTTACCGGCGAGCGCGACAGCGATGCCGTCAACGCCGTCGGAGACAGCAGCGACGGCGGGGATAGCAGCGACGACAGCAACGACGGCGGCCTCGAACGCGTGGACCGGGACGGCTGGCGCGACCTGACGCCCGCAGTCGAACGCGTCGAGGACGAGGACGGTGACGAGTGGGAGTGGTCGGTCTACGACACGGCCGGCGGCGACGACCTCGAACCCGCAGCCAGCAGCGACCTCCAGCTGGTACCCGACGAGGAACACCAGGCCGAGGAGCCAGCCGAACCCGACCAGCGAGAGGACGTCGACGACGACGCCCTCGACCCGCGCGAGAACACCGTGATGGACGCCGACGAAACCCTGTCGGCGGCGGACGACGGCATCGGCATGAACGCGCCGGAGACGGACGTCGAACAGCCGCTGGCGGTCCACGTTGAGGAGATGATCAAGCGCCTCGCCATCGTCATCGCCGTCGCCGGCCTCGTCAGCGTCGCCGTGTTCCCCGTCACCGAGAGCCTCATCACAACCATCTGGAACTACGTCCTCCCCGGTGGCGAAGCCGTCGACCCCCGCGTCTACCACCCCCTCGAACTCATCATCACCCAGCTGAAGGTCGCCAGTCTCGCCGGCCTCGTCATCGCGCTCCCCGTGTTCGTCTACCAGTCCTACGCCTTCATGCGGCCCGGCCTCTACAAGAACGAACGCCGCTACTACCTCGCCGCCGTCCCGACGAGCCTCGTGCTCGCCGTGCTCGGCGTCCTGTTCGCGTATCTCCTCGTGCTTCCGTACACGATGGACTACTTCCAGGGCTATACGGAGGGCACCGCCGACGTCGCGTTCGCGCTCGGAACCACCTTCAACCTCATCCTGATGGTCATGGGGTACCTCGCCGTCGTCTTCCAGATCCCGCTGTTCATCATGCTCGCCATCATGCTCGGCGTCACCACCCGAAAGTGGCTCGAAGACCGCCGCCTCCTCTTCTGGGCGGCGTTCGCCGGTATCTCGTTCACCTTCGGCGCCATCGACCCGACGGGAATCGTCCCCATCCTCGTCGCGCTCACCATGATCGCGCTGTTCGAGACGACGCTCGCGCTGCTCCGGTGGACGGGGAACTAAAGCCCACTTTTTGCTGTGGGCGGCGCGCCAACGGCGCGCCGCCCTGTCTGCTCACGGGCGCGTAGCGCCCGTTCGCACGGCCAGCGGGACCGCAGGTCCCGCTCGGGCAAAAACTTGGGGAAAAGCCAACGTCACCCCCTCCGGGGTTCCTCGGCCTGCGCTCGCTTCGCTCGCGCAGTGAACCGTTTTGCTCGGGTTCTCCGAACCGCTCGCTCGCGGATGCTTGTAATGGGAACGCCCCCACAGGCTCAGAATTAGCTCCAAGGACGCGCGCGAAAAAGGACGCGCGTATACGCTCTGCGGGAACGGTTCTCGCGGTCGGGTTGCTGGTGCTTGCAGTTGCGCTGTTCGTGGTGCAGACGGTCGCCTTCGCGGTCGAACCGTGGAAGGCACTGGTTGCTGCGGCAGCCATCGTCGGAGTTACGGCGGCTCACGTCGTCGCAAACGAGAGTTCGATCAAGCGCTGGCGGGGTCGAGCCTCCACAGGACCGTCAGGTCGGAGCGAGAGCCCCGGCGACGGCTCGAAATCCGTCTCGTCCGTAGCCTCGAAGCGGTAGTCGGCGAGCGCGATGGGCGGGTCTGCGGCCGAGTACGCGCTTCCCGTTATCAGTCCGTGGCCGGTGGTTCCTCGCGTTTGGAGCGTGCGGACCGGTCAGCGGCGAGTCGCTGGGGGCCGTAGTATGCAGCGAGCACGGCCGCGAGCACGACCCACGTCGCGGCGACGAAGACGAGCGAGTGGTCGAGGACGGGCGAGGACGCGCCGTCAGCGGGCGCGAGGAAGCTAGGCATGTTGTGGGCGGCGTGCAGGACCATCACAGGGAGGACGCCCGCCGTGCTGTTGTACACCCACGCCATTACGACGGCGAGCGCGGCCAGATAGACGGTGAACAGCGCGAGATTGTCGTCGGCGAACGTGTACCCGGCGACGTGCAGCGGGAGGTGCCAGGCGGCCCACGCGACGCCGACGGCGACGCCCGCGGCGAGCGCGCCCCAGCGTGCCTGCAGGCGGTCCTGGAGGAAGCCGCGCCAGCCGAACTCCTCGAGCGCGCCGCCGAACGCGAACGTGAACGCGAACACGAGCGCGTGCATCGGCGTCACGCCGGCGGTGACGGGTTCGCCCTGGAGCGCGAGCGCGACGTCGGGGAGGTCCTGGACGACAACGGGAAGCAGGAACGCTGCGGCGAGCCAGCGCCAGGAGACGGACAGGTCGACGGCGTCGCGGACCCACGCGGTCGGCGACGAGTCCGAGACGGCGGCGCCGACGAACGCGGCGGCGCCGAGCGGGGCCCACGCATAGGGGAGCGATGCGACCTGTGACAGCGGGAACTCGACGACCGGGTCGACGTACGCGAGGAAGGCGAGGCCGAACGCCCACGACGCGGCGAACGACGCGAGGAGGAACGCGGCGACCGGGTGAGACCGGAGTCGTCGCTGGACGGCGAGGGAGCGCATAGCCGCTGTTTGTCGGAGTCCTTTCATGAAGGTTTCTACCTCGCTCAGCGGTCCAGTGGTCGCTCCCGGCACGACCGGTCGATAGGACCACGTCTGCCCCGCCGGGTCGGGACGGCCGGCCAGCCTCACTGTCGAGTCGACACGGCAATTCAAGTGTGGGTGCGCGTACAGTCGCGTGTGAAGTACGCTCGCCTCACCGTGAATGCGCCGCCCGAGGCCGCGTCTGCGGTCCACCGCGCCGCGATGGGCGTTCCCGAGTTGGGGGACGCGTACCTGCTGTTCGGCGGCATCAAGGAGCGGGAGCCGACGCAGTTCTACGCCGTCGAGGGCGCGCGTGGCCCGCTCGTGGACGCGCTCGAGGCCGCCGACGCCGTGACCTACTACGACGTCGCGAGCGTCGACGACGACTACGTGTACGTCTACACGCAGGAGGTGGCGACCGAGGCGAACCGTCGGCTCCGCGCGACGTTCACGCGGGCCTCCCTCGTGACGACCCTGCCGGTCGTCTACCGTGCGGACGGCACCGCGTCGTTCACCGTGGTCGGCGCCCCCGACGACCTGCAGGCCGCCGTCGCGGACGCCCGCGAGGTCGCGGACTTCGAGGTCGACCGCCTCGGCGACTACGACCCGCGCGAGACCGGGTACGCGGCGGCGCTCACGGACCGCCAGCGCGAGGTCGTGGCGGTGGCCGTCGACGCCGGCTACTACGACGTCCCGCGGACCGCGAGCCAGGACGACGTCGCCACGGAACTGGACTGTGCGCCCTCGACCGTCGCCGAACACCTCCGGAAGGCGGAGGCGGCGCTGGCGCGCGTGGCGATTCGCAACGACGCTGGACTGTGAGGGCGTGACCGACGACGAGACAGCGGCGACCACAGCCAGCTACGCAGCCCCCAGCGACAGCAAACCACACACCCGACAGCGACAGCAAACCACACACCCGACAGCGACAGCAAACCACACACCCGACAGCGACAGCAA
>Ga0207851_100435_pt1 | contig 21584 bp, 19 predicted proteins | sample A23E3SouthBayCA_FD_187747 | JGI IMG/M metagenome (GOLD analysis project Ga0207851, IMG submission 187747) | Aerobic enrichment media microbial communities from Eden Landing Ponds, California, USA - A23 E3 (SPAdes) | ecosystem: Environmental > Aquatic > Marine > Unclassified | place: Emeryville... | reverse complement strand
ACACTCCGTGAGTGTGTTGCCTACGAGAACGCCCACCAGAATCGGACGCAGATTCTGCGTCGGCTCCAGTGGAAGGCTGAAGAGTTGCGTGAGGATGAGAAGTAGCGATCGGCCTTAACCAACATACGGAGCCAGCCAACACCTTGTGTTGGTTAACGTCGAGAGTATCTCGTTTTTTCGGGCCCCTGAATGGGCGCGGGGCGACCAGCAGCCGCCTCGCGAGTTCAGTTATGTCCCTCGATGTTGCACCAGCGGCTTCCACTTTCTCTCTGAACTCGTGGAGCGAGTCACCGCTGTCCTCGAGTTCGATGTCGAGTTGCTGGTGCCACATGTGGGCGCGGACAACGATATCGATCTCGCCCATGTTCATCAGGTGGTCTTCGACCGCCTGCCGGACTGCCTGGTAGTCCCGGACGAGGACGACGCGTTCACCGCTCTTCACATCGCTCAGCTTCTTTTCTACGGTCGTTCCTTCTCCCATTCGGACGACCTCGACCGTGTCGGATGGTTCGCCGGCGTAGGCATAGCCGTCGTCGGTTTGTGCTTCGACGAGACCATCGATACGGCGTGTCTCGTGGGGGCCGCTACGTCCACCGCCGCCTCCACCGATCGGTGGAATACCGCCACCACCACCGCCGCCTCCGCCGCCACCGTTACTACCGCTGTTGCCGAAGTTTTCGACTGCCGACCGGTGCTCGCCGACCGTGTCACGGACGAGGTCGTCCAGGGACTCGTCACTGTCCCCGCCGACGATCGTGTACTGGTCGACAGGTGAGTCGGTATCATCGTCGTCCTCGCCGCCGGACACGACCTCGGGCGTATCGAATTCCGCAACCTCCTTCGGATCAGGGATGTCCAGCGAAACACCCTCGTACGGCCCGACTTGCCGGGTCGGGGAATACTCCCCGTCGTCGTCGGACTCGCCTCCACTGTTAAGCGAGGGGACAGAGCCGTCCAGAGCGGTGTTGCGCCGTACCGACTCCTTGTCGGTCGTGTCCGGGTCGGTGACTTCGACCGGTGTGAAATCGGCGATCGCCTCGTTGAGTGAACGGACCTGGTAATGCAGTAACCCGAGTTCGTGCGGGTACGCGAGGATGGTCAGTCGCTTCGCATGTGGTGTCCGGAGGATCCACAGGTCACCGCGCCGCGGCGGACCGTACAGGATGAGCTCGTCGGCGACAGGTGCTTGGGCGAGCGTCGCCGGGCTGTGAATGTCCACCCGGCTTTTCGCCCGGCCCCAGAGACTGCCCCGGTTCAACTGGAGGTCGGCGCGGACAGCTTTCCGGGCTGGCTCGTCCGGTGCCACGATGTGCAGCGTCTGCTCCTCGTCGTCGACGATCGACTGGATGGCCCGCAGCACCGAGCCACGCTTCCAGTCGCCCAGGTTGTCTTCGTCGTTGACGGCGTCCCGGATGTCTTCCAGTCTCCGGACACCCTTCCGGAGGGAATTGGCGATGGCGCCTGCGTCGCCAGTGAGTCCGTCGGCGACCGCTTCCAATTGGCCGATCCGGACGTCGTGCGGTTTGGCGCGGCCGTGGCCGATCCGGTAGTTCCGACTGTATTCGGGGTCGGCGATCAGTCGGGAGTACCCGTTGATAGCCCGTTCGACGCCTTTTACTGCGGTGATGGCGTCGTCATCCCCGATCTTGTTCGCGGATTCTTTCAGTGAGTCGTGCCTGTTCCAGGCGGCCGATAGGGCTTCGGCGACATCGCCGGAGGGGAGGATTTGCAGGTCGAACGTCACGCCCTGTGCCCGTTGCTGGAGGAGTTCCTGGTCGCGGACCGTGGTTTCGGGGACGATGCCGGCACCGTCCGATGCCGCGGACGTGTCCACGCCTCCGTGGCCGTCGTCGTACATGTCGGCTATCGCTGATGGTGTCCATCCCCACGTCGTATTGACCTCGTCGAGCACCTGGTCGGCGACCGGGCTGGTCGGGTCGCGGCAGAAGTACACGACGCTCGCGATATCGTGTTCCTCTCGCCACTCGGTGAATTCGATCCAGCGATCCCAGTCGAAGGTGACCGTGCTGTCGTAGATGACGGTGTGCACCCGGTCGGCGTCTTCACCTTGTGGGAGGCGGGTGCTGTACTTGGCGTAGAGGAACTGGGGGTAGCCGTCCTGGTTGGTGTAGAGCTCGGTTTTCTGTGCCAGGTCGCCTCCTGCTTTGACGCTGGCCAGTGTCCAGTGCGTTTCGCTGTAGATGAGGTGAGGGCCGCGAAGCCCGAGGTCCTTGTATCGTCGGCGGACCCCGGCGTTCGACGACATCACCATGACGCTGGTGTTCCGGGGTGAGGTGAACAGGGCGGTCAACGCATGGTACTCGAGGTAGTCTGGGCGGAGCGTGGGGACGAGGATGCACGCATCGACTTCCTGCTGAGTGGCGTTGCCGACGATGCGGGCGTGCGTGTACTCGGTTTCGGGTACCTCGTAGTCTGCACCGTCGATTTCCAGGTCGGGAGGGAGCTGCGTTTTACCCCGGGGCATTGTTCGGACCGGCTCCACAGTTTTCGGTTGGTTGTGGTGCTACCGTAGTAACTTGACAGCGGACATTAAAAATGCTAGCCTCGGGTAAATGAGCGAATTGAACGTGTTCGGCCCGGGGCCATCCGGTCGTGGTGGAACGTGGACGGTATCGGTCCGGGCCGATTGACACGTATCGGCCCCCCAACTGCGACGGCGGTTGAGCGAACCGTTATTTACCAACGGTAGCGAACTGCGGCTATGGATAAGCTCGAGTGGGCCGTCGACACCGTCGACGGAACAACCTTCGAGAAGATCGCCGGCGAGGTACTGCGGAACGAAGGCTACGATGTTCACGAAAGCGGCGTCATCGGGACCGACGGCGGATGGGATGCACGGATCGAGATCAACGGCCGGAAGGGAATCGGCCACGCCAGCGTCGACAACAACTGGCGCGGGAAGCTGCGGGACGATGCCGAGAGCGTAGAGGAACTTGCGGACGAACAGGACGAGTCCTTCGACCTCCTGGTGTTCATCACGAACCAGCGCGTCACCGGGCAGCAGGAACTGGACATGGAGACGGAGATCGAAGAAGAGTACGGATGGGATCTGAAAATCCTGCACCGGCGGCATATCATCGGGATTACCGGTCACGAACGACCGGACCTCGCGGAGCGGCACTTCGGATTCAACCCGAAGCGGAACGACGACCACCTGGACCAGATCATCGATCTACGGGACGAACGCCTTGACCTGATTTCCAACCGGGAAGGCGTGGCCAGCGACTTGGAGGACGGCCCGACAGCGGTCGTCCACCTGATTCCGAACGGCGTTTTCAGCGGGAACTACGTCCAACAATCCGACGATCTCCCCGGACTTCCCCGGATGGGCAAGCTGAACGTCCATCCCGGCACCGAGACCGTGGGGAAGGGGAAGCTGAACGCGGGCGGACGGATGGGACAGCCGTATAAGTCCTACACGTACCTGCAGAAGGACGGCCTGTACGAGGCGGTGGATACGTGGGTGTTCCGTGAGGACGAGCAGGACGGCCTTCTGTTGAACAACGCCAGGGAGACCGACAAGTCGCTGGACTGCAAGGCGGGCATCGCGGTGCAGGCCGGGATTAGGGCGTTGAAGGAGATGGGTGTGACCGGTACCGTGTTCTGCTTCATCAGTCTACTGGATGCGGAGGGTGCGACTATCGCCTATGAATCCCGGATATCGGGTCCGGCGGTGCAGCAGCCGTTGCGGACGGACCGGTACACGACCGACCTGGCTGAAATCCTGTTGGCCGAGGCCGACGTCACCGACTCGCTACGCAACCCCCTCACGGAGATTTGGCAGGAACTCGGCTGGAACGTCAACCTCCATTACGACGAAGATGGGAACTGGATGGGACCGACAGTCCGGTTCGGGGATATTGGCCAGTTCCCTTCTGGGGGCTGAACGGCCGACTTAGAAATCGCTGTAAACCGTAGGAGTTCGATGAGTGCGACTCAAATTGCCGAAACTCATGGCTGGACTCGCTCAGTCTTCCTGTCGGTGATGCCGAGATTGAGGTCCTCGTACATTCGATTGAGCATCGCCAGCGCCGACTGGAACTGAGCGTAGTTCTCGCGCATGTACTCGATCGTCTCTGCTCTTTGGACCACCGGGTACCCCTCGACGTGCTCGATGTCGAGTGAGGAACGTGGCTCGAGGACGATCTGCAGCGGTCCGTCCAGTTCGTCTCCGGGCTGTCGCTCGAATGCAGTGGGGAGGCCGAACGACTCGAAAAACGCCTCCCAGGCGTCGACGTCCTGCTCACGAACAGCGAGGAACAGTGGATAGTCGTCGGGCTCGCGACCGACTTGGTAGCCGCCCTGAGTCCACACGTAGACGGCGTCGATCCGCGTGAACGCGAACGGCCAGTCACCGAACTGTGGGATGACGTACGTTTCCTCGATGGAGGGTGGACTGACGCCGGCGCTGGCAGCGACGAGCTCGAGCGCTGCGTCACGGATGCGCTCGTCGACGACAGTGAGCCCGTCGTCATAGGAAACGTAGCCTGCGTCTTCGAGCCGATTGACGGCCTGTCGCACCGTCTCGTACGGCGTGTGGAGGTGTTGGGCGACACGACGGATGGAGTCACCACTCTCGATGGCGAGGATAATCTGCGCCGCCGTGTCGTCGAGCACCTCGTACATCTGGTGGTTACCAATAATCCGGTAACAGTTAAAAGTCTTACTAGATATGCGGTTAGAGTGACTCCGACTGACTTCGATAAACGCGTCAGCTCGCCGTGTCTCGGAGCCGTCGCAGTCCTGGTAATGCGGATCGTGATTTCGACTCCGATGTGGGGACCTCTTGGCCGAGAGCGGCGACGGCGAGGGCCGTACAGCAGGCGTGCGTACCTGATTCCTCTCCGGGAGCTGTTGAACAGGCCTCAGAATCGTCATCGCTGGCATGGAAGAAGTGACGAGCGCGATGATCGCCATCACGGGGGTAGAGCATACCCCGGCAATCGGGACACTCGACAGCCTGCTGGTCGTCGACCTGCTCGGGGACGATGATTTCGCCATCACGGAGTGCTCGAAACGGCACAGTCATCACTACCGAAGTACGTCGATTGCTTGAACCCACCGCTATCCTTGAAAATGCACCCTGGCCCGTACTCTCGCTAAGACCCTTGAAGGGTTCATAGATTAGCAGGTTGCATTTCTAGCTACACGCGTCCAACCGCCGCTACGCTCTCTACCAATACTCAAGGCGAGTGCTTCGGGGCTGGACCTAGAGGCGGTTCACTCATTCCACGTAAGCTGGTCAACAGTTGGAAATTCAGCCTTCGCTGTCTGGGGCGGGTTGTAGTATCGGGACTTGATATCGTAGTACCCGAACTCAGGAGGGATACGAGCGCACGCCGTTGCCAGATTCTCGTCCGCTGTGTGTGTAATCACACGAATGCGGGCATTCGCGTCGAACAATCGGACCGCCAACGCAACCAACGACGCATCCCGCCAATTGTTCGTCTCTGGATACTTGCTTTGCTGGTTGAGAAACTCATCTGCAACGAACCGCGCCTTCTCAACCGGCCCAGCGCTCCTCTCAAATCCTTTTGTCCGATCACCTGGCAGCGGTGTGGCCACCCGAAGCCACCCCTCTTCGATAGCCGTATCGAGGTACGGATTCGCCGGCGGGTCGCAACTCCCAGTATCTGCCAGTTCGTGGTAGACCGCTGCTGGCACCCAAATCTCTGTTCCGGCTTCCTCAACGGCACGCTTGAGCGACTGTAAATGCGGGCTGGGATGTTTCCCCAAATTCCGAAACATCACCGTGTCCGCAATGTTCGCAGTATACATCCTCGCCACTCGGTCTACCTGTTGTTGAATTCCTTGAGGAGATCGCCTTCGTCCTCGTCGAAATCATCTGGTGTGTACGTCGTCGGAGCCTGCTCGTCGTTGCCGAGATCGAGAATTGAATAGAGCGCTTCGATGAGATCATACGCAGTTCCAGGCGAAAGATCTGTGAGGCTCGCGATCTGCCGAATTGTGACATCCCCTTCACTGTGTGCCTTCACGAGATCGTATGCGAGTGCGAACGTGACGATGCCGTGATCTTCGAGAACCCGCTCAATCGCTGGGTACTCGTTCCTCTGTGCGATCACCTCGATAAGTTCGGGCGTGATCGAGACCTCCGTCTCACGGACCGTCAACGTCAGTTCGAACTCTTCAGCGGTGTACACGGCCGTCCCACCATCGTTACCGACCTTGCTAATCAGGCCCGCCTGCTCCAGCTTATGGAGATAGTCGTACACCGTCTTCTTTGAGACGGTCGTGGATTCGACGAGTTCGGGGCCCGTGGCAGTTGCTGACCCTCTAATCGATGTATAGAGGCTAGCGAGGGACGGGTTCTCGAGTAATTCTGCGAATGTGGGGATTCCGGTGATCATCCCCGGAGTGTCACCCGCGTTTCGCACGTGTTCTGTATCGTAGCTCATCTTGTATAGAGTTACGAAACTGGAAACCATAAACGTTTGCCACGGAAATGAGACGCTGTAGTGTTCACAGATTGTTGCGGCGAATGCTACGGCACGCAGCCCGAGGCGGCTCTCACACGAGGTTACTACATTTCCTTCTGAAGATCTGTACCTCGATAGAAGCCAGAACCGCCTGCATATGCTCCTACTCCGCGGATTGGAATACACTCCCTATTAGACGGTTTGGAGGTGGGTTTCTACACAGGGACGACAGTCGTACTCTTAGCTGAGGTCCTCATCAATTTCGGTCGCCGCTTGGATAATCAAGTCAGTGCTAACCGCTGGTCCGAACGTCCGCATGAGGGCAGACTGTGATCCATCAAACATACTCTCCGCCAATAACCTGCCATACGCGGTCAACTCCCACCCATCCTTACTCCCTGCTAGTACAGGCCGCTGCTCCCACTCTCGGCTTGCAAGATCCGTACAGATCTGGGTGACTTGCCCTTGATATGATGTTTCGGAACCGATATCCCGTGCTATCTGTTTCGAACTGATCGCGCTCTTACTGTTGTGAATGGCCGAAAATACGTCAAGCGCATCTAGTCCGCGAGCTTTCTTCCCCTGGATTCGATCAGCGTCTGTCTGACAATGGCGATACAAAACATTCCGTTCTAGAATTCTATACTCTTCGACTAGGGTTACCACACGGTCATATTGGATGAACTCCTCTGGCTCAAACTGCTCTGCTGGACCGTGTTCGGCTTTAAAATCGCCCCAGTGTCCAGATGATCCGACTGGATAATCCGACTCGATGCTGTTGTCGATCAAAACGAAGAGAAGATCCTGACAGTCGATACCCCTCTCGTTCACCCCTGTTTCTTGCGAGTCAGTATCGCCTCGCTTTTCGAGCACCCGAGAACGGAACTCTGACATCGATCGTCGAGGGGCAATCGGTTCCGGTGCTTCGTTGAGGATCTCTCTAAGCCGGGAGATCATCGCCGTTCGATGTTCATCCCACAGATCGCCTTGCACTCGCCACTCACGCTCCCATTCAGCCCATTCACGATCGTATGTCAGCTCATGCTCGAGCTGTTTTTGAAGGGCTGAAATGATCTCGTTCATGTACTTTTGCCGTTGCTGCATTAATTGATCACCGAGTCCGGCTGGTCTGTGGTCGAAATAGAGCCCTTCAAGAAAGCCGTAGGCAATATCTTGTAGCACTTCGTCTTCGTCCATCTCACCCGGAGCAAGTGAGAGTTTCCGGGCTAGTTCACCGATATCCCTGCCGAACTCCTTCGTACTCGACATCGGACGGCCGATGTCTGTCTCAGTGTTAGAGGCCATCCGACACGCTTCTACGATCTCCGAGTCATTGCTGGGCTCTTCAAAATCGGTAAGCTCTGGGGCTCTTTTCCTTTGGGTTGACGGTTGGACGGGGTACTCGTCGAATCCGAGTAGACCAACCCATCCGTCCTTCCACGACTCCTCTGTGAGGTAGTCGTTCGCGTGGAGTAAGAAAATGTCTGCTAACAGGTGGTCGATCCGATATCCGAGGCGGTTGATCTTCGTCTCGATTCGGGCCTCCATATTCGTTTTCGATTCGCCCCCTGGGTCTCCCGACCGGATATACCTCCGTTCAGCTCCGGTTAGTGCGTATGCGGGGCTCCCATGTGTGTCCGCTAGCGGTTCGTTTTCGCTCATCTGTACCAATATGTCGGGTTGGAAATCGTATAAAAATGGCCTGTGGAAGTACTGCCAGCTACTTCTTTAAATATCGATTGCGAGCCCACTTGTGATCGACCAGTGGTGCAATCATAGAGGGCTCGGGTTGATGCCGGTGCTCAGAGCCCCCGTTGCGACGTGAGTGCGAACAATGGAACTATTGGCTCCCACTGTAATGCTCTGACATGGTCAACAACGAAACAAAGCTTTCCTTCTCAGTAAACCGGTTTACCCGTGCGTTTGAGGATGATGAGGTGACTTTAGATATAGATGATTCTCCGGAGGAATCACCTACTGGACAATTTATAGGTGGATTTGGACTTCAGTAATCGGTTTGCGGAGATAGAATCCAAGTAGGTTCGTTGTTCGGTGTGATATGGGACTCCCCTGGATGAATGACAATTGATATACCACACGTGGGAGATGACAAAGACGTTCAATGGCTGCTCTCGTCCACGCCACCATCTGGGAGATATTAGGGGATGGACAATACACTGTAAAGGTTCCTAACGGGAATATTTTTCAAATCTCTGCAGACCGGGAGTTAAATGAGGGCGACTCGGTGAAAATAGACTCTGAGAGTTTGGATTTTGAGGGGATGGCCAACTCGGCCCCCTCAACACGAAACGAATTTGGGACTGTAAAGAAGGACTTGGGTGACTCCGTACTCGTTGATATTAGTGGTGTTACCCAAAGTGTTTGGAACCCAAACGGTATCTCGGTGACCCGAGGAGATGCTGTTGAGATCAGTGACACAGGAATAGTTTCGGACGTATATCCGGATGTAGACCCTTCTCTTTCCTTATTTGAGAGGGATAATGAGTCCCTGATTGGATCATTCAAAGAGGATAAACCCGAAGATAAAGACGACGACGAAATCCTCACATTCAGTGATTTTGGAGGTATGACGATACAGCAAAATCAGTTCCGTGAACGAGTTGAGCTATTCTTAGAGGACGCAGAAGCGCTTCGCGAGGTAGGCACAGAGCCTCGGATGGGTGCTCTATTCTATGGTCCGCCCGGGACAGGAAAGACCCACTTCGCTCAAATTCTCTCAGATTCCCTCGAGGCACAGTTCTATCGAATTCGAGGGCCAGAAATTGTAAGCAAAGGTATCGGAGACACAGAGAAGTTAATACGCGACATCTTCGACGATGCAGCAGATGAGAGTCCTTCTATTATTTTCTTTGATGAAATTGATAGTATTGCGGGCGATCGTGGAGGAAGTGGAACAAGGGACTTCAGCCAACGGATTGTTGCTCAATTGTTGTCAATTATCGATGGGTTTGACAGAGCACGCGAAAATGTGTTTGTCATTGCCGCAACGAACCAGATTGACGAGATAGACGAAGCTTTGCGACGATCAGGCCGGTTTGATTGGGAGGTTCATTTTCCTGAACCTAATTCTGAGCAGCGAAGACAGATTTTCAAATCACTCCAAGAAGAATATGAAATCTCAGATAGCGTGTCCGAAGACAATATCAATCAACTGATGGCTCGAACTGAGGGCTGGACCGGGGCAAAGCTGCGGAAGTTACTAAATGAAGCAGGGGCTCTCTGCGTGAATGAAGGATACGATGAGATACGACACTCTCATCTGCTAAAAGCACACGAGAGAGTTCAACAAGAGGAAAACATTGAAGGAGGTATATAATATGGGTTTTTGGAGTACAGTAAAACAGGTGGGAGTAGCGACGATAAGACTCCCTCTACGTGGGATTGATTGGGTTAAAACTAAATTAGGGTACGTATCTGTACCTACACACCGAGAATTCGTTTATTTGGATGAAACCTCGGTGATCAGTCTGATTGCATCAACGACTGGAGGAATTACTGAACAAAAGAGTACAGTAAAGCGTAGACAGATCTCAGGAAGCATCAAGGGAGGATTGGGTGATAAATCTTCGTCGCTGGGTGCAAATGTGGGAGCTACAAAGGAGAAAGAAACTCAAGCAACTCGTCGGTATGTTATTCAGTCAAACTTCAAAGAGCTATACGACATGCGTGCAGATGATATGATAATCGCCGATGAATATGATGAAACAGAGCCTGTTCCCAGAAAGATTTGGAATGCATTAACTCCTAACAGCAGCAGTAGAAACCCAATCCATGAGACTGAAGTCAATCGTGGCGACTTAGCAGAAATAAACGTAGATCTTGGCTCACATAAGGTCTATAATTTTTACACAGCAGTTGGATCAATTGCGGAGATTTATGATGTATTTCCTGACGACTCACAGTTTGTTGACGAATTGGAGACTGAAGAGTTTTCGATTGAAATTCTAAATGCATTTTCTGAACTAGTAGAGCATCTGTTGGCGGGATTAGTGCCCATTGTTGGTGAAGCAAAAAACTATGGTGTCATAGTTGAAGATGGCACACCGAAGATAGTCTCCAAGGAGTACGCTTCAGAGAATAATATTGAATATGATCAACTCAACATCGTTGGGTTTGTGAATTCTGAAAAATTCTGGCAAGAGGAAACACGGTTTTTGTTTGAAGATGACGAGTACAGTGTTTATTGTCGATTAGACAATGACGAAGTCATGGATGAATGGATGCCGATTAAGCTGGCGTCCGTGATCAGTTCCATTGACTCCGATCTTGGTAACTCAGTCCACGATCTTCCGGAAGCGTTTGAAATCCCCGATAACGCTGAACGTGAGAGACAAGATCAGGTCAAATTACGACCTCGATTAGAGAGATTTATTGGGGATTTACAGGACAGAGGTACCCTCAATATTGAACAGAGCTCAGTCGACGACGTAGTAGAAGCAGCTTTAGAGGAAACTGGGAAAACAACTACTCGAGTTGAAGCCATCGAAGAGGCGCTGAAGCAACTTGAGCAGGAGCTTGATGATCGTGGATACGATTATGAAATAAGCCGCTCAGAACGAGGTGATCTCATCGACGAGGCCCTGGCGGACGACTTTGATGATCTCAATCAAGGAGATGAAGATGACGAGTGGTATCTGGAAGTGAGCTTTACGGCGATTTACTGGTAATTCTTCTTAGTGAGGAAATTAGGAGATGGAGACAATTCCTATATTTTATCCCGTACAGATGGTCCCATTAACAACATCTGATACCGAGGTGAGTAACTATGATCCCTGAACGTTTCACATACGAGTCCGTTGACTCGGACGACTGCCTCGGTGGGAAATACATTATCCGGAAAGATTGTCAAAAGGGTACGGAAGAGCGCGTCGCTTACTCCCATCTGACGGACATTTCATCGATTTACGTGCTGAAAACCGTCGATAAAGACGATAGAGACAATAAATACAACCGGTACTGGGATTTTGGAGACGGGTGGGATCATCTAGACGACTTCCTATACAACGGTGCCGCCCATATCTTCAGAGGGTTTGATGAGGCTCAATACTTCGAGGTAATGGTCAATATCGGTCGAGTGAAGAGAGCGAGTAGACTGTCGACTGAAACCTATGAGCAATCGATATCGCTGCTGGTCCCACCGAGTCTCCAAGAATTGGATGTCCCTGGGATAGCAGGAGAGGCTTCTACGACCGGGGATGCGGATCCGGTTATGTTTAACTCGATTAAGATATTGAACGAGTTGTACTGGGTGATGAGAGAATTTAGTAGTCGACATAATAAGTTCCAAAGCTTTCTTGATGGGGAAGTGGATGAGTACTCACTGGATTCAAAGGATTCCCTGAGGGCATATAGAGCGGTGGCACTAGCCTACCCATTCTTCGAGGGTCTTATTACACAATTGATTGATAGGACAGACCTCAAAACAGAATCATACGAGGGCACATCTGGAATCCAATTCAAATACCTTGAGTCCAATATGCCCCAGGCTGCCACTAAGACTATCATCCAGACATTGGAAGAGAGCCGAGGTACGATTAACGAGTACGAGCGAGAATTCTTGATAGAGACATTTTATGACGAATCTGTCGGCCTTGGCATTTCTCGTAACGATCTGGCACACAATCTGTTTGATGCGACAAGAGGCTTCCAAAAAATAGACTGGTATGAGCTCGCTCGTAGGCTGATTGTGTCCGTTGCATTCCTTGACGAGAAGGTGGTCTGCACTTACAGCGATCTCGATTCTGCTGATTTAACTGTCTTCGAAAAGTGGCTGGCTCAGCGAGAGAACATGGGATTCGATGATCTGCAAAATCCCGATTAAAAACTGGAACACCCATCTGTAGTACTCGGTACTTTGGCCGATAGCTGATTCTGGGTAGAGGAAGGTGACTTTGTTGCTTACGGAATCGTGGGGTAACCGTTGGTATTCACTTTTGTAGATGAGTGCGTGGTTCGTGTTGATTTAGTTGGTCAGTTCAGAAGGCGACGGAAACTCTGTTATCCCATCCGTAATATCACAAAACAATCATAGTTGATGCCGATATATTTCTACTGATAAGGTTGGAAAATATGGGTCAAAGATCCCACAACCGCTTAAGAATAAAGAAACCGTATTCACAACAACTGTTATTACTGGGTTCAGGAGCTTCTACAGAGGCTGGCATCCCTACTAAGCCACTTTGGGGAACACCAATACGTCTCTTCATCGACTACTGAGCTTACAGCAGATCGGCATCCTCCTCGAATTCGATCGGACAGCCCCCGAATCTCGAAACTCAATCTATGAGGTCGGACTTGCCGAGGAGATGCCTCACGATACGTCGTACACAATTGGTGAGAGCTATCTTGGCGACATACCAAACTGGTGATTTTCACTCCTCCTTTGCTGAGATGGCCTTCTCGTCGAGGAGACTCATCTCTACTACCACTTTCACTTTGGTTCACTGAGGTATATGTGGGCCCGTACCCTTAGAGAGAAGCAGAGGGCAGTGCGTCCCTCCGTCACACGCTTCACATTCATATGAGCACTCAGGACCCACACCTCGGTGACTGCCCGCACTGCGGTAGTGAGATTCTGTCTCATCATACGCTGATAGAATATGCAGGCGGTGTCTGGGCCGAATGTCCCGAGTGTCGGGACGTCGTCGACCCACAGTGAGTCTCTATGTTCCGCGTCTTAAAGCGGCTGTCACCGAGCTCGACTGATACAACGGAACTGTTCGAATGTCGGTCTTGCGGGACCAGTTTAGATGAAGGCCAGGAATCCTGTCCCGAGTGCGGCTGTAGTGAAATCGCTCGGTACGAGTTATAGATCGACGTACTGGCGTTCCCAGTCACGTCGAGCTTCGAGTTCTCGCTGACCGCGTTTGGTAACTGTATAGACGTTTGTCCGGCGATCTTTCTCTCCTTTCTCGACGAGCCCCTTTTCGACCAGCGTATCGAGGTTGGGGTAGAGACGTCCGTGGTGGATCTCCGATTCGTAGTACTCTTCGAGTTCGTCTTTGATTGCGAGGCCGTGAGGTTCCTCGATACCTGCGGTGACCGTGAGCAGATCACGTTGGAAGCCGGTGAGATCGTACATCCTTCCGCGCAGGTTTACCCGCTCTTGGTATAATTCTACAGGATTACAGGATAGTCAGCGACAGGAACACGATCTGTCCGACTCCTTTTCTGGTAGTTGGATACGGGCCTACATCCTAGAATCGTACTCTGCGCGAGTACCTGCTCTACTAGATTTATCGATTAAGCAGTGAGGATATCCGATCCCAGTCAGCGAGGGCTAGGAGGGCGAGGGCAATGACGAGTCCCAGTCCGAGAAGGCCACTTCCGACCCAGAGCCGGATGTCCGTGAATTGGAGCACCTGCGTCATACCGACGACCAGTGGGATGAATCCAAATACAAGGAAACCTGCATAGGGGAGGTACTTTTCGCCGATCCGTTCGAGGAACACTCGTTTTGCCCGGGCGTTCTCCTGTGCTGCGACAGCGTTCGCCCGTTCAGTTGTTGCCCGCTCTCGGTCGGCGGCGGCCTGTTCGTATTCCGCTAGCGCACTCGCTGCTCGTTCAAGTCGATCTAACTCTTGGTCTGAAAGATCAGCGAGTTCCTCGTTTTCGATCCGTAATGAGGTTTCTGAGGGATCAAATTCCGGCTGCTCAAATCCGAATGGGTCGGTGTTATCGGATTCGCTCATACGGAAACTTGTCCTTGATGCGTCGGTGATGGTATTTGCCGTGTGATGCGGCGTTCATCAACCCGTTGTAGACCGATTCGGGGACGTTGAAGTACTGGTACACCCGGCCACCGTGGAATGCGATTTCCAGGGTATTTGTTGCGGAGTCGTAGCCGACACTTCGAAGGTTGCTGGAGGAGACAGGTGTTCTATTCATGCTCTTGGTGGTTTTCTAGGTGAGCAGTGTATTTGACACTCGATTCTCACCAATTGATAGGAAAAGAGCTACCATAAGCTTTCGCCGGCCGGATAACCGATATCTCACGGTCGCGAGAGGGAGTTGCTGTTTATATCAACGAACCTCATTATTGAGAGCCACCCAACCTAGCGAAGAAGCCCTGTTGAGACGTCAATAGCGGGTACGATTCGGTCGGAGTGGCTTCTAGTCGGTTAGCCACTCATCGAGCACTTGGCTAGTTTCTAGATGCACATTACGTAAACCAGAATTTCGACTGGTGGGTGCCGCTCTACATATAGCGGAATGGCATTTATCCGAACCGTCCTAACTATTCGAGTCGAGGTGTCTGGGAACGTTGGCACGAAGTACTTATAGATGCCTTCCGGACGACCAATATGGGCCTCTTCGAGACCTTGTTTAGTTCATCCACCACCGATTCCGTGCATCAACCGCAGCAGCCAGCGCAGCACGAAAATTTTTCCAGACGATGAGTACAACGTGGCGTATGCTGTCGCTGTCCGTCGCGAGGAACTCGGCGCTCTAGAACAGCTTCTCGAAGCGGATCAAACCTCTCCGACTGCCGTGGAGTCAGAGCCACTTCTTCGGAAGGTCATTGATGATATGGAGCGTGAGGGAGAACCATCTATTCGCCTCCGTGCCTCGGGTGAGGAGCTCGTCGACGATCTTCGCGAACTAGTGGCGCAGTGGGACGGACAGATCGATGGTCAAATTGGCACAGTGTGGTGGCCGATTGGGGCGGATACCAGGTTCAGGTTGTATCTTCACTATCTGGAGCTTCGTGCAGACGCGGAAGACGACCAATTTTCGTTCCCAGAGTCTGCTGGGCAGGTGCATACCCTCGTTCAGCGAGGACTCAGTGTGATCGAAGGCGATGACAGCTCAAAGCTTGCAGTAGTTCATAAACGGGATATCCCTTGGGAAGAACCGACAGAGACTGCTGATTAGAGCCGTCTCTGGTATTTCCGCCTTTCTGATGACGGAGGATCTACTGATCAATTTCCTATTGTGTGATATCTGTTCCTCATAGTGGGTAGAGGAAGCGCTATTTCTCGCTTGTCTCTTCGTTGCTCGCGAGAGCTGTTCTAACCCACGCATCAAATCCATCCGTTCAATTCATGTACCTAATCTATGCACCTAATCAATTCACCTAATATTCTATCTGGTGGGGTGGTTTTCGCTAGGATCCACGAAAGTCCTGAATTAGCGCTCTACTGTGCTACTTGGGTGCATTATGCGATTACCTAATCCGAATTTATAATCTGGATGTGGCACCTCTTGGTGGGTGGATGGATTCTCTAACACCATTATCAACATATATTGGGCGGGGTAATTGGGTCTATTGATTAGGTAAGTACATTAGGTGGATGAATTAGGTGAATGGATTAGCCGTATGTCTGACGTACCTTTATTATGCGAACGACCGATGTGGAGAACACATGCCCATCACCTATACTATCTACTCGGAATCAGGGGGAATCCACAAAACGACATGGACAGCGAACCTCGCCGAGGCTCACGCTCGACAGGGCTTCGATGTCCTTGTCATCGATCTCGACCACCAGGCTGCCAATCTCACCTACCTCTTCGATGTTGAGGAGGGACGTGACGATCCCGAGGCAGACAATCTCGTCCGACACGTCCTCGGACGCCCCGACGGTGACTTCGAGGACCTCATTCGCAGCACCGACGAGGGAGTCGACGTCCTCCCGGCGCACGATATGCTTGAGGAGTTCACCGAACTTCTCCTCCAACGCGAACGCTTCGAGGAGAATATGGGTGACGAATTCAACCGGTACGAGCAGCTCTATAATGTCCTCTGGGAGGAGAACAACGTCCAGGACGACTACGACGTCGTCATCATCGACCCGAACGCTCGTGCTGAGATTATGCTGTATAACGCCATCTATGCCACTCGAACACTCGTATCACCGAGTAAACCCGCTGGAAAGGGCAACAAGAGCCTCGAAGGGCTCGCAGGGCTCTTAGAGAGTATGAGTGAGAACCTGGGGATCGACGTCGGCGTCGCCGCAGTCATCCTCTCGGGTGCCGGTACAACCAGCACACACAACCGCTACATCGAAGAAATGGAAGATGAATACGGTATCGCCGCGACGATTGGCGAGCGACAAAGTATGATGGACGAGATGTGGGATGCCCAAGGCACGGCGTTCAAAGTCGTCGAGGAAGCGTGGCACAACGGGGAGGCGGGAACCCGTCGCCTCCGCGAGCGCGAAGTCGAGACGCTCGAGACCATTCTCGATATTGCCAGCTACCTCACCGATGAGTTCGGCGTCGAACCCCCTCAGGAGCCGGAACTCAACATTGAGGACGCGGAGGTGATGTCCTAATGGCGGGGTTGAAGAAGGGAACTGGGAGCCTCGATTTCGACGAGGAGTCGGACGAGGAGCCCGAAGAGACGGACGAAACCGAAGGATCCGAATCGGAGACGGAGGAGAGAGCAGCAGAGACGGAGACGCAACCCGACGCACCGACGGAATCCGATCCGACCACAAAGCCCCCATCTTCGGAGGAAATGCCACAGGAAGAGACCCAATCACAGGCGGCGACACCGTCCCAGTCGGGCGATTTCGATCTGGATGATCTTCCGTACCTCGTGCAACGGCAGATGCGCGGTGCGTCGGTGAACGCGGACCGAACCAAGCAACTGCTGCTCGAGGTTCGTCCCTTTGTCAAAGAGGGTGAAGAGGACTTCTTGAACGACCTGCAAGACCTCGTTGATGGTCCTGTGTACAAGGGTGACGCGCGCGAAGCTGCGATGGTAGTCGCACAGGAACACCCCGAACTCGTCGCCGAGACACTCCGTGAGTGGGGAATCGAATATCTGGATAAATAATCCGCAAGCGTCGAGATTCGCGCTCTCCTCTCTCCCCTAGATCCTCCTCGGAAGTTTGACTGCGACAAATCGGTATACAGCAACTGCAGCTCCGGCTGAGTTACTCGTCGACCGGGTGGGAAGTTGGCTCGTCGCCGGCGTCGTGTTGACCCCGCAGCTCTCGATCGTGTTCGGCGAAGGCGGCTTCAGCGCGTTCAGCCAGCTCACCCGCCTCAATGTGCGAGTAATGCTCGCGAACGATCTCTTCGGAGTTGTCTAGGTATCGGGCCGCCTCGGCGTGACCGTACGCCCGGACGAGCACCTCACCGACACCACGACGAGCGCCGTGTGGAGCTAGATACCCGTGTTTATCGTCAAGGTCGATGCCCGCGTCCGCCGTAAGCCGTTTCAGGATCTCGCGAGCGCCGTGCGTCGTTAATGCAGGCGGTTCGATACCATAGTCAGCAAGCAGTTCGAGAGGTGACGCCTCGCCGTCATTCACTTTCTCTGTGCGGATAGACTCGACTTCAGCCGGGTCATATCCCCGGGCGGTCATCGTCTGGGCAAACGTCTCCACCAGTGTCGGGTAGTCCAGGGTCGGGAACACCGGCCACTCCTCGCTTGACGCGTCTGTGACGCGCTTCAGCCGCTCCAGTGGAGGAACAGCAGGGTCTGGTAGCGGTCGGTCATCCCATTTCCCCGTTTTTCCGAGCACCTGGATGTTGTTGTCCTCGAACGAGACATCCGACCACCGCAATCCATCACGTCCGCGTCGATCGTCGTTTCCATCGGCGAGGACCTCGGCGCCGCGAACCCCTGTGAAGCAGAGGATGTAGACGAGTGCCCGATCACGAGTCGCCTTGATCGCCGTTTGGCGGTCCTCCGCGACAGCGTCGATGGCATCGTATGCTTGTTTGTTTACATACTCCAGGAGATGTGCTCGATGCTCGGCTGACCAGGCCTGTTGTTCTCCGCTCTTCCGACCTGTATCCTCGGGGAGTGGCTCTTTCGCCCGGCGTCGCTGGGCGATATTCCCCGATAGATAGCCTTCGCGAGCCGCCCAGCCGCAAAATCCGGAGACGTGAGCGTAGTAATTCTGTACCGTGCCCTCGGTCCAGCCCTGCCGAGCAAGATACCGCGCATACTCACGAAGATCACCCACGGACAGCTCCTCGAACGTCACCGATGACGACGAACGATCCTCCGCAAGAAATCCGATGAGCCGATTTACCTCGCGTTCAGCATGTCGTCGATACTGCCCGCTCTCGCCGTCGCGTCCCTTTCCTTTGTCCGAGAGGTAATCCTCGAGAACATCGACGAGCGGCACCGCTGCGTCGCGTTCGTCGCCAGGGAGCGTCTGCTTCTCGTCGGAACTCATCGCGATCCCTCGTGGGGGCCACGTTCGGGGGGTGTTGGTTCTCGGGAACGAGCCGATAGGCGCCGAGATAGCGCAGGGCCGTCCTGAGTGGTTGTATCCCGGGGTTTGAGCGGAGTCATTGGGTTCGCTGTGGCAGACGGCGGCCAGGTCCTTGAATCTGTTTACGTTTATCGCACTAAACGTAAACCCTCTGCTGGCTCGATTTGAATCTCTAAACCGACGATAAACACGATCAAACCCAAGAATGTGCCATTTTAGCCAATTTATAAATTATATACTGCTATACGAATTCGTCACGGGTGGAAGTTGAGACTACACCGGGTGTAGCGGGGCTGTGATGCGTGGTTTCGGGCGAATTTTCGAGGCGTTGCTGCTTCGGGTCGACTCTCGATAGTCTTCTGGTGTCGTACTACCAATTAGACCGGTGAATTTCCAAGATCCCCCGACAGCGTTGCCACTCAGGAATCCGGATTTCCCCGGACAGAGTAGCTCTCTATCTGATTCCGGTCTCCTTCTTCAGCAGCGTGAGCGTATTGTCGGCCGTCACAATGGGTGAGTGTTCGTACTCACCCGTCAACTCGACTTGGACGAGCAAATCGACCGCTCGCCAAATCGAGTACAAGAGACACGCGAATGCGAAGTAGAAGAATCGGAGCCCGAAATTCTTCGATGTTGTCGCAGCCATGAACCGCTTTATCGACCTGTACCCACTCTCAATCTCCCATCGATACCCGTACTCTGTGAGGTGACCACTCCCGCAATTCGTCACGAACACCGAGTACTGCCGGTGGTCGTCGTGTCGGAGTTCTCCTTTCGACGATAGATCAGCGTCGTCTCGTGCCATTCGTTCTTGCCGAGGTGGAGCTTTCGGTCGGTCTCATATCTGTCCTGGTCGCACTGGAACAATCGCTTGGCCTGGGCTTTCTCGCTGGTCTGCATCCGTTTCGGGACGACATAGGAGAGCCCACGCTGACTAATCATCTCCAGAACGTGCTGACTATCGAACTCGCGGTCCATGAGCACGTTGTCGACGTGGACGAGGTCTTCAGCTGAGTCCAGCAAGTCCTCGACGATCTCCTTCCGACTCTCACCTTTCCGTACCGGGCGAGCATCAAGGACAAGCGGGACAGCGTTGCCGACCAACTGGACTGTTGCCCACTGATAGGCGTACTCGTCGGTCTGCTCTTTCGTCCCAATAATCTCGTCCTCGTGACCCGTCCTATCACCCGTGAAGGGATCGTCCTCGGTAATGTCGATCGCGACGATGCCTGCGCGGAAGAACTCCTCTGTCTCTGCGACCTCGTCGATGAGGTGCCGGATCGCCTGTCGATACATCTCTCGAATCTGCTCGATAGAGAGGCCGCGAATGTGATCGCGATGAGCGTGCCCGAGTGGTGTCCGCTCCCGCGTTGACTCGTGGATGAAGCTCCGAGCGCCCTCGTTAGCCGCCAAGTTCTCACGGAGCCCTAGATAGGTCTGTAAGCTCCAGTAGGCATTCTCATGGATCTCACAGCCGTCTCCGCGCTCTAATGAGAACGCAGGGAAGACGACGCGGCTTACGTACTCGGCAATTGTCCCAGTTTTGTCGAGGAAATCTCGGTTGTTTGGGTCTGATTCGTTGACATCGTCACTCCGAGGCAAGAGGCTTCGTTCCGGTTCACGTGGGACACTGACATCAGCATTCTGCTCTTTGATGAGAATGGTTCGAGCGGCGCTCTGGACTGTCTCGCGAAGTTCGGGCGAGAACCGCTGATGCCAACTGCGCCACAGCGTTGATTGGTCCAGTACTGTCCCCAGATTTAGTTGCTTACAGAGTTCTGGACGATGGTAGAAATACTTGACGAGAGCTGGCTCGTGACTCCACCCGTGGCATTCTTTCAGTACAAATATCCGAAAGAGTGTGCCCATTCGGTACCGTGTAGTGGCCGTGTAACAGTCGTGTGCATCAAAGATGAAATATGCCAGCGGAAATGAACAAATGACCTTATCTATCGAGTCGTGTTCGTCGTGGTCAAACCAGGTTTCTGATACGACGCGTACGTCCGATTCCAGTCCAGCGAGCGAGGTCCGATCGTACAACGGTGTCGAGTCGTACACGGGCCACTCAGTGTACGAACGCTGAGCGATACGTCGAAGAACAGTTCGCTGAGAATTACGAGCCGACGCCACACTCAGAAATCCTCGGTGAAAACCCTCACCTCGCCTTCGTTAGTAATTCCGACATCAATAGTCGTCTTCAGTTCGTTCTGGTTCGTACACTCTTCAAGAACCCCATAGAGATGGGTATAGAGCTCTGGACGACAGTAAGCGATTTTGATGCCAGCTTCGTCTGCGTGTGAATAGACGCTGGCAACCAACTTATCGAAACTTGTCCCCGGAGAGACAGAAAACTGGATCGGCGACCGAATCGTCCGGACGAGTTCCAATGTTCGACGAGCTTTTTCGATGTTCTGTACTGCCGCTCGTTCGATAGCACTGATATTCGAGTCGGTTGTCCCCAGTCGGTCCGCAACTTCCTGCTGTGTCTGCCCTTGCTCTCGGAGTTCGAGTACCTCCACCTGCCGCTCAGTCAATGTCGTCGATTCTGCAGAGGTCATATAGAGTCAAATAGATGTGTTTGAGATAAGCTTTTCTCTCAAACGTTTCTCTATCTCATATGGATGACTGATGGCTCTCCTACTGCGCGACGACGATTTCTCCTGACTGCTGGCACGGCGGCCGTCACTGGTATTGCGGGCTGTACAAGTGGGAGCAGTCGAGATAGTAGCCAACCGACGACGGTTGCCATCCTCGCAGCTGGCAGCCTCCAGAATGCACTAGCTAACGGACTCAAGCCTGCTGTGGATGTCCCAGTTGAAATCGAGGCACACGGCTCTGCAACCGTCGCTCGGATGATCGATGAAGGGCAACGCGATCCCGATATCGTCTCAGTCGCCGACGTGGCGCTCTTTGAAGAGCCACTCTC